>Ga0187817_10001982_pt1 | contig 10334 bp, 7 predicted proteins | sample NC_wetland_sal_i_17_FD_132431 | JGI IMG/M metagenome (GOLD analysis project Ga0187817, IMG submission 132431) | Wetland sediment microbial communities from Neuse River Estuary, North Carolina, USA - SO4_2 | ecosystem: Environmental > Aquatic > Freshwater > Wetlands > Sediment | place: USA: North... | reverse complement strand
GCTCGGGCGATGTAAGGCCAAGTATCGCGCGGGCGTGCCCCATGGAAAGCCGGCGTTCCGCAACCAGAAGCTGGACGGAGCCGGGCAGCCGAAGCAGCCGGATCATGTTCGTTATGGTCGTGCGGTCTTTCCCGGTGCGGTTTGCGATTTCCTCGTGGCTCAGGCTCATTTCGCGCGAGAGGCGATCGAGGGCCTGAGCAGTCTCGATGGGGTTCAGATCTTCGCGCTGGATGTTTTCGATCAAGGCGATTTCCAGGACCCGTTCGTCGGCAAAATCCTGCACGATGGCCGGAACCTCGGAGAGACCTGCCAGCTTGGAGGCCCGAAGACGCCGCTCGCCAGCGATCAGCTCGTATTGCCCGGCGTGTCGCCGCACTAGAATGGGCTGAATTATTCCATTTGTTTCTATAGATTTAGCTAGTTCCTGGAGGCGTGTTGCGTCGAATACCGTCCTGGGTTGCAACGGGTTAGGAGCGATTTGGGTGATTGGAATCGAGATGATGCGAGGGCCTTGCGGCTCGCGAGGCGCTTCCGCCGCAGGCAACCGCGCCGCCGGTTTGCTGGCGAGCAGCGCCGAAAGGCCTTTACCCAAGATTTTGCGTTGTGGCTTTTCCGGCGTTTTGGGCACGGGCCAGGATCTCCTTTGCGAGCTGGATATAACTTTCGGCGCCTCGAGAGCGTAAGTCGTACGCTAGAATTGGCTTCCCGAAGCTGGGGGCCTCAGCCAGCCGCACGCTGCGCGGGATCACCGTTTTGAGGACCTTGTTTTCGAAAAACTCGCGCAAATCTTGCTCCACTTGGCGAGTGAGGTTCATCCGGTCATCGTACATGGTGAGCAGAACGCCTTCTATCGTGAGGCTGCTCTCGAAGGAATCGCGAATGCGATCAATGGTGTCCATCAACTGGGAAATGCCTTCCAGGGCGAAGAACTCGCATTGAATGGGGATCAGGACGGAATCCGCAGCGACCAGGGCATTTACGGTCAACAGGTCAAGCGCTGGCGGGCAGTCAATCAAGATGTAGTCGTATTGGCTGCGAACAGGTTCCAGTGCGTGGCGGAGCCTGGATTCGCGGTTTTCCACCTCGATCAGCTCCAGGTTGGCGGCTACCAGGTTCTTATCTGAGGGAACGACATCCAGGCCTTCGAATTCGCTGTGAACGATAGCCGAGAGTAAATCGCTTTCGCCCAGCAGAACCTGATAGAGGGTCGGCCGGTCTTCGGCCTTGGCCACGCCGAGGCCCGTGGTCGCATTGCCTTGCGGGTCGGAATCAACCAGCAAGACGCGTAGATCGTTGGCGGCCAGCGAAGCACTCAGATTGATCGCGGTAGTCGTCTTCCCTACGCCGCCCTTTTGGTTCGCGATCGCGATTACTTTTCCCAACACGACGCCACCCCTATGTTCCACGTGAAACATCTGGAGATCAGTGTTCCACGTGAAACGTTCCCAGCACGCATAATCTTCGGTCTCCCCAAGGTAACCGAATGGGTTCGGCCCACGCAATTCCTGGAACGCTCTTTAGCTCCGGAAAACTTCCCTCGCCAATCAGTAGCCCGATCTTCGGCGCCAGCCGCGGGACGTTCTGCAGAATCTCCAGGGGATGAACCGCCCTGGAGACCACCCAATCAAATCCTCCTTCGATCTCCTCAGCCCGGCGCACCAAAACCGTAACGTTCTTCAGATGACGCGATGATTCCCGAAGGAACACGGACTTCCGCTGTACCGACTCTACCAGCGTGACCGCCCATTCGGCGTGAAGAACGGCGATTGGGACCCCCGGAAAACCGGCCCCTGAGCCCACGTCCACAATTCTGGCGGCATCCTGGCCCTGGAGTTGGGCACCCAGGAAAAGTGATTCGCAGTAGTGACGAATCACCAGCTCAGCACCCGGCTCGAGCGAGGTCAGGCTCATTTTTCTATTCCAGCGCTCTAGAAACTCATAGTGAGTGTACAGGTTTGCGACTTGGTCAATCGAGAGATTCAACCATGGGCGAAGCTCATGTTGCAAGACTTCTGTGAACCAGGCCGGAACCGGCATCTCTCAGGCGTGGGCGCCTAAGCTCAGATAAACATCCAAGACGGCGACGGCGGCCGGGGTCACGCCCGGAATGCGGCCAGCCTGGCCAAGCGTTTCAGGACGAACCCGCTGGAGCTTTTGCCTCACTTCGATGGAAAGGCCCGGAATCCGAGAAAACTCGAAGGCCGCAGGAATACGCCTGGATTCCGCACCCCGCAGGCGGTCGATTTGACGCTCCTGCTGGGCAATGTAGCCGGCATACTTCGCCTCGGTCTCAATCGTCGCCAGCACCCCATGCACCGGTTCTTCCCCGAGGGCCTGGCGGACCCACGCCTCGAGGCCTTGAATCTTGGCTTCGGGACGGCGCAACCACAAGAGCAGCGTCGGGCGATCGGTAGCGGAAGCCGCGAGGGAATCGAACACAGCCGGATCCAGCCGCATTGACTCCAGCAGGTTCCTGATTCGTTTCTTCTGTTCCTGCTTTTGAAGGTAATGTGCCCAACGTTCGTTCGTGACCAACCCGGCGCGGCGGCCCACTGGCGTCAGGCGCTCGTCGGCGTTATCGATGCGCAGATGCAGCCGAAACTCGGCGCGAGACGTGAACATGCGGTAAGGCTCGTCCGCGCCTTTGTTGACCAAATCGTCTATGAGGATTCCAGTGTAACCCTCAGTCCTGGAGACAGTTACCGGTGGATTGCCGTTCAGGCGGCGGGCCACGTTCATGCCAGCGATCAGACCTTGACACGCCGCCTCTTCGTATCCGGATGTTCCATTGATCTGTCCGGCAAGAAACAAACCTTCGATCGACTTGACTTGCAGGCTATGATTCAATTCCCGCGGATCGACGGCATCGTACTCAATCGCATACCCCGGCCGGATCATCTCAGCGTCTTCCAGGCCAGGGACGGAGGCGACCATCGCAGTTTGAACATCGACGGGCATGCTGGTCGACATACCGTTTACATAGACCTCGTAGGTGTCCAGACCCTCCGGCTCAAGGAACAGCTGGTGGCGTGTTTTATCAGGAAATTTGACTACTTTGTCCTCAATGGAAGGACAATAACGGGGCCCAATTCCCTCGATCTGGCCGCTATACAAAGGCGATCGCGCGATGCTATCTCGCAGAATCTGCAGTGTTTTCTCAGAAGTGTACGATATATAACATTTAACTTGCTCCCGCTCGATCTTCTTCGTCAGGAAAGAGAACGGGGTGGGATCCGGATCCCCATGCTGTGGCTCGAAACGGGACCAATCGATGGTTCTGCCATCCAGGCGCGGTGGAGTTCCGGTCTTGAGCCGGGTCCAGGCGAGCCCTAGCGTCCGGAGTTGATCGCCCAGGAGATTGGAAGGAGCTTCGCCGTTGCGGCCGCAGCTATACTTCATTTCGCCCACATGCGCCAGGCCATTCAAGAACGTCCCGGTGGTTACGATGACGGCTTCACTGGAAAGCGACCGGCCATCGCGCAGCAAGACTCCGGTGACGCGCCGGGCCGGACCATCCGTGATCTGGAGCTGCGCAACCTCGGCCTGCAGGATCCGAAGATTCGGTTCGCGTTCCAGAACCTCGCGCATGCGGATGCGATATTGCTTCTTGTCGCACTGCGCGCGCGGTGACCAGACGGCGGGGCCGCGGCTGGTGTTGAGCAGGCGGAACTGAATGCCCACCGCGTCGGTCACTTCGCCCATAACACCGCCCAGCGCGTCGATCTCGCGGACGAGGTGACCCTTCGCAATGCCGCCGACCGCCGGATTGCAAGACATCTGCGCGATCAAGTCGAGATTCATGGTGATCATGGCAGTGCGCAGGCCCATGCGCGCGCAAGCTCGCGCTGCCTCACAGCCGGCGTGTCCGGCGCCCACAACGATCACGTCGTACCCGGTCGACTTCATGGCGTTCAGTTTCTAGTGTGGCACAAGTGTGCTAGTTTCTATTTTCCGGCGAGACAAGATGAAGATTCTGGTGATTGGTTCTGGCGGTCGAGAGCACGCATTGTGTTGGAAGCTGGCTCAGAGTCCCAAAACATCGGCGCTGTACGCAGCTCCAGGGAATCCAGGTATCGCGCAGGTAGCTACGTGCCTTCCCACAACGGATTATCTGGCGGCCGCCGAATCGGTGGACGCAGACTTGACCGTGGTGGGGCCGGAAGCGCCGCTGGCTGCCGGGATCGTTGACCAGTTTGGATCCAAAGGCCGGCCCATTGTTGGGCCAACGGCGGCGGCTGCAAGGCTCGAATCCATCAAGGTGTTTGCCAAAGAATTCATGATGCGAGCCGGTATTCCAACCGCTCGCTTTGCAGCGGTGGACATCCTGGAGGAAGCCCGAGCCGCGCTGCAGGAGTTCGATTTCCCCGTGGTCCTGAAGGCTGACGGCCTGGCGGCGGGTAAGGGCGTGATTATCGCGAATTCCGGGGACGAAGCCGGCGCGGCGCTCGGGCAACTCATGGTGCCGGGCTCGCGATTGGTGATCGAGGAGTTCCTGACGGGCGAAGAGGTCAGCTTCATCGTCTTGAGCGACGGAGTGAACGTGTTAGCGCTCGAGCCAACCCAGGATCACAAAACCGTTCATGACGGCGATACCGGCCCGAACACCGGCGGCATGGGCGCCTACTGCGACGGGCGTATCCTGGACGATTTTCAGAAATCGGAAATCATGGCGCAGGTGATCCATCCTGCGATCCAACACATGCGCGCGGAAGGCCGGCCATTCACGGGATTCCTCTACGCTGGGTTGATGATGACTCCGGGTGGGCCGAAGGTCCTGGAGTTCAATGCGCGCCTGGGCGATCCCGAAACACAAGTGCTGATGCACAGCATGCAGACCGATTTTGTAGAGGCGCTATTCGCCGCGGCGCATGGGACGTTAGAAGGGGCGCAGTTGGACTGGCGTCCGGAGCCTTCGGTGTGCGTTGTTCTTGCGGCCGCAGGATATCCTGGCGCGGTCCGCACGGGAGACGCGATCACGGGATTGGATCGCGTCCAGCACGCCACAGTTTTTCATGCTGGAACAAAACTCATAGGGAATATTCTAACAACGGCGGGCGGCCGCGTGCTCGGCGTCACAGCGCGCGGCTCCACGCTCGCGGAGGCTATTCGCAATACATACGATGACGCAGCGCGAATTCATTTCGAGGGCATGCACTATCGCAAAGATATTGGCCGAAAAAGTCTGAAACGCTGGTGAGCGGCTAAATCCGATTTACTTCTTCGACGCTGCTTCTTTCTTCCGTGCGCCGGCCAGCATGTCCGGCATGGCGTAATTCCCCTCGTGGCACGCGTACTCGTAAAGCGGACCCTCAACCCTCGTCATGGGCACTTCAGCGGTCCAAGGACGCGTGTACGTGGTCGGGTCATCGACGGTGTATCGATAATCGATGTGTTCGGCATCGGTGCGACGGAAGCGCTCCACCACATGTAGATGCGATCCCGCGCCCGGGCAGCAGTTAAACGAATTGTCGACGATCTTATCGTTGAAGTTCGCGATGTCCACCACTAGCGTGTCGCCTTCCCAATGGCCGCGCGAGTCGCCCATCCAAAGCCGTACGTTCGGATCGACGTGCGGGCTGCCATCCAGATGGATGACGCGCACTTCGTGAATCATCTCCTGCATGATGACGACTGAATCACGCGTCTGAATAATCTGAAAGTTGTTGTTGTATCCGCCCGGCAGCTTGGGAGCGCCACGCGTGACGCAGCGCACGGCGAGATTGTAAGCTGTCCAGGGCTCGGATCCATCGGGACCGGTCCGGCGGCGATCCGCGGCCCTAGCTTTCTCGCGAGCTTGCGCTTCCGGCGTGAGCGGCGGAAGCCGTCCATCCGGAGGATCGACGATCAAGGAGGTTCTGAGCAGCAGATGGCCGCGCTCGCGCCACAGTTCGTTGTACGAGCGGTTGACATCCACTTCCGCGGGCCCGTCGCGGCGATCCGTGCTGACCTCCTGGAGTATGTGCTTCTCGGATTCGGTGCGCTCCTGCTCGGTGAAAAACGCCTTATCTCCCAACGCGCGCGGCCGCTCGAGCGGAGTCATGGTGGCGTTGGTCCAGAGGCCTTGGAGATCGGGCTGGCCATCCGGTGTTTTGGGAGGAGTCCAGTTTTTGGCGGATGACGCGTTGCCCTTGGCCAGCGCTGCCGTGGTCTGAGCTGTCGCGGGCCTAGCGGCAATCGATGCCATCGCGATTGCCAAGGCTAAAGCGCTGATCGAAGCCAGAAATCGGTTTCGCATGGAAACCTCCCTTCCCCTTGCTTCTTGCCCAAAATAGACCTACCCGCTATTGTCGCCGAAAAACGCGTCGGGGACACGTGCCAGGCCGGCTTGCTGGCTAACCCGCGCTTTCGAATCGGCGCCGCGCCAGGTCCATCAGCGTTTGGTGTGTGCCGAACGCGGCCGGGCCATCGGCTGCGTCCCCGGGGTGCAGTTGCGAATAAGTGCCATCTGCATTCAGCACCCACGCTTGTCGGGAATCCTTCAAGCAGATGTCCAGAACCTCCCAAAGCTTCTCCTTGGCCTCAGCGCTCAGGATAGGCGCGACTACCTCGACGCGCTTGGAGAGATTCCGGTACATCCAGTCCGCCGAACCGATATAGAATTCTCCCTGCGTGGTTTCCTCTCGCCCGGCAGCGAAATGGAAAATTCGAGAGTGTTCCAGGAATCGGCCAATAATCGATCGAACACGGATGCCTGCGGTTCGGCCTGCGACGCCCGGCCGAAGGCAGCATAATCCGCGGACGATTAGATCCACCGGCACATCCGCCGCCGACGCCTCGCAAAGAGCCGCGATCACTTCCGGATCCTCCAGCTGATTCATCTTCGCGATGATGCGCGCTGGAAGATTGGACCGTTTGTTGGCGATCTCACGCCGGATCAGATCCAGCAGGCGCGGCCGCATGGAGGTGGGGGCGAGCAGCAGCTCGGAGCAGGCCGGCGGCTGCGAATGGCCGGTCAAATAGTGAAACAAATTGACTACGTCGCGCGTGATTTGCGGATTACAAGTAAACAGTCCGATGTCCGCATAGAGCTTGGCGGTGCGCACGTGGTAATTGCCCGTCCCAATGTGGACATAGCTCCGCAGGCCCCCGGCTTCTTTTCGCACCACCAGGGCCAGCTTGGCGTGAGTCTTCAACTCCGGAACTCCGAAGGTGACGTGCGCTCCGGCCCGCTCCAGCTCGCTGGCCCAGTGCAGATTCCGTTCTTCGTCGAAGCGGGCTTTGATTTCGATCACGCAGGCGACTTGCTTGCCGTTTTCCGCGGCCTTCACGAGCGACTTTACAAACGGCGTGTCGTCGCCGATCCGATAAGCAGTCATCTTCACCGCGACCGTTTCCGGGTCGCCCGCCGCCGCTGCGATGAACCGTTCCACGCTCTCTTCGAAGCTGTCGTAGGGATGATGCACCAGCACATCGCCGCTGCGTATGGCGGTGAAGATATCGCGGCTGTCTTGAATGGCCGGAATTTGGAGCGGGCTCCAGGCCGGATCCTTCATGGCCGGAAGCGGCAAAGCAGCGATCTCGAACAACGAGGTATAGTCCAGCTCGACGGGCATGTCGTAGATGTCGCCCGCTGTAAGCTCGAATCGCTCGCGCAACAATTCGCGGATGGACGGATCGGCGCCGTGCGCGAACTCCAGCCTCACTACGGGTTCGTAGCGCCGCTTCCGGATCTGTTCCCGCACCAGATCACGTAACGCTTCGTCAGAGTCTTCATCAATTTCGACCTCCGCGTCACGAGTGAGCCGGAACAAGGTTTTCCCCGAGAGTTTCATGCCGGGGTAGAGTTGGTGGACGTTGCCCCGAATGATTTCGTAGAGCGGCGTGAAAACGCGATCTCCGGAAGCAACATCGGCTTTGAGCGCCACCCACTGTTTCAAAACCGAGGGTACCTTTACGCGCGCATAACAACTCGCCTCGCGCTGTTGATCGTGCAGCAGAAAAGCCAGCGAGGTCGAAAGATTCGACAAGAACGGAAAGGGATGGGCAGGATCGAAGACCAGGGGCGTGAGCGCGGGAGAAATTTCGGCATCGAAATAGCGGCTGGCCTCATCGCGCTGGCCGTCGGTCAACTGGTCCCAGCTTCGAAGATGAATGCCGTTACGAGCCAATTCGGGCACCACCTGATTGCGATAACAATCGGCTTGACGGTCGAGGCTCTCGAGCAGCCGGGCGCGCATTTTGGCAAACAGTGCGGCGCGCTCAGGTCTGGAACCCTTGCGCAGAATCGACATCCGCTTCATAAAGAATTCGTCCAGGTTCGCGGTGAAAATCGCCAGGAACTTGACTCGCTCGAGCAGCGGCGTGCGTTGGTCCAATGCTTCCGCCAGTACGCGATCGTTGAAATCCAGCCAGCTTAAATCGCGATCAAGCCAGACATCAGAAAGCGCCGCGGAGATTTCCCTATTCAGGACGCCGGTATCGCCGACCGAGACCATGGCGGGCGCCGTGCTTAGTGCTGGGTTCATGGAGTGAGAGGGATCAGTCTACCTCGGCGATTGTGACAAGGTAATGAACGCCACCTGTTATGGCATCGTAACTCGCCGCTAAGTAAAACGACACACAGCGCCGGTAGACTAATTCGACACAAGGAGGATCTAATGGCCGCTGCTGCTGCTCCCGCCCCTGCCCGTGCGCCCGCAGTACACGAGAAACTTTCTAAGAAGCCCGGCATGATCGGCTTGATCATATTTGGCGTCGCCCTTTTGATAGGGGTCATTTATTCGGCTTCCAGCCTGATTTCAGACCTGAAAGCGGAGAGCACCACGTCGTTTTTCCCGTTTCTTCTTCTTGGCGTCGCGCTTCTTGTAGCCTTGGGCTTCGAGTTTGTAAATGGATTCCACGACACTGCTAATGCGGTAGCTACCGTGATCTATACGCATTCGATGGAGCCGCACGTCGCAGTGGTGTGGTCGGGCATGTGGAACTTCATCGGGGTACTGGTTTCGACGGGAGTGGTCGCGTTTGGAATCATCTCGCTGTTGCCGGTTGAACTCATTCTTCAAGTTGGAAGCAACGCAGGATTCGCCATGGTGTTCGCGCTGCTGGTGGCGGCCATTATATGGAACTTGGGGACCTGGTACTTCGGCCTGCCGGCTTCGAGCTCGCACACCATGGTGGGCTCCATCATCGGCGTTGGGATCGCCAACCAGCTCATGTCGGTGCGCAACGGTACCAGCGGAGTGGACTGGTCGCAGGCCATGGGCGTGGGGCGATCATTATTGATTTCTCCGCTGGTCGGTTTCTTCTGCGCGGCTCTGCTCCTGTTGATCGTCAAAGCTGTGATCAAGGACAGGAAACTATACGAAGCGCCGGAGGGCGACCAGCCGCCTCCGTTCTGGATTCGCGCCTTGCTGGTGCTGACCTGCACCGGTGTCAGCTTCGCGCACGGTTCCAATGATGGCCAGAAAGGCATGGGTTTGATCATGCTGATTCTGATCGGGACGGTGCCCACGGCATACGCGCTGAATCGCGCTGTCAGCCCCGCCCAGACCGCCGATTTTCTGGCCGTATCGCAACAGGCGGTAGCGGCCGTGAATCGCCACGTTGACGCCAACGCTGTGGTCGGCGACCCGCGCAACGATCTGACCGACTATATTCGAACCGGAGCCTTCAACCAAAACACAATGCTGGCGCTGCGCTCCATGATCGGCGATATCGGCAATGAAATCGCCATCTACAAGACGCTATCCAAAGTTCCCTCCAATCAGGTTCGCAACTTTCGCAACGATATGTATGTCGTAAGTGAAGCGCTGCGCTTGGTTCAAAAATCCGGCAAAGCCAACTTCAGCGTGGACGACTTGAGCATTCTGGGCAACTACAAGAGGCACATCGATCTTGCGACCAAGTTCATTCCGACTTGGGTGAAGGTCGCGGTGGCCATCGCCTTGGGGCTCGGCACCATGATCGGATGGAAGCGCATCGTGGTGACGGTGGGCGAAAAAATCGGCAAGCAGCACTTGAGCTACGGACAAGGCGCCGCGGCCGAGATCACCGCTATGGCCACCATCGGCGCCGCGGATTATATGGGCCTGCCGGTGAGCACGACGCACGTTCTTTCGTCGGGTGTCGCCGGCACGATGTCGGCGAACAAGTCCGGCCTGCAATGGAGCACCGTGCGAAATCTGATGCTAGCTTGGGTGCTGACGATGCCGGCCTCCATCGTCCTGGCGGGGTTCCTGTTTTGGGTGTTCCGCAACACGTTCTGAGACTCCTACAAACGCCCCTCAACCGCTGAATCAACTACCCGGAGCCGAGTAATCAGACCCGGCTCAGGGAAATTCTTTCAAGCTTGCCCGTGCTCGTTGGCGTGGTGCTTGCTTGCTTCCTCGGCAGGG
>Ga0187817_10001980_pt1 | contig 10341 bp, 5 predicted proteins | sample NC_wetland_sal_i_17_FD_132431 | JGI IMG/M metagenome (GOLD analysis project Ga0187817, IMG submission 132431) | Wetland sediment microbial communities from Neuse River Estuary, North Carolina, USA - SO4_2 | ecosystem: Environmental > Aquatic > Freshwater > Wetlands > Sediment | place: USA: North... | reverse complement strand
TTACTTTTAAAGCGCTTTCCCAATGCCACGGCAGAAGAAATGAAAGAAGCGCACGGATATGCATATGGCGGCGCCATCATTCAGGATATGGGTTATTACCCGCACGGAAGCCGTTTCTTTAGTGACTTAACGCACTACGTGCGGAGCGGAGACTTTGTCGTGGCTCTGCTGCGCGATGCCAAAGATCTCGACGGCTATGCTTTTGCGCTCGGAGCGCTCTCTCACTACGCCGCGGACAACGACGGCCATCTGCTCGGCGTGAATCGCGCGGTTCCCCTCCTGTATCCCAAGTTGAAAAAGAAATACGGCGATTTGGTTACATATGAAGACGATCCGTTAGCGCATGTTAAGACGGAATTCGGATTCGACGTTCTGGAAGTAGCACAGGGCCGTTACGCCCCGGACAGTTACCACGACTTTATCGGTTTCGAGGTTTCGGTTCCGTTGCTAGAGCAAGCCTTTCAGGAAACTTACGGCTTGGATCTCAAGACCGTTCTCTCGGACGAAGACAAGGTGCTCGGTTCATACCGTTATGACGTGAGTCGGCTTCTCCCCAAAGCGACGCGCGTTGCCTGGAGCCTGAAGAAAAACGACATCTTAAAGGACCAACCTGGCATTACGAAAAATAAGTTTCTCTTCAATCTTTCGCGCGCGAGCTATCAAAAAAACTGGGGGAACAAATATGAGCCGCCCACATTTTGGGAAAACTTTCTCGCATTTCTAACGAGGATTGTCCCGAAGATCGGTCCGCTAAGAGTGCTGAAGCTCCAGACACCTACACCGGAGACAGAACGCATGTTCGAAGCCAGCTTCAACGCGACGCTGGATCGATACCGCAAGATGCTCGGCCAAATAGACGCCGGGCAGATGGACTTGCCAAACGACAATTTTGACACCGGTGGAGTTACGGGGCCCGGAAAATATCGGCTCAACGATGCTGCCTACGCAAAGCTGCTCGACGAGCTCGCAACGCAGAACTTTAGCGGCGTTTCGCCTGACCTTCGGGCCGATTTCCTGGAATTCTACGGCCATCCGGACGCTCCGTATACGACAAAGCAAAAGCCTAAAGCGTGGTCGAAAGTTCAGGGCCAACTTGAACAGTTGAAGAATGTGGCACCGCCGGTGGTTACTGGAGAGGCGACCTCACAGAACTAGGCAGAAGACATTGCACCCCGTCAGGGACTCGGCGTGATGATTTGCCGGCCAAGTTTTGATCGATTTCATTTTCTGTCATATACCGGCACTTCAGACATCAACTATCATGCTTAAATGAGCGCAGCTCCGCGCCAAGAGACGCTTGTCGGGACTCGGACCCGGAACCGTGTCTGGTTTGTATTGTCGGCGATTCTCCTCTGCCACGTGCACGGCTATGCTCAATCGGGACCGCAGCCCCCATGCGGAAGTGACCCCGTTCCCGCCTGTCCTGGCCTCGATGATTCGGCCATCGTAAAGTCATGGACCGCTAGCACGAGCAAGTCGTTGCCCATCGGCACCACAAGAGGCGACGAATCGAATGCACCCAATGTTAGTAATCCAAATCCTCCCGCACGAAACAAGGCCCTTGCAATGGTGCAGATGATCGGTCTCACGAGATTTGTCCCCGCCGATTAGATGACGTCGCCAGCCTCCAGGTCAAGTCATCTCCCGTCGTTCGAGCTATTCACTCTAGGGGCTGTCAGAATTGCCGGAACCGGCTTAGTAGGCGCCAGCTATGACAATGGGATGCAGAGGTGTTGGACACTTCGCAGATGGACTTGTAGGTTCGGGATGAGGAGAGCGTCTCATTTGTTTTGGTTCCATGCATTGAGACGCTTGCATGAGCAGGATGAGACAGCCAATCTCGGAGATTGAATTCGAACGCCCCTTAGTATGCGCCGAAGCGGCTAGTCGGATCACCCAAAGCTGTGAGTACCAGCAGCTACAAGCTGGAGTGCCAGTGACTGTGGTGTCCAATATTTTAGGGCAAGCCAGCATTCCAACAACTCTGAACATTTACGCACACGTCTTGGCTGAAGACATGGAGCAGTTTGAGTGTCAGCGTGCTCGAATTCTGGACACTTATCGGGCACCTGAAGTGAGTGCGGTTGCAGAAGAGCAACAAGTCGCGTAGTATATATGGCGCGGGGTGGAGCAGTCTGGTAGCTCGTCGGGCTCATAACCCGAAGGTCGTTGGTTCAAATCCAACCCCCGCAACCAATTTCTCGTTTAGATTCAAGGGCTTCCTGAACTGCACAGGGAGCCCTTTTTCTTTTGGGCAAGTTAAGGGCAAAGAATTCGACACCTCTTTGCTCAACACGGACCCAAGTTTTATCGCCACATCAATGTCTCCCCCGATCTGGAAGTGAGTGTAAACGTCTGTGGTTATATTCCCAGCCCTGCTGTGCCCCATCCTATATTGCTTAACTTTTAGGGGAACACCCAAGGCGTCCATGAGCGTCGCGTTTCCATGTCGGAAAGCATGCAATCCGCAGTTTGGAAGCTTTAGGCTTTTCAGATTGGACTAAAACTTTCTTTTCACAAGCAGATTCGCATCCCAGGGAGAACCTGTTCGCGTGCAAAAAACAAATGCGGTGTCACTGCGAGGATTCCTCTTGAGATGAGCTGAGAGTCGATTTGCCAATTGCCGCGAAATCGAAATAGTCCGAATTGAGCTCTCAGTCTTGGGAGTTTGAACAGAACCCTTCCAGATACTTTGTTCGACTGAAAGGCGCCGATTCGCTAGGTCGACGTCGTTTTTCCGCAGTCAGCAAGTTCACCTGCACGTAGCCCCGTTTCCGCTGCCACCCAGTAGAAGGTTGCATGGGGTTCTGAGGCGGTTTTGATAATGCGGCCCATTTGTGCCGCGGTGAAGAAGGGCTGCTTTGGCCTCGGCACATGCGGAAGATCCAGCCCGTGGCTTATATCTTCCTCCGTATAGCCCCAGGCCCTGGCAACTCGCCACATCATTGATACCGTGGCTTTGACATTCCGTATTGTCTTGGGACTGACCCGCGACCGGAGACACGAAAGAATTGACTGAATATTCTCAGTCTGGATCAGCCGAACCTCCGTACTCCCAAGAGTTGGTAATAGGTAGTTTTCGAGATGCCCGCGAATGGTGAGTTGAGTTGAGGGTATCTTCTGACTCAAAATTAGAGCTTTCCATTTTATGCAAAAGTCTGAAAAGAGTATTGTCTTCTTGGGTTGCAAAGCTTGGTTAACAGCGGAATTGATTCTGTCTAGATGGGGCTGGAGCAGCCGCCGTGCCTGATGTTCCGTCACGGTTTTGCCGTCCGATCCGCGAATCCGAGATAAAGTCACCGTTCGGTGTTTCCTCCTAATGACTCCTCCTGCTGAGGATCGGCGGTACAAGCAGCATAGGCTATTTGTGATTTAGATTGCGAGGTATTCGGTGGGGACTGTGAACGATAACCCGCAGGTGGTAGAGCGGTGGAGGGTATCCTGGGAACCAATATTTTTGTCTTTTTCTGCATCGCGGCGGAAGTGTTCACGCTGTACTGCCTCTTTCATTTTGGACAGGAACTGAAACAAGAGTCCCGACTCGAATCCGTGTTGATCGCATCCCCGAAGTCAAACTTCGCACCGCCCCAATTGCTTGGACATACCCAGATCGTGGTGTGGAGCGTGGTCGCTTGCGACTATTCCCGTTCAACCGCGGATTCGGAGTCGCTTAGGGTAAGAAGCACATGCCCGAAAAAGGAATATTATGACGTTGCTGCATAGTTTCTGGTACGCCTAGCTCGGTGGCTGCTGGTCCTAACTGAGTTGCGGGTGAATCTTCTTGAACTGAATCTCCACCTCGACGTAGGCCACCCCATGACTCACTAGACCCTTGGGCGCTTGCCTTCAAGACAGCTCCCCTCGAGATGCACCGCGCGCGAAGATGCCCGGAATGCCTCAATACCGAAGTCTCGGTTGCCTTGCCTCCACACCCGGCATTGCCGCTCTTATGGCGATCTCCGAATAGCTCCAGTTCGGAAGGCCAATCTTCGGGAAGCAGACAATTTACCCAAGACTCTTCACGGTACCCGCGGTCCAGCCGCTCGAACATCGTCCGACACGGCGTCGCTAAAGTTTCGAAGGTTGGTGGCAAAAAGCGCCGCGAGCCGCCCGGCCTGAGTATCGTAGGCCCGTGGATCAGACCATGTGCGACGCGGGTCGAGAGCGTCCGTCGGAACATCCGGGCAGGACATGGGAACAGCGAGACCGAAGGTCGGATCCGGTCTCGTCAGCACCTGGTCGAGGGCGCCCGTAAGGGCCGCATGCACCATGGCGCGTGTATGATCGATAGGCATCCGATGCCCGACGCCATAGGGTCCTCCGCTCCAGCCGGTGTTGACAAGCCAGGCGTTAACTCGTTGCGCGGCGATTTTCTCGCCGAGCAGCCGAGCATAGACGCCGGGTGAAAGGGACATGAACGCCGCACCGAAGCAGGCGCTGAAGGTTGCCTGTGGCTCGGTGACGCCCTTTTCGGTCCCCGCGACCTTCGCGGTGTATCCCGACAGGAAGTGGTACATCGCTTGCGCTGGAGACAACCGGGAAATCGGCGGCAGCACACCGAAGGCGTCGGCCGTCAGCATAATGATGTGTTTCGGGTGACCGCCCATTCCTTCTCGGGTCGCATTAGGAATGTGGCTTATGGGGTAAGCGGCCCTAGTGTTTTCTGTGAGTGATGCGTCGTCGAGGTTCAGCCGCCCCGTCGCGCTGTCCATTCCCACGTTCTCCAGGATGGTCCCAAACTTTCGGGTCGTCTCGTAGATTTCCGGTTCGGCCTTGGCTGAAAGATGGATAACCTTTGCGTAGCAGCCACCCTCGAGGTTAAACACTCCCCGATCGCTCCATCCGTGTTCATCGTCCCCGATGAGGGTGCGATTGGGATCAGCGGAGAGAGTGGTTTTTCCGGTGCCGGACAGCCCAAAGAAAATTGCAACAGCGCCATCCGGACCAATATTGGCGGAGCTATGCATTGAAAGGACATTTTGTTGCGGCAGCAAGTAGTTCATCACGCTGAAGATCGATTTCTTGATCTCGCCCGCATATTGTGTACCCCCGATCAGCACGACCTTCTCCGCGAAGTTCACGACGATGAACACCTCGGAGTGCGTGCCGTCGATTTCGGGAATGGCGTGGAAGTTCGGGGCGTGGATAACGGTGAACAGCGGCACGTGTCCGGGCAGTTCTCCGGGCTTGGCCTGGATGAACATGTTTCGCGCGAAGAGGCTGTGCCACGCGGTTTCGGTGATTACGCGAATCGGCAGACGGTACCGGGGATCTGCGCCCACAAAGCAATCCTGAACGAACACGTCACGATCCTGCAGATAGGCCAGGAGCCGGCTGCGCAGTCTGTCGAACTGTGCGGGCTCCATGGGTCGATTTATGTCGCCCCACCACACCTGGTCCGCGCAGGATGGTTCCCGAACGATGAATTTGTCGCGCGGAGATCGCCCAGTGTACTGCCCCGTCCGCACGACGAATGAGCCAAGATGCGCCAGGCGCCCCTCGTGCCGTCGCAGGGCCTCCTCGCAAAGCAAAGGCGTAGCAAGGTTCCAATAGACAGTGTTGACATTCTGAATGCCGTGGCGTTCCAAGCCGTATTGAGATTCGGCGGCGCGCGCAGCTGAAGTTGTCATATCGCATCCTCCAAATTCTTAGCTTACATACGAGGATCGACGGTGCGGCTCGCGCTTCGGTCCGGTCATGCTAATCCGCCGAATGGCGCCCTGCTAACTCATCGTCCTCCGTCGCTTATACCGCCGCGGAACGCCAGCCTCTGTGACTGACGTCACAGATTGTCGCAGGGACGTACATGATGATGGAAGCAGTGGAGGAACAGGTGAGGGCAAGAGATCAAGGCTCCTTTCGGAAAAGAACACTACAACGTCGTTGCATAAGTCGCGGCACAGCAGGGACAGTGGCTCCGGTTCCCCGCGAGGGCCCTGGATTAATCTGCTTGAATTCAGTCTCGACCTCAACATCGGCCACTATGACCCACTAGACCAGTAGGGCGCTTACCTTCGTGATAGCTGCGCTCGAGATGTACGGCGCGAGAAGATGGCTAGAATCCTTCAGAACCGAAGTTTTGGTTACCTAGCTGGAATACTGGGCATTGCCGCAGTCACGGCGATCTGCGCGCTGCTTCGCAGCCACATCAATGAAATGACCGTGGCACTGGCGATGCTTCTGATGGTCCTCTTCATTGCTACAAGCTGGGGACGCTGGCCGGGCCTGGTTGCCTCGGTGGTGGGCATGCTGTGCCTAAACTACTATTTCCTGCCGCCGATTTACACTTTCACGATCGCGGACCCTAAGAATTGGATTGCACTCACGGCATTCTTCGTCACTGCCTTGACCGCCGGGCAGCTTTCGGACTGGGCAAAACAACGCGCCGCCGAGGCGGAGGCCAGCAGGAGTCAGGCGAGGCTGGCGAGTGCCTACAATCGAAGCCTGCTCGAGGCCAGTCTCGATCCGCTTGTGACCATCGGTCGCGACGGCAAGATTAACGACGTGAATGCCGCAGCCGAAACTGTCACCGGTCGTTCCCGCGCAGAACTTATAGGCACGGACTTCTCGGAGTACTTCAGGGAGCCCGAGAAGGCGCGTGCGGCTCACGAGCAAGTCTTTCACGGCGGCGTCGTGCGGGGCTACGCTATGGACCTTCGCCACCGCGACGGGCATAGCACGTCCGTTATGTACGATGGGTCGCTCTATCGAGATGCTGATGGAAACGTGATTGGGGTGGTAGCGGCAACACGCCCGATTAGCACGGACGCTGGAAAGCCTTTGGGCGAGCGGCCGGATCCTAGGGTCGTAAAGCACCTGGGTCTTTTTGTAGGATTTGCCAGCTTGTTCACGGTTGCCGTCGGACTTCTCTCGCTCGCAGGGTTGACGTTTCACATTGCCGCGCTGAAGAGCGCCATACCGGGACAACCCGTCATAAAGTTCAATGCGGCCTTCTGCCTGGTGTTTCTCGGTCTGTCTTTGTGGTTGCTGCGGCAACACGACGGCTGGGCCTCCTCCAGGACCCGGAGAGTCTGCGGCAAGCTGATGGCGGCAATCCCCGCCTTGCTAGGTCTGATGAGTCTGTCCGAACATCTGACCGGCTGGAACCTGGGCATCGATCAGCTTCTATTCCACGAACCTGCCGCGGACGCCTTCTTTAGTGTTCGTCCAGGCCTGATGGCCCCGATCACAGCCTTGGATTTTCTTTTGTTAGGGCTTGCGCTTTTATTGTTGGACCGGGGGATATCTTGGCGATCGCGGCGATATTGGCCATCTCCATATTTCGCGTCTTTGACGGCAATTCTGTCTATCTTTGGGCTCCTTGATTTTATTCTTGCGTCTCATACCTCGTACACCCACATAGCTCTGCAGACTGCGCTTACCCTGCTGGTCCTTTCTCTCGGTCTGCTTTGTATCCCCACCGAACGTGGACTACCCGCATTGCTTGCGAGTTCGACGGCCGGGGGCGTACTCACGCGGCGTTTGCTTCCTGCTGCTGCCATCATTCCGATCGTGATCGGCGCGATCGGGTGGAGAGCATTTTCCGCTGGTCTCTACTCCGGTTGGAGTGTAGTCAGCCTGATGATCATCACGATGATGGTGCTTCTGTCCGGTTTCGCGATTTGGAATGGGTACATCGTAAATCGAAGCGATGTGGAGCGCTTGCGAGCCGAAAGAATTCTTCACCAAAGAGAGATGGAACTGGGGGAGGCACAGCGCCTGGCGCACGTGGGGAGTTGGTGGTGGGATCCCAAGACTGACAGTGTCAGTTGGTCAGCAGGACTATACCATCTTACGTGGCGTGATCCCGCGCTGCCCCCGCCCGCATACAAAGAGCACCTCGGGTTCTACACATCGGAGAGCTCCGCGCGACTCAACGCGGCAATACAAAACGCCATCCAGACGGGAGCGCCTTACGAACTTGACCTGGAGATGATTCGTGCCGACGGCGCCGTCAGGCTGGTCACCGGCCGAGGTGAAGTGGAGCGCGACGCCGACGGCCAAGTCGTGTTGGTGCGCGGCACTGTCCATGACGTCACAGACCGAAAACAAGCTGAAAACGAAATACGATTGCTCGCGCGCTTGCAGACCGTGGAGGCTGAGATCGGTCAGGAAGCGCTCCGCAGCGAAACCTCCGGGAGGGTGCTGGACCACGCGGTCGCTCTGGTCGCACAGACTCTCAACGTCGAGTATTGCAAAGTGCTGGAGTTGCTTCCGGATCGCAAAGCTCTGTTGCTCCGATCCGGCGTCGGGTGGAAAGAAGGACTGGTCGGGTCTGCGACCGTCGGTAGTGGAACGGATTCCCAGGCCGGATATACGCTCGTTTCCGATCAGCCGGTGATCGTCGAAGATCTTCGAACAGAAACGCGTTTCAGCGGGCCACCGCTGCTCCATGAGCATGGCGTCGTGAGCGGGATGAGCGTAGTCATCCCCACCAGTGAAGGCCCATATGGCGTTCTGGGAGCGCATACCAAGAATCGGCGATCCTTTTCCAAGGACGAAGTCAATTTCCTCAAGGCCATAGCCAATGTCCTGGGAATGATGATCGAGCGGGAGCGGACGGAGCAGGCGCTGCAGAAATCCGCAAAGGAAGTGCTCGACCTCTATAACCACGCGCCATGTGGCTACCACTCTGTCGACAAAGATGGCGTCTTCGTCCGGATGAACGACACGGAACTCTCCTGGTTTGGTTACACACGGGAGGAAGTGATCGGCAAGATGAAGTTCTCCAGCCTCCTCACACCGGAAAGCTTCAGAATCTTTGAGGAGAACTTTCCTAAATTCAAATTGCAGGGAGTGATTCGGGACCTTGAGTTCGACATGGTTCGCAGGGATGGCACAATCCTTCCGGTGCTCCTCAGCGCCACAGCCGTCACGGATAGCGCGGGCAATTACCTGATGAGCCGGTCCACGATATACGACATCACGGCTCGCAAGCGGGCGGAAAATGAGGTCCGTATGCTCGCCCGCCTCCAATCGGTGGTGGCCGATCTCGGAGAACGCGCGCTGCGGGGTGCGCCATTGTCCCAAATGCTGGACGACGCAGCCAGCCAAGTTGCTCAGGCTCTCGGTGTCGATTACTGCAAGATCCTGGAGTTGCTGCCGAATCGCGACGCGTTGCTGATGAGATCCGGCGCCGGCTGGAAGCCCGGATATATCGGCCATGCTACGGTCGGCCTCGGCACGGACTCCCAAGCAGGCTACACGCTGCTATCAGGGGAGCCAGTGGTCGTCGAAGATTTGGAAACCGAAAAGCGGTTTGCTGGAACAGCGTTGCTTCACGAGCATGAAGTGGTGAGCGGTGCGAGCGTCGTGGTTTCCACCACCGAGGGTCCTTATGGCGTGCTAGCGGCCCACACTCGACACCGCCGAATTTTTACCACCGACGAGGTCAACTTTCTTCAGGCGGTGGCGAACGTTCTCGGTTCCGTTATTGACCGTCATCGAGATGAGACGCAATTGTGGCGCGTCAATCAAGCCCAGCGGGTCCTCAGCAAGTGCAACGAGGCCCTGATTCGAGCCACCGAGGAATCCACTTTGCTGCAGCAGATATGCGACCTCATCGTGGAAGAAGCTGGCTACCGCCTGTGCTGGGTGGGCCGAGCTGAGAATGACGCAGCGAAGTCGGTATCCGTGGTCGCTCAGGCTGGCTTCGAGGCGGGGTATTTGGCGACCCTGAATGTCACTTGGGCGGACACCGAGCGAGGTCGAGGACCTACAGGCACATGCATCCGAACGGGCGAAACCGTTGTGACCAAACACATCGCCACGGATCCGAAGATGATCCCCTGGCGCGATGAGGCATTGAAACGCGGCTACGGTTCCAGCGTCTGCATTCCTCTGATCGTCGAGTCACAGTCTTTCGGTGCCATCATGATCTATGCCGGAGAACCGGAGGGATTCGGGACCGAGGAAGTGAGGCTGCTGACCGAGCTTGCCAGTGACCTGGCGTTTGGAATCGGGACCTTGCGGACCAGGGCCGAGCGGGCAAAGGGAGAAGCGGCTCTGCATGAAGAGGAGGAGCACGTACGTCTCCTCCTGGATTCAACCGCGGAGGCAATCTGCGGCGTGGATCTCAAAGGCAATTGCACTTGGGTCAATCAAGCATGCGCACAGATGTTGGGCTATGGCGATGCGAGCGGCTTACTCGGAAAGAATCTCCATAGTCTCGCCCATCACAGCCTGCCTAACGGAAGGCGGTTACCACAGGACGAATGCCGGGCGTACCAGGCGCTCGTAAAAGGCGAATACGTGCATGTAGATGATGCAGTGATGTGGCGTGCGAATGGAACATCCTTTCCCGTCGAATATTGGTCTCACCCGATGCGCCGCAACGGAAAC
>Ga0187817_10001979_pt1 | contig 10342 bp, 11 predicted proteins | sample NC_wetland_sal_i_17_FD_132431 | JGI IMG/M metagenome (GOLD analysis project Ga0187817, IMG submission 132431) | Wetland sediment microbial communities from Neuse River Estuary, North Carolina, USA - SO4_2 | ecosystem: Environmental > Aquatic > Freshwater > Wetlands > Sediment | place: USA... | reverse complement strand
CCGACCAGGATTCGGTATGTGCATGTCGTCACCCCTAAAAGTGACGCGCATCACACGGGGAAGCGATCGATGGAAACAACACAACTTGTCCAGGTGCTAGAGAGTCCGCTGACTCCCGATTAGTCGGATACCGCGTTAATCAGGAGCGGGCTCGCGTCGAAGAGATCAGGCAACAAACGTCATTTCATCGGGACTGATCCCATCCATGGCTACATCCGGCCGAATCAAACTTTTATCAGTGACACAAATCGAGCGAAATTGTTCGTCACCTCGATGCCCGGCAACTTATAGAGCTCGTCCGTGGTGTTCGCCACCAACACTGGTGCGGCTGCGGGCGCCCCGATATCGGCTCGCGCAGCCCGATAACCGGCGGCCTTGAGCATCGCGATATCGAGTCCGTTGTAGGAGCCGTAGGGATACGCGAAGATATCGGGCGCCCGCCCGAGATGCGACGCAATAATCTCCCTGCTTCCCTCGATCTCGTTCCAAAGCTTTGCCTTGTCGGTCATCGCGGAGAGAAACGGGTGCGAGATGGAGTGACTCTCGATGTCCATCCCGGCAGCCTGCATCGTTTTGAGCTGGCTCCAGGTCATGAAATCCCGATCGCCGATCGCGTTCGTGAAGATAAAGAAGGTGCCGCTGTCGTGGTATTTCACGAGCAGCGGAAACGCGTGGCGGTAGAGATCTTCCCAACCGTCGTCAAACGTAAGAACGACTGGTTTTTCCGGCAACGGCGCGCTCGGGCTGATCATCGCGTTAACGAGCGATTCGAACGAGATGACGGTGTAGCCGTTTTGCTGCAGATAGCGAAGCTGCGCATCGAAGGTTTCCGGAGGAACGGTAAACTCCTTCACCAGCCGCGACATGTCCGTCCGATATGGCGCGATGCTATGGTAGACGAGGATCGGCACGCGTACGGGGCGGAACGATGCGGTAGGAGTCGCCTCCGGTAACTCGGCCGGGAGCGGTTTTGCCAGAAGGAGTTCACCACCTCCGGGCGACGCAGCATATCGCCACGCCAGCCAGCCAAACAGCAGAACAACCGCTGCGACGAGGAAGCCGATGAAAGTTTTTCTAGCCCAAGCCATCTGATCAGTCGCTCGTCTTGGAATTGTACAAGCCTCTGTCGGCTTGCTGAATCGTCGGATTCACAAAGACGCCGCGGCGAAACACCGTGGACGTTTTCTCTCACATAGCTCGGTGACTCGCGTCACAGATCGGCTGCTCGAGTCGGTGCATTCATTACTCATGAGACAGAAAGCAGCGGATCAACGCGGGAACGGATCGGCAAAGAGAGTCGTCTTGGTGCTCGCTTTCCTTCTGAGCATCGTTTACCTGCAGCTCTTTTTCGTCCGTGAGTTGCTTTTTGCGGAGCTGCTCTTCGCAGCGGGGTTCTGTATTTTGCTCACGTTCGTGGGAGTTTGCTACTTCGTGGGCTTGGCTGGTGTACGCAGCTGCAAGTTGATAGCGCACGAGGCTGGGAACCTGACCGAGCATGCGGCTCACGCGCGGAACACGTTTCGAGCACAACCCTTGCGGTCGTGCCCAGCTGAGAGGGAGTCCTCCCTCTGGAATCCGGCCGTGCGGCAATAAATTCGCGCGCACGGAGGAACGGGATCGATATGGAAGCGGCACGAAACGAAGCGCAGATCCTCTGAAGAGGAGGTCGGAAATGAGAAAAGCGCTGGGACTTATAACACTTCTTCTGTTTGGCTGCCTTCCGGCGATCGCCCAAGAAATGCCAACCGGAGAAGTTGGCGGCGGCTACACATTCCGGTCGTATGGCGTCCCGGCCATCGCGCAGCCGCCCTCGCGGCTCAGCACGAATGGATGGAACGTGACGGTGGATCGCAACTTTAACTCATGGCTTGGTATCGCATTCGACCTGGACTGGACGTACAACTCCTCGAACGGCGCTGAGACGGACATCGCCACGATCACGGCCGGACCGCAAGTTTATCCGTTTGGCCATCACAAACTGACTCCCTTTGCGCACGCGCTGTTTGGCGCCGGGCGTTTCTACTATCGCGCTCCGTGCGCCTGTGTGGGTGCGAGCGGGAACAGCAAGCATTTTGCGGACTACGATTTTGCGTGGGTTGCCGGTGGCGGCGTGGACTATACCCTAACGAAAAATGTGGCGATTCGCCTTGGGCAGATCGGCTTCGAGCAGGTGAACTTCGGTCTTCAGGATTTCGGAAGAGGCGCGGCGCCGGCTCAAAACAACTGGAAATATTCTGCCGCGATTCTGCTTCGCTTCTAACGAAAATCTCTTTCCTTGTAATCAGGCACTGGGCGGTTAGGGGCCCCCAATTTGTTCGCGCGCGAACCGCAGGCCCAGCGGTGTCCAGCGCAGAGAAATAGGGGCGCTGACGCTAGAAATCCCCGAAGGCGATGAACTCCGGCTCCAGGATTGCCTGAATCACATCTCTCCGAGAAATGATCCCAACGAGTTTGTCTTGATCCGTCACCGGTACACGGACAATACGGTTTTCCTCCAGGCTCTTCATGACATCGTCGATCGGGGTGTTAACGTTCACGGTGATCGGCGGCCCAGTCATGACGTCTCCGGCAGTCAAGTTCTCCAGCCGTTTTCCCTCAATCAATGTGCGAACAACGTCCGACTCTGTGATGACTCCCACCACCCTGCCATCAGAGGCAGCAACTGGCATCCCACTGAATTCGTTGGCAACGAGCTGGGCTGCGACGTCTCGCAGGGAAGCAAGTGGAGTCGCTGCGACTACTGGGCTTTGCATGATGTCCTTGGCCGTCACCGACGTGGGTGCCAGCGAACGCTTTACAGCTGCTGCTGATTTCTGTGCCATTTTCGTGATTCTCCTTTTGTTGCGTTACTTGACGACGGAATCAATCTGGTGGTGAATCTGCCGGCCGGGCGGGCCCATGACCACGACTTCGGGTTGGGTGGTGATGCAGGGCGGGCGCGAATCGCAGTGCGCTTCCGCCCCGCTGCTTTTCTGACGACTTATGCTGTCTTAGGCTCTATGCGAAATGTCTTGGCATGCGCTGCCTTGGGCAGTTCGATGCTCAAAACGCCGTCTTTCAAGATCGCGCTCACCTTCGAGCTGTCAACCTCTGTTGGCAGGTCAACGACTCGTAGGATCTCCTTCGCGCACCGCTCGGAGTAGATCGTCTTGCCTTTCTTGCTCTCGTCTTGAGCTTCGTGTTTGCCGGAGATCGTCAGCTTCCGTGGTTCGACATTGATCTCGAGTTCCTTGGTGCTGAAGCCTGGCACTTCTGCTCGAACTGTTAGGTTGTCATCAGTCTCTGCAATTTCCAGATGTACGGGGTGCAGCAGTTCGGACTCAGCACGGAACCAATCGTCCAATTCGTGGCCGAGCCATCTGCCATTATCGCTAAAGATCTCGAATGCTCTGCGAGCGATCGAGTCGTAGGTTTGCTGGATCTGGTCGAGGACATCGCCGCGGGGGGACTGTTTCACTGGTACAGGCCCCTTGGCCGGCTGCATTGCTGTTGCTGCTTGTGGGCTCATCTGTGCTCTCCTTAATTTCGTACTCCTCCGACTACAGCCCCACTGCCAGTTGGATGGCCGAAAACCTTGGCGTCATAGCCGGTCTGCGGGATGTATATCTGGTGGCACAGGAACCGTCGCCCATGGCGGACGCGGCGGAAGGTGTGTGACTAGACACCCGGAGTATACACTCATTCGCCGCCGACCGTACGATTACTGGGCCTCGAGTCAAATAAGCCAGGCAATTCATGATTGCAGCTAAGTCCCGATAAGTCGGATAACCGGACATCTTGGTCCCGGTACCAACTTTTCCGGTAACCGCTGCCGGCTCAGACGGCCACGGATACTCGCGAGAATTTACATAACCCCGTTTCTGGATAACTTCCGGATTGCCGACGATACGCGCCGAAGACACGAGGAGGCGACCGTCGGATCATCCGGATAGAACGACACCTGCCATCCCGGATTTACTCATTTGGGCTCTGGTGATCTCGGCTGTCGCAATGACCGCGGCTCGATTGGCACGGGCTTGGTCGTGTGAGCCACGTCACGGCGGCCGTTCCGCTATTCGACAACAATACATCCTGCAACCGGAGGAGAAAGGTGAGAATTATTTTGGCGGTCGATGGTTCGCCATTTTCAGATGCTGCCGTTCAAGCTCTGATCGCGCAGGCTCAATCAAAGGACGCTGAAATTAGAGTGCTGCACGTGTTAGAGCGACCAAACTTACTCTCCACGCGGGAGATGGGCGGGTACGACTCTCTCGAAAAAGCATGGGAAACCGAGAAGAAACATGCACAAGGGCTGCGTCCGAATTCCTTCGAAGCGCTGAGGAAGCGAGACCCCTTCCCTGCGAGTGATCCGGGAGGCGAGATGCGTACGACGGCGGTGCCAAGCCGATACGAACCAACGCCTGAGTCGGGGAAGAAATACTCCCGATAAGGAGAGGGTAATGACATCCGCGCCGAAGAAAATCGTCCCCAGTTCCTCACGCAGCAAAGAACAAGCTCCCGTGCTCTGGTTCGAGGAGTTCGGAATTGCCGATGTCCCGCTTGTGGGAGGCAAGAATGCCTCGCTCGGCGAAATGATCCAGCACCTCGTACGCAAAGGCATTCGCATCCCGAATGGATTTGCCACGACGGCGCAGGCCTACCGGCGCTTTCTCGAATTCAATGGCTTGGACGTGAAATTGCGCAAGCTCTTCGTTGGCCTATCCGTCGAGGATCTTAATCAACTCCGCCGGGTAGGTAGCCAGGCACGCGCTCTGATCCTGGAGGCTTCATTCCCCGAGGATTTGGATCGCGCTATTCGCGGTGGTTATGCTCGTCTGTGTGAGCAATATGGTTCGAACACAGACGTTGCCATTCGCTCAAGCGCCACGGCGGAAGACCTGCCCGATGCCAGTTTCGCGGGACAGCACGAAACGTATCTGAACGTGCATGGCGTAAGCGCTGTTCTGGACGCGTGCAAGAGATGCTTTGCTTCGATTTTTACCGACCGCGCCTTTTATTATGGCCAGACCCACGGCTTCGATCATCTCCGCATCGCCCTTTCCATCGGGGTGCAGAAGATGGTGCGTTCTGATCTCGCGTGCTCTGGCGTGATGTTCTCTATCGACACCGAGACCGGCTTTACGAATACCGTGCTCATTAGCGCCTCCTATGGCCTCGGCGAAAACATCGTCCAGGGTGCAGTGAATCCAGATGAATTCATGGTGTTCAAACCGACCCTGAAACAGGGATTCCATCCAATCCTTTCGAAGACAGTGGGCACGAAGGAAACCAAACTCGTCTACGACGTCGGCGGTTTGAAATCCACGAAGAACGTTCCCGTCCCGCCCAGCGAGAGAAAGAAGCTGGCGCTAAGCGATGAGGAAATCCTTGAACTCGCGCGGTGGGCTTGCGTGATCGAGGATCACTATTCGGGCGTGAACGGTCGATACACGCCTATGGACATGGAATGGGCGAAGGACGGGATTACGGGACAGATCTTCATAGTTCAAGCTCGCCCCGAAACCGTTCAATCACGAAAGAAAAAGTTGTCCCTTCGGACCTATCGGCTAAAGACGACCGGGAAGCGCTTAGTCAGTGGACACAGCGTCGGCGAGGCGATCGGGTCGGGGAAGGCGCGCCTCATTCTCGACGCGCACCGCATGGGTGAGTTTCAGAGCGGCGAGATCTTGGTGACGGACAAGACCGACCCTGATTGGGAACCCATCATGAAGAAAGCTGGTGCAATTGTGACAAACCAGGGCGGGCGTACCTGCCACGCCGCGATCATCGCTCGCGAACTCGGCATCCCGGCCATCGTTGGAAGCGAGAACGCGACCGGCGTGCTCAAGACGAGCCAGGAAATTACCGTTTCGTGCGCCGAAGGAGAGGTCGGTTACGTGTACGAAGGCAGTCTTCCATTCGAAGTGTCCGAAGTGCCCTTGGATCAACTTCCCAGGCCACGCACAAAAATCCTCATGAACATCGGCAATCCCGAAGATGCGTTTAGCCTCTCGGCCATTCCCAACGATGGCGTAGGACTGGCGCGGCTGGAATTCATCATTGCCAACCACATTCAGGCCCACCCGATGGCGCTAGTCCATTTCGACGAATTGACCGATCCGAAGGTGAAGACGCAGTTGGCCGATCTCACTGCGTCCTATAAGGACAAAACTCAATACTTCGTGGACAAACTGGCGCAGGGCACAGGACTGATTGCTGCCGCCTTTTATCCCAAGCCGGTGATCGTGCGTCTTTCTGATTTCAAAACCAACGAGTACGCGCATTTACTCGGCGGCCAGCAATTTGAACCTGTAGAAGACAATCCGATGATCGGCTGGCGGGGAGCATCACGCTACTACCACGATCGCTACCGGGAGGGATTCGCGCTCGAATGCCGCGCTATGAAGATGGTTCGCGAGGGGATGGGTCTGGTGAACGTAATCCTGATGATCCCCTTCTGCAGGACTATCGATGAGGGACGCGCGGTCTTGGCCGAGATGGCCAAGCACGGCCTGGAACCCGGCAAGAATGGGCTGGAAGTGTATGTGATGTGCGAGATTCCGAGCAATGTCATCCTCGCTGATGAATTCTTCCAAATCTTCGACGGCTTCTCGATCGGCTCGAATGATCTGACTCAGCTCACACTCGGTCTGGATCGCGATTCGGCGCTGCTCGCTCCCCTTTTTGACGAGCGGAACGAGGCGGTCCGGCGGATGATCCACCTTGCAATCGAAGCAGCGAAAAGGAATTCGAAGAAGATCGGAATCTGCGGGCAAGCGCCCAGCGACTACCCGGAGTTCGCACGGTTCTTGGTGGAACAAGGAATCGATTCTATTAGCCTCAATCCGGACTCAGTGTTAAAGACCCTCATGGATGTAGCAACAACGGAGCAGAAACTAAGGTAGTCGCCGACCTGGTTCGACTTCCCTGGCGGCACGGTCTCGGATGCGAAAGGGATTTCATGTGCGGCAGCCGGCACAGGCGAACACGAACGCCCTGCCAAGGCGATTCATTAGCCTGAGTCTGGCGGTGGCCTGTGTCCTAGCCTGTGGCTCAAGATCGGCGCAAGCCCCTGTTCCGTGGCCGTACGCATTCTTGCGAAAATATGTCCATTTTTCTCCGGCTGAATTTCACGATATGGAGCAAGGCCGAGTTGTGGTGAAAGTCCTGCCGACACGGGTGAAGCAGGAGATGGTGGCTCTTGGGGTAGTGCGGATCGACGTTCCGCAGGAGTTCTTCGTTGCTCAGTTCCGGGATATTGAGAAGTTCAAGAAGGGGCGATTCGTGCCGGAGGTCGAGAAATTCAGTGACCCGCCGAGCCTGGAAGATTTGAAGGGGTTAAGTCTCGAGCAGGCCGAGATCGAATCCCTGAAAAGATGCCGAGTCCATGATTGCCCGGTGAAGTTGCCCGCCGAGGCGATAGAGATCTTTCAGCGCCAAATCGACTGGAAGGCACCCGACTACCGGGAGCAGGCTGCCGAGCTCCTGCAACAGATTCTATTGCGCCGGGCGCAAGCGTACTTAGCCGGCGGCAGCGCCACTCTGGGACGCTACGACGATAAGAAGTATTCGGTCGATCTGGCTGCTGAGTTCCGAGGACTGCTCGATCAGTCGCCCTACCTAGCCGAGTACGTTCCGGAATTCGACCATTATCTGCGCGAATACCCCGGTGTTCGCTTGGAGGGCGCCGAACATTTCGTTTATTGGTCAAAAGAGAAGTACACCCAGGGAGCCAAAGCTGTGATTGCTATCACCAGCACCAGTATCTACCGCCAAGAAGACACGCCTGGCAAACCATTTCTCATTACTTCCCAACAAATCTACGCGAGTCACTACTTCGAGGGATCGCTGGGAATGGCCTTGCTCGTGGACGTCAGCCAGGACCAGACATCGCCTCGCGTCTATTTGATGAACCTGAACCGCTCGCGAACCGATTTGCTGCGGGGATTTTTCGCTTTTCTTATACGCGGAACCATTGCAGGCAGGCTTCAGTCTGAAATGAAGAATGTAATGGGGTCGTTAAAGAAAAAGATGGAAGCATCTTACCTCGAAGAAAGCTCGCGTGTGGAACCTAGGGCAGCGCTGCCTTGAGCTACTCCCAGTCCGGAAGTATTTTTCAGCAACCTACTAGAGAGACAACATAGATTCTGTCGGTCTCTAATAGCCTGCAAAGATTGAAGCGAGACGGTAAGGCAGAGCAAGAGATACAGGCGGAAACCTCCACCATCGTTCGGCCGCACTTGGGGCATGGCTGAACACCGGTGGGGGCAGTCACCTTCAGCTCACTGGGTCGCAATACCTGTTCTCCTTACTCATCCGATTTGCCGAGAACCGATTCCTTATTTCTTTGAGTGCTTCAGCTTCTTCATCCTCTTGTAGCTAGCGAGAGCATGATTAATCAGCGGATATGCCGTCACGGCGGATTCGATCCTTTCCACCTGCACGGTCTTCTGTTCCAGCTTCTTGTAATCCTGGAAAAACCTTCGGATCATTGCCAGCTTGTGCGGCGGCAGCTCGCTCGCCTCGTGGTAGTGGTTGTACTCGGGATCGGCAGTCGCAACAGCGACGATTTTGTGGTCCACGGCGCCCACGTCGATCATCGTCATCACCCCAATCGTCCGAGCTTGCATGACCGTCAGCGGCACGACCGGTTCCTGGCAAAGCACCAGCACGTCTAGAGGATCGCCGTCTTCTCCGAGTGTCTGCGGAATGAACCCGTAATTCGCCGGGTAGTACACCGCCGAATACAGCACGCGGTCCATGCGCAGCATCCCGCTCTTCTTGTCGAGTTCATACTTAACGCTCGAACCCAGCGGAATCTCGATCACCGCGTTGAACTCTTTCGGCACTTGGTCGCCCGGACTCAAATCGTGCCAAGGATGGTTCATGATCTCCTCCGATTCGTGTCCGACGAACGGGATCGGCGTGCGATAGCAGTGCCGTCACCTCCTCATCCGCCACCTGTGAGAAATTTTCGTAGAATTGCCCGATCGCGTAGAACACCAAGAGAACGGTTCCCACTGTGCTGAGCACAACGCTGAATGTGATCAACGCTGCCACGGCCTCGCGAACCTGGTAAGAGACCATGGCAGCCAGAGCAACCCCGATGCCGCCCGCGCTGACTTTCACGATTGCGCGAGAGGAACCTTTCATACGCATTTGCCCCACTTCAAAGCTTGACTTTATATCTTCAGGGATCGATTTAGGCCGGCACGGTCGAGCCCAATTCCGCCACTATTTCATCAAGCGCACTTGCAAATTCGCCAGGTCGCAGCGCAGCCGCTTCCAGCCAAGTCTCGCCGTCGCGCACAGCCCGCAGCCATAGGCTACTGTCCTCAATCGGATAGGAATAAAACACGTTGCAATCGGACCCGCTTAACAGATCCGTAAGCGGACTCCGCTGGGTCACGGGGCGTGTGCTTAAGACCAACCGAAACGGACGCTGATCGACAAGCGAGCGAACCTCTTCCATGGTAGAAGCAAACCACCAACGGCATCCCCGTTTCTCCAGCCGCCTAGTCAGCTGCCAACAGCCTCGTTCACTCTCACCGATCAGAAGCACGTTCACACCGCTGCGTTCCATAGCACCCCTCCAGTGCGGATTTTCTACAATCGGTATCCCGAGATTTCATTGCTCCCGAATATGCATTCTCAGTGTCACGTCCAGCGCCCATTCGATATGCCGAGACCTGCCGAAAGATGTTATGAGCCTCACCCCTTGTCTCGCCCGTTTTCCAGATTTGAGCCAATCCTATCGGGCGGCATTTGCAGCATCACAACGCGCATTTCTACTGCCCACCCATTTCCTGTCGCTGTGACTTGGGTCACAGCGACGGGTGACGGAGCACACCTACTCTGAAGGCGGTCGGCGGTACGCTCCCGTCCGCAGTTCATCCGCCTACAAGGAGTCTTTCCGCCGCGCTTCGCGACGGTTCTTCGTCCTAACTGAAGAGCCCCGAATCGGCATCAGTTTTCAGGCTCTTCCCTCGAATTGAACCGTTTCGCAGCGGTTGACGCATCACGCACACCCCAGGGTTCCGCAGTCGCCTAAGACGGAAGGAGGTCGAATCATGTACACCTACACATGCTGCCGCTGTACGAATTGCGCCGCCCAGATTGTGTTGGAAGACTGGGCGGATTTATACATCCATGTAGTTCACGGGCCTCCGAGGCCTCGTGCGGGACGCGAGGCTTGTCCATATTGTCGAGCTGTGTTCGTGCCCGAGAGCTATTACGTCATGGAGAGTGAGTCGCCTCTCCTGCTGCGGGCCTAAGTAGAAACCATTCCGAAGATGAACGGCAGCCCGACAAGACTCATCCTGCGGATAGTGCCTGATTAACGCGGTGGTCTCAATGGGTCGAT
>Ga0187817_10001978_pt1 | contig 10344 bp, 2 predicted proteins | sample NC_wetland_sal_i_17_FD_132431 | JGI IMG/M metagenome (GOLD analysis project Ga0187817, IMG submission 132431) | Wetland sediment microbial communities from Neuse River Estuary, North Carolina, USA - SO4_2 | ecosystem: Environmental > Aquatic > Freshwater > Wetlands > Sediment | place: USA: North... | reverse complement strand
GCCATCCGCCGGATTGACAGCAAGGTTGTCTATGCAGAAATCATTTCCCCACCAGTAATTGTCTATGCTGTCTGGATTGCTGTTCAAATCACCCAAACGCAGATTATTGCAGTTTCCACCGGTATTGTCACCCCAGCCGACAAAGCCGCCGTTGTTCGGACAACCCGTGTCCACCTTCTCCCATACCGCAATGGTATATGCGCTGCCGCCGGTAGGCACGCCGCTGGGAAAGGCCCCCGAAAGTGTCGTCAGCGTGCTGTTGCCATTCAGATACATCGCCCCGCCAAACTTGCCGGCGCTGCTGTATTCCGGCGAATTGAAATTGCTGCCCGTCGCCGTGGTTTTAACCCAGAAAGCAATGCTCCAATCCATCCAGTTTGGACGGGGTATGATCGCATAGTTGGTGCTGGTGCCGTTGAACTGAAGCGCATTGCTTGCCGTGCCAAACCGGTCGGCCACAAAAGTGCCGCCGTAGAGGGTGCCGGTTTGACCGGATGCCATGTCGGCCAGACTGCCGTGCAACGGGTAATGCAAAGCAAGCGACGTCACGGGAGTGGCGGGAACCTGCCACGCCAAAATGCCACCCGAAAATCCGCTTTGGAGCTGGACGCACAGCCGCACGGCGGTCGTTAAGACCGGGGTAAAGGACACGGTGTTGAATGTATTGGTGGCCACGCCGTAGCTGCTGGCGCCGGTGACCGTTACCCAATTGGTGCCGACGAGATATTGCACATACCACGACTGTGGCACGCTACAGCCGCCGCCCAACGGCACGTCGTCATACCAATAGACCGACATCTGACTCACCTGGCACAAGCCGTTGAAAGTTGCCTGCACCCACTCTGCCGTGCCCAGGTGACTCCACCAAGTCATGCGAGTGATTTGTTCGCTGGAATTGGTGGGCTGCAAGCCGACGTCCATGGCAGAGACGGTGTCGCCGGGATTCACATAAGAGGCGCTCGGCGAATAGGGCGCGCTCCACTGCGTTGCGGTCGGGTTCGTGCTGACGATCGGGAACGCCGAAATGCGCAGCCGGGCCGCGCCCATCGGCACCAGCGTGACCGTCTGCACCGCCTGCGTGCTGTAAACCGGACTTGGCCAAACCGCGCCGGCGTCGTAGAGACTATCGAGCGTCCAAGCCGGAATTTGCCTTGCCTGGACCTGCAATTGAATCGGCGTCGTTTGCAGTGAAAATGGATTCGCCGCCATCGGACCCGGATTGGTCACGACGGTAAACGAGGCCGCCGGATTGGTGCTGTTCAACACCAAGCCGTAGTTCCAGGGAGTCGCGGGATAGACTCCGTATTCCGTCCACGGCGCGGCGTTGTTGCCGTAAGGCTGCCAGTTTTCCTGGATTTGCAGGGAGAACGTGAGCGGTCCGTAGTTAACGGAAACGCAATTGTTGTTGGCCGTCCAGGTCTTAACCGTAATTTGACGCGGGAAATGCAGCACGACCTGATCGCCGTTGTTCCAGGTGCGCTGGATGCAAACATAAGAATGCTCCAAGCTGTTGGACACCACGGTCTGGCCATTGATTTGAATCCAACTGTTCGAACACCACTGAGGCACGCGCAAATAGAGTGGAAAATTCACGCTGTTGGTGGCCGTGACGCTCAACTGCACCGTCTCGCTGAAAGGATAATCGGTGGATTCGTTCACGCTGATGGTGCTGCCGCTGCCGACGCGCGCGTGAACGGTTGTCGGCGCAGAGAGTGAGGCGCAAAGACCATTGTCCCAGGTGGCCAGCCACGTTTCCTCGCAGAAATACGGCCAGCCCATACCGTGATTGTGTTCGCAACAATAGAAATTAGGCTCGTTGGGGCTATAGGAAAACCAAGGGTTGCCTCCGTTGTTGATGTCTGGCGATTTGGCTTCGTCGTCCAGTTCGGGCTGGTTGGGCGCGGTGAGGTAATGCAGCCCCATCATGTTGGTCCGCATCGCCGCCGGCAGGGTGTTGGCGGCCAGGTTCTCACACCGCTCCGCCCACGCCGGATTACCGGTGATCCGGTCAAGAATTTCAAAACTGCGCATCAGCTCCACGATGCCGCACGTTTCAATGGCCTGTTGCGGGCCATAGTAACCGGCGCGGCAATTTTCGTCCCCGCCAAATCCCCCGCCCGGCACCTGGCCATATTGATTCATGACGGTCTGATAGTTGGCCTCGGCAAATTGGAGTTGAGTCGGGTTGCCGGATTGCTGCCAGAAAACGGTGGGGGCACGGAAGCCTTCGGCGATATTCACGTTGTGCCAGTTCGGCAGCGTATTGGGCGTGTCCCACCGCGCCATGTTCGCATACATGTTCGTGGCCAGATTCAGCAACCAGGATTCGCCCGTCCGGTTGTAGAGCCAGTAAATGCTTTCAATGTTGTCCCCCATGCGCATCATCGGCCAATAACCCGCGCCGAAATCAGTTGCCGGCAGGCTGTTCTCCCAAAGACAATAATTCCGAATCAGATTCAAGGCATTGGTATCGCCGGTGTAATCGTAATAGGATCGCATCGCGTCGAGCATCGGCATGTTCGGCCACAAATCGGGCACATTGATCCCCAAATCAGAATTGTTCGTCCCGTCCGAGTAGTCCTGTGCCGGGCCGAAATATCCGTTGGCCCGCTCCGAGTTCATGACGCCCTTAATCCAGCGGTCGGCGTTGCTGATGACCGTGGCATCTTGAAGGCAATAACCCATGTCAATGTAGCCGCGCAGCCAGTAAGGCACGCGTTCCCAGCCCTGCGTCGTGCCCGAACCGTTGGTCGTGGTCCAATCACTGGTGGAGAATTTCAGAAACGGCGAAATCTGTTCCTGCAAACCGTTCAATCCGTTGCGCTGGTTTTCCAGCATCGTGAGCAACCAGCCCTGCGGCTGAATGCTGCCCGGCGGCAGGCGCAGAAGCGGACTCGCTTCCAACGGCGCGCGATTGCCGATATACAATCCTCCATACGCACCGGCTTGAATATTCGTCACGTTGGTGATGGTATCCGCCCAAGCTTCGGCGATGTGGAAATTGATTGCTACGACCAGGAGAACTACAAGCCCGCGAAGCAACCTTGTCCCGATTTTGCGGGCTACTTCAAAACGCATGATGCATAATTTAATCGGGTTGGTTTCAAAGTCAACAGGAGATTGATATCCGAGCGTACTACGACTGTGGACCCGCGTGCGGTTGTAAAAGACTTCAATCCGCGCGCGCTGCCGCGTGCGGTAATCTTTATCTTCGGTATGGAACGCCCCGGTCGGAGTGGTGCGGCAGTCCGGGCGGCGGACGGCGATTGGTCAGAGCCATTTCCAACGCGACCCGTGGCAGGCTGGTGGCCAACGTGGACAGCCAAAGAGCTGGGCAAAAAGTGAACGAGACAAGAGCCGAAACATTCTGCATAAGTGCCGTTGATATGGCCTGTGGCCACTTTATGCCACATGACATTCTGCCGCGGGGCCGTTTATAGTCGCCCAATGTTCCGCAAGTCGAATTGCAAAGCCTTTTCGCCGTTTTCCATCGTCCAAAGGCCTGTCTTTTGATTTAGGCAGAGCAAGCAACCAACGAAACATCAAATGAAAACCTCAATAATCTCAATCAGTTCAAAGGTTAGTCGCATCCCCAAAGTCGGCGCTTCAACGTTGGCAACGTTGGTTGTCTTGCTGGCGTTTGCTGCAAAAGCGGCTGACATACAATGGCAGGGGGGAACGGCCAGTTACACCAACGCCGCCGACTGGGTCGGTGGCATGGTTCCCGGTACGAATGATAATGCCATCAATGACAACGGCACCAATAATAAGGTGCAGATCAATGTGGGCAATCCCGACTGGACGGTGAACCAAATCCGGGCTGGCAACGGCGCCGGCAGCGGCGCGTTCCTGCAGAACGGTCAAAATGTGAACCTGACTGGAACCAATTTAAATGGTTCGGTTGTTTCTGTTTATACTACTCCTTTTCGTCTGGGAATCGTGTCTAACGACACGGGTGTCTATACTTTGAATGGCGGATCCATCAATTACGGTACTGGCGGATTCAATGTCGGGGAACTTGGCACCGGCATCCTGAATATCAGCGGTGGCACAATTACCGGCAGCGGTAATTTCGCCGATAATCTCGGCAGCATCGCTACTCCCAATGCGGTCACGGCGACCGTGGGGGATGGCTTGACCGAAGGCGATTACACTTGGTTTGAACAGGGATTTTATGCAGCCAACCCGTCCATGGGCCTTCCGGCGCCGGGGACGACGATTGTCAGTGTGTCGCAAGCAGATCACTCCTACACCTTGCCCTCGAGTTACACGGCCAATGACGCGGTGCTGGTTTCCACCAATGTGCCCAGCGCCACGATCACGCTGACAGCGCCCGCGCTATGTTCGGGCTTGTCCTTGTTATGCACTGCCGGCAACGGGCCGGCGAACTTGAATTATACGGTGCATCACGCCGATAGCTCGACCGAGACGGGAAGTCTTTCCATTCCGGACTGGTTTGGTCCCGGCAGCGCCCAGGAGGTTCTGGCGGTTGGCTGTCGGGTTGACGCGCTTGGAGCCAACTTCCAATTCCCGGGCAATGTTTCCCCTTATACAGGCAATGCCCCCTATTTATGGTCGCTGGATATTACCGTGACCAATACGAACAGCGCGGTTACGAGCATTGTTCTGACATACAACGGCGGCAACAATAATCAATCAGTGGCCAGCGTGCTGGGGGTCAGCAGCCAGGCCACGAGTGGCGGGGCGTTCACCCCCATGGCCGTGACTGGCTACAATGAGGATATAATTGTGGAGGCGGGGGCGCAAAGCTTTGTCTCCGGCGCGGTCACTGACATTGTCAACCAGACCAATGGCGCTGTTAACGTCACCGGTGGCGGCCAACTCTTCATCGGGAACATCGGTACGGGCATCTACAATTTGAGCGGCGGCAGCGTTGACGTTCACAATTACATCGCGATTGGACGCAGCAGCGGCAACGGCACGCTTAACATGACCGGCGGAACTTTTAACCAAGATGGAGGTGGAAACTTGCTGGTCGGAACGGGATTCAACAACAATGGCAACACCTGTGTTGGCGTGCTGAACCAGAGCGGGGGAACAATCAACGACCAGAGCCAGTTCCTGTGCCCCGAAAATTCGCCGGCCACCGGCACTTACAACCTTAGCGGCACGGGCGCCCTGATTGTGAACGATTGGCTGGTATTTGGCCGCGGCGGCGGCGCGGGCGTCTTGAATATGTCTGGCGGTTCAATCCTGCAAACCAATTCCGGCGGCAATTTTGAAGTCGGTGAAACCACCCCCGGCACCGTCAACCAGACGGGTGGCTCGGTCACTACCTACAACGAATTATGGATCGGCCAGGGAGGTGGGGCCGTTGGCAACTACAATTTGAATGGCGGCACACTTACCGCCAATAGCTGGCTGGCGGTCGGCCGCAGTGGCGGCACCGGCTATTTGAATCTTACCAACGGAGCCGTCACCAAGATCGGCAACGGCGGCAACCACTTCGATGTCGGGGGCAGCGGCCCGGGGACGATCAACCAGACTGGCGGGTTTATTACCAACACCACCAGCGATTTCTGGCTGGGTGAAAATTCCACGGCCACTTGGAACATCAGCGGTGGCGCGGCTTATCTTGGCCTGATCAATATCAACGTGAACGCCAGCGCGGCGGGCACGTTGAATCTCAACGGCGGTTTGATTCAGACGCTGGGCATCTTCAGCGGTAGCAGCGGCAGCAGCATCAGCACCGTGAATTTCAACGGCGGAACGCTCCAGGCCGCCGCCAACAATTCCAGCTTCATCTCAGGTTTGTTCCAGGCGCTGATGGGGCCGGGCGGGGCGGTGATTGATTCGCAAGGTTACAATATTACCATCGCCCAAGCCCTGCTCGACAACGGCGGCGGCGGTCTGACCAAGAATGGAACCGGCACGTTGACGCTCACCGGGGCCAATACCTATACCGGCGCCACGGTTGTCAACGGAGGAATAATGAGTGTTACCACCGCCGCCACCGGTGGGGGTAGCTATACCGTGGCCAGCGGCGCTGGTGGTTTAGATGTGCAAGTTGTGGGAAGCTTGAACAGCCAGCTCAACGCATCAAGCGTTACTTTTCCCAGTTCGGCGACCGTGTTTAATACCGATTTAGGCAGCTTTGGTAATCCGACTTCAGCCCCGTTGAATGTGGTCGGCGCATTGACCGTCAATGGCACCGTCACGGTTAATATCACGGATTCCACGCCACAGCTTGGCCAGTTTCCTTTGATTAAATACGGCAGCCAGACCGGATCCGGCAGTTTCGTGCTCGGCTCCCTGCCTATTGGCGTCACGGCAAACCTCTCCAACAATGTTGCAAATAGTTCCATTGACCTGGTCGTCACCACCGTCAATGCGCCTCGCTGGGAAGGTTTGGCTGGTGGCAATTGGGACATTGCTGTGACAACCAACTGGATTAACATTGGCAATAATCAGCCAACTTTCTACACTGATGGCAGCCCGGTGGTCTTTAACGACGCGGCTCTGGGAACAACCACTGTGAACCTTGTTACTACTGTCAGTCCCAGCCTTATCACAATGAACAACAGTTCACTGAATTACACGTTCACTGGCCCGGGCAAGATTAGTGGCAGCATTGGATTGAACAAGCAAGGTTCAGCAGCTCTTTCGATTCTCAATACTGGCGGCAATAACTACACCGGCCCCACGGTCATCACGGCTGGCACCTTGAGCGTCACCAATCTCGCCAACGGCGGTTTACCCAGCCCGATTGGCGCATCTTCGGCCAATCCGACGAACCTGGTCATCAACAGCGGTGCAACATTCCAGTATGCGGGTGCGCCGGTGTCAGTTAGTCGTGGCTATACAGCAAACAGCGGGATAATTGACGCGGAAGGTGACTTTACCGTGACCGGATTGGGTCAAACGGCCAGTGGCACCCTCATCAAAATCGGTCCAGCCAAGATGACATATGCCGGAGTAGGCGCCAACGTGCTGTCACCGGCTAATGTCGGCGGTGCTTATCAAGTCAATAACGGCACCGTTGTTCTTGACGGTTCCGCCGGCGCCCAAGTAAACACTGACGCCGGTGAAATCTGGGTCGGCGGCACTCCGAGCACCGGGGCGAATCTTATTTTGACGAATACCACCCTTAACGTGGGAAGCTGGCTCGGTGAAGGTCGTGGCAACGGCACGATCAACAACACCTCCACTATAACCATGTATAATTCCCACGCCACCTTTGGCAATATTTCGCTGGGTTATGACAATGGCATTGTCGGCAATCTTGCCTCGCAGTTCCTGACTCTTAACGGCAATTCGACGATTACCAATAATGGGGCCAACAATCTGGGTGAGAGCCAGGGATCTACGGCCACCATCACCCTTAATAATAACTCGATATATGAATCCGTTGGCAATGCCGATTTGAACCTGGGTCTTAGTGGAAACGCCGTGGTTAACCTCAATGGTAATTCGGTGATGGTTGAAGAAAACTGGGCTTGCTTTGCGGCTCGCAATGCAAATTCAGGCGCCTCGATAACCGTTGCTGGTTCCAGCCAGCTCATTGAGAAAAATAACTGGTTCTCGCTCACCGCTGGCGACAATGCAACCGCTTCGATGTTGGTTAAGAACAGTGGCAGCGTTTACGTCGGAGGCGATTTCAACGTCACCGACACGGGAACTAACACCTCTGCTTCGCTCACCGTGCAGGATAATGCGGTGGCCAGTGGCAACACATTCCTGGTTGCCAAGAACGGTGGTACTGTCGGCACTGTCACCATGTCGGGCGGCACGGCGATTGCAAGAGGCGGCGATACTTGGATCGGCGGCAGTGGAACGGGCACAATGAATCAAACCGGTGGCATGATGATTGGAACCAACTGGATATCCATTGGACGCAATACGGGTGGTGTTGGCGTCTATAACCTCTCTGGCGGTTCATTGATCAAGGTCAACCCCAATGGCACCCGCTTGAATGTTGCCGAGAATGGCACGGGCACGCTCAACGTTTCCGGCTCGGGCAGTGTTGTGGTAGGTGTGGGAGGGTTTGCTGATTTAGATATTTGCTCAGGCAACGGCAACGGCACGGTCAATCTTAATGGCGGCGCGATAACTGCCGGGCAAGTAACTCATTTGGGCAGCGGCACGGCCACCTTCAACTTCAACGGCGGCACGCTCATTGCGTCACCTGGAGCCAACGTAACCTTCATGAACGGCCTGACTACGGCAAATGTAATGACTAATGGCGCCATCATTGACAGCGGCACAAACATTATCAACATTGCCCAGCCGCTGCTGGCTGGCGATGCCTTCGGCGGCGGGCTGACCAAGCTGGGCACCGGCGCTTTGCGCTTGAACGGCACGAATACGTATACCGGCACAACTTTAGTCAGCGCCGGAACATTGGGCGGAAATGGTGTCATCGCTGGCCCTCTGAATGTGGCCGCGAGTGGCACACTGTCCCCGGGCATGTCCATCGGGACATTCACGGTGAACAGCAACGCGACGTTGAGCGGGACGGCCACGATGGAAATCTCCAAGAATGGCGGTGTGGCCACCAGCGATCTGCTCGCGGTGTCGAAGAACCTGGCGTTCGGTGGCACGTTGAACGTTGTGCTGATTGGCACGAACGCGCTGGCCTTCAACGACACGTTCACCCTGTTCACCTGGGGCACGCAGAGCGGTTCCTTTGCGGCCACGAACCTGCCGGCAGGTTACTTGTGGGACACCAGCCAGCTGAATGTCAATGGGACGATTCGCGTTATCGGTGTGACGCCGCCCAAGATCAACCCGCCCGTGTCTTCAGGCGGCAATCTGATTCTGACGGGCGTGGGCGGTCCGCCAGGCGCCAGTTACGCTTGGCTTACCTCCACAAACGTAGCCGCGCCGCTTTCCACCTGGACGACGAACAGCACGGGCGTTTTTGACAGCAGCGCTGGCTTCTCGAACGCAATTCCAATCATTAGCTCTGAGCCAAAGCGTTTCTTCCTGCTCAAAACTCCGTAATTTTCTGGGCAGCGCATAGGTTGTGGGATTTGGAGATAAAACTCCAAATCCCACATATTAAATGAGGCTACATGAAGGAATCGAGAACACGAGAAGCCTATGGTTTGGGATGTGCGCCAGGCGGCAAAGGTTTCACCTTGATCGAACTGTTGGTGGTGATTGCCGTCATCGGGATTCTTGCGGCCCTGCTCTTGCCGGTTTTGGTCAAAGGTAAACTAAAGGCGCAACAAACCGTCTGTATCAGCAACTTGCGGCAGATAGGCATTGCGCTTGTCCTTTATACGGAAACTTACAATCAGTATCCTGGGGATTTAAAGACCGCGAACTGGACTTATATCTGGCAGCCCCGGCTTTTGAGTTTTATGGGCAACAACCGTAATGCTTTTTTTTGTCCGGCAGCTCTTCCACAAGCCGCTTGGGATACCAACGTGAATCCGACTATCAAAACGGTGATCGGCGAAGACGGAAAAATTGACTATTACGGCATTGCCACAGGAGCTACTGATGGTCAGGGGACGCGTTTTTCACTTGGTTACAACGACTGGGGTATATCCATCAACGTCACTCCTCAATTGGGGTTGGGCGGAGATATTGACGGTGGTTTCGCCAGAGGAGCCGTAAAAGAATCCATGATACGCAGCCCTTCGGCGATGATCGCGGTTGGAGATATCCGGTCGGACGCTCCCGCGGGCCAGATTCAATTTAATGCCAACATGGATCCAACCGCGGCGACAGGTCAAGGCTCCGGTGTTTGGCACGTGCAAGTTCCATGTAACCGGCATAACTTCCACACCGATCTTCTTTGCTGCGATGCCCACGTCGAAAGTCCCAGGCGGCGTGATGTCGTTGATCCAAATAATTATTATTGGCGGTCGCGGTGGAACAACGACAATAATCCGCACCCGGAAGTTCCCAGTTGGACAATCCCAAGTGAGGTGCTTGAAAAATAGTTTTTGCTTGTCGCGTGGTTCAACTCATTTACTTTGACGGGCTGCGGAAAAACTCGACTTGACGATTTTCCTGTTAACGCTTTTTTTATGGGTAAAATTACCAACTGCCTGAATGCTCTTTTAATTGCGTTCCTTTTCCAAAGAGGAATCTCAATAGTTGCGAAGGCCGAAACCCTGCGTCCGCCGGCGGTGCCACTGGTCACTTTTGATCCGTACTTGAGCATCTGGTCTGAGGCCGACCGCCTGACGGACGATAACACGCGGCACTGGACGCGGCATGAGCACGCGTTGGCGAGTCTGATCCGCATTGACGGCAAGCCTTACCGTCTCATGGGCGCGGATCCGAAAGATGTGCCGGCTTTCGCACAAGTTTCCGTGCGCGTGCTGCCAACACGCAGCATTTATGAATTCGAGGACGCCGGGGTTCACG
>Ga0187817_10001977_pt1 | contig 10345 bp, 12 predicted proteins | sample NC_wetland_sal_i_17_FD_132431 | JGI IMG/M metagenome (GOLD analysis project Ga0187817, IMG submission 132431) | Wetland sediment microbial communities from Neuse River Estuary, North Carolina, USA - SO4_2 | ecosystem: Environmental > Aquatic > Freshwater > Wetlands > Sediment | place: USA... | reverse complement strand
GCCAGCGCCAAAATCGACAACCCCAATATACTCAATCGCGAGCACACCGAGATCGTCATGCAGCCTGGCGACACCAAGGATCTGCTTTTGATGCCAGGTCCGCCCGGTAGCTACGATCTGCGGTGCTCCGACCACGATTGGGACGGGATGGTGGGCGGTATCACCGTTCTGTGATGCAAAAGCTGCCGGGCGAGGCGAGATGCCGCGCCGCCCGCCGCGAAGGCATTGTGCCAAAGTTTGCGCCGCGGCGCTGGTCCGTTGCGGCTGGATGCAGATGAAATGCATGACCTTTCAGGCAGCAGACAAGAGCCAGGAGCGCCAATGAAGCGCCAACGCGCGCCAACGGAGCGCCAATCCGCTGAGGATCGCGGCTGCGATGCCCGGCGTCGCTTGCGTGCCCTGAATCTGCCAAAGCACGGCACTAATCTTGCTTGAGCTGCGTTATCGGTACGGCTGTGGGGCTGCCAACGTTGGACTGAGAAGAAAGGAGTCGCCAATGTGTGACTTTAGCCTTCAAAGCGTGCGGTCACGCCCAGCGAAAGTCGCCGACAAGCTTGTGACCCGCGATTTCGGGACCGGAACCCGCGGATTCTCCGCGGCAGACGACCCCGGATTGGCGGTATGCATTAGGCCTGGCACGGAGCTCGCGTTCGCAAACGAGGTCATGTGCCTGCCCGCCGGCTTGCTGGGCTGGAAGACAAAGACTGTCGGCCATCGGACGGCCATCTTTCGACAGGTTAACAAGGACAAGACGGCCGCCCACCACGACGCGCTTGAATTTCCCGATGGGCGCATCGTGCTTTTGACTCTGTTGTGCGAAGGTCAAGCAGCAAGCGTTCTGCAATTGCCCGCCGAACCCGCGACTATGGAAGAGGCGCGCGAACAGGAACGCGTCGCTTACATCGGCTGAAAGCGGTTGCCGATTTTGACCTGCCCGGCCGCCTTCGGGCGGCCGGTGCGTTTGCCCGCACGGGGAAAATCCCTCGAGCGTTAGATATTTTTCTCACAACTCAATCGTTTCAAACTGGATCGATCGCCGTCCATTTGACGGGGCTTGATCCCAGCTCACGCCCCGGGCAGGCTTTTTTCGGATCGTGCTCTGGTTCTTCCCCTTGGGCGCATTGCAGCACTGGGGGGAAAGCCGGTGGAATTGCGTCGTGACTCCCGGTCATGAGACGTGTCATGAGACGTGCCATGAGACTTGCCATGAAACGCGCCATGAAACGTGCCATCAGACCATGGCATGAGACGTGAGAGATTGGCCGCAACCCTTAATTTCGCGGCTATGCGCCGCTCGATCATCGATGTTGTCGTCGCGAATGATGCGCCTTACTTCGTGCAATGAATGAATCGCTGAACCAGCCCCAGGCGACCGATCACCCCGCCACCGCGCAAAGCGGCTCGCCGCCACCGGCCGCGTCCACGAAACCGGCCGACGCCACGCCGCCCGCGGGCGATCATGCCGTAACGATGAAGGAGCAAACGGCGGCGTCGCAGTTTCTCACCGTATTTCCTCCGATCATGCTGCCGATGTTTCTTGCCGTTGCGGATCAGACGATCGTCGCCACCGCGCTGCCGGCGATCGCGTCGAACCTGGGCGAGATCGAACGCGCGTCGTGGGTCGTTGTTTCTTACCTGATCGCGAATACCATCGCGGCGCCCGTCTACGGGCGTCTCGGCGACACGTTCGGGCGCCGCCTGATGATGTTCGTGGCGCTCGGGATATTCATGCTCGGGTCGATCCTTTGCGCGCTGGCGCCGACGATCGAGCTTTTGACCGCATTTCGCGTCGTCCAGGGATTCGGCGGCGGCGGCCTGATGACGCTGTCGCAAGCGCTGATCGGAGAAGCCATTCCGCCGCGCGAGCGCGGCCGCTATCAGGGCTATCTTGCCGGTGTCGCGGTCAGCTCGAACACGTTCGGCCCCGTGGCCGGCGGCTATCTGACCCAGGCCTTCGGCTGGCAATCGATTTTTCTGATCAACATTCCACTCGGCCTCCTCGCCGTTCTGTTCGTGTTTCGAATCCCGCCGCGCCAGGGCGATCGGCGCCGCACCACGTTCGATTCGCCCGGCTTGGTGCTGTTCATCTTGTTTGTGGGGCCTGTCATTCTCGCGCTCGAACAGGTGCAGCGCATGGAGTTGAGCACGATCCCGATGGCGCTCGGACTTCTGGCCTTCGGGCTGGTGTCGCTCGGCCTTTTAACGTGGCAGGAACGGATCACCACCTCGCCGCTTATCCCGCCACGGCTGTTCAAACAGGCTTCGATCTGGCGAGCCGACCTTATGGCCGCGTGCCACGGCGCCGCGCTCGTATCCCTCATCACGTTCCTGCCGATCTACCTGCGCGCAGTGCGCGGTGCGTCCCCCGCCGAGACCGGATTGATCCTGCTGCCGCTGACCGCCGGCATCGGGATCGGCTCGATGTTTACCGGGCAGATGGTGAGCCGAACCGGGCGCACCGCGATATTTCCGACGTACGGACTGATCGCGGCGACCATAGGACTCGTGGCGATCGCGTTCTCGGCGCAGCATCTAACGCCATCGCATCTCGCCTGGGCGTTCTGCGTCATTGCATTATTCATGGGCACGGTGATGGGCGTCGTTCAAGTGACGGTTCAGGCGGTGTCGGGACCGCTCCTCCTTGGGACCGGCGCGGCGATGGTGCAGTTTTCGCGCTCAGTCGGCGCCGCGTTCGGGACGGCGTCGGTTGCCGCCATTCTGTTTTCGATTTTGACGGCCACCGACCGCAGCACCGCGACCTTATTCGGCAGCATCATCGAACGGGGCCCTGATGCCATCGCGAGCCTTGCGCCGGCGCAGCAAGCTGTCGTTCATGCCGAGATCGGCGAGGCTTTCCGCGCCGCCTTTCTCACCATCGCCGCATTCACCGGTATCGGAGCTGTGCTGGCCTGGTCGCTGCCGCTGCGGCGGCTGTAATTGACTGCCGCATCATCTGCATGGGCGGATGATGTTCAACCTACCCACGCAAATTTTTCCGTGGGTTATCGGAGTGTGGACGATGGAAACTCCGCCTGAAATCGTGTTTCAAGGTATGCAGGGGACGCCGCAGATCGAGGAGATGATCGCTGCGCATATAGCGGAGCTTGATCAGCGTTTCGGCCGCATAACGGCCTGTCGCGTGGTGGTAAAGGCGCCCGGTGAGCATCACCGCGAAGGCGGCCTCTATGAGGTGCACATTCGCCTCGCGCTGCCCGAGGGCCAGGAGGTGAATGTCGAGCGCACTCCGCCAAAGGACGAACGCCATTCCGATTTGGAATTTGCTATCAGCGATGCTTTCAGGCAGGCGCGCCAGCAGCTGCATGAGAAAGCCCGGCGCATGCGAGGCGATGTGAAGCATCACGACGGATAGTGCGACCAGGTTGCCTGGCGGTTGCCGATCCTGTCATCAGCGCCGATCAACGGCGCTGGTTGCAATCACGAGGATAGCCGCGATGATGCCGCCTCGATGTGCGACACGCCACAGGCACGACATTCAAAAGTATAAAGATCGGGCAGATCGCCAAATCGCGATGTTATTCGAACGAGCCGCATGCTCTGGGCACAGCTTGGACAAAGCGGCGGGCGTGGCGCGCATTTGCTAGAGTGTTTGTCGCGCATGGACAGAGCGGTCCTCGGGGCCGCGACTTATGCAACTTCGATTTGTTGGATGGTAGATAGGCAACCATCATTGCTGCGTGGTTGCCGGCAAATGAATTTTTGGCAATTAACCGCCATGGAAGCCGCGAAGCTTCCAGATGTTGAGCAAATTTTCAGCCTGCGCAGGCGTCTAAGCTCTGCATCGAACTGGCTCCGAAACATCCGCCGTCCTGATCAAAGTGAAGCGTTTGCCAGTTCTCTCAACGGTGAATAGAAGTTGAGACGCGAGTGCGTGCAGACGCTCCTCGCGCCTGATCAAGCTTGCGCTTGGTCCGCTTTGCTTTGCTCGCGATGACTTCGGCCGGTGTGGCCGCACTGCTCAGACTCGACGAGCGCTCCGTCGAGGGCGAACACGACGGCGGCAGCCGCCTCACTCATCGGCAACCGGAGCCCTCGTTGGCACTGCCCTGCTCGCGCGCTGCCGCCGCACATCAAGCGCCAGGGATGGGCAGGACCGGCATCACCTCCACGGCTTCGCCCGGGAAAATTGTGAAGTGCGGGTGGTTTTCGAAAAGCTTGGCGGCCGCCTCGTTTGAGGCCGCGCGGATAACCGTGAAGGCCCCCATCTCGTTGCTGATGTCTTCGATCCCGCGTCGCGTGATCTTCTTGGTCTTGCCGAGTGGTCCGCCCATGGCGACGATCGCACCTTGGTGCCTTTCGACCCATGCCTTCCACGCTGCAATTCCCTCACTCTCCTTGGCGCGCCGCTCCGCTTCGGGAAGTGAGTTCCATGCCTTCATTTTTGGACTCGTCTTGCTGCCAAGGAAAACGGCGAGATATGTGTCGTTGGCGCTCATGCGGTTTCCTTCCCGTTGCGTTAGAACAATCACGACCCTTCTGAAATGATCAAAAAGTACGTCCGCATCATGTCGTCTTTAGCCCGAAAGCCGACATCATTTGCGTGCCCTCGGACACGTGTTAGGTGCCGAATACGGCCTTTGCCCACAGCGCGCACCGCGTCAGAAATTTTCCTCCGATCGTGGCGATAAACCGCCCTTTCGAGCGCAACCGTAGTCCGGGCAAAGGTAAGCGAGATCGCCTTCGCACAAACGACCGGTGATTGGGCATATGATGCGTTGGTTCCCATCGCGGGATTTGAGTTCATCCTCGGTTTGGCGGTTGCGGTGTCCGTGATTCGTCGTGATCATGGCTTGTTTCCACTCCGTTCCCATAAGTACGAAGCGCCGCGTATGGGCGGATCCTCCGATGAGCATGCTCGTTTGGTTAGCTTGATTTGCGATATGGGTCGGCATGGCAACCCGTTTCCTGCACTCGCTGCCGAAAGCCTCATTAGGCTTGGAGGAGCGCCGACGGTTGCAATGCTGGACGGCTAGCGTCCCGCCGATGTCCGAGGGTTTTCTCAGCACCTCTAGGGGATTTCCTCCGCAGGTCGGCGGGGCGATATTTGTTCCATCATCTGAAACCGCGTTTGTCACCTCTCCCTCACGGCGCGCCTCAGGATCGGCTGCTTGTTAAATCCTCCGTTTATCCCTAAAGTGCCGGTTGCCGCTGTTCAGCGCTGTCTCGACTACGACGGCTGAATGGCAGGCGTCCTTCTGAGTAGGTGGAAGGGCCTGTCTGTATGCGTACGTCAATCGTGCCATCTTGCGACGCGCAGTTGCTGCCTCACGTCGTCGTCATCGGGAACCAGAAGGGCGGCTGTGGCAAATCCACCTTTGCCATGCACATCATCGTGGCGCTGCTTAAGGCCGGAAAGCGCGTCGCCTCTTTCGATCTCGACTTGGACCAGCTGACGCTGACGCGATATATCGGCAATCGGCGTGAATGGGATCGGGAGCACGAGTTCAAGTTAGACCTGCCCGATCACTATTCGGTCGCGGAAGAGGGCCGGCGCCCTCACAAGTGGAGTCCCGGCGCCGACCTGAAGCAGTTCATATCAAAGCTCAAGAAAATCGGGCGGCACGGCGGGACGCCAGGCAACGGCGCCGCGCTAAAACAATTCATATCGCAGCTTAAGAAAATTGAGCTGGCAGATAAATACGATTTTATCGTCATCGACACGCCGGGCGGCGTCCAGCATCTCAGCCTGATCGCTCACGGCCTGGCGGACACTCTCATTACCCCGATAAATGATAGCTTGCTCGATCTCGATGTTCTGGTGGCGATCGAACGAAGTGACGTCAAGCCTCAGCCATCTGCATACGCCAAAACGGTACGACGAGCGCTTGACGCCCGGCGAAAGGTGAGCGGCCGCGCGACGGATTGGATTGTGGTTCGCAACCGGCGAGAGCTGGTTCAGTCAAGCAATCAGCGCCGTGTCAATCGGGTTCTGGACGTTATTCAACAAACACTGGGCTTTCGCGTTGCGCGCGGTTTGTTGGAACGGCCTGTATATCGCGAGTTTTTCGCGGCGGGTTTGACGGTGCTCGACCCGGTCGAAAAGCTGAAGACTGCCCCGGAGCCGATCGCGCGCCATCTCCTTGCGCGTCTCGAGGTCGAGAAACTCGTTCAAGAGGTCGGACTCATCGGGGATAATGGCGGCCTCGAGATGAAGCCTTTCGCGACGCCGAGCTGGACATGGCAGAAACCAACGGCCGCACGCAAGGAAAGCGTGCCGGAACGAAAAAAATCCGTTGTTCAATGATCGCGATCTTGATGAGAGGATGAAGACTCGCCTTAGAGCCAAGCAAAAAGACAGACCGCGTGGATAGCGAGCCACGCTCGATCGGTCTTCTCGCATTTGCTGGATGTCACGCCCTGCTCCGCGACCCCGACTATTTGACCGCAGAGCGCAATGAGTTGCGGAGCCGGCCTTTCCATTTTGACTCGATCGGTTTGTCACTACTGATCATTGTCTTGGTGATGCTCAGTAAGGGCCAGGAGTGGGATTGGCTGGGCGACCCATTCTGGTGCGTGCAGACACTGGCCGCTCTCTTTACGGTCGGTCTGGGCGCTTTGATCTTTTGGGAGTTGCGCAGCCCCAAACCGGTGGTCAATTTCCGACCATTGGCCGAACGCAACTTCGCCTGCTGTTGTATCATCATGTTTTGCGCCTATGCCGTGCCGGCGGCCGAGAAGGCCACGCGGATCGGCGGCGAGTGAAGCAATAGAGAAAGATCGAATCTTCAGATCTCGACCTCGCAGGCAGGTCGATTATCCCGTTCCCTTGAGCCGCGCGTTTCCGGAACGCTGCTCGCATGGCTTCGTCGCGCTGGCAATGTTGTGCGCCGTGTTGACGAGCGCAATATGGGAAAGGGCTTGTGGAAAGTTGCCGACCAGACGCTGAGCGCTGATGTCGTACTCTTCACCGATCAAGCCGACATCGTTGCACAAGCCGACGAGCCGCTCAAACAGGCGCCGCGCGTCGGCCGCGCGTCCTATCAGGACATAGGCGTCGGCGAGCCAGAAGCTGCACGGAAGGAAAGCGCCCTCGCCGGCCGGCAGGCCGTCGCTGGTGGCCGCGGTATCGTACCGAAGCACAAGTCCGCCGCGCATGAGCTTTCGCTCGATAGCCTCGACAGTGCCTTGGATGCGTTTGTCGTCAGGCGGTAAGAAGCCAACCTGTGGGATCATCAGCGTGCTGGCATCCAACAAGTCGCTTTCGTACGCTTGGGTGAACGCGCCAAGCTCGGAGTTAAACGCGCGCCGGCAGACCTCGTCGTGAATCTCCGCCCGAAGCCGGCGCCATCGTTCAAGCTCGCCGTCAAGCTTGAAACTTTCCGCGTTCTTAATGGCGCGGTCAAAGGCGACCCATGCCATCACCTTCGAGAAAGTGAAGTGCTGGCGTCCGCCGCGCACCTCCCAAATGCTTTCGTCCGGCTCGCGCCACACGGTTTCGACGTGAGCAAGTAACGCGCGTTGAAACTCCCAGCCAGCCTCCAGGTGCTGGAGGCTCGCAGCTCGCGCCTGATGAAGCGCGTCCATGACTTCGCCGAAGACGTCGAGCTGAAGCTGGTCGGCGGCGGCGTTGCCGATCCGCACGGGTTTCGAGTTCTCGTACCCGCTGAGCCACGGCACCTCGCGCTCGGCCAGCCAACGTTCGCCGGCGGCGCCGTACATGATCTGAATCTCGTCCGGGCTCCCGGCGGCGGCGCGGAGCAGCCAATCGCGCCATGCCTTCGCCTCCTCGTAGAAGCCCGTATTCATGAACGCCAAGAGTGTCAGCGTGGCATCGCGCAACCAACAAAAGCGATAATCCCAGTTGCGCGAGCCGCCCAGTTGCTCGGGCAGCGATGTGGTGGGCGCAGCGACAATGCCTCCGGTCGGAGCATAGGTGAGAGCCTTCAACGTGATCAGCGCGCGGGCAATGAGCTCGGCATACGGTCCCTCGCTGCGCCATGTGCTCGCCCACGATCGCCAATGGTCCTCCGTTGATTGAAGCGCCTCTTCGGCATCTTCCGGCTCGGGAATCGGCAAGTGCGAAGGGATGTAGGTGAGGACGAACGGCACTCGTTGTCCGGCCGACACGGCGAAGTCGCTGACTGTCGTCATCCGCTCGCCGCGCAGCTCGACCGGTGTGCGGAGATGAACCATATCCGGCCCGGCGATCGCGAGCAGTTCGCCGTTTTCGCTACGCGTTACCCAGGGCGTCCAACCGCCATAGCCGAATCGAACGATGAGCTCCGCGCGCATCGCCATCGTACCGCGCTTGCCGATCACCAAGCGGATGAGACGCGACTGCGCCCGGCCTCCACGCACGGGCATGAAGTCCACGAGGACAGCGGCGCTGCCATCGGCGGCAGTGAACTCGGTTTCGAGGACGAGCGTGTTGGGTCGGTAGCGGCGCTCGACTCGAACTTTCGCCTCCGCTCCGACGGCCGGAGCGATCTGCCAGCGGCCATTGTTGGCGTTGCCCAAGAGCGCCGCAAAACACGCTGCCGAGTCGAACCGTGGCCAGCACAGCCAGTCAATAGAGCCATCCTTTGAAACGAGTGCCGCGGTTTCGCTGTCGCCAATGAGCGCATAATCCTCGATACGGCTTGACATAAACGCTGTCCCTCGAAGGCGTCACCGACCCTGGGAATATCCAGCAAGCAAAGATATTCCCATGCCATCGCCGCGCCGGCGAGCGTTGGCGCGACGGCACGCCGAACCCGTGATGTTCCGCACTATAACCATAGTGCGCTGAATTTTCCGGCCGAGCGAGGCCGATTCCGGCATCGATGCAACGTCCAGATTCGATGACCTCGGTTAATCCTCACTTCGGCAAAATCCGCGACTAAACGCGCGGATTCTGAGCTACATTGGGTGCGCAGAACTTTTCGCTGGACTTTTGGTGACCATTTGTCGAACCACAACAACCCCCGCGTGACGGTCCGCGCTTTGCTCCTGGGCGATCGCATCGATACGGCAGGACTCGAACGTCCCGATATGCTGTCAGCAACGCCGCTGGCCTTTCGCCTCGCAGACGGAGCGTTTGTCGTGGTTTTCCGATACGGCGTCGTTGTCCTATTCGGCATGAATCCATTGCAAGAAGACGAGATATTGCAGAGCATCGATGGGCGCATCATCGGCCGGTATGAACGTCGAGAACAGGAAACAACTCAAATCGAGATTGCACCAGACAAAGATGAACAAATCGCACCCAATGGCATCATAACGCTCAAAGCATTGTTGCCGGAGCATGTGCTTATTCTTGCCGACGCGATAGCGACCAACGTGATCCTGGCCCATGACGAAAAGGACGTGAGCGCCGTTTTCGATGTCATTGAGCCGCTGGCACGAGAGTTGTCGGAGCGTGGCCGCACACCCGGTGGTCGCCGAGCGATCTTAAAACATATTGGAAATGCGTTGCTGGTCCAGCAACGCGTATCCGGCCTCGTTGCGGTCGCCGAAAAGCCGGATGTGCTATGGGAGCGCCCCGGCCTTGAACGCTTTTATTCCAAGCTCGAGGATGAATACGAACTTAAGGAACGCGCTGACCTTTTAACCCGCAAGCTGACCGTGATCTCCAACACCGGACAGGCTTTGGCGGATATTATCGACACTGAGCGTTCGCTGCGTCTTGAGCAAATAATCATCGCGCTCATCTTGTTGGAGACTATTTTCATGGGATATCAAATATTTTTCAAATGAGGGGCAATGCCGAGACGCCGCATACGCAATCGCGAGGGACATCGCGACCAGTCCGATCAGCCGTTCGCGGTCGAGGCCATTGCAGTGCAAGCCGGCGCGCGTCAAAGTTTCCGGGATAATTCGGAGGGGATGAAGTGATCGTCGACGCCCAGGTGCATCTGTGGAAGGCCAATACGCCCGACCGGCCCTGGCTGCCGAACCGGGTCGCGCAACTCCCGGAACCGTTTACTGTCGAACAGCTCGTGCCGATGATGGACGAAGCCGGCGTCGATCGCGCCGTGATCGTGCCGCCATCATGGGAAGGAGATCGCAATGACTGCGCGATCGACGCGGTGCGCCGGTACCCTGAGCGCTTTGCGATCATGGGGCGCATTCCTGTCAACGATCCCAATGCCGCGAAATCCTGCCGGACTGGAAAAAGCAGCCCGGCATGCGCGGCATAAGGCTGACCTTTCACCCGCCGCAATGGCGCTGGCTGAGCGATGGCAGCGTCGATTGGTTTTGGCCGCTTGCGGAGAAATACGGACTTCCGGTGATGTTTTACGGCGCGCCGATGCCACACTTCGCCAATATCGCCGAGCGCTATCCGCGGCTGGCGATGATCGCCGAACATCTCGGCGTCGCCGGAGATACCGTCAAGGAAGGAAAACTG
>Ga0187817_10001976_pt1 | contig 10348 bp, 7 predicted proteins | sample NC_wetland_sal_i_17_FD_132431 | JGI IMG/M metagenome (GOLD analysis project Ga0187817, IMG submission 132431) | Wetland sediment microbial communities from Neuse River Estuary, North Carolina, USA - SO4_2 | ecosystem: Environmental > Aquatic > Freshwater > Wetlands > Sediment | place: USA: North... | reverse complement strand
CTGCACCCGGAGCGCTGCGCGGCGAGTTGTCGTGGCAGGGCAAGCCGGGTGCCGCCGGCGCGATCACCTCGGCGCTCGCGGGCTGGAACCTGGCGCGGTTCGAGGTTTCCGAGGATGCCAGCCCTGGCTGCGACGCGGTGCGCTACAGCCACACTCCCGGACTCGGCACCTTCTCGGCTGTCGTGTCGGCCAACGGCGACATCATGATCAGTGAAGGCCGTCTGCGCGCGGCCATGGCGCTGGCGGCATCGGCCGCGTCGGCCCGGTCCGGATCTGCCCGTCCCGGCCCCGAGCTGGGCAGCCTCCTTGACCTGCACGGGCCGCGGCACCCTGCCCTCGGCGGCTCGCTTGAAGCCGAGCTGAGCCTGCTGCTCGGCCAGCCGTGGGACGATGAGCTCGAGCCGTTCCGCCGGGCGGGCGATGGCGCGCCCGTTCGCTGGCTGAACGCCAGCACTGGCTAGGTTAGGCCACGGCCGCCTTGCCCAGGCTGCGATGGCCGGCTAGGGATAGCGCGTGGATCCGGCGCAGGCGCTACGGCAGATAGCGTTCCAGCTTGAGCGGGCTGGCGCACCGACCTACCGGGTGCGCGCATTCCGCCGCGCGGCGCAGGTGGTCGGGGACCTGCCGCCAGCCGAGCTCAGCCAGCGGATCAGCGAAGGCACACTACAGGACCTGGCCGGCATCGGCCCGGCAACAGCCGATGCCACCACCCAGGCCGCTAGCGGACGGCAGCCTGGCTACCTCACCAAGCTGCTCGAGGAACTACCTCCGTCAGCGCGCACCGCCCTGCGCATTGCGCTGCGCGGCGACTGCCACACCCACTCCGACTGGTCGGACGGCGGTAGCCCGCCGCTGGAAATGGCCGAGGCGGCCCGCGATCTCGGCCACGAATGGATCGCGCTGACCGACCATTCGCCGCGGCTGACGGTAGCCAACGGCCTGTCGGCGGAGCGCCTGGAAGCGCAACTCGAGCTTGTCGGCCGGCTGAATGCGGACCTGGCGCCGTTCCGTGTCCTCACCGGGATCGAAGTCGACATCCTTGAGGACGGCAGCCTCGACCAGCGGGACGACCTGCTCGGCCGGCTTGATGTCGTCGTCGCCAGCGTGCACTCCAAGCTGAGGATGCCAGCCGGGCCGATGACCGCCCGCATGCTTGCCGCCGTCGCCAACCCACACGTTGACGTGCTCGGGCACTGCACGGGCCGGATGATCGCCGGCCGCGGACGGCCTGAGTCGGAGTTCGACCCCGAAGCGGTTTTCGCCGCGTGCCGTGAGCACGGCGTTGCCGTTGAGATCAATTGCCGCCCGGAACGGCAAGACCCCCCGGACGACCTGCTACGCCTGGCAGCAGAATCGGGCTGCTTGTTCGCGATCGATACCGACGCGCACGCGCCCGGCCAGCTCGACTGGCTCGACAGCGGATGCGCCAGGGCAGAGAGAGCCGGCGTCCGGCCCGACCGCGTGATCAACACCCGCACGGCCGCCGACATGGTCAGCAGGCCACGGCACAGACGGGCCTAAAGACTCTGCAGTTCACGCCGGCCGTGAGGCTAGCTTCGGCCTATGACCGCAGCAATGATTGCCATCGCCGTAGTCGTGATCGTGCTCGTGATCAGCGCGATTGCGGGCCGGCGGGCCGGTTATTCCGGGCTCGGCGGCGACACCGTGGTCACGTGCAGCAAAGGTCACCTCTTCACGACTGTGTGGGTCCCAGGGGTATCGCTAAAGTCGATCCGGCTCGGATTCGCGAGATTTCAGTATTGTCCCGTCGGCCGGCACTGGGGCCTTGTGACGCCGGTCCGTGACTGCGACCTGACCGAGGAGGACAAGCGGATCGCCGCCGAGCATCACGACGCGCGGATTCCCTGATTTCTAAGGCCCGGCAGGCACATTCAGGGCTGAATCAGTGCCCGAATAGACTTACGGCAACTCATTTCGTGCCTTAGGACATTGATAGTGCCTGACATCGAAGCACCAAGCGCTTCCGGTGAGACCGGCTACGGGCCGTTGTCGGCCACCGCGCGAACCAAGCACAACAGGCTGCGTGAGCAGGGCCGCGGTAGCCGGGCCGACCTGGCTGCCGTGCTGCGCGCCGGGTTCATCGCCCACCTGGGTGTGCCAGCCGGCCAAGGCGTGATGGTCGTGCCCACCGTCTACGGCTTCGATGACAGGTTCGTCTACGTGCACGGATCGGTGGCGAGCCGCAGCCTGGCAGCCGACACGCCGGAGGTCTGCCTGACCGTCACCATCGTCGACGGGCTGGTGCTGGCGCGCTCGGTTTTCGAGCACGCCGTCAACTACCGCAGCGCGATGATCTATGCCAGGCCGCGGATCGTCGACGGACCGGCCGAGAAGCTGGCGGCCCTTCGACTGGTGTCCGAGCACCTGGCTCCCGGCCAGTGGGACTATGCCCGACAGCCCAGCCGCAAGGAACTAGCGGCCACCAGGCTGCTCGCGCTATCACTCGCCGAGGCGTCGGTGAAGATCCGGACCAGGCCGCCGGATGACGCCGACAGCCAGGACGCCGAGCTCGGGCTATGGGCGGGCGAGCTGCCGCTCGACACCAGGTGGCTGGCACCGGTCCCGGACCCGGCGCTTCCAGCTGATCGCACGCCTCCCGCACACATCTTTTCCAGGGCCGGGAACGCGGCGCATCCGAGATAGCTCGCGCTCGTCGGCTCACCTCGCCCGCGCTCAGCGTGGTCCTCGCCTGGCTCGGTTGCGCACCATGCGCCGTGCTCGGTGCTGATTGCCTGCACGACCTGATCAGGCCAGCCCGCCCGGCGGGCAATAATGGGTCGACTGAGTGTCGGACCTGGCTGGGATAATTGAATTGTGCTTGATACTACGCACGGCCCCCTGGTTGGACGGGCGGCCGAGCTTGGGCGGATGCGGGAACTGCTCGCCGAGGCCGAGTCCGGCCAGTCGGTCGTGCTCCTGGTAAGCGGAGACGCCGGCGTCGGAAAGACCAGGCTGCTGACCGAGCTGGCCGGTGAGGCCGCCTTGCAGGGTTTCACCGTGCTATCCGGGCGTTGCGCCGAGCTAGCCGATACCGTTCCGTACCTGCCGCTGGCCGATGCCCTGCGCGGAGCGAGCGGTCCGCGTGCCGACGGGCTGGTACAGGGAGCTCTTGCCGCGCGGCCGGTGCTAGCCCGACTGCTACCCGATCGCGAGATCACCAGGCAGCCCGGCGATCTGCCTGGCCTGGCGCAGCAGCAACTGTTCGGCGCCGTGCTCGGCATGCTCACCGAGCTGGCGGACGCGAGTCCGGTGCTGCTCGTGCTCGAGGACCTGCACTGGGCTGATCGCTCGACCCGTGATCTGGTGACCTTCCTCAGTCGCGTGCTGCGCCGGGAGCGGATCGTGCTGGTCGTCAGCTACCGCACGGACGACATTCATCGCGGGCACCCGTTGCGCCCGGTCATCGGCGAGCTTGTCCGGCTGCCGAGCGTCACCGGGATTGAACTGGGACCGCTCGATCCAGCCGCCATGGCCGAGCACCTGACTCGGCTATCCGGAGATCGGCCCGATGCCTCGGCCATCGACAGGGTGATCCAGCGCGCCGAGGGGAACGCCTACTTTGCCGAGGAGCTGCTCGCCACGTCATCGGCTGGCAGTGAGCTGCCGACCGGGCTGGCGGACCTGCTGCTGGCGCGAACCGTGGATTTGTCCCCTGCAGCGCAGCAGGTGCTCAGGACGGCTGCGGTGACCGGCAGGCGGATCGACGATGACCTGGTAATGCGGGCCTCAGGTCTGGCGACAGCCGAGTACGAAGCCGCGGTCAGGGAGGCGGTGGCGCGGCAGCTGCTCGTGCCTGACGGGGCCTGGGGCCTGGCATTCCGGCACGCGCTGCTACGCGAAGCCGTTTACAACGACCTGCTGCCGGGGGAGCGGACCCGCTTGCACGCACGGCTAGCCGAGCTGCTCTCCGATGAGCTTCGGCTGGCCCAGGTGGCTGGCTCGGCGGCCGAACTCGCGGTGCATTGCCTGGCCAGCCACGACATTCCAGGTGCGTTCACGGCCTCAGTCCAGGCCGGCGAGGAGGCCTGGCGGCTGGCGGCACCCGCCGAGGCGCACCGGCATTTCGACCAGGCGCTTTCGCTTTGGGATCGGATCGCCGAGCCGGAGAAGCTCGGTGGCATGAGCCGCGGCAAGCTGGCTTTGAAGTCCGCGCTCAGCGCCGCCGACAGCGGGCAGGTCGCTCAGGCGGTCAAGCAGTTGCGGCGGCTCGTCGCGTTCCTGGCCGACGACCCCGACCTGCTGCTGCTCTGCCGGGCCAAAGAGCGACTCGGTTATTTCCTGCTCGACATCGACGAAGATTCCGAGGCGATTGCGGTCGCCAGCGCCGCCGTCGATGTCCTGCCAGCCGAGCCGCCGACCTGGGAGCGGGCGAGCGCCCTGGCGACGCATGCCAGGGCATTGCTGAGCTACCCGGACACCGAGCCGGCCAGAGCGCGCGCCGTCGAGGCGGACGCGGCGGCAAGTGCGGCCAACGCACCGTGGCTGCAGGCCGACGCGCTGGCTACGCTGAGCGCGGTCGCCGAGCGGGCCGGCCTCATCGACCAGGCCAAGGCCACCACTGCCAAGGCTCTGGAACTCGCCAGGACGTCGGACATGGCAGGCGTGGAACTGCGGGCGATGACGCTACTGGCCCGGGTGCAGCTCGAGTCCGGTGACCTGGCGGCGGCCAGCCAGACCTCGCACCTCGGTGCCGAGCGTGCCGAGGCAGCCGGCCTGAGCATGGCCCCGTACGGCCTTGACCTGCGTTACTTGCACTACCTCGCGCACTACGCTGACGGTAACTGGGACCACGCGCAGGAGATAGCCGACCAGTTCCCGGTCCGGGTGTCCAGTGTCGCGGAGGCCCGGCTGTCAGCGATGGCGCTGTTCATCGATGTGGCCAGGGGCAGTTCCCGGGTAGCCGAGCGCCGGACCTGGCTGGAGCCGTACCTGGCGACAGACCTGCTGGCTGCCTACATCGCACAGGGCCTGTTCGCCGAGGATGCGTACTGGTCCGGTGACCTGGCTGGTGCGGTGACGGCGGTAATGGCCACCATCAAGGCAGCTACCGACGAGGGCGATGACGATTACGGCGCGCAGGTTATCCGGCCTGCAGCGGTCGGTATCGCCGCGCTGGCTGATCAGGCGCGCCAGGCGCGCGCTGCGGGCCAGTCGGCCGGGGCCGCGGTTGCCGAGGCGAGGTCGCTGGCCGAGATAGCCAGGAACGGCATGGACAGCAAGTGGCGGGCGCCCGCCGCGATTGGCGTCGATGGTCGCGGCTGGCTGGCCAGGGCCGAGGCGGAGCTGCGGCGGGCAGAGGACGACAACGACCCGCGGAACTGGCAGGCGGTAGTCGATGCGTTCGGTCCCGGGTTCGTGTATGAGACCGCCAAGGCTCGCTGGCGGCTGGCCGAGGCCCTGGCCGAGTCCGGCGAGCGCGCCGAGGCGCAGGAGCAGTGGCTGCTCGCAGCGGCGGCCGCCGACCAGATTGGCGCGATGAGGCTGCGCGGCGCGCTGGCCGACCTGGGCCGCCGGGCGAGGCTCGGATCCGGATCAAGCCCGGCGGTCGTCGGCCGCAGCCCGCTAAGCGTGCTGACCAGCCGCGAGCTTGAGGTGCTCAGGCCGCTGGCCGCAGGCCGAAGCAACAAGGAGATCGCCGCCGAGTTGTTCATCTCCGACAAGACCGTTAGCGTGCATGTCTCCAACATCCTGGCCAAGCTTGGTGCGGCCAGCCGGACCCAAGCCGCGGCGATCGCGCACGACAACGGCATAAGGTCCCGCTAGCCGACAGCGGGCCAGGCGTGCACTGGCTCGTTGGTATGCATGTGCTCGATGTACCGCTGGGTCATCTGGCGCAGCGCCTCGTCGCGATCGAGTCCGCCCTGCTCGGTCAGCGCCGTCACGGCAGCGATCTGCCATGCGGCGCCGTTCTGGCCGGTCAGGCAGCGCTGCCCGATGATCCCCAGCAGTCGGTCAATGTGCGCGGATCCGACTCCCCACCGGCCAAGACCCTCGCGCGCGAGCGGCAGCAGCCGCCGAAGCACGAGTTCAGAGACCGGCACGTCGCCAAGCCCCGGCCAGTACAACTGCGCACCCAGGCCATGGCGCGCAGCCTCGTGCAGGTTCTCGGCCGCGGTGCCGAACGACGTCTGGGTCCAGATCGGGCGCTCGGACTCGGCAAGAACGCGGACCAGGCCGTAGTAGAAGGCGGCGTTCGCCATCACGTCGGCAACCGTCGGGCCGGCCGGCAGCACCCGGTTCTCCACCCGGAGATGCGGCGCGCTGTCGACCACGGCATAGACCGGGCGGTTCCAGCGGTAGATGGTCCCGTTGTGCAGGCTCATCTCGGCGAGCTGCGGGCACTCGCCGCGCTCCAGCGTGGCCAGCGGATCCTCGTCCTCGCTGATCGGCAGCAGGGCGGGAAAGAACTGGATGTTCTCCTCGAACAGGTCGAACACCGAGGTGATCCAGCGCTCGCCGAACCAGACCCTGGGCCGCACGCCCTGCCGCTTCAGCTCATCGGGCCGGGTGTCTGTCGCCTGCTCGAACAGCGTGATCCTGGTCTCGTGCCAGAGCTGTTTACCGAACAGGAACGGGGAGTTGGCTCCCACGGCGACCTGAACGCCGGCGATCGCCTGGGCGGCATTCCAGTAGTTTGCGAAGGCGTCCGGACTAACCTGCAGATGAAGCTGGACGCTCGTGCAGGCAGCTTCCGGTGTGATGCTGTCGGAGTGAGTGAGTAGCTGCTCAGGACCGTCGATCTCGATCCGCATGTCCTCGCCACGAGCCGCGAAGATCTGCTCGTTCAGCACCCGGAAGCGCTCGTTGGCCGACATGGTGCCCGCATGCACGTCCTGTTTGCGCAGCGTGGGCAGGATGCCGATCATCACGATGCGGCTGCCGACGCTGCGGGCCTTGCCGTCCCCTGCGTTGAGGCTGGCGCGGATCTCCTGTTCCAGATCGGCAACCGCATCCGCGTCAAGCTGTCTCGGCGGCACGTTAATCTCCAGGTTGAACTGGCCCACTTCGGTTGCCCATGCCGGATCCGCGATCGCCGCGAGCACGTCGGTGTTGCGCATCGACGGCGCGCCTTGAGAGTCAACGAGATTAAGCTCGATCTCCTGGCCCACCAGCACGGGATCTGACTCGAACAGGCGCTCCCGCAGCATCCGGGCGAAGACGTCCAGCGAGCGTGCCAATTTGGCGCGGTAAATGCGCCTGTCCTCGCCGCTGATCTTGATCGCTTGAATGTCTCGGCCCATTTCGCCTCGCTTGTCGCTAGTTGGGTGGCTGCGTAGCGGCTGGATGGCTCTGCAGCGGCTGGGTGGTGGCTCAGGCAGCCTGCAAGCGGGTGCTCTCATCGCTGACCCACATGCCGAGCAGGCCTCGCAGATGGGCGATGAACTGGTCATGCTCGTGGGCCGGGTACACCGACCGCACGGTCTCGATCAGCAGGTGGTCAAAGTCGGGGCCCGCCACCCAGTCGAGAACGATCTCGTCGAGGTGCGGCAGGTTGGTCGCGCAGAAGTCGTGATAGCGATCCGCCTCAAAGTAGCCGTCGGCCAGCTCCCGGTAGGCCGCTAGCTTCTCGGAATAGCACGTGCTTGCGTTATCGGCGATCTCGAAGTATGCATCGAGTGCCAGATCCAGCCGCGGGCGCCGGCCGCTGACCAGCGCGAAGATGCACCACCTGACCAGCGCCTTCATCGCCCAAGGGAAGTAATAGTGCAAGCTTGTCAGCGCGACATCCGGGCAAGCGTTGGCGTAATCGATCGGGTACACCTCGCCGCCCTTGACCAGGGTCTCGCAGGAGTTGAACTCCCAGCGGAAGAAAGCATTGACCAGTCGCCCGATCGTCAGTACCTCCGCCCCGGCGTCCGGCGACAAGAAGGCGTGGTCGACCGCGTAGCGCAGGTGCATCGGCTGATCCGGCTGAAACCGCATGACCATGGTTTCGGCGCCGATCGATAGCGAGCGGGCGAAGACGTCATAGTCGATTGCCTTCTGCAGGTGCATGAGCATCTCGCCGCTCTGGTCGTAGGCCGCATGCAGCTCGGCCGCGTTGCTGATCCGGGAGACACCGCGCCAGGCACCGCCGTCATAAGGCTTCATGAACAGCGGATAGCCGATCTGCTCGGCAATGGCGTCGAGGTCGAATGGCCTGTTGTACTTGGCCGCCGTATACGCGTAGCGGGCGTTGTCCAGGGGGTTCTTGTACGGCACAAGCACGGTGTCAGGCACCTTGAGGCCAAGGCGCATCATGGCGCAGTACGCCGCGTGCTTTTCCATGGACTGGAAGGTGAACGGGCTGTTCAGTAGGTACACGCCGTCCATGAGCGCGACCTTCTTCAGCCACTCACGCGGATGGTAGTACCAGTACGCGAGCCGGTCGATGACCAGGTTGTACCGGGGACGGTCGCGCAGCCAGAACGGCTCGATGGTGATCCGCTCGCAGTCTAGGACGTGCTGGGTGCCGCCAGCGCCAGGGACCGGCCCTAGCCGGCGCACGATCTCCTCGAACGCCCGCGGCCAGTCCTCCTCGGTGCCGAGCAGCAGCCCGATCAGATGCCGTTCCGATGTCATCTAGAGCTCCAGTCTTCGGTCTTCAGCAGAATCTCGGCAGGTGATGCGCGAGCTGCGCGCGCCAGGACGGCCAGTCATGGGGCACGTCGTGACCCCAGAGATCCAGCTCGTGCCTGATGCCCTTGCCGGCCAGCACGGCAGCGAACTGCTGCGTGCTCGGCAGTGAACCGGTCGTGTCCTCCCACTGGCCCTGGCCGCAGACCAGCAGCAGGCTGACCCGGCTGCGCAGCCAGTCCAGATGGTCACCGTGCAGGTGCCCGACGTAGTCAAGCGGGTTGTTGAAGTACGCGGCGCTGCCGCGATCGCCCCAGCCGTGCCACGAAGCCGGGTCATAGTTGCCGGAGAAGCACAGTGCCAGCGGGAACTTCTCGGCCCGCTTCAGCGCGAAGTTGGCTGCGTGAAACGCACCCAGGCTGCACCCGAGCGTGGCGACCTCGACGACTCCGCCGCAGTCGGCGTAGATCCACGGCAGCACGTCGTCGAGAATCCAGGACTCGTAACGGCCGTGCTGGACCGCCCGTTCCTCGAGCGGTATCTCCCGGTTGGACCATGAGGCAAAGTCGTAGCTGTCGACGCAGTAGATCTTCAGGCGGCCGGCATCGAGCAGGTCGGTCACGGCGCCGATCATGCCGTTGTGCTCGAAGTCCCACGCGTGTCCCTGCTCAGCCGGGAACACCAGGACGGCACGGCCCCAGTGACCGTACCGGATCACTGTGCCCGCGCTGCCGATGGCGTCCGACCACAGCTGCGTCACCTCGCGGTTCATGCGCACACCTGGCAGAGCAGCCGGGTCAGGTACGGATCGAATGCGTCCCGCCACGCCGTGAAGTTGTGCATGTCCGGGACCTCATGCAAGGTCGCCGGGTAGCCGTGCGAACGCAGCGTCTGCGCCATGAGCCGGTTGTTCTCGACGTTCTCCTCGATTGCGCCGCAGGTGAGCATTATCGGCACCGGCCTGGTCGGCAAGCGGCCCGAATGCACCTCGGCGGTGAACCTGATGATCCGCCGGTAGTGGGCGAACCATCGCTCCTGGTCATCGAAGCGTGGCAGGAAGAAGCTGCCGGACTGCAGGAACATCGCGTCGAAGAGGCTGGGATACAGGCAGTAGCCGTGCAGCATCGCCAGCCCGCCGAGGCTGGTACCCATGCCCACATGCACCGTGCTGGTCACCCGGGCAGTCAGCGCTGGCAGCACCGAGCGCCGCAGCGCGCGCGCGTACCGCTGATTGGCCGAGTACCAGCGGTCGCGCGGCCCGGGCCCTAGCAGCGCGGCTCGCAGCCGCGGCAGCCAGTGTCCCGCCACGCCGGCCGACAGGTACCTGGTCAGGCTCGCCAGCACGTCGTACTCCGGGCCGTCGTTCACGATGAGCAACGGGAGCGGATCGTCGTCACAAGTTCCTGCCGGGGACCAGATCTGCACCGAGACCGTGTCGTCCAGCGACGCCGCCGGCACATCGAAGGCAATAATCCGGCCGGGACCGGCGGCTGAGAGCCAGGCTGGCGGCGCATAACCGGGAAACTCGAGTACGCTCTTTGCCCCGAATGCGCCGGCGACCTCCAGCGGGTTTGCCGGGTCCGGTACGACCTCGCTGCGGCCGTCGGGATAACTCAGTTCGAGCAGGTACTCCATCCTGAGCACCGGGGGCCGGTCAATGGCGAGTTCCCAGTCGTCGCCGACGCGGTGAAAGTTCAGCAGCTCAGCCGGGATGCGCACGTCCTGGCGCAGCCGCACGCCTGCCAGCGCGCCGGCCGGATCGGGCACCCGG
>Ga0187817_10001972_pt1 | contig 10354 bp, 10 predicted proteins | sample NC_wetland_sal_i_17_FD_132431 | JGI IMG/M metagenome (GOLD analysis project Ga0187817, IMG submission 132431) | Wetland sediment microbial communities from Neuse River Estuary, North Carolina, USA - SO4_2 | ecosystem: Environmental > Aquatic > Freshwater > Wetlands > Sediment | place: USA... | reverse complement strand
GGCCAGGCACCGCCCGGCCACGTCCTCCCAGCGGGGATGCTCGAAATTCGCGTACAGCAAGTCCTTGATCCCGCCGGTGTCCATCTGCCGCCCCATGGACGCGGCGGTGCGCTGGATGATCTGGTCCGCCGCCTCGGCATCGGCCGCCAGCGCACCCCGGCACGGAACCTGGTTCATGACCTCGGCGCCACGGTCGGTGCCGATCTCCACCAGGAACTCGTGCCGGCCGGCGTCGAGGAGCTCGGTCAGCGCGAGGTCGAATCCGGACTGCGCTCGCGGGCCGGTCTGCATCGACACGCAGAAACACGTCCCGCCCGCCTGGCCGCAGTTCACCGCCACGATAAACGCGCCCTCGCGGCGGTCCGCGTAGACCGGGTCCGCGTGCCGGCCGCCGAGGAACACCCGGTCCTGGATCGCGATCGCGTGCAGCTCGCAGGACCGCACGCCGATGAAGGCCAGCGGGGCCGTATCCGGCTCGTCTACGGCGGCAAGGGACAGGCCATCCTCGCTCCGCACCCGCGACAGCAGGCTGGACGGCGGGAAGAGGTAGCGTTTCCACGACTGCGGGCCGACGTTGTACCCGAACAGCGCGTCGTCGCCACGGCGTCGCAGGCGGTACTGCCCGCCGTCCTGCTCATCGGTCCACCCGGCAGGCAGGTCGGCCGAGGAGGATATCTCGTCATAGACGATGGCGCCATCGCGGACGGTCGGCCCCATGAGCCGGAAGCCTCGGCGGGCGATCGTCTCCAGCAGCTGATCGAGGTGGCCACGGGCCATCACCAGCTGGCCCTTCCGGTCAGCAGGCGACTGCATCATCGCTTCCCCCTTCGACGGCGTCGACCCCTCCCGCCGGGTCCTAAGGCACTAGTCTGCCGCCAGTCAGCCGGAAAGAAAAGCAAGCCCTGGACCCCGAGTCCCGGGGGAGCGGCGCTGCTTACCTGGGCGCGTAGGCCGCGGCGGCTCGCTCGATGGCAGTGAGGTAGCCGCTCCTCCCGTAGCCGGGCTGGGCGTGGGTCGCCGCGAGCATCCCCCGGAATTCCGCGATGTCGGCGAATCCTTTGCGCTCCATCCAGGCCGTCAGCCCGTCGAGCAGCACCGCCGCGTGGGTGGGGCCGTGCCGTAGCAGCGACGATGTGGTCATCACCACGTCCGCGCCGGCCAGCAGGTAGGCGGCCACGTCATCGGCGGTTTCCACGCCGGTGCTGGCGGCGAGCGAGGTGCGCACCTGGCCGCGCAGCCGGGCGATCCAGGACCGGGCTATCGTGGCCTCGGCCGGGCTGGACAGCTTGAATCCGGTGCTGATGGTGAGGGTATCGGGGTTGATGTCGGTCTGCATGAAGCGGTTGAACAGGACCAGTCCGTCCGCGCCTGCCTGCTCGAGGCGGGCCGCCATCTCGCCGAGGGAGCTGAAGTAGGGGGCCAGCTTGACCGCGACCGGGACGCTGACCACGGCCTTGACCGTGGTCAGGATGTCGATGTACCGCTGCTCAGCGTCACGGCCGGAGATGAGGACGTCACCGGGCATGTAGTAGATGTTCAGCTCGATCGCGGCCGCGCCCGCGTCCTGCATGGCGCGGGCGTAGTCGGTCCACCCGCCCGTGGTGCTGCCGTTGAGGCTGGCGATCACCGGGACGCCAGATCCGGCGGCATGCTCAATGAGCCCGAGATACTGTCGGGGCCAGGTGCTGGAGTCCGGATCGATCATGTACGTCATGGCCTCGGCGAAGCTGTCGACGCCTGCCTCGGCTAGGCGCTCGTCCCGGTCGGCTTCGGCCCGGATCTGCTCCTCGAACAGCGACGGCAGCACGACAGCACCGATGCCCACGTCGGCGAGCCATTCGATCCTGTCGATTGTCTGGGTCATCGGGCCGGCCGAGGCGACCAGCGGGTTGCGCAGCTTCAGGCCGAGGTAACTGGTGTCAAGGTTCATCGGCTGGTCCCATCGTTCCCGGTTCGTCCTCAGTGGTCGCTGCCCGGACGCTGCTGTCGATGCCGCCCGGGAACCGGTCCGGGCCGCGCGCCGCCATTTCCTCATACGTGGCCCACCGCCTCTCCCCGGCCGGGCAGCCCGCGTTGCAGGGCGGGAGCAAGTCACCATAGACGGGCCTGCGCGTCCGGACCGGGCCGGCCAGCGCGCCACTATGCAACAAGTCCGGCAGCGGCGTCAGGTCATGGGGCGGATGGCTCATCGGTCCACCCCGCGGGACCCGGTCCCTGTCTGACGGTCATGAGCCGAATCTAACCCCGAGCCGTCGGGAGGCGACAGCCCGGTGCCTGCGACGTCTCCATCAGGAATGCACGCCGCCGTTGTGTACTGCACCCACAGCGGACTGCACTCTGGTGAGTTCTTCGGCCTTCCCGCTACCGGCCGCAGGTTCGCCTACAAGCAGATCCACATCATTCGCTTCGTCGGAGGGAAAGGCGCCGAGCACTGGGCAGTCCGAGACGACGCAGCACTGATGCGGCAGCTCACTGTGCTCGATCCGGAGTCGGCCGATCAGAGGGCCGCCGCCAGCCCTTAAGTACAGTCCAGGACCGCGGCAGTTCGAAGCCGCGTCACCGGCCAGCTAACGGCCCTGCCGTGCCCGCAGGATGGACCAGCTCGCAGGCCACCGAGTCCAGGAAGCTGCCGATTACCGCCGTGGCGCAGCAGCGCACGGTCGCCTGGCCCAGCCCGGCGCCAGCTCGCCCAGGCGGCGGCCAGTATGCCCCCGTCACAGACAGAGCCGTGACCTGGTCCCCGGCCGGAATCAGCATCAGGTCGGCAAGCAGGGCCGTGAACAGCTTGCCGTCAGCGGCGATGGCCTCCCATTGGAGCGCGAAATGCGCGCAGTCATCTGTCTCCGTCAGGTCCTCCAGGCGGACGTCGGCCAGCCGGGTCAGCCCAGCCGCTGGGCCAGCGAGCCCCACCAGGCCGGCAATGCCCTCGCCGTAGGCCACCTCGCAGGCCCGCGGCAACATCCCGTCCTCAGCCAGCACCCTCAGCCGGGTCCGGGCAGCATGGAAGCCGGTACTGAGCGCAACGCGTACCCCGACGACAGTGTGGTCCGCCACAGCACCAGTCCACCGGACGGGCACGGGCTTGCAGCGGGCCAAAGGTCCCTAACCGTGCAGGCCGAAAGTTACCAGCGCTAGGGCCGAAATACCCGGCACCAGACCGATGGCTCGGGGAACTTCAGCATCTCGGCAAGCTCTGTGGGCACTGACCACGAATGCAGCGCCCGCAACAGCGCCGCGACCTCCCTTGCGAGGTCCCGCAGCCCGGGAGGAGCAGGCTGCACGCACAGATACTCGTACGCAGTCCCTGGCATCCCGGCCGTCAGTGACCATGACAGCCGGTCATCGCCTCCGCAGTCCAGGACCTCCGGGGCGGGAAGGAACCCCTGGAGCCTGCCCAGTAGCTCGGCTTCCCGGCCGAGACGACTCCGGTCCCCCCGCCACGCCACCCGCAGGTAGCCGGCTTCCAGCCGCCACACGTCGTTGTTATTGCTAGGGACAAGCCGGGCACCGCTGACCGGGAACGGCAGTGTGCGCGCCAGCACATCCAGGCGGTAAGCGGCGGACGCTTCATCCCACGGCTCGAGCGGATTGACGGCGATGATGTCCTGGTAGAACGGGCCGAGGCCGTCACGGCTGGCTGGCACGACGAGAATTCTCGCAGGCGCAGACGGTGAGTGCGTCATACGCCTGGTCTGTGGGCACCATGCACGGGACGGGGCTGGCCGTGCATGATTGGCTATGTCTGCGTCGGCTGAGATGGGAGTGCCTCCTATGCCGTCAACTTGCGCATCAGCTCTCGGCAGTGACCGATGACTGCCCATGTCACGTGGTATGACGTGCTGGGGGTACTGCCAGACGCGACGCAGGATGACATCCGCGAAGCGTGGCAGGAGAGACAGGCCGCGCTCCAGCCAGGCACGATGGCGGGGGTTTCGCCAGAGGTGCGGTCGGCGGCCGACCGGGCGCGGCAGGCGGTGGAGGAGGCCTGGCGCGTCCTGGCCGATCCTGGCGCCCGGGAATCGTATGACGAGGAGATCGGTTTCGCGCGGCCCGGGGAGGGCCTGGCACCGCCCTGGCGGGGGCCGTCGGGGCCCGATGTCAGGCTGGGTGAGGGGTGGTCCAGAGCGGATGAGGAAGCGCTGGAGCCGTATCCGGACCCGCCTTCCCGGGTGCTGGTGCCGGATGTCATGGGACTGTTCTACGGCGCGTGCATGGAGGTGGCCGGCCGGGTCGGCCTGCACGTGGACCCGATCCAGCTGACGTCGCGCCCGATGCCGGTTGAGGGCCTGGTCGTCGGCCAGACGCCAGCCGCGGGCGAGCGGGTGCGCCGCGCCAGCAGGCTGACCGTCCGGCTGTGGCACCCGTCCGAGCCGGGCGGCCAGTAGTCCCGGCACCTGGGCTGATCGGCCCGGGGGTTGGGACCTTCGCCCCTCACTGCGCGCTTCCCCCGGCTAAATGCTGGAAATAAGCCGCATGCAGTCGTGGGGTGGGGCGGGCTGAAATCCAGGGGCGCGCCTGCGGGCACGGGTTCCTCGCGTTGGACGCTGGCCTGGTAGTCGGCTAGCAGCCGGTTGAAGTGGGTGGCGGTCCAGGAGTGCAGGTAGGGCAGGTGCAGCGGCTCACGTTCCTGGGGGTCGGCGACCAGGTTGATGATCCGCGGGGAGGGTAGCTTGCCGACCGGATCGGTGGAGTACTTCTGTACGGCCAGGGCGAGCTTGAAGTTGCGCCACTTGACCCCGTACAGCTCCGGGCCCATCCAGTACAGGTAGCCCTCACGTGCCGAGGAGGCCTGCTGGCCGGCCAGCCAGGGCAGCTGGTTGATCCCGTCGATCACCCGGTCGGAGGCAGCGGTGGGCGGTCCGGCTGTTAACGCCTGAGCGTCCTCGCCGGTTATGGGCTCGTTTGAAGTCGGGTCGGCTGGCGTTCCGATCAGCCGTCTGGTCAGGGCCTCCACCTGACGGCGAAGGGCGGCCACCTCGGCGGTCAGGGCCTGAAGCGCAGCGTCGCTGGACGCGGCCGGGCTACTTGCCGACGTACCGGCTGGCTCCGCGGCGGGGGTCTCGCCCTGATCCAGCCGGAAGAAGCTCGCGAGGGCACCTGCGAGCAGTCCCAGGACGGCGATCCCGGTGATCATGATGGTGACCGCCGCCCAGCGGCCGGCCGTGGTCTTGGGGACGATGTCCCCGTAGCCCACCGTGGTGAGGGTGACGATGCCCCACCACAGGGCGTCGCCGACCGTGGCGAATTCGGGGTTCGTGGGATGCTCGGCGTAGTAGGCGACCAGGGAGCCGACGATGACGACCCCGCCCGCCACCGCGGCGACCCGGCCCAGCCGCTGGAACAGGCGGCGCGCACCCCGGCTCGCCATCACCAGGCGGGCCAGCCGGGCCAGCCGGAGCAGGACCAGGAACCCGCCCGCGTGGGCGCCTGGGAACAGGAACCAGGGGGCGGTGGCGATCACCACGAACAGGTCGAAGCGGCCGAGCCTGGTGCGCCCGTACCGCTCCAGATGGCGGGCATGCACCACGTAGTCGACCAGGAACACCAGCCAGGTGACGATGCCGACCACGACACCGATCCAGTCACCGGATTCCGGGACGACGATGAGCGGGAGAATGGCCGACACGATGATCGGCAGCCGCATCCGGGCGTCGAAGCGCTCCAGGAAGGCGGCATCGCTCTCCGGGCGGGGACGGCCCGGCCGGTGCCCTGCTTCAGAGGTCGCTGTTTCAGAGCTCACATCCACGGTCCCGATCGTGCCAGATCAGCCCGGCCACGCCCGCGGATCTGCTGATGCGGGTATCAGAGCCGCCCGGTGGCGTCGCTGATCGCCTGGTCGAGGATGGCCAGGCCGAGCGAAAGTTCGTCTTCAGTGGCGGTCAATGGGGGGGCGATCCGGAACACGCCGCCCATTCCGGGCAACTGCACGATGTTCATGTGCAGGCCCAGTTCGAGGCAACGTTTGGTGACGAGCGCGCCCAGCTCGTCGGAACTGCGTTTGGTCTGTCGGTCGACGACCAGTTCGAGGCCGATCAGCAGGCCACGTCCCCGGATGTCGCCGACGATTTCGTGCCGGTGCGCGATCCGCTCGAGACCATACCGGAGGATGCCGCCGAGGTGGCGGGCGCGCTCGTCGAGCCGGTCGCGTTGCAGCACGTCAAGGACGGTGAGTCCGACAGCGGCCGGCAGCGGGTCCGCGACGTGCGTGGTGAAGAACAGGAATCCCCGGTCGTGCGCCGCCTCTTCGAGCTCGGCGCTGGTCAGCACGGCCGCCAGCGGAAGGCCGGCGCCGAGCGTCTTGGACAGGGTGAGGATGTCAGGGACGACGCCGTCGCGTTCGAAGGCGTACCAGGTGCCGGTGCGGCAGAGCCCGGTCTGGGCCTCGTCGAGGATCAGCAGCATCCCGCGTTCCCGGCACTTGTCCCGCAACGCCCGGAAGTAGCCGGGCGGCGGCTCGATGATGCCGCCGGAGCTCAGGATCGGCTCGACGATGCAGGCGGCCAGGCTGCCGACCGACTGCGCATCGATCAGGTCGAAGCCGAAGTCCAGCTGGCGCTGCCAGTCGAGCTCACCGTCGGCGGTGGTGAAGTCAGGGCGGTAGCGGTGGGGAGCGGGGATGGCGAAGTTGCCGGGCGCGGCCGGGCCGTAGCCCTTTCTGCCAGCGCTGTAGGTGGCGCCCACCGCTGCTTGTGTCATGCCGTGCCAGGAACGGGCGAACGAGACGATCTCGTGCTTGCCGGTGACGAGCTTCGCCATCCTGATGGCCGCCTCGTTCGACTCGGCGCCGGTAGTCAGCAGCAGCGCCTTCTCCAGCGGTGCTGGCAGTGTCTCGGCCAGACGGCGTGCGAGGTCGACGACGGGGCGGCTGAGCATGCCGCTGAAGAGGTGGTCTAGCTTCGTCGCCTGCCGCGTGATGGTGGCGACGATCTCCGGATGCGAGTGGCCGAGGATCGCGCTCATCTGGCCGGAGGTGAAGTCGAGGATCTTGCGGCCGTCCTCGGTGAACAGGAAGCTCCCGGCGGCGTGGTCGATGATCTCGCGAGTGAACGCGCCGGCGCCGGCGTAGCGGACAAGGTGCCGGTCGGCGTCGGCCGAGAAAGTGTCGTCGGTGGAAAGCGTGGCGGAGGTCGGAGCGGTCATGGCTCCGACGGTACGTCCGGCCCAGGCGACCCGTCCATCTCACGGTCCTGGCGGCCCTGCCCGAGCCGTCCAGGCGCTTGAACGGCTTCCCGCGCCGTCCGGATGTCTCTCAAAGTCCCAGATCACTGCCGGTGCCGCCGTGGGCCGCGCCGCCTCAGACTACAAGTTTTCCGAATAGTTACGTATAATTACCACAGCTAAACCAAGGAGTCAAAAACCTAACGGTGCCAGCAAATGAAACGCATATTTACCACAAAGAAGATCCTACGGACGATCTTTCCTACTCTGATCGTGCTGGTGTTCTTTGCTGGCGCACTAGGCATTACGGCCACATTCGGGAATTCCTCAACCGCTGTCAGCAAGCCTGCGGCTAGCGCAGCAGCCGCCGAAACGGAATCCCTTCTGAATGAAGGCAGCGGCGACGCCACGAGCGGCTACTTCGAGGAAACCAGCCCGACTCTCGTTGCGGCAGCGGCGGGCGACTACAACTCGATGTTCTATGACCTTGGCAAATTGCTGGTCAACGACGGGCTCAGCAGTACCATTATCGACCTCGGCCGCGAGATGAACGGCACGTGGTACGAATGGAGCGAGCACCGCGCGCCACCGTCCGAGCCAGATGCTTACATCCGCGCGTGGCGGCAGATAGTCAAGACTATGCGATCAGTACCCGGTCAGCATTTCAAGTTCCTCTGGACTGTATACATGGCCGGTACGTCGGTTGCCGAATGCTGGCCTGGTAGTGCTTACGTTGACTATATCGGGACCGATATCTTCGACTGGTACGGCGGCAGTAACTACACTTACCCGCACACTGCATCTGGCGCGCTTGATCACCAGGCAAAGTGGCAGCAAATCCTTACTGCTCAGCCCGGCGGGTTGAATTGGATGGCCGCATTCTCGCAGGCCACGGGTAAGCCGATCATCATCCCCGAGTGGGGACTCGACTTCCATACGTTCGGTGGTCAGGACGACCCGCTGTTCATCACGAACATGATGGCGTGGATGAAGGCCCATGACGCTATCGGGCTCTACTGGGCGCAAGGGCACATCAGGCCGGTCTCGACCGCTAGCGGTCCGTTGCTGGTCAACCAGGGCGAATCGGCGCAGGCCAACACCCCTGAGGCCGTCAACGCCATGGGGGAGCTGATGGGCGGCCGCTTGCAGTACGCGGGCGTTTACCTGCCTGACCGCCAGTGGTTGTCGGACAGCATCGATCAACCAGTGCTCGCTCCGTGGGAACACGCGGGTTACCAGCTGATCCTGAGCGTGCCTATCGTCCCGAACCCTCCGGCGATCAAATCTTATTCCGGCCCACCTGAGCCAGGGAAAAAACCATATCAGCTTGCCAACTACCCAGATGCGGTAGCGGCACTCAGACAAGGCGCGTAACTCATAACGCAGGTACAGGAGGAACGTCACCCTGTGGACTACCGTGGGACTTCGGTATTGACGATATCCTTAGCGGATGAACCGGCAGGTCAACCGGTGACCGGGTCGATCGGGGTGAGCGGGCCGAGTCGCTGCTCGATCGCCTCGGCGACGGCCAGGCAGCGAAGTTCGGTGTACTTACCGCCCATTACCTGGACGCCGACAGGCAGACCGTCGGTCATCCCGGCGGGTACCACCGCGGCCGGGGTGCCTAGCAGGTTGGCCGGAAGCACGGGGCGCATCAGCTCCAGGGTCGCGATCGCGTTGTCGAGGCTGGCGATGTCGAAGCCCAGCGGGAAGGCGGGCTGGGACCAGACCGGGCAGAGCAGCACCGGATACTCCTGGTACCACAGGCTCCAGCGGCGGGCCAGCCCGTGCCGGGCGGTATGCGCCATCGCCCAACTGGCGACGTCCGGCTCGGGCAGGTAGTCGAGCGCGTAGTCGAGGAACTGGCGGCCGTCCGCGCCCATGACCTGGTCCAGCAAGGGTTTCATGACCCGCAGGTCAGCGTTGAGGATCGCGCTCCACAGTTCGATCGCCTGCTCATAATCGGGCGGTACGGCCTCGGTGACCTTGAAGCCGTCGTCCGCGAGCGCGTCGGCAGCGCGGCGCACCGCCGCGGCCACCCCGGGGTGGGTGCTGCCGCCGGGCGGCTCCGGAAGCACGGCCACGGCCGGCCGTTCGCCCGGGGCCAGGTCGGTGAAGACCGCGGGGACGCTCAGCGGGTCGCGCGGATGCTGGCCCGCGATCGCAGTGAAGCCGACCCGGACGTCGGCGATCCGGCGGGCCAGGACACCTTCGACGGCCATGAGCTGGAAGGAGATAGTCATGTCCTCCGGAGGGACCACGGTCGCGGCGGGCACCGCTCCGACGGAGGGCTTAATCGACGCGATGCCGCAGCAGTGCGCCGGATTGCGGAGTGATCCGCCGAGATCGTTGCCCAGGCCGAGCGGACTCATCCCGGTGGCCAGAGCCGCGGCTTCGCCGCCGCTCGACCCGCCCGCGGTCCGCTGCGGGTTCCAGGGATTGCGGGTCAGGCCGTGCAGGGAGGAGTCGGTGTGGACGCGCAGACCGAAGTCCGGCAGGTTGGTACGGCCCATGGGGATCGCGCCGGCCGCGCGCAGCCGTTCCACCTGCGGGGCGTCGACCGGAGCGACCGCCTCGGCCAGGGCCTGGACCGCCCACGTGGTCGGGGTGCCCGCCAGGTCGATGTTCTCTTTGACCGTGACCGGGACGCCGTGCAGCGGGCCGAGCCTGGCACCGTCCGTCACGGCCCGGTCGGCGGCGTCGGCGGCTGCGAGGGCCTGGTCCGGCAGGAGGCGGACGATGGCGTTGAGGTGAGGGTTGACCGCCTCGATTCGGTCCAGGTGCGCCTGGACGACCTCACGGCTGCTCACCTCGCGGTCGCGGATCATAGCTGCGAGTTCGACAGCGCTCTTGCGCCACAGTTCGCTCATGCCTACCCCCTCCGGATTGAGATCCAGGCAAACGTAAGCCATGGCATGGATCCCGGTAAAGAGGTTCGACCCGTATTGTGGCCGCTACCTGATGAGCGGGTCGCGGGGCAGGCCGAGTATTCGCTCGGCTATCTGGTTCCGCTTGATCTCCGATGTGCCGCCCGCGATCGACATGGCCCGGTTCATCAGCATCAGGATGGCCCCCATTGCGCCGTCACCGTCCAGGAACGCCGCGTCCGGCCCGGCGAGTTCAGCCATGATCGCGGCCGTCTCGTGGCCGAGTTCGGACAGTAGCAGCTTGGTGATGTTTCCCTCCGGGCCTGGGC
>Ga0187817_10001970_pt1 | contig 10357 bp, 9 predicted proteins | sample NC_wetland_sal_i_17_FD_132431 | JGI IMG/M metagenome (GOLD analysis project Ga0187817, IMG submission 132431) | Wetland sediment microbial communities from Neuse River Estuary, North Carolina, USA - SO4_2 | ecosystem: Environmental > Aquatic > Freshwater > Wetlands > Sediment | place: USA: North... | reverse complement strand
TCTGGGAGGCCGTATCCGCCTCATGGTTCTGGAATTCACGGGCATGGCTCTCGCCCTTTACGCCATCTTCGGAATCCTCGTCCTGATCATTCGGCGCCTCCCGACTGACTCTCTCGTTCGCAGCGTGACTTCCTTGATGGATGGAACGCTGCTGGGATTTCTCCTGGTTCAAACTCTCACGGGCTTCAGCATCGCTCTCTTTGACCGCTGGGGAAGCCAGTGGTACCTGAAGACGGCTGTGCCGTGGTTCTGGTCGCTGGTCCGGCTCCAGCCGGATTACGGTACCGTCGCATTCCTTCCGCCTTTCGTGAAGTTCCACTTTGTTTTCGGTTTCCTGGTCATCCTTCTCTTTCCGTTCAGCCGCCTGGTGCACATTGTCAAATTTCCCGTGTACTACTTGTGGCGGCCCTACCAAGTCGTTATTTGGAATCGCCGGCCGCGCATTACGGCCCGCCATGAGGGAGCCTGAAATGCTAGAGAACCCGCAATCCGAATGCGAAGCCTCTGAACTGAACCGCCGCTCATTCCTGAGCCGTCTGAGCATTCTCCTAAGCTCCATCGGAGCGGCAATCGTCGCCATTCCGAGCGTCGGCTTCCTCCTGGGGTTGCGGCGCCCGACAGAGGTGTGGCGCGGGGTCGGTCAAGTCAATGATTTTCAAATAGGCCCAACGTCCCAAGTCTCTTTTCAGGATCCTTCGCCTCTTCCGTGGTCCGGCGTGACGGCGCAGACCTCAGCATGGCTCCGCCGGGTGGCGGACCAGGAGTTCGTCGCCTTCTCGGTGGACTGCACGCATTTGGGATGTCCCATTCGCTGGCTGCCAGCCGCCAATTTATTTATGTGCCCATGCCACGGGGGCGTTTACTACTCCGATGGGACTGTAGCCTCCGGACCGCCCCCACGGCCCCTCTTCCAATATCCAGTGCGCGTGCAAAATGGCGAAGTTCAAATCCTGACGAGCCCGGTGCCGATCGCATGAACGATGTGGATGGAAATCGTCGAAGTATGTGGAAGCGCGCATGGGCGTGGTTTGATGACCTGACAGGAACTTCAAGCTGGCTCGTTCCTCTCTTGCGTCATCCAGTACCTAACGCAAAGAAGTCGGCTTGGTTTTATGTCCTCGGCAGCGCCACTTTGTTCGTGTTCATTCTGCAAATTGTTACCGGAGTCGCTCTGTCCAGCTCCTACATCGCTTCCTCGGGGGAGGCTTACCACACCCTGCTTTTCATCAGTGGGACCACGCTTGGCCGTATTGTGCGGGGAATGCACTACTTTGGTGCCTCCGCGATGATCATTCTGATCGGGTTGCACGCCGTTCGCGTCTATCTCATGGGATCGTATAAGTATCCCCGCCAGGTCAATTGGATTACCGGGGCAGTGTTGCTTCTTCTGACGCTGCTGATGGCCTTTACGGGACAGTTGCTCAGGTGGGATCAGACTGGCTTTTGGACGGCAGTTGTCGCCGCGGAACAAGCTGGCCGAACGCCTTTGATCGGCAATTGGTTAGGCCATTTCATCCTTGCTGGCGATACTGTTGGCGGCGCGACGCTGAGCAGGTTTTTTGCTGCGCATGTTTTTTTCATTCCCGCATTGATTTTTGCATTCCTCGGTTTTCACCTTTACCTGGTGATTCACAATGGCATCTCGGAACCGCCCCAGGCGGGGCGCCCTGTCCAGCCAAAGACTTATCGTCGGTGGTATGCGGACCTCCTTGCTCGCGAAGGCCGCCCGTTCTGGCCCGACGCCGCGTGGCGGGATGTTGTTTTCGGCTTTCTCGTCGTGGTGACCATTGTGGTGTTGGCCGTGGTCATCGGCCCGGAACCTCTGGGGAAACCGCCTGACCCGACAATCATCGGGGCATCACCCAAGCCGGATTGGTTTCTGCTTTGGTATTATGCGTTGCTTACGGTAGCTCCCCACTGGTCGGAAAACTCCCTCATCCTTCTTGGCCCGCTGATCTTTGGAGTTCTCCTGATATTCCTGCCGTTCATTGCCAGTAAAGGCGAGCGCAGCCCGTTGCGCCGGCCCTGGTCCATTTTGATTGTCGGAACAATCGTGGTGATCATAGCCTACTACGGGAACCTTGGCCGGTTGGCACCGTGGTCCCCGCGATTGGAAGCAGAACCGTTGCCTGCAACCGTGGTGGGCGAGCCCAGCGGGCCGGTTTCCGAGGGAGCAAAGGTGTTCTACGAAAAAGGCTGCGAGTACTGCCACACGATTGCGGGATACGGTGGGATTCGCGGGCCGGACCTGACCTATGTCGCGGATCGCATGAATGCCCAGCAGATCAAAACCAGGATCTTCAGTGGTGCTCAGAACATGCCTTCGTACAATGGCAACATTACGGACGCGCAGATGTCTTCTTTGCTCGCATTTCTTGAGTCGCGGCAGCGGCGGTCCATTGCAGAAGGAAAGAAACCCTGACGACTCCGCCGGCAAAGATCCGCGCTGGCGGCCGGGAGAAGATGACATGAACTCAGAGGCAGTGAAGGCAGCAAAAGACGAACTTCAAACCTCGCCTGAGCGAGTGGAGAAGTCGCCGGGCTCAAGTTCATCGGCAGATTGGACCAGAAGTTCGCTCTCCAGCTTGATGGCTCATATCGTTGAAAAACATCATGCGTACTGCCGCCAGGAACTCGACCGCGTCGAACAACTCCTCCAAACCACGGTTCGGGCGCACGGAGACCGCCACCCCGAGCTTCGCCGCATTCAAACTCTCTTTGCCAAGCTCAGCAGCGACCTCAAGCAACACCTGGTCAAGGAAGAGCAAACTTTGTTCCCCATGATCGCCCGCATGGAAGAAGCGCACAGCCGGAAGGCCGCTCTGCCGCGGCTTCCGTTCGGAACGATCGCCCATCCAATACGCATGATGGTTCTGGAACACGATGTGGGAGGCAAAGAGCTGGAGGAAATTCGCAAGCTAAGCTCCAGTTACACCGTGCCATCCGACGGTTCGGAAAGCTACCAGGTGCTGTACCAGAGACTAAGAGAATTCGAGGAGGACATGCAGAGGCATGTTTATCTTGAAGACCATCAGCTATTCCCTCGGGCCGTCTCTCTTGAACAAGCAAGCATCGGGAACTCGGGCTCGTGATTCTCCTCGGACCCGCGTAATGCACGGCAAGCGAACATTCCGGATTGACGCATTGCAGGCGCCCGGCGCTCTCCGGATTCGCAGCTCCCAATGAACGATGACCACACACAAGCAGCCAGCGCGCCGTCGAGTGCACTAGCGGAGGGAACACGAAGACTGAATCCTGCCTATTTTGCTCTGGTCATGGCTACAGGAATTGTGGCCATCGCTGTGCACCTCGCTGGTTTTACGATTGGCGCCAAGGCTCTTACCTTCCTGAACGCCTTTGCCTTTGTTGTTCTTTGGTCCGTGACCCTGGCGCGAATCTTCCTCTATCCTCGGCAATTCTGGGGTGACCTCATCGACCACAACCGGGGGCCAGGATTTTTCACGGTAGCGGCCGGTACGGCCCTTTTAGGATCGGAAGTCGTCATAGTCTTTGAACAATACCGCCTGGCCTTCATCCTGTGGTTCTTTGCAACTGCGCTCTGGGCTTTTTTGACCTACGCTATCTTTACGGCGTTTACCGTCAAACAGCAAAAGCCATCTTTGGCCGAAGGCATCAACGGAGGCTGGCTGCTGGCGGTCGTTGCGACGGAGGCCGTTTCTCAGCTGGCCACCTTACTCTCGCCCATGTTTGGCGCCTTTCAGGGGAAGATCCTGTTTCTATCGCTGTGCTTATGTTTGTGCGGAGGAATGTTGTACGTCTGGATGATTTCGCTGATCTTTTACCGCTATACCTTTTTCACTTTTTCTTCTTCAGACCTGATGCCCCCCTACTGGATCAACATGGGTGCCGTGGCCATCTCTACGCTCTCCGGCTCGCTTCTGATCCAGCGAGCCCCCGAGGCTGCGTTCCTCGGCGCCATGCTCGCTTTTTTGAAGGGCCTCACGGTGTTGTTCTGGGCAGTGGCCACCTGGTGGATTCCCATGCTCATTATTCTGGGTATATGGAGGCATGGATACCGACGCTTCAGTTTCAGATACGACCCTCTTTATTGGGGACTGGTATTCCCCCTGGGCATGTACGCAGTGTGTACCACCCGGCTTTCCGAGGCCATCCACTTGGAGTTTCTTCTTGCCGTTGCGCATGCCTTCACCTACATTGCCCTGGCCGCCTGGCTGATCACATTCATAGGTTTACTTCACAGACTGGTCGAGGTTTTCTTCGTGAAGCAGCCTTACCAAGGCACCGTCCATTGATTCTCCGGGAATACCTAAGCGGATGATGGTCGTGCGCTTGAAAAAATCGGTTTCAAGACTGCCACGGTGCGAATGGATGAAATTGTGGGAAGCGGTTTTGTCTTTTCCTCCACGCATTCTCGAAATCCTTCAGTTTCGCCGCGCATGACAGGTGTTTCTTATGCAGTTACAAATGACCTATTGCCGGAGAAGCGGAATCGCCCCAACATGGCAACTGTTATGGAAACTCGTATACCGGCCTACAGCACATTCCTGGATGGGCTTCGTGATAGCGAGGTGGACGCCTTAAAAGCGAAGCCGGTTCTGGTCATCTCCGACCATGAAGAGTGCGGGGACAGGGTGGCTCATGCGATTCGGAAACGGGGCCTTCAGGCGGTCGTTTGCTCTCGATTGAGTGATGCCCGGTTCTTATTGGCTCGAACAGGCTTTAGCCTTGTTTTGGCCAATGATTCTCTCCCAGATGGTGATCTTCGGGCGGTGATTGGAGCTGCTGCAGCAACCCCCGTTATCGCCTTCTCCCGCGCCGCTGACTGCGATGCTTATCTCTATGCGACTCGCCACGGAGCTATCGATTGCATGGCTTGCCCGTCCGGCTTTGGGGAGACTGAGGAAATCTCGCGGTACGCTCTCCAGGAATTCGATGAAGGCAGCGAGAACCTGTGAAAGCAGCCTGCGCTATGGACCGCAGAGATGGAGGAGACGTGGAAAGGCGGCCTGTGAGTGTACTCCTCATCGGAAAACGCGAAGTGGGGTTTTCGTCCATTCATCGCTGGCTGGAACAACGAGGATGTCGCTGCACTTTCGTATCCTCTCACTCAGAGGGGGCCCAATTGATTGCAAGGGATCGGTTCGATCTGGTCCTGTGCAGTGATCGCATTGCCGGCATTAGCGCTCTCTTGAATTCCGCAGTTGACTCGCCAACAAGCGCGTTCTGTTGTCATACCGTCGAGGATGGTTATTGGTGGCTTCCCGTGATCCGGGATGGCGAGAAGTGCCTGGGTCAGCCTGGTCTCCGGCCAAGTGAATTCGCTGAAGTCCTCGCTCGCATAGTGGAAGAAGTGAAGTCGCGCCCAGGCGGCCAAGCAGCCGCCGCTTCAAATTGAGTTTTCCTCCTACGCTCCGTTAAGCGCACGTTAAATTGAGAGGCTCTCACAGAGGGCACTGGCTAGGCAGAATCGGATTCGGATCTTCCGCGAGGGGGATCAGACATGCTTCTGCACCCGTCCTCACTAGAACTCAGATCAGCCTGGAAGTTGCTGCCTGAACGAGTTTAAGCAATCCTGCCGGGAAGGTGCCCAACCAAATGAGCAAGATGGTCAGGAGCGCCAGGAGCGCACGGTCTGCAACCGGGGCGTACGGGGCCATGGGCTCTCGTGCGGGACCGAACGCCGGTGCATTGTCGTAGAGGACGACAACCAGGCGCAAGTAATAGAAGAGTCCCACAACGCTGCTGACAACCAATATGAGAATGAGTGTCCACAACTGTGTCGATACACCGGCCGTCAGAATGTAGAACTTGCCAAGAAAGCCGGCTGTCAGCGGAATTCCAGCCAAAGAGAGCAGCATCGCCGTGAAGATTAAGGCCAGTCCGGGCCGGCGCCAGAACAGCCCTCGATAGTCCTCGAGAGAGTCTGCCTCGCGCTCGCCATTCGAAAGCATCGTTATGACCCCGAACGCTCCTAGCGTGGTTATGAAATAGGCGACCAGGTAAAACGTCACTGCTTCAGCCGCGAGGCTGCCGCCTGCTTGAAAGGCAGCCAGCAGATAGCCTAGATGCGCGATCGAAGAGTAGGCGAGAATCCGCTTTACGTTGTTTTGAAGAAGCGCGAGAAGATTTCCGCCAAACATCGAGGCGATCGCGATGATGCTGAATACCAGGTAGATTCCGCGAACATGGTGCGCTTCCGAACCATAAAAATAGCGCAGCAAGAGAGCGAACATGCTCCCTTTGGAAATGGTCGCAACAAAGGCGGTTATTGGGGCAGGCGCCCCTTCGTACACATCCGGGGTCCAGAGATGGAAAGGGACCACCCCAAGCTTGAAACCAAAACCCGTGATCAACAAAACGAGGCCGGTCGCTACGATGACTCCAGCGGATCCGGCTGTGGCCGTACCTGTCGAACGAATCCGTGCGAAGGTCATCGTCCCAAACTCCGCATAAAGCAATGCCATGCCAAAGAGAAGGAATGCCGCAGAGGATGCGGCCAGGACGAGATATTTAGCGCCTGCTTCGAGCGGCAGCGGACGCGCGCGCAAGTATGCGATCAATGCGTAAAGAGACACGCTCAGGATTTCCAGGCCCAGGAAGAAAGATGCGAAGTGGTTGCTCACCACCAGCACCCCGGAACCCAGCGTGGCGGTCAACAGGAGAACATAAAGCTCTTCCCGTTGTTCTTTCTGTTTTTCCAGATAGCTGTACGCCAGAACTGCGACCACGAAGCAGGCGGACAGGTTCAGTGCGATATAAAACAATGCGAAGCGGTCCACGATCACCAGGGGAGTCACCTGGCGCGGAGTAAGTGGGACAGCAAACCATAGAGATGCGAACGCCGCAGTCAGCCCCGCCAGGGTCAGCAGCAGGGCAAGCAGATGGCTGCGGCGAATCGCGATTCCCACCATCACCAGAATCGATGTCGCCGCGACAATGACCAGCGGCAAAAGCACGAACAGGTCAGCCGGGTGCATGTTCATCTTCGACCAACCACGTTGGTTTGACTCACTACCTGCTGCAGATGGGTCAATGCCGGACGGAATACGTTGAACACGGGCTGCGGGTAAAGACCCAGCCAGACGAGCAGCGCAATCATCGGCACAAGTGCAACAAGCTCGCGAGGAACCAGGTCAGGTATCTTCCAGCCATGATCGTTCGGCCCATGGAACGCGTGCTGCACAAGTCGCAGTCCGTAAAATGTCGAAGCGAGAATGCCGACCGCCGCCACCGTTGTAATCAGCAGGTGCCCGCGATAGGTTCCCTGCAGGACCAGGAATTCGCCGACGAAGTCGCCCAATCCGGGCAGCCCCATCGATGCCAACGCAAAGAAAAGACCAAATCCACTGAGCCGTGGAATTGCCGCCCACAATCCGCCCAGCCGATCCGTGTCACGCGTGTGCGTCCTCTCCTGCAACGCTCCCACGAGGACGAAAAGAGCCCCGGTACTCAAGCCGTGGCAGAGCATAGCCATTACCGCTCCTTGCAACGCCAGTTCATTCCAGGCAAAGATGCCCACGAGAACGAACCCGAGGTGACTCACGCTCGTGTAAGCGACAAGGCGCTTGAGATCCGTCTGGCCGAATGCGAGGAGGGCGCCGTAGACGATCCCGGCAGCACCCAGCGCCATCGCCACGGGCGCGAACTCACGGGAGGCGCCCGGAAATAGCGGGACAACAAACCGAAGCAAGCCGTAGGCACCGGTTTTGAGCAGCAAGCCCGCAAGGATTACGCTTCCTGCGGTAGGCGCCTCCGTATGCGCGTCCGGCAGCCATGTATGCAGGGGCACCATTGGCAGTTTTACCGCGAAGGCCACGAAAAATCCCAGCATGAGCAGCAGAGCTGTCCCGGAGCCGAGCGGCGTGCCAATCAGGTCGGCGTATTCGAACGTGTACACGCCGGTAGCCTGAAAATGAAGAACGTAGAGTGCCAGGATGGCTACCAACATGAGCAGGCTGCTGAGTTGCGTAAACAGGAAGAACTTCACCGCGGCATAGACACGGTGCTCGTGACCCCAAATCGCAATGAGAAAATACATGGGAACGAGCATCAGCTCCCATGCGAAATAGAAGAGGAAAAGATCGACCGCCAGGAAGACGCCAACGATGCCCGCGAGCACCCATAGGAGATTGAAGTGGAAGAAACCAACTCCTTCGCGGATTTCTTTCCAGGAAGCCAGCACAGAGACGATGCCGAGAACGAAGGTTAAGAGCAGCAGCAGCAAGCTGAGTCCGTCCAAGGCCAGGTGGAAGTGAACTCCGAACCGTGGAATCCACTTCCAGTCCAGTTCTTCCAGCCACTTTGTGTGCTGCAGAAAATCAGCCTGCCGGTAATCGCGAGCCCAAAGATAAAGACTGAGAACTAAGTCCAGGGTCACCGCGATCAGCGAGATCCAGCGCGCCGACAGGGAATCCTTCCGCCCCACAATCCAGGCGAACAGCCCACCCGCTAACAAGATAACGATCAGCCAAAGTAAAATCATCGGAATAGCACCACCGCAAGGAAGATCACAGTACCTAGCGCGACTCCCGCCGCATACCAGCGCATGCTTCCGTTTTCCGTAGTACGCAGAACCCGCCAGCTCAGCCTGGTTAACAATGCCAAGCCGTCGTAGAAGAGATCCACAAAATCGTCCTTGTCTATACGCGCGAACCAGACAACAGGCCGCACCAGCAGCCGGTCGTATACCCAGTCCATGCCCCAGTCGGCAAACCAGAATTGGTGCAGCATCCGCCCGAGCGACGTTGAACTTACGGCTTCTGCCAGATCGCGTCGCCGGAAGAAGAAGACATAGGCCAGGTATACGCCCGCCAGGAACGCGAGAAAAAGAATCCCTTCCGACCGAAATTCAGAGAGTGGACCGCTGCGGACTTCCGCTGCTGCGGGCAGCGAGCTATTCATCAGCGTGGAAAAAGCGGGCACATTCCCTAACCAGCGTGGCACCTCAACGAATCCGCCCATGATCGACAGCACACAAAGAATGACGACAGGGACAGCCATGGTGTAGCCGATGCGCTTGCTCGGCTGCGTCTGCTCGCCTCCGTAGAACACCAAAAATATCAACCGGAAGATGTACAGCGAAGTCAGAAGAACACCTACCACCGCGGCGAGCCAAAGCCAAGGGTTTCCGTCCTTGGCCGACCACGCCTCCCACACGATCAGGCCCTTGCTGTAGAACCCGGCCGTGATGAGCGGCAGGCCGGCGAGAGAACACCCGCCGATCAAAAACCCCCAGAAGGCCAGTGGCAGCTTCCGACGCAAGCCGCCCATCTTGAAGATGTCGTGCTCATGGTGCAGGGACTCGATCACAACGCCAGCAGCGAGAAAGAGCAACGCTTTGAAAAAGGCATGCGTCATGAAATGAAAGATCGCGGCTGACCAGGCGCCCACGCCTAGCGCCAGGAACATGTAGCCGATCTGGCTGATCGTGGAATACGCAAGCACTCGCTTGATGTCCGATTGCGTAAGCGCGCTAAAGCCAGCCAGGAGCAACGTCGCCGCGCCAATCACCGCCAGAGCCAACTGTACGGGCGGCGCAAGAGTGTAAAGCACATGAGTGCGGGCGATGAGGTAGACACCCGCGGTCACCATGGTGGCAGCATGGATCAGAGCACTGGTTGGCGTCGGGCCGGCCATCGCGTCGGGCAGCCACGTTTGCAGCGGTAGCTGCGCCGACTTCCCTACGGCCCCGCCCAACAACAACGCTGCGGCCGCGATTGCATAGACTGAGCCCGTATGCCATTGGGAGGCCGCTCGTTCCATCAGTTGTTGGATTTGGAGCGTGCCGAGTTTCTCGAAGATAAGAAACAGGCCGAGAATCATGGCGGTATCGCCAATGCGCGTGACAATGAATGCTTTCCGCGCTGCGAGCCCGTTCGCGGGATCGGTATACCAGAACCCGATGAGCAGGTAGCTGCACAGGCCAACACCTTCCCAGCCGAGATAAAGCAACAACAGGTTATCGGCCAAGACCAGCACGACCATGGAGGCTACGAACAGGTTCATGTACGCAAAGAACCTGCTGTATCCCTCGTCCTCGACCATGAATTCGGCGGAGTACCAGTGGATCAGGAAACTGACAAAGGTGACTACCAACGTCATGATCAAGGAGAGCGCGTCCAGATAGAAGCCGATCTGCGGATGGAAGCCGCCGACACTCATCCATGTCCAGAGATGCTGTCGGTAGAAACCGTTCGCACGGGTGGCGGTCAAAAACCTCCACGTTACAAGGAAGGAGATCAACGTCGAAAGACCGATCGAGCCCACACCTATCCCTGCGATCATCTTCCGTGGCAAGCGTGGCCCAAAGATCGCGAGGAGCAGAAACCCGACAATCGGAAATGCGGGAATCAGACAGAGAAGACCCAGCATCTTA
>Ga0187817_10001969_pt1 | contig 10360 bp, 10 predicted proteins | sample NC_wetland_sal_i_17_FD_132431 | JGI IMG/M metagenome (GOLD analysis project Ga0187817, IMG submission 132431) | Wetland sediment microbial communities from Neuse River Estuary, North Carolina, USA - SO4_2 | ecosystem: Environmental > Aquatic > Freshwater > Wetlands > Sediment | place: USA... | reverse complement strand
TCCCTCCGGGAGCTCGGCTTCCAAGCGCGGCCTTAGGCGAGCCATCGCGCCCGGCCAGAGGAAGGCGGTGATCACGGTCGCTTGCCGGAAGTCGAGGTCGAAGAGGTTTCCCCAGCGGAGCGTGATGCGGTCGGCGAACGGGCCGGCCGCCCGCCGGGCCTTGAGGATCAGGTACCGCAGCGGCTCGACCTCGACACCGACCACTCGCGCCCGATAGGTTCGGGCCGCACGGAAGACAATGGCTCCCGTGCCAGCTCCGAGGTCGTAGAGGGTGTCCCTCGGAGCGACCTCGGCGAAACGAAGCATCGTCTCGACGGACCGACGGGGCGTGGGCTGATAGCCCGCTCCGAAGGCGAACGACGCGAAGACAAAGTAGGCGATGCCCCCCGAGAGGATGATCAGCCCGATCGCGAGGGGGATCTCGAAACCGGCCGCCGTCATCGCGTCCGCGGACTCCCGGTCACGAGACGGTCCGCGGCCGTGCGGGGGTCGATGGTTCGAGCGACGACCTCATCGAGGAGACGGCGGAGGGCCGGGTCCTTTTCGAGTCGCTGGGTGAGCTCGCGTCCGACTCGGTCCCGCGCGAGTCCCACGATCTCGGAAGAGAGACGCTTGCGCTCCCCTCGCGTCCTCTCTCCCGTCGCGTCCAGGAATTTCTCGTGGGCGAGCACGTCCTCCCAGAGCTCGTCGATGCCGCACGGTTCCACCGTGGAGGTTCCGACGATCGGAGGGGCCCAGCCGTCCGCTCGACCGCCGAGCGTGACCAATTCGGCGAGGTCGCGCTTCGCGAGCTCGGCGCCGGGCAGGTCGACCTTGTTCACGCAAAAGATGTCGGCGATCTCGAAGAGTCCGGCCTTCAAGGTCTGAACCTCGTCGCCGAGATGAGGAACCACTACGACGATGCTCGTGCTGGCGATGTCCCGGATCGCGACGTCGACCTGACCGCTCCCGACGGTCTCCACGAGGATCACATCGAAGCCCGCGGCGTCCAAGAGGCGAGAGACCTCGCGGGTCGCCGCGGCCACGCCTCCGGCGGCGCCGCGGCTCGCCATCGACCGGAAGAAGACCCCGGTGTCGTCCGCCCTTCGTTCGAGGCGGATCCGGTCGCCCAGGACCGAGCCGCCGGTGAACGGGCTCGAAGGGTCGACGCCGATCACGCCGACCGTCTGTCCGAGGTCCCTGAGACGTCCCACGAGAGCATTCACGAGGCTCGACTTCCCCACGCCGAGCGGGCCGGTCAGACCCACCACCGGAGCTCGGCCGGAACGCGCGTACAGGCTCCGAACCACTCGGTCCGCCGAGGGGTCCCCGTTCTCCACCGCGGTGATCGTGCGAGCGAGGACCCGACGGTCCCCGTCCACGATGGCGCGCGCCGCGGCCGGGAGGCGGGCAGCGGCCGTCATGCCGGGTGGTGGGCCAGCGTTCGGGCGGTGGAAACAATCTCTTCCAGCGAGGTGCCGGGACCGAAGATCGCGCGGATGCCGGCTTTCTTGAGCCGCCGGGCGTCCTCGTCCGGGATGATCCCTCCGGCAAAGACCGGGATGTTCGCCGCCTTGTGCTCCTTCAGGAGAACGAGAATCCGGGGGAACAACGCCATGTGGGCCCCCGAGAGGATCGAGAGTCCGATGATGTCGACGTCCTCTTCGAGGGCCGCGCGAACGATCTCCTCCGGGGTCTGTCGGAGACCCGCGTAGATGACCTCCATGCCCGCATCCCGCAGTGCGCGCGCGACGACCTTCGCACCTCGGTCGTGGCCGTCCAGTCCGGGCTTCGCGATGAGGACCCGAATCGGGGTCTTCTTCGGGGTGCGCGCTTTCGCCATCCTCAGCCGTTCTCCGACGGGGGCCCATCAGAAAAGCTTTGGCCCGGAGGGTTTAGAAGCGGAAGAGAACGTCGAAAAGAACGTTGCCCACCAGCAGGGTACTCACGACCCCGACCGCCATCAGGACCAGGAACGGGATCTGCGGAGTGACCCAGATCCGGGCGACTCCCTGGGACTTGAGCTCCTCGGCCACTTTCACCCGTCGGAGGCGGTCGTCTTCCGAGGTCTCGATCGACTTCTCTTCTTCTCGGGCTTCTCCGAACATCGGATTTCGCACCCACACGTACCTCCGGGGAAGCTCGTCCACCGGAATCGTGTAGCCCACGAACCCCGAGAGACCCCGGAACTCGTGCGCGCGCAGATTTCGGGCCGCGATCACGACGGGGACGGCGAGGAAGAATATCGCCGCGTTCATGAGGACATTCACGGCGAAGGGAAAAATGGCGGTGACCGGGGCGATGCCCGGGGGCTGAGCGATCAGCGGATTCGGGAACATCGGCACGAGGAGCGCCGCGACCATCAGGGCTTTGGCGTCGGCCCCCCCGTAGAGGATTCCCGCTTCGAAGAGTCCCCGCGCGAAGAGCACGCTGAGCAGGACGGCGACGACCGAGACGGGAACTGCCGTCGGACCGATGCCCCAATGGGCGACGGCGGTCAGTACGATCGCGACGGCGGCGACGTAGAATCCGACCTCGATCAGGTCCGCATACCGTTCGCCGCTTTCCCCTAGCCGTAGGTCCCACGCGAACAGGTGCTGGATCACGAAGAGCCCGACGACGACCCAGAGGAGGGTGGGTCCGGCTCCGTCCGGGACGACGGGGACAAAGCCGATGAGGAACCCGGCGACTCCGAGGACCTGCCAGAGGCGGTCCGAGACCTCGCGGTCCCGAAGGTCCGACCCGGCGGCGTACGTGAACCCTCCCACGAGGAGGAGGACGTCGGCGGTGAGCGCCAAGGTCGAAGGGTCGGTCATCCCGGAGCGCCGCCTCGAGAGGCGAGGACGAAGGGCCGGTTGATAAGCGCGTTTCCTGCGCGGAACACGCTCGCCCGAACGGGTTTCTCTCCGTCCAGGGGTGCCCGCCGGTGGCGCACCCTGGTCGAGGATCGCCGAGTGAGGACCCGCGCTCGGGCAAGCTATTTAAACGGCCCGTCACTCGCGCGGACCCGTCTCTTGAGGATTGGATGGTAGAGTACAAGCTCGTCATCTCCGAGCGCGAGAAGTCCGTCGCGCGCACCGTCGGAGACCCGCAGGCGGCCGGGTTTCTCGGGAAGCGCATCGGCGAGGCGGTCGGAGGCGAGCTGATCGGCGCGACCGGCTACACGTTCCGGATCACCGGCGGTACCGACAAGAGCGGCTTCCCGCTTCGACCGGACCTCCCCGGTGCGCGCCAGACTCGCCTCTACGTGGGAGACGGCTTCGGGTTCCAGGCTCCTCGCGCCGGGATGCGAAAGCGCCGAACGTTCCGCGGGAACACGATCAGCGAGGACACCGTCCAGATCAACCTGATCGTCGAGCAGAAAGGCTCCAAGCCTCTCGCGGAGCTGTTCGCCGCGGCATGAAGGTCCCCCGCCAGCCCGAGGTGAACATCGGCCTGGTCGGCCATGTTGACCACGGCAAGACGACCCTCACCCAAGCGCTGACCGGTGAGTGGACCGACCGACATTCCGAGGAACTGAAGCGCGGTATCTCCATCAAGCTCGGATACGCGGACGCGGCGTTCTACAAGTGCCCGAAATGCCCCGAGCCTTCCGGATACTCCGTGGAACCGGTCTGTCCGTCCTGCGGCGGCGAAGCGAAGTTCTTGCGGGCGGTCTCGTTTGTGGACGCGCCCGGCCACGAGACGCTGATGGCGACGATGCTCTCGGGGGCTGCCATCATGGACGGCGCCCTGTTGCTGGTCGCCGCGAACGAGCACTGCCCCCAACCCCAGACGAGGGAACACCTCTACGCCCTCGATATCATCGGTGTCCGCAAGGTCGTGGTCGTCCAGAACAAAATCGACCTCATCTCCTCCGAAGCGGCCGAAGAGAACTATCGCGAGATCACCGAATTCCTGAAGGGAGCCCCGATCGCGGGTGCTCCCATCGTCCCCGTCAGCGCCAACCACCGGGTCAACATCGATGCGCTCATCGGGGCCATCGAAGCAACGATCCCGACGCCGCCCCGGGACCCGAAGAAGCCGCCGCTCATGTACGTGGCCCGGTCGTTCGACATCAATCGTCCGGGGACCCGACCGGTGGCCCTTCGGGGGGGCGTCCTGGGTGGCTCGCTTCTGCAGGGCCACCTCAAGCTCGGTGAGGAGATCGAGATTCGGCCGGGTCCCGCCGGCGCCGCGGTGGGCCGGGCCGAAGCCCTGACGACGAAGATCACGTCGATTGTCTCCGGCGGTCAAGAGTGGGAGGAGCTCCACCCCGGAGGGCTCGCCGCCATCGGCACGAGCCTCGACCCGTCGCTCGCGAAGGGCGATGGGCTCACGGGCCGCCTGGTCGGCACGGCGGGCACCCTGCCTCCCGTCAGCCAGAGGATGCGGCTGAAGGCGACGCTCCTCGACCGGGTCCTCGGCGCGCAGCGCGAGATCAAGGTCGAAAAGATCCGCACCAGCGAGATTCTCGCGGTCACGGTGGGCACCACGATTGCCGCCGGGAAGGTCACGAGCGCCCGAGGGGACGATATCGAACTCGCCCTTAATCGAGCGGTCACCGTATTCCCGGGCAGCCGGGTGGCCATCTCCCGAAAGTTGAATGCCTGGCGGCTGATCGGTTACGGGATCGTCGAAGGCGGGGCCAAGTGAAGCGCGACCTCCTCGAAATCCTACGCTGTCCCCTGTGCCGCGGGGAACTCGCTCTCACCTCGCGCAAGACCGAGAAGGCCGAGATCATCGAGGGGACTCTCACGTGCGGCCACTGCCACGTCGAGTATCCCATCACCGACGGGATCCCGGACCTACTTCCCCCGGACGAGCGCGATTGATCCGGCCGCCTTTCCCGGTTTAGCTCACCGAGTAATAGTAGGCGAAGATCCCGAAGAACATCGCGATGGCGATCGCCATCGACGGGAAGAGCCAGTGGATCGTCCCGCGCGAGCGCGCCTGCACCGAGCTGCCGACCGTCACCACCGGAATCGCGAAGGCGAGCCAGTAGCCGGTCAGGATCGTTTCGTACAGGGCGTAGGCCGTCCCGTTCCCGTGGGGGTCCTGGGTCGCCAGGAGGACCACGAGGATGACGCCGAACACGAGGAAGCCGAGGCTCACTCCGGCCGCGTCGAGGTAGCCTTCGAGACCGCGCTTTCGCTTCGGGTAGTAATGGCGGAGGAGGAAAAGCATCGCGACGAACAGTCCGAGCGTCGCCGCGAGGAGATAGAACGCTGGGATGGCGAGGGAGAGGTCGTGCCCGCCGGGGGCAGGAGGAACGAGCGCCATACGAAGGGACCTAGGGGCCGCAAAGGGTGGCTCGGGCGGGGCCACCGTCCCCGCCCTTCAGTCGAAGCGGAAGGCATTCGAGGGTGTACTCCCCGGCCGGAGCGTCCCCGAGAAGGAGCCCCTCCAGGATGAGGATGCCTCGCCCGAGAAGCGCGTGGTGGACAGGGAACGCGCCCGACGGGTCGTTTTCGATCGACAAGGCGTCGAGACCCACCAGCCGAACGTGTTTTTCCACGAGCGCGTCCGCGCCAGCCGGAGTGAGGGCCACATAGTCGGGGAAGAACGTCAGCTGGGCCGACCACCGGGCCGAGTTGGGGGTCCGGAAAAGGACCCGGGTGGTCCCGGCCGGAACTCGAGCCACCTCCTCGACTCCGATGAACCGGGCATGCGGGTCGACCTCGACGACTTGACACGGGCCGTTGAGGACCTCGAGGTCGAGCTCGTCCACCGGTGCGCCGCCGGGAACGAAGTGCGAGGGCGGGTCGACGTGGGTTCCCGCATGGGATCCGAGGGAGAGTCCGGAGAGGTTGTAGGGGTCCCCCCGCGCCAGCGACCGGAGGGGTCTCGACCCAAACTCGGGGTCCCCCGGGAACGACGGCATCCCGGGATACAGCGGCATCGAGATGTCGATCCGTCGCATGCCCGCCACCGACTGCGTCTCGGCGGTGGGTCGTGGACTTCGGGTTGCTTAAGCGTTCGCTCCCGATAGTATCGGAGAGGGAGCTCGTTCCAATCCACCGCCGGGCTGCCGGTCGAAACGAAGGGTTAAGGGGTGTCCGGAAGAGACGCGCCCGATGCCCCACCCTTCCCACGTCCGGCCGGACGAGGACGACGAACCGGAAGAGGAAGAGGAGGAGGACGACGAGGAGGAAGAGAGGCCGTCTCCTCCGAGGCGAACGCATCCTCGCCCGCGAAGAAGCCCGCGCCGGGAGCGACCCCCACCGGTTCGGCGCTGGCGCTCTCCGGGCAGCGACGAAGAGGAAGAGGAGGAGTCCTCCGCCCCCGGGGCCGTACCTTCCGGCCGGAAACCGATCTATTGGCGCGCTCGGGATTCTCTGTTCTTCGAACCGCTGGTCGCCCTCGCGATTGTCGTCGTTCTGCTCGTCTCCCTGTTCGCGTACACACAAAACTGGCCCCCGATCTACGTCGTGGAGTCGAACAGCATGCAGCACGGCTCGAACGACCAGATCGGACTCATCAACACCGGTGACCTGGTCCTAGCGCAGAAGACCTCCCTATCGGGGATCACCCCGTACGTGTCGGGGCTCCAAACCGGATACTCGACGTACGGAGAGTACGGAGACGTGCTGCTCTACTGGCCCAACGGGCAAGGGAGTACGCCGGTCATTCATCGGGCGATTCTGTACCTGCAGTGGGACCCCCACGGATTCTACAACGTCACCGACCTCGCGGGGCTTCCGTGCGGAACCCAGTCCAATGCCGTGTACGCCTACATCCCCGCCGGTGGACCTGCCAACTGCGACACCACCCATCTCACGGGCACCCTGGATCTCTACGGAATCGGCTGGAAGTCGGTGAACATCTCCCTCGCCCTCTCCGCCCCGGCTCTCGGAGACCATTCCGGTTTCCTCACGATGGGCGACAACAACACCGCCCCGGACCAATCGGGGGCCGGCACGGCGGCGATCAGTTCGCTCGTGGAACCGGGCTGGGTCATCGGGGTCGCACGCGGTATGATCCCCTGGTTCGGCGCGCTCAAGCTTCTCTTGCAGGGACAGGCGGGCGAGGTCCCGTCGCAATCGTGGGAATTCATGGGACTTACCGTTGTGGGGCTGATTCTGGTCGCGTTCGGCATCCATTATGCGCTCCGCACCGAGGGCATCGAGACTCCGCTTCGTCGCGAGGAAGAGGAGGAAGCCCGGGAGGAGGCCGAAGCCGCGCCGCCGTCCGCCCCCCGGAGATGGCTCTCAAAGCTACGCCGGCGCCATCCGGAAGACGAGGAGGACGAGGAAGAAGAAGCCCCTCCGCGGCCCCGAACGCGACCGCCGCCGTCCCACACGTCCTCCCGGCGAGGGCGTCCGGTTCCCCGCGTTCGACGGAACCATAAGCCCGCCAAGAAGAGCCAATCGGACGACGATCTCTGAAAGCTCTCGGAATCCCGTTCCGCCGGTACCTGGCCCGGACCCCGCGATTGACGATTCCGGGACCCGGCTCCGTCGCGCAATCTTATAGTCCTACCCCGGGTCCCAACTACGGAGACTCGAGATGCACGTCATCGGAGGCACGGCGTCCACCGCACTGGCGGAGCGAATCTCCCGCGAGCTCGGCAACGCCCCGTTCGGCATCCCGTTCACCAAGCGATTCCCCGACGACGAGCTCTACGTCCGCGTCGGCGGTCGCCTCGAGGGGGAGGACGTCGTGCTCGTCCAGTCGACCCGGACCGATTCCGACTTCCTCGAACTGATCTTGCTCGAAGACGCCGTGCGCGAGGCGGGCGCTCGCCGCACGTTCGTGGTCGTTCCCTACTTCGGGTACGCTCGTCAGGACCGACGGTTCTTTCCGGGGGAACCGGTGAGTGCCCGCGCGCTGTGCCGCCATGTCGAACTGGACGCCGACGCAGTCGTTACCGTCGACCTTCACTCCTCACAAACGCTGACGCACTTCACCAAGCCCGCGTTCGAAGCCAGCGGCATACCGGCGATCGCTCGACTCCTGAGGGAACGCCCGCTCGACCTGCTCGTCTCACCGGACAAGGGCGGCGTCGATCGCGTGCGTCGCATGGCCCAACTCCTCGACAAGCCGTGGTTCGCCCTCGAAAAGCGACGGATCGATAGCGAGCACGTCGAGCTTTCCCTTCCCTCCACCCTGCCGATGCCGGTCGAAGGCAAGCACGTCGTGCTGATCGACGACGTGATCTCGACCGGGGGAACGATCGTCGAGGCGGCCAAGCTGCTGAAGAAGAACGGGGCCGCCGGCATCAGCGCGGCGTGTACCCACGGGCTTTTCCTGAAGGACGCCTTCGAACGGATCAAGGTGGTCGTCGGCGACGTCTACTCGACCGATACGCTCGGCAACCCGGCCGAGAAAGCGTCGGTGGCTCCCGACATCGCCCAGATCCTCCAGCGCCTGGTCGCGGCCTAGTCGAGGTCCCCGCCGTGGACGAACCTCTACCGGCGAAAGGGGCGCGTCTAGACGAACTCGTGGAGATCGTCCACCAGGTCCGCAAGGCCCTGCTCGTCCGGGACGAATCGCCCGCGGGCGACTGGGTCGAACGCACCGCCGACGGATTGCGGTCGGGCGGGACCGTCGGCTGGTACTATCCCATCGACCGGGGTGCGGGTCTTTCCTTCTACTCTTCGAGCGGCGCGGAAGCGTACGGCCACGTCCATGTGGCGGACGAGCCGGGAGCCGTCGACCGGGGCGAGCGCCTCACCGAGACGCTCCTCGGCCACCTGCCCGCGGGGATCCGGTCGGTCAACGTCGGGTTCACGGGCCTTTCTCCCGCGCCCGAGCAGGAGCTCTTCGGTCGGCTCGCCCAGCGTTCGGGGTCGACGGTCATCGAACGGATGGCGATGGAACGCTCTCTCGGGAACGACGACGGTCGACCCCCGGGTCCCGTGCCGGAGGGCCTCACCCTGGTCCCGATCCGAATGGTCACCATCGACGCGCTTGCCGACCTCGACTTCCGTTCCGTCACCGGAACGGTCGACGCGCTGCTGATCGGTGAGCGGAGGGAAGAATATCGTCGCGTGACCGCGGCCCTCCTCGCCGGTAGCCTCGGCCGATTTCTGGACGAGGCGTCCATTGCCCTGCTTCTCCCCGACCCCCCTCGGCTCGTCGGGGCGATCCTGTCCGCCGAGCGTTCGCCGCGCAAGGCGATCTTCGTGAACTTCATGGTCGACCCCGAGTTCCGGCGACATGGCTACGGGAAGTACCTTTTCCGGTGGGGCTTGCGGGCACTGTGGGCGCTGGGATACCAGCGGGTTCACCTGTGGGTGACCGCCGCAAACGAACCCGCTCGGCGGTTGTATCAGGAGTTCCACCTGGAGCCGACGGTCCGGTCGACGATCTACCGGTTCACTCGAACGTCCGGTGCCCCGCAGCCGCATTCCGAGCGATAGGGGCAATCCGTCGTCATCCATTCCGGGCACGATGCCAGTTGGTGGGGCGCCCGGTCCCGGATCGCATCGGCGAGACCCTGGTCGCGCTCGCGAAACATGCGAGAGAACGGGGTGAGCGAGGAAAAACGGAGCTCGAGGACCTGGAGCCGGTCGCGGTCCGACTGGGCCCGCTCGAACCCGACGACCAATAGACCCGAGCTCGTCCCGGTGACGGCGCAGCGCAATCCGAGGTCCAGGGCATATTGCGGAGAACGCGATACTACCTCGTCTTCCCGGAACCGGGCCCAGGCCCGGGAGGTCCTCAGCAGCAGCGGACGACCGCGAAAACCCACGACCTCCTCCTCGGGCTCGGACGAGCGGGCCGGTAGACGCGCCACCTCCCCCGGCGAGCCGCTCTCGACCGCCTCGCTCAGTCGCGCGTAAAGGTCGGGTTCGAGAGCGGGTGCGGAGACAGCCTCGGGGGAGACCGGGGCCGGCGCAGTTCGTTCGAAGTAGGCCCGCCGGGGATACAGGATGTCCCGAAACCGCCGGACGAACACTTCGTCCTTCGAGAGAGAAGGCGAAGAGAGCTCGGACCGGATCCGGTCTCGCACGTCGTCCCGCTCGGTGAGAGTTTCGACCTCGTCCGTGAGCGGGACGGGAGGCCGGCTTTCGTCCCCGGTGCACGCGCACACCGCGGCTTCCTCGTACTCGCACCCTTTACCGAACCACGGGCAGCGCGGGAGTCCGTCGACGCGAGATTCTTTCCAGGCGGTCCGCAGGAGGTTCGCTCGTCGCCGCATCTCCTCGCGGATCCGAGAGGGGGACCGGAACGCGACATCCACGGCCTGCACCTCCGCGGTTTTGTCCGGGCTCGCGACCAGAGTAAGGAGGCGACCGACCGGTCGGTCCACGAGACCGCAGTACATCCCGAGCTGCTCGACATGGTCGGGCCGCTCGGCGCGCAACTCCGAAGGGGAAACGAGACCGGACGACGTCTTCACCTCGATGGGAAGGTCCGATAGGATATCGATTCGCCCCACGAGTCCGTCCCGGCG
>Ga0187817_10001968_pt1 | contig 10361 bp, 4 predicted proteins | sample NC_wetland_sal_i_17_FD_132431 | JGI IMG/M metagenome (GOLD analysis project Ga0187817, IMG submission 132431) | Wetland sediment microbial communities from Neuse River Estuary, North Carolina, USA - SO4_2 | ecosystem: Environmental > Aquatic > Freshwater > Wetlands > Sediment | place: USA: North... | reverse complement strand
TGGCAAGATAGGTGAGCGTCCAGGGAGATGTGGAGCGATCCAAAAACCATTGCCCCGGTTGCGTGAGTTCGTCCTTAATATTTTCCACCAGGTAACGATGCCCAGGAATGAACCCGTTGAAGGTTAAGTTTTGCTGGGTGGGGCCGGTCAGGTACAGGATGTGATTGGTTGCGTCCACGCAACTGAGGCGCAATTTGGACACATTAAAGAATTCAAAGTCGTAGAGCTCGATATCGCCCACCAGACTGGCATTGCCGGCGGGCTGCCCGCAGGCATTGCCGGATGGAGGCGCCAGGTTTTGCCAGCTGGCGCTGATGGGATCCGAGGGATTGTATTGGAACCGGTCGAAACATTCCCATCCACTGCCGGTGATATAGGCGGAGCAGTTTGGGTCTGGCGCGGGGGAGGGCGGACCCGCGGCGTTCAGATAGACGGCGCTCGCCACGCGGAAATAGGTGCCGGTTGTTCCGCTACCCAGCCGGGGGCGCAGTCGACGTTGGCCGTTGTAAAACAGCTGCTCAAAATATTGAGCGTCGGCGGGCAAGTTGGTCTGCCACTGGTTACTCCCCATGTTCGTCCAGTTCGTTACGTGAATGCCCCCGCTGATCACTGGAATTTCGCTGCCATAATTCTGCCAGCTCACTTGCAGACCAGATGTACCTGAATCCGCCGAAGTGAAAGACAGTGGTTGGTTTGTGAAATAGGTGCCAGCCCGCACCAGGACCGTGATTGTGCTGTTTCCTTGGGGGCTTTGCAATAGGCTGCGGACAGCCTGTTGCGCCCTTCCAATTGTTGCGAAGGGGCCGTCGGTGTTACTGGAATTGGGAGATGCCAAGGTACCTGACCACGTATCCTTGCCGTTGGTTGCAACATAAAAGTTACCTGTGGTTGTACCGCCCCCTGGGGGCGGTGTGGGGGGTGTTGGAGAGCTGACGTTTGGCGAGCTTGATCCACCGCCGCAACCCGGAAGCGTTAGTAAACAACCCAATAGTGCAACCCATGCAATGCACGACAATCTCCTGTTCGGCATTTCGTTCCCTCCAAGTCCCGTTCGCTAGGAACGTCAGCTGTTCGTAGATCTGCCATCAAGTAAATAACCCGGATCTCCCCGCAAAGTTTTGTGGCTATGCGGGACGTGCAGGATGCACGAAGACATCCTGTTCACGGAGAGGACGTTAATCCGTGTTTGGTTACAGTTTCTTTCATCTTGACACCAGATTCTGCCATGCCACAAACTGACGCGACTGGGTTCAACCCGAGGCCGCGCTTCAAAATTGATTCGAGTTGTGGGTGCGGGGTCAGAACAGCGTATTCTCGCGCATCCGAAATAGATCAGATTCCGGTGATAAGCAAATGACAAAGGCACAAGCGCAATCGAGGATGTACCTGTCAGGCATCGTGCTGTTCGGCTTGGGGATAGTGGCGTTTATCTCTATGGTTTTTTTGAAGCCCGCGTCCGCCAGCGGTGGTGGGGCAAAGCCCGCAGATATCACCGTGATCCAGCATATCGTGTTCATCATCAAGGAAAACCGCAGCTTTGATCAAATGTTCGGTCAATTCCCGGGAGCTGACGGTGCAACCACCGGCGTAACTTCAAGCGGTCAGACAATTGTGCTTGGCACAAGTCCCGACCAGCTGAATCGGGACATCGACCACACGTATTACTCCGCGGTGACCGCAGCCAATGGTGGTCAGATGAACCAATTTGATCTGATCCCCGAAGGTAACATCAACGGAGACGAACTCTCCTACACGCAGCAGACGGCGCAGACGATCCCCAATTATTGGACTTATGCGCAGAATTTCGTTTTGGGCGATCACATGTTTTCGTCCATGGAGGGGCCGAGTTTCCCCGAACACTTGTACACGGTTGCTGCGCAATCGAACGGGGTGTTCAACCAACCGTACCGACCGGCGAATATCAAGTCGAATCCACAAGTCAACTGGGGCTGCGATGCCGAACCAACGGTTTGGGCTCCGATGAAGGACAGCGAAGGTGTCATTTCCAACCAGTTTCCATGCTGGGATTTTCAGACCTTGGCCGACAGTTTACAGAACGCTGGCATAAGCTGGAAATACTACGCACCTCCCAAAGGGCAGCTCGGTTACGTGTTCTCCTCTCTGGATGCAGTGAACCACATACGTAACGGTCCACTGTGGACAACCAACGTCGTGAACACCACCCAATTCCTCAGCGACGCGTCCACCCCCGGTGCTCTACCGACAGTCAGTTGGGTGGTAACCGGGCTTGGTAGCGAACATCCCCCCAACAGCACGTGCGTAGGAGAGAATTGGACGGTGCAACAAATCAACGCCATCATGAATGGCCCGGACTGGAATACAACTGCGATCTTTTTAGTATGGGACGATTGGGGTGGCTTTTACGATCATGTGGCTCCCACATCTGTAGATCAGTTCGGCTTTGGCTTCCGCGTGCCTATCTTGGTCATTTCACCCTATGCTGTACAAGGTTCCGGGGCATTACCCGGGTTTATTTCACATACGCAATACGAGTTTTCTTCGATTCTGAAGTTCGTGGAAACGCGCTTCGGTCTGCCGCCCTTGACACAGAGAGACACCAATGCCAACGACTTGACTGACGCCTTTGATTTCACGCAGTCCCCTCGCGGCCCGCTGATCCTAACGCCGCGTTCCTGCCCAGTGCTGTCCACGCAAAACGCTCCGTTTGGGAGCGAGACCGTAGGAAAAACCTCGCAGATGTACCAGGTGGTGCTAACCAATTATGGAACCACCGATATGACGATCGACTCGCGCACGATCACCGGGGATTTCAGTCTGGTTAATGGTTGCGTGACCAAGATCGCGCCTGGAGTGAGTTGTAATCTTAAGGTCAGCTTTACGCCGACCGAACTCGGGCCGCGGAGCGGAACCCTTACCGTCGTCGACTCGGATCCATCGAGTCCTCAGATCGTGAATCTCACCGGTGTCGGAAGTGCCGTTGGACTTTCCGCTGCCAGTGTGGCTTTTCAGTCGCCAGTTACTATCGGTCGCCCAGGCTCGCAAACCATCACTCTGACCAACACAGGCAACTCGACCCTTACCATCAACTCAGTGCAAACCGTTGGGGATTATTCCCAGAGTAATACCTGCGGCACCAGCGTTGCCGCTCTGGGAAATTGCAAGATCACTGTTACCTTTTCTCCAACGGCTTCTGGAAAGCGGTACGGTAGCCTGACTATCACTGACAGTGACATTGGCAGCCCCCAGTGGATATGGCTTTCCGGGACGGGAACAGCGTTCTCTGCCGTACCCAATGGGCTGTCTTTTGGGAGCACCTCGGTCGGTGACAGCAGCGCGCCAAAGACGATGACCGTCACCAATACTGGCTCAGCTTCCATGGCCTTTGGTGCTGTCTCGATTGGGGGGACGAATGCAGGAGACTTCTCCCTGACCGGCACCACATGTACGTCGACATTGGGGCAGACCGGTACCTGCACCATCACGGTTACTTTCACGCCGACCGCAACTGGAACTCGAAACGCTACGGTGATCGTGAACGATAGCGACGGCCAGAGCCCGCAGTCCCTAAGAATCAGCGGCACCGGTATGTAGTGACCGAGAATCCAGCGAACCGCGCCGAGGACTGTAGCCTTACAACAACGCGGCAGGCCGTATGCCTGTGGCGTCGTGCCCCGCGCACGCACCAAAGGCAGCATCCACATAACCATAAAGCGAGAGGGCATTTGTGTCCCTTGTGCCTTACTCTTTCCGATTGGGAGACCCCTTGAGCGACGTAGCCGTTTCAGACGTGATCCCAACAAAATCCATAAGCTGGCAGAAGAAAGTCCTGTTTGTGCTGGTGGGAACGATCTTTCTGCTGGTTCTTCTCTTCTGTTTGGGCGAAGTCGGCTTGCGCATTCTTGGTTTTTTCTGGCCTACTTTCCGCAGTACGGCCTTCCGGCAGTACGATCCTGAACTCGGCATTTCGCTGATCCCGAATACCCACGCCTTCCATCATATGGGTTGTTTCAGCGGCGAAGTGGAGGTCAATCGTTGGGGCATGCGAGACCGGGGGCGCCTGCTGGAAAAGACTCCCGGTGAGTTTCGCATCGCTTTAATTGGCGATTCGCTCGTGGAAGCTCCGCATGTGAAGCCAGACGAAGTGATGAACATCCGAATGGAGAAATTGCTCGCCGAGAAGGGTTATAAGAATGTAGAGGTCCTGAACTTCAGCGTCGAAGGTATAGGGACAACTCAAGAGTACTTAATTTACCAGCGACAGGTGAGACAATTTCATCCCGACGTAGTCATCTTGGCCACCGTGGCGAACGATGTCATGAACAACTCCTCCACGTTGCAACCCAAAGCTTACGGAATTCACACCTGGTATGCGCCGTACTACGACTTGGGGCCGGATGGAAATCTGATTTTTCGTCCAGTGGAAGCCCGGTCATTCAACAGCATCCGTTCCTTTCTGGAGACGCATTCGAGGCTGACCTATTACCTGGTACGTGCCTGGATGAAATTTGTAAATTACTCGCCCTACAAATGGGACGGCATTTACATCGGGTACCGGGTGTGCTCGGATCAGCTCGATGCGGAATGGGAGCAAGCTTGGGCGGTCACTGACAAGGTGCTGAACCGGTTCCGAAACGACGTCCAGGCGGACGGCGCAAAGTTTGTGGTTATGGTCCCGCCTGAGTTTTACCAGACCGATCTCAACTGGAAAGAATGGTTCACCAAAGACGAAGGCAAAATTCCGGCGACCTTCAGTGAGACGGCCTTCGATAAGCGGATGCAACAGATCGCGGCTCGCAATCAGATTGCCGTGGATTTTCTCGCTCCCTACTTTCAGGCATATCGCGATGAACATCACTTGCAATATCCGTATTTCTCCTTCACCTGCAATCACCACTACTCAGCTCTGGGTCACGAAGTCGCCGCCGAAGCCATGATTCAGAAAATGGAAGAGCGGCATCTGCTTCCTCCTCGGTCGGCAAGCGAGCCCTAAGTTTGCGATCCACACCTTCGTAGCCTGCGCCTCTCAATGCCCGAGTTGCGCACGGATCAGGGTCTACCCATCATCTGCATCGGCTCAAGTCCCGATTCGGGTAGAAATACCTCCCGCGCAGGTTGATTTACCGTCGTCCTGGCGCTGACCAACCATACGTGATCACGCAGTCGCTTGCTTTGGTTGCTGGTTGGTGCCGCAGGGCTGCTTTCCGAAAGGGAACCATCACAATGCGCAGGCTGTGGATGGCGATTCCAATTCTTGCTCTATTGATGATCGCTAACAACCTATCGGGGTCCGATCTAATCGTGGGCGATCAGGAGAGCACGAAGGGTGACTTCTATATTTCGCCGGAAGGCAACGACGCCTGGACTGGCACGTTGTCCGAACCAAATCGAACAGGGACGGACGGCCCGTTTGCCAGTTTGGAGCGGGCAAGAAAAGCGGCCTCGGCCCTGCGGCAGGCACAATCTCAGCATGAGCGCGAGCACGCCATTACGGTGATGTTTCGCGAAGGCACGTACATTTTGAGCAGCACGGTGGAGTTTTCCAGAGCAGATTCCGGATCCCCGGGCGCGCCTATCATCTACGAGAATTATCCCCGCGAGGTTGCGGTGATAAGTGGAGGGATGCGGGTGAAAAACTGGAAGAATCTGACCGGTAACCACTGGCAGGCCACGCTACCCACGGAGACGCTCTATTTCGAGAATCTGTTCTACAACGGCCAACGCAGGCTGCGGCCACGCCTGGGCGGCTACCTGGGCACATACTATCGCGTGAGAGAAACTGTGTTCTTGCGGGCTGCAGGCACCGCTTCATCGCCGCCGGATCCGAGTTGCGGCAAGCTCACTCCCGATCGAGGGTGGGAATGCTTTGACCGGTTTGTCTACGAACCCGCAGACCCGATTAGCCCTGCGTGGCAGAATCTGGCGGCTCCGGCCGGGAATCCCTGTGGCCAGTCGCCGGGGAACACGAACTTGATCGGTGACGTCGAGTTGTACGATTTTGAGCATTTTAATGTTCCCAAGCTGCGCATCCGATGCATCGAAGCGGCCAATCACATTATCTACCTGACGGGGGCAACCGTTCAGACACCACCGTATCGCGGATTCATCCCTCGACACCGTTACTTGATCGAGAATGTCAAGGACGCATTGGCTGAGCCCGGCCAGTGGTTTCTGGACCGGTCTTCCAAGCCTTGGACACTGACGTATTTGGCCCGGCACGGTGAGAATCCGAACCTCGATATGGTAACGGTGCCCCAGGTGTCGCAGCTTCTGACCGCCTCTGACCTGCGGTGGCTGGTGTTTCGCGGCCTGACTTTCGAACATGATAACTTCACCGTTCCGCCGGAAGGCTACCCGTCACCGCGAGACGACACCAGCATGACTGCGGCCATATCGTGTATGAACTGCGAACATGTGGTCTTCGATGGCGATGTCATTACCCAGACATCCGGCGGTGGAGTCGAATTCTACACCTCCGACTTCGGGGCCACGACCGCCAACAATATCTTCCAGAACGGCGCCCTTTATGATGTCGGCGGATATGGAATCCGCGTGGGGATGTTGCCACACCCGCGAGATACCGATGCGAACGTAGTCCAGTTCACAACCATCGAGAACAATGTGATTGCCGGCTACGGCCGTGTGTTTCCCGCAGCCATCGGTATTGTGCAGGGTGGCGGGCACGATAATCTCTACACGCACAACGAGATTTACGACGGCTATCACAGCGCGATCCAGATCTGCGCCTTTGGTTGTCCGCCCGGTCGTCAGGATTCACACGGAGCTTTCAAGAATGTGATTTCCTTCAATCATGTGTACAACATCATGCAGGGCATCACTTCGGACGGTGGCGCGGTGTATCTGAACACCGGTTACCCGAAATTCACGGCAGCCGGCAACAAAGTGTTCGCGAACAAGATTCACGATGTCAATGACGCGTCGGCGATGGATCCAGACGGGTACGGTGGCATGGGAATCTATCTCGATGGCCAGACCGGGCTCGTGGATGTAGAGAATAATCTTGTGTACCGGGTGTCCGCCGACCCCATGTTTGTCACGTCGACCCCGCCAGCGCCCAACCAGGCGGACGTTATCAGAAATAATATCTTCGCTTATGGACGACAGGGAATGATTGGTGACAGCAATCCGTATCCCACCGGAAGGTGCCCCGAGACAGCGATCACCGCGCTTAGCGCCAGTAACAACATCTTCTATTTTGACCGCGACATCACGATGAACTTTATGGTGCAGAAGGGATGCACCTACTCGTGTGGGTTTCCCTACGCGCAGTATCAAGACTGGAGCAGCAATCTATACTGGCGTAGAGACGGTAGCTTTGAGCGGGATACCCGAGCCTTTCACCGTCAGGACAATCCTGCCTCGCCAAGCCTCTGTTCGCACAACCCTTCTAGTTGGACCTTCTACCCATTCCGCGACTGGCAGAGGATTGTAGGCGAGGATTCCGAGAGTGTAGTGAAGGATCCAGGTTTCAAGAATCCTGCTTATCCTGCCGACGATTTCTCGCTTCCGCTGGGCTCGCCGGGCGTGGGATTCGTGGTATTCGATGCCCATCAGGCGGGTAGAGTGAATCTGACAATCAAGCCGCCAAACGTACAATCAACTTTTCCTACCCAGTCGTTTGACCCGGGGAATGACTACTAGTAGATGCGTACGTCTCCATGCCGCCTAGAGTCTTCATTCTCTAGTGCGACTGAAGCGCAAGTTGGAGCTAGCCCTTTGGCGCGCAAGTGTGCAAGAAGTTGCAAAGCGCAACCCGGTTGCGAGACCTCGAGACCTTGAAAGTTTGAGTGGAATCTGCGATCTACTCGAATTTTCGTTCGCATTTCGCAGAGAACATGATAGCGTAGTGCCAGCAAGTAGTAGTACCCCAGACTCCGCAATACCGGCCTTCCCCATGGTATTTCAATCAGATGAGTTCAACGTTTCGAAAGGGTAGTCCAGAGCAATATGAATATGAAGGTTAATGAAGTTCTGTTTTCGCCTGCGGCAGTGCATTACCGCGGTGGGCCAGTGACTGGTGGGGCACAGACGCGTGGCGGTCAGCAGGCAATCGCAACTGTGGTCATTTTGCTTCTTTTTTCTGCCTCCGTTGCCTGGGGACAGGTGAATGTTTTCACCCAGCGCTTTGATGCAACACGGGAAGGACAGAACGTCAGTGAGACGTTTTTAACTCCAGCGAATGTCAATACCGGACAGTTCGGGAATTTGTATTCCTATAGCGTCGACGGGTATGTGGTGGCGCAGCCGCTTTATGTGGCCAATGTGAACCTGCCCGGTATGGGGGTCCACAATGTCATCTACGTCGCGACCATGCACGACAGTGTGTATGCTTTCGACGCGGACGACTTGGTTTCTCAGCCGCTGTGGCAGGTAAGTTTTATCAATCCGCCTAGTGTTACTACGGAGCCGATCAGCAATCAGGGTTGCCCAAACGTCACGCAATACACGGAAGTCGGCATTGTGGGCACACCGGTGATCGATCCCACAACCAACACCCTCTACGTTGTCGCAAAGACGCAAGAGATATCAGGCGGCAGCACGAATTTTGTGTTTAGGCTACACGCTCTCGACATCACCACGGGACAGGAGAAGTTTGGCGGGCCTGTACTCATTACAGCATCCGCACCGAGCGCAAAGGGCACCATCACTATGCAGACGCAGCGGCAAGCTCAGCGGCCCGGGCTGCTCCTCTCCAATGGCACGCTCTACATAGGTTTTGGATCGAATGGCTGCGATCACTCTCTGGGCTGGCTCTTAGCTTACAATCCAACCAGCTTGCAGCAAATAGGAGTCCTGAATACTTCTCCCAACCAACCGGCCGGCGCGAGCATTTGGATGAGCGGAACCGGATTGGCTGCTGATAGCAACGGCTACGTCTACTTCGTTACCGCGAACGGCAGATTCGACGTCAACGCCGGCGGTCTGGATTATGGTGACACTGTCATGAAAGTCAACCTTGGAGGCAGCCAAGGTCTGAACGTGGTCGACTACTTCACGCCTTTCGATCAGGAGAACATGGCCAATAACGACCTTGATCTAGGCTCAGGCGGCGCAACTCTGCTTCCGGACCCACAGCCCGGACCCTTCCCCCACGAATTGGTAGTGGCGGGGAAGACAGGTACCATTTATTTGGTAAATCGCGACAACATGGGCCATTACAGTTCCAGTGGCAATAACATAATCCAAACGCTAACCAGCGCGATTGGCCCCGAGTTTGGAACCGCCGCATATTGGAACAACACGATATACTTCGCCGGCCGTGGCGACTTTGTGAAGGGCTTTCCGTTGAGTAATGGGCAAATTGTCACACCTCCGTTGCAGTCGGCCAAAGGCTATTCTTTGTTCGGAATTCCAGTAATTTCCGCCAACCAGGAGACAAACGGCATTCTGTGGTTCGTTCGCAACCTGCCTCCGCCGGCCACCAGCACCACCGTACTGTCGGCATTGAACGCCACCAATCTGAGCGAAATTTACAACACCAACCAACTCACCAACCGCGACGCATTGGGCCCGGCTGTGCACTTTGCCACACCCCTGATTGCCAATGGCAAGGTGTATGTCGGCACGCAGACTCAGTTGAAGGTGTACGGGCTATTGGGCATTACCACCGCCACGGGTGGTGGGAGTCAGATCGGAACAGTGGGAAGCACTCTGCCACAACCTTTGAAGGTTCAGGTCGTGGATGCGTATGCGGGGAGCGCGATGGTCGGAGTGCCAGTCACTTTCAGCGACGGCGGAAAAGGTGGTACATTCAGCCAGGGCACGGTCAATACAGATAGCAATGGAAATGCCAGCACCACGTATACGCTGCCCAAAACTGCAGGTGCCGTTACCATTGCCGCCGCCGGTCCCGCCACTACGACTGCGACTGTCCACGAACAGGCGCTACCGGGAGCTCCCGCGAGCCTCGGCATCGTCTCGGGTAATAATCAAAGTGCAAGTCGTGGTACGCAGTTGCCTGCGCCGCTAGTGGTTTCGGTTGACGACCAATACGGTAACGGCGTGCCCAGAGTGACTGTCACTTTCTCCGATCAAAACGCAGGAGGCAGTTTCTCTACCACCACTCCGGTCACCAATAGTTCGGGACAGGCGAGCGTCACCTATACATTACCCAGCCAGCCTGGCAACGTTCAGATCAGCGCCACGGTTAACAGCTGGCTCGTAGACTTTTCGGAAACTGCGAACTGAAAGTGTCTGCCGTGGGTACACCAAGGTGAGCGGCTCCCCATTTTCTGACGCACAATGAGGGTTAGTTTCCGGCAAAATCTACTACCTGAGGAAGGGGAGGTTTGCCGTGAAGAGGAAGCGTTTTTCTGTGGAACAGATCGTGGCGGTGCTGAAGCAAGCGGAGGTGGGGGTGC
>Ga0187817_10001967_pt1 | contig 10363 bp, 6 predicted proteins | sample NC_wetland_sal_i_17_FD_132431 | JGI IMG/M metagenome (GOLD analysis project Ga0187817, IMG submission 132431) | Wetland sediment microbial communities from Neuse River Estuary, North Carolina, USA - SO4_2 | ecosystem: Environmental > Aquatic > Freshwater > Wetlands > Sediment | place: USA: North... | reverse complement strand
TTTTGCAAGGTTCCAGGAACGTCGAGTTGACATTACTCTGCTGCGCGCTCAACCGAATCACTTCATGAGCTTGCTGGTTCAGCCCAATGAGAAACTGGAAGCAGACACTGACTTTTTGCTTCGTGTGCAGATTGGGCGCCGTTCACCGGTAAGCCTGATTGTTGATGATGTTCCGTCCATCGACCCGCTGCTGCCGAACATCAATCCGGCTGACGGCCACGTTCTGCATGTGGTCCTGTTTGGTCAGGACTTTACGAGCCGCTCTCCCCAGATACAAAGGGTGTTCCTTCCTCGTTTCGGAAGCTCAAAGGCCGTAGTGTTCGCCATTACATCACCGGGCGCACTTGCCCTCGGGCGTCTGCGAGTGGGGATCTATTACGATCGTTCCCCAAAGACGGGGTCCGATCGCAAGCATCAAAAATACCGGAATCACCTGCTGCAGATGTTCCTGCTGGAGACGACCGTAGGCGACACGGGAGTGCCATTAGGCGAAGGCGAAATCGGGCTCCGCGTCAGACTCGAGTTCTCACGGACACGTCGATTTGCCAATCTCGATCAGCTTTCGGAGCGCCGAGTGTCGATCGCGATCAATGACGATCCGCAGGGCAGTCATCGTCTCCTCGTTAAAGGTGACAAACAACATCAGGATATCCTGTGGAGCGAGACCGCGGGTGACTTCGCGCTGAAGTCCATGCGGCAACTGCTGGAAAGAATCACCTGGGACGACGCGAAGAAAGTTCCACGTTTTCCCGAAACCGGTAACCAGCAGCCCGAGGTGGAATTCGACAAATGCATCAAGGAGTTGGCAGAGGCTGGCGGTGCTCTGTACGACGGACTCTGGACCCAGGTGAGCGAGGGCTTCCAGAAAGTGCTACGGAAACTCAGAACTGACTCGGACCAAGTCATACAAGTGACTCGTCTGGCGACCAACTTTCTATTTCCTTGGGCGAGCCTCTACGACTTCGATCGGCCGTCCACAAAACCGGGAGCGAATCCAGTTGAGGTTTGTAAGGGATTTGCGCGAAACGGGTACAGTTGCCGGCGATGTCTCGACGACTGCCTCTTTCCGGATAAAAGCAAAACATATTGCGTCTACGGATTCTGGGGAATGCGCCTTAAAGTGGAACAGGTGTTACATACTCCTTTTCAAGGCGAAGATGCGATCACTGAGATTAAGGCGTCCGCTCGAAAGGCCGTACAGATATCGGTTGGGGTGAGGGGCCAAATTGTTGACCACTTTATTCCGATACTGGAATCGACCCTGGGGAAGGACTCTGTTCATGACCTTCAATCTCTGAAAGAAATGTTGAAGCGGCTCTGGTCTCAGGAAGACAGGCCCGCCATCCTCCTGGTACTCGGGCATTATGAGGCGCTGACGGCGAATCAGCCGCGGATTACGTTTGCGGGTAACGAATGGTTCGAGCCGAGCGACATTACGCAGCAGGTAAAAAATCTCGAAAAGTGGACGGATTCCAATCCACTGGTGGTTCTCGCCGCATGCGAATCGGCTGCCGCGAGCCTCGCGAGTATTACGAGTTTCTTGAGTGCCTTCGCGGATGCAAGAGCTGCAGGAGTGATAGGGACCGAAACAACGGTTTTTGAAGGCCTCGCGTGCCGATTTGCAAAGGAGATTTCGGTGGCTCTGATGGGACAACCCAACGGACAGCCGGGAGCTAAGAAGCAATATCTTGGTGATGCGGTGCTCGGATTTCGACGACGATTGCTGCAGGACTTCAATCCGTTAGGGCTGGTGTTCACACCCTATGGTGATGCGGACCTGCATCGCGTGTAGCGAGGGATTTATGAAACGCTTGGTAATCCTCGTACTGATGTTGGTGGTGCCTGCTGTGGCTGCGGATAGTCCTCTGGTCAGTGTCGTTGGCCCGACTGAATTCGCGATTCCAGCACGTGACCCGGGGCAGGTCGTAGAGGTCCTGCCACCGATTTCACTATTGATTGAGGCTGATCTGAAACCAGAGGCAGGGAATGCTACCTCGATGACCACTAGAGTGCAGAGCGTTTCTGTTGGCACAACAGCTTATCCAGAGTACGGTAAGGCCTTTGAATTCGGATCTTTTGCGGCCGGGAAGAAAGGGGAGTTGCGAGAGTTGAGCGTGAAGGTGCATCTTGGCGAGATTCCTGACCCGCAAACCTATGTCGTCAAAATTCTTCTGCTTCGAGACGGCGACCCGACGGTGCCAACTCAGACAATCGATCTGAAATTCACCCGGGCTCCCGCAACTCTATCCGTCTCACAGTTGCGGCTGCAAAACGTGCGGTTATTTCCCCTTCTGAATGTGGACAGTTTCTCACCCAATCAACTCAAACTTCAGGAGACGTCCGGCCGGGTAGGAGTTACCGGTATACAGATGCAGGTAAAGGACTTTCTCACAGGGCCGGATGGCTTCCCGGTTGCTGCTCAGTTGCAAGTACCTTCAATTAAAGAAATCGACGCCGGTCAGGACTCGACGGTTGAACTGAAAATCGCAGGTGACGTGCCTCTTGGAAGCACCAAGGGAACCCTGGTTATTCGATCCCGACAACTTTCGCAACCAGTCGAAACAACAATCGAAATCGTCACCCACCTATGCCGATTCTGGCTCCTACTGGCGCTCAGTGTGAGCATTCTATTAGGGTACTGGTTTCGAACCAAACTCGACGAACGGAGACTCGAAAACCTAGGCCGACTGGCTGCGGAACAGCAGTATCAGCAGATAGAGGAATGGAAGGACAAAGCCGTTGATCAAGACCTCGCGCAGAAACTCGGAGATATTCTCGGAGACTTGCGGCGTGCAATCGAGGCCACGCCTTTCAATGCGACCACACTCGATACTGCAACAAAGAAGGCTGTCTCGGATGCTGAGACGAAATTGAAGGAGGCCGACACGCAGCGTGAGACGCTTCGAGGAAGGATAAAGACTCTACGCGAGAAACTAGGCTCGCCCTTGGGGCAGCCGAAGTCAATTTCAAACGCCATTGAAACCCTCATTTCGCGGTTGCAAGAGCAAGAGCGAGAACTGAATCGCGGCGCTGTCGGATCTGTGGAACGTGAATTGAACAATATGGATGCGGAGGTTCAAGTCGAATTACCGATCTTGATTGCGCAGTGGGCACAGGAAATCCACAATGCTACGAACAAAATGAGCCAGTGGACAGGGTTAGAGTTTGAAGAGGCCCGGAAAAAGATCAATGAGCAAACGAACCAGGCGAATGCCGCAAACCTGGAACTGGATGAGAGTCGGCAATTAGCACGCGAGACACAAATCTCATTGGTCTCGGCGGGCTTGCGACAAGTAATCGATCTAAGCACGCAAATTGTCCAGCGAATGAAGGTCTTAAACCTCAGGGACTTAGCACCTCAACTCGGATCGTGCGACACAGGAATAGAAGCTGCCAAGAAGCTTCAAGGAATGGGGATCGAGCAGATCGCAGCGGTGGCGCAAGCGATCGCGGATCTGCACGAATGTCTGAGGAACACAATCGAGAAAGCGGTCAGTCTCAAGAATGTTGCCAAACCAACCGGTCTTGAGGGAGGAGACTTTGCCAAAGCGACTGCCAAGTTCCTGGATTCCTTACCGAAAGAGAAACCCTTCGGACCTGGGGGAACAGAGGAGGTGGGGACTCGGTTCGCTGTGGCCAGTTTTTCTTCGCTCATTGCGTCCATGGTTCCGCAGAGCGGAACGGCCTGGTGGGAAGTTCAAGTCAAGGTACCCATCAGTCCCCTGGCTGGAGAAGAGGTCACCGCGAACGCTGTCAGCGTAGGAACGAGGGAGGGTGATGCACTTAGCTTTGAATGGCAAATTGGAACCGAAGCCCCACATTTGGGAGCGAGCAGTCATCGATTCGTTCCGCGGCAAGCTGGAGTTCTTACGGTGTCCGTCCGCGCGATTGACAGCGGTTCAGGTGAGAGCCGAACTGCTGCCGTCAACATCCAAGTGCGGCCTCGGCATGGTTCCGAATCCGTCGCAGTTATCTCGGAGAGCCTGAATAGGGATGAGGGGCTCCAAACTTTCGTTTCTGGTGTTTTCATAGCGATGGCAGGCTATGCCATCTTTCAAGCCAATTGGTACGGCACTTTCCTTGATTTTCTGGCTGCGGCATTGTGGGGATTCAGTATCGATTTCAGCGTTGCAAAGGTCCGTGAGATGGCCGGCCCTCTCCTCGGACGTGCCGTGCCCTTTGAAGGTTCGAAATAGGAAGATTCAAACCAGTGAAGCTCCAGTGCTGGCGGGACAGGTGTGGTTGCGCAAGTCAGGGTTACGTCGACGACAGTGTTTGAAACCGTTGCGCTGCGTTCCTGTTCTCTACTTTTGACGCGGCAGAGGTCTGGGGTTGGAGTCTCTGCCGCCTTTTCTACCTGTGATTTCCTGCCCGTGATAAAGAGTTGGAGGCGGGAGGCATGCGGAATAATCAGCGTTCGCGCTTTTGGCAACAAACTTACACTTGTCCTTGGAGACAGAGCGCGACACTGACTCAACGAAGGAAGAATGGCCGCGACCATTGTTGCGGCAACTCCGAAGTACTTCGTGATCTTCATTCCCTGGACCGCGGCCGGAGAACCGGGCGTGGCGAGCAGCAATAAACATGGCAAGAGCAAGCCGACAAGTCGAACCTCGAAGAGAACTCAATCCAACCGACCCCAGGTCGGGTCCACGACATTTCCGCGGGAAGCCGATTATTTAGCAAGTGCTTACGGACGGGTACCTTCGAGGTGCAAGAGGCATGGCACTGAGGCATTGCGCTGTTCTGGTGCATTGGTACCCAGGCCAGGAAATGCGGCGTGGTTCCGGGCCTCCAGCTTGCGACCGAACGGATCACTTTCTGCTGGGGTGGGTTCGAAAGACCCAAAGCGAGACGCCAGTATCAGCGATAATCTATACGATACCAAGGTCGCCAACCTTGAAGACAGGTCAGAGAGTAGTTGACTAGTCTAGTAGAGGGACTTCGTCCTCACATCGTTGCGGTCTGGCAGCGGCCCGTCATGGCTACGAGTGAAGCCAGTGAACTCCGCTCCGCATCTTGAGCTCAAATGACCCGCCCTCGGGACTTGCGATAGACTCGTCCTAAGTGCTTAGTTTTGAGGGTGAACGCTTGACAGAGCTTGAGAAGGCACTGGCGAGCCGTGATTCTCCCGATTCATATTCCCGCAGGGAAGTCAACAGGGCCTTCACGAGAATACACAGAGATTTCCCGCTTGGAATCTATGATGTCCAAGGTGCGTTGATTCTTGGGTTGTCGTGGTATCGAGATTGCTCCAGTAGCGTACGGATGAAGGCCGTGGAAGCGTATTTCGACAACACGACCAAGTGCGAGCCCGCAGTCATGGCTGCGGTGCAGCTGTGCTTCCAGAACATCTACGCGAATCCTCCCCACATATTGGGATCTGCACAGCTCGGGCATCATCGTGCCCATTCTTCATTTCGGTTCAGTTTCTTCCGGCTGACGACCGATGCGGAAATCCGTTGCGCAATCGCGAGGATACCGAATGTCGTTTCTTCGAGCCAAGATACCTTCTCGCTGGGTTGGACAATGGAGAAACAGACATGAGAGTGACCTTTCTGGATATTGCTGGCGTCGTTCTGTACTTCGTGGCCACCGCAATTTTCGCCTACTTTACTCGACGAACGCGTAGTTTTGCAGAGTTTTCGGTTGGAAACCGTCGAGTGCCCGCCATGATGATCTTCGCAAGCCTCGCCGCTACGATTATTGGCCCTGGATTCTCGGTCGGCTTCACGGGGCAAGGCTACACTAGTGGCTATGTCTTTTACTTCTTGGCCCTAACATATGGCGTGCAGACGGTGCTGGTTGGGTTCCTCTTTGCGCCGAGGCTGACGCAGTTCAAAGACTGCCACACAATCGGTGACGTAATGGAGCACCGCTACGGCAAATTTACAAAGCTTTTGACTGGAATAGTGTCGGTCGGGCTATGCATCGGATTCACCGCCGTCATGGGCAAAATCGCTGGCGAGCTTCTCCAGTTAGTGACAGGCTGGCCGCTTTTCGTTTCTATTGCCATCGTGACCATGTTCACAGCCTTCTACACATTCACTGGAGGAGTTCGAGCAGTGATCGCGACCGACGCCATGCACTTTTCCTGGTATACGCTGGTGATTCCGACCATGCTGCTGTTGGCGTTTTTTAAGGCGCCGCACCCCGAGGAGTTGAGGCCCATGGCGGACAAGCTGACAGCGGCTGGATTCGCGGGGCTCAACGGCATGCAGATCCTCGGAATCATGGTTTCATTCTTGTTGGGCGAGACTCTGATCCCACCTTATACGAACCGCGCCCTTGCTGCACGGACCGAAGCAGCTTCTAGGAAAGGCTTCGTCGGCGCTGGCATTTTCTGCGGCTTCTGGCTTGCGATCGTCGCGTCTTTGGGGATCTGCGCGCATCAGTATCTGCCTGCGAATACTGCCTCAGATTACGTTTTCCTCGATTTGGGCCGGCGCCTTCTGCCGACCGGAGTGTTTGGACTGCTTTTGGCTTCGATCATCGCCATCGTAATGTCCAGCCAGGAATCTGTCTTGAATTCGGCAAGCGTTGCGTTTGTGAGGGATATTGTCGGCGTCAACAGGACTCTGACCGACAGGGGTTCCTTGTTATTGGGCCGGTTCGGGACGCTCGTGATTGCGGGGATTTCGGTCTTTGTGTCTACGTATTCGCCTTCGATCATTAAGGGTCTCCTGATCTGCTACTCGATTTGGGCTCCTTCAGTGTTACTGCCGTTTCTCGTTGGCCTGTATCACAAAAGGACGGTTCCAATGGCCGGGTGGCTGTCGATAATCAGTGGAGGAATCAGCTCAGTGCTTTGGCAGACAGTTCTGAAGGAGCCCGCGGGCATCCCCGCGATTCTTGTCGGCCTGGTGTTTGCGATTCTCGGCTACGCCATCGGTCATGCAGCGGGGAGAACCAGAACCCAGCTTGCGCCCGCAAGTGGGAGCGAGCTTGCGTAGGGAAGGAGATCAAATGCTCTATTTTGCCTGCATCGTTTGCCCATTGGTCGCTATGCTTTCCGGTATTACTGTTGCGGTTGCCGTAGTAAAGTTTGTAGTCGAAGTCAAACGTGACATCAGGTCTCACAATACATGATTGTCGAGTGCCGTTTTCCAAGAACATTACAGGACCTGATGGCTTTCGTGCGCAGCCGGGTCGGGGATGCGCGATCAGTCGCCGTACAGGCAGGACACTTTCTCGTTTACTACGATCATACGGAAGATCAGTTGCTGCCTTGTGTGGCGTCTGAACTTGACGGACCACGGCAACAGGCTATTCGCGACAGTGTTGGGCATTTCCCTTTGCTGACCTGGGATTTGGGATTGGCGCTGCTCCAGGCTTTGCCTGCACCAGAAAAGCGCATCCTTGTCCTTGTGAATGATTGGCAGTACCTACCCAAAGGCGTGGATCGCGCCAGGTTCTACAAGCATCACTGCCGCCTGCCTAATGTCTACAGGGAGGCGCTTACTGCTCGAACTAGTGGGGTGGGCCTTTTGTCGCCGCCGAGTGGTGGCAATAACTTGCAAACCGGCGAGTTTTTCAGCGAACAGGCATTACGGAACCAATACGGTCAACACATAAGGCGCCTAATCGAAACGAAGGCACTCCCCGCTAACGCCGAAGTTTCGCCGAATGGAGAGGTATTAAGCTGTAGCCTGGTGGATGTGCTGGGGCGGCGCGAGGAGATCTACTGCGCGAACAAGAGCCAGAATTGCGCCCACGAGGTTGCTGAATTGATTTTTCTTGTGCGGCAGTTGAGCGGGTGCGAGGCTTTTATCAACCTGTTTCCCCTGATCTGCCGGCAATACGTGGAAGCGGGTACCGAACTGGCCTTCGATCTGTTTCAGACCTCGGTAAAAACAGTTTTGAATGTTGGCATGACCGCCGCGGAAGTGCACTCAGTAGAAGACGTCCTTCACTCATGTGAGACTACTGTGCATGCCCGTACCTGAGGAGGCGGGTGATGAAGGACGACTATGCCAAACTATTAGAATTTCGGGAGGCGCTTTTCCCCGAATTTAGGGCTGACCAAGTGGCTGCTGCCGAGTTCATCGCAGATCTCATCCACGGCGAAGTACACCGAGGGACGATCAACACGATGGTAGATGTTGGCTGTGGCACCGGGGAGATTCTGAACTGTCTGAAGACCAAATTACAGAAGGACAACCATATTATTAGATGCATTGGCATCGATTGTTCTGAGGGCGAGATCAGGCAAGCGGAAAGATCGAATGGATGCGAGTTTCTGTGTTTAGCAGCCGAAGAGCTCCTATCCCTAGACCACATGCTAAAGCAACCGATCAAATGGCCCCGTACCCTGCTGCTCAGCGTGGGACACACTGTTCCACACTTCGAGAATTTCGAAGTATTTCTGGAAGCCGTGAGGACTCTGCAACCGGCGCTTCTTTTGGTTGATTTTTACTACAACTGGGACAAAACGGTCAAACAGTTCCGTGAGGGCGACGGAGAACAACGCAAGTGCGAGCCCAGACAGATCACTATCCCGGCGTATGAGACTTACGTTCTTACAACAGTTAAGCCCGCAGACTCGACACGGGTGGAGCGTGGTATCCAAAAGATCGACCCACGGATCGACCCGAGGGTAGCTTCCCCGCTTGTAGATCTCGGATTTTGGACCTCTCAGGCATTGCGAAGCAGCGAAGAGTTCGAGCATGATTTCGTGAGTGCGGGCTATCTCCCAGAACGGTCCGGGCTCGGCTATCACGGCGGGTATGGCCGGATGAGCGCCTCACTGCTGTCCTGGAGTTCCCGTATTGCCGAGTCAATGAATTCCGCCTACTACACAATTGTCGCCGGATTCGTTAATCAGTTATTTGCAGACGAGCTAATTAGGTCGGAAATGGGCAAGTTCGCAACCAAAGCCGTCGCTGTTGTGCTGCCGTTCGACAGGCGGAAGGTATTCGCGCGCTACCTCAGTATCACAACAAATGTTGTCGCCCCCGATGCATTGATGGAGGTGCAGGGGATTGGAGCCGGGAAGGCAGGCCTCGCCACGGCTCGGGGCTTGTACATGACCCTTCTCGCGCAGGTGAGCAGCAGTATGGTCATTCCTTTTGCCAGACTAGAGGATCATCCACAGCTCACCAATAATGACAGGGATCTTGACAAGGCTGAGCAAGAGTTTTTCGCCGCAACCAGGCAAGGCGTTGCAGAAGCAGCTGGTTATTTTGTAGTGCCTGTATATTTTGCAAGCCTACCACTGTTCTGCGTCGTCCTGAGCTTCCCATCTTGGCTTGTCGGGAAGGACGTGAACCGACAACAGGACGTCGGGCTCCTGGCTGATCTTCATACTAAGCTTAGGCAGGAAGTGGAACGCCTATTCGAGTCAAAGGTACTTATTCCATTTATTCAGTCGGCGCTACCAGAACTGGAAGCAAACGGGACGTTGGATAGCTGTGCAGCGATAAAGGAGATTAGGGAGGCCATTTCGTGCAATCAGGAAAGGCCCTGGAAGTCATGGCTCCTGACAATACCTTCAATACCGATTCGCGAGCTGCGAAATGTTCAGGGGCAGCAGAACCAGCTCGACGAGATGTTGAGAAGGGCAGAAGAGAGTGCGCTTTCTGACGTCATGGTACGAATTGCGAATTGGTTCCGTGATGGCCGGTTTTTCGAGTGGGACGGCCGGAACACCGATCCACACGAGAAATGCACGGATGTTCATCTTGGCCGCTTGAGCAGGATGCTTGCAGACATCAAGTGTGGGACCGTCGACGAAATCGAGATGTGCTGGCATTTCGGCCATCCCAGATCGATTGGCAGGGAACTTCAATGGTTGGCGGCGCAATTGAGGGAAATTGCACAGAAAAAGCCGGGCGAGGAATCAGGCGGTGCGACGAACGCCTTTCGAAATCTGAAAAGTGTGTTCAACCGCGTGCCCCAAGGCAGGGAATGGAGGTTCCGTTTCAGCTCCCGTCGAATCGCGACCTTGTGTGCGATGTACATCCCCGACAAGCCCATCACGGATTATTGCGAAGAGCCCAACGAGGATGTGCCGACTATGGATCCTGTTCCCATTTTGGCCGGAATCGCACTACAGTTGGGTCAGCACTTTTTGGGATTCATTGAAGGGATAACGTTGTCGAGCAAGGATGAAGAGGTGGAATGGCCATACCTCACCAGAAGTTATGTCTTACGTTTTGCTCTCACCCAGAGCCTTGGCCTCTGGACGGTGGGCACGGCCAGCCAGGCTCTAGTAAAGGCGCTGTGTACTGCTGATCCTGTGCTTGATTGGCAGGATAAGAGTGTCAGAGGGATCGAATTGTCTTTCAGGACTAAAGTTACCCGCGTAAGAAGTAAGGATGAGAAGGGACGAGAGAAGATCAGGTGGACTAAGACGACGATTCTG
>Ga0187817_10001966_pt1 | contig 10367 bp, 8 predicted proteins | sample NC_wetland_sal_i_17_FD_132431 | JGI IMG/M metagenome (GOLD analysis project Ga0187817, IMG submission 132431) | Wetland sediment microbial communities from Neuse River Estuary, North Carolina, USA - SO4_2 | ecosystem: Environmental > Aquatic > Freshwater > Wetlands > Sediment | place: USA: North... | reverse complement strand
TTGTCCGCAACCGGCCCGGCAACGGCTACTACTATGGCATCCAGTTCGTGGATACGGACGCGACGCAAAGAGGCGAGATCGCGTTGTTCGCCAAGATGCTGGAAACCGCCGCCGGACATCTCGACTCCTAGGCGAGATTTCCAGCCCAACTCGAAGGCGTATTACCGCAGGGCGTCTTCCAGCGCGCTGCCGCGGTCCGTCTTCTCGTCCCGATACTTGATGATCACGGGGGCGTAGATGGAGAGTCCCCATTCGCGGGCCTTGCCGCGGTGGAGCTCGCGCGTGCCCGGCACCACCACAGCGTTTTCCGGCACCATCAGCGGCCGGTCGCTTTCGGCGCGATAGACCTCACCGCACACCAGGTCGTAGAGCGGAGTAGAGCGCGTGAGGATGGTCCCGGCGCCCAGTACGGCGCGCGCCCGCACCAGCGTTCCCTCGTAGACTCCGCAGTTGCCGCCGACCAGCACGTCGTCCTCGATAATGACGGGCGAGGCGTTCACCGGCTCCAGCACTCCGCCGATCTGCGCCGCCGCGCTCAGGTGGACGCGCTTGCCGATTTGCGCGCAGGAGCCCACCAGGGCGTGCGAGTCCACCATGGTGCCCTCATCGACATACGCACCCACGTTGATGTACATGGGCGGCATGCAGACGACTGAGGGGGCCACGTAGGCGCCGGAGCGCACCGAGGACCCGCCCGGCACGATGCGCACCTTGTCGGCCGCGGTGAAGTGCCGTATGGGATAGGTGTCCTTATCGACGAAGGAAAGCACTCGGCCCGTCTCCGCCAGCTCTCCCAGCCGGAACCCCAGCAGAATGCCCTTCTTCACCCAGGCGTTGACGCGCCATTGACCGTCTGTCTTTTCGGCGGCGCGGATGCGTCCGGCGGTCAGCGCCTCGCGGAATTCTTGAAACACACGCCGCGCCGCCTCGGACTTGGCGTCGTCCTTCAGCTCGTACAGCCGCTCGATTTCCTCGCGCATTCCTACTCCATGGCTCGGGATGGGGCCGGCCGGGCAGTATAACGCTTCGGCAGTCGCATCTGGACATGACCACGCTGCAGCGGGGTGCACGCATCCTATCGGCAGCTCAAGTTACGCCTAAGACGTGCCGATAGGATCGGAGGACAGGATTCTCAGGGAGAGGCCGCGTGACACATGGAATGAGTCTAAAAGGGAAGTTCCGGACGATGGTCGGCATCGCTGCCCTGGGCCTGTTGGGGCTGATGGGATTCTGGCTCCATAGCCAGCGTTCGAGTCTGCTGAGCGAGCGGGTGGAGAAGACGAGGAATCTCGTGGATGTCGCCCATTCCACCCTCGCGGAGCAGCACCGGCTGGAAGTGGAGGGCAAGATCAGCCGCCAAGAAGCTCAGCGGCGTGCCATGGAAGCCATTCGGGCCATGCGCTATGACGGCGCTAACTATTTTTGGATTAATGACATGCATCCCACTATGGTGATGCACCCCACCAAACCTGAACTGGAGGGCAAGGACCTCAGCGAGCTTAAAGACCCGAGCGGGCGAACCATCTTCGTGGAAATGACAGAAGCGGCGCGCACGCGCAACGGAGGGTTTGTCTCCTATCAGTGGCCTAAGCCCGGCAGTGCGGAGCCGGTGCAAAAGCTGTCTTATGTCAGGGCTTTTGAGCCCTGGGGATGGGTGATTGGAACCGGGATCTACATCGAAGACCTCGACGCGGCCTGGCGCAAGAGTGCCACGCTGGCAGGGTTCCTCGGTCTGAGCTGTCTGGTTGCTCTTCTGATCGTCTCCACCAGGGTCTCGCGTTCCATTTTTGTCCGTTTTCAAGCGATGATTGAGCGGATGAAGAATGTGGCCCAAGGCGATCTGACCCAACGTGTGGAAATCACTTCCCAGGATGAGCTGGGGGAACTGGCCCAATCGTTCAACACGTTCTTGGACAAGCTGCAGGAGATCCTGTACCAGGTGTCCAGCAACACCCAGAGTCTGGCCACCACCAGTGAGGAAATCTCCGCCTCTTCGCGCGACCAGGCGCAGGCGGCGGAATTGCAAAAGGACCAGACTACTCAGGTGGCCGCGGCCATGCAGGAGATGGCCGCCACCGTGCACGAAGTCTCGGAGAATTCCAACCGGGCGGCAGGGGCTTCGCAGAAGGCCGCCGAGATGGCGCGCGAGGGCGGCAAGGTGGTCGAAGAGACCCTCTCCCGCATGCGTACCATCGCCACTTCGGTCGGGGACACCGCGGGCAAGGTTCAGGAGCTGGGGAAGCGCTCGGACGAAATCGGCCGCATCAGCGGCGTCATTGAGGACATCGCCGACCAGACTAACCTGCTGGCCCTGAACGCGGCCATCGAAGCCGCGCGCGCCGGCGAGCAGGGTCGCGGCTTCGCGGTGGTGGCCGATGAAGTGCGCAAGCTGGCGGAGCGCACCGGCAATGCCACCAAGGAAATCGCCGCCATGATCCGCAATATCCAGGCGGAAACCAAGACGGCCGTGGCCGCCATGCAGGCCGGCTCCAAGGAAGTGGAATCAGGCGTGGAGTCCACCCGCCAGGCCGGGGATTCGCTGCAGGCCATCATCAAGATGTCCGAGCAAGTCGGGGACATGGTGACCCAGATCGCCACCGCCGCCACCGAGCAAGCCGCAACCACCGAGCAGATCAACGGCAACGTTGAGCAGATTGCCAGAATCGCCTCCTCTACTGAGGCGGGGGCGCAGCAGACCGCCGGGGCGCTGGTTGACCTTTCGGCGTTGGCGAAGACCCAGCGGCGCTTGGTGGGACAGTTTCGGCTCTCCCTCGATGGCGCCGAGGCGAGCGGCCACGCCGGCGCCTCCCACGTGAATCAGGCCGTCAGCAACAGCGTCGACTTTGCCCGCGTCAAGATGGCACACCGCAGTTGGCGGCTCAAGCTGCGCCACTTCCTGGACGGCCGCGAGAGCATCGACCGCAAAGGATTGGCGTCGCACCGCGACTGCGAATTAGGCAAGTGGATCTATGGCGGCGGCATGGCTGCCTACAGCCATCTCCACGAGATGGCAGAACTGGAAACCAAACACAAGGACATGCACGCTCTGGTCAAGCAAGTGGTAGAGCTGAAGTACGCCGGGAAAGTCAGCGAAGCCGAGCGGGAGTTCTCCCGGGTATGTGAGGCCGCCGAGGGAGTAGTCGCTCTCATCACCGCGGTAGAGGCTCAAGCCATGAGGGGCCGCGCTCATGCGGCGGCAGACTTGAAACCAGGCAGGGTTGTCCAAGAAGTCCTGAACTAGCCCGCCACCAGAGTACGGGCCAGCAACCCGGCCTCGCTGGCGATCTTTTCCAGCCTGGCCCGGTTCTCTTTCTTCAAGGGGCAGAGCGGCAGGCGATAGACTTCCTCGATCCGTCCCATCATGGCCAGCACCGCTTTCACCGGGATGGGGTTGGACTCGATGAAGTTGGCCTGCATCAGGGCCAGGTACGTGCGGTGGAGGCGGCGGGCGGCGTCCCACTGGTTGGCCAGAGCCGCGCGCGTCATCTCGGCCATCTCATGTGGGATCTCGTTCGACGCGACGGAGATGATCCCTACCCCGCCCAGGGCGATGATGGGCAGCGTCACCGCGTCATCGCCGGAGAAGACCAGGAAGCTGTCCGGTACGGCGTTGCAGACGTCGGCGATCTGCCCGATGTTGCCGCTGGCTTCCTTCACCCCGATGATGTTGGGGATCTGCGCCAGCCGTGCCAGGGTGGCGGGCTCCAGGTTGGCGCCCGTGCGTCCGGGAACGTTGTAAAGGATGAGCGGCTTGTCAACCGCTTCGGCGATGGCCTTGAAGTGCTGGTACTGACCTTCCTGCGTGGGTTTGTTGTAGTAGGGGCTGGCGGTGAGGATGGCGTCCACGCCGCGGCGCGCGGCCACGGTCTGCGCCTTCTCCACCGCATCGCGCGTGGCATTCGACGTAGCGCCGGCGACGATGGGCACACGTCCGCCCGCGACCTCGATGGTCACGTCGATCACCCGCAGCCACTCTTCCCGCGAGAGCGTAGGCGTCTCGCCGGTGGTGCCGCAGGGAACGAGGAAGTCGATGCCGGACTCGACCTGCCAGGCGACCAGCGCCCGCAGCGCCGGTTCATCGAGGGAGCCGTCTTTCCGGAACGGAGTGACGAGAGCAGTACCGCATCCGCGCAGTTTCATAATCGCAAATCATACTGCACTAGCCGGCCGCCTTCGCACAAAAATGCGTGTTTCTCCAGGCAGCAGGATCGTGCGCCAGGTTCTGGCCGGTAATGCCACGTAGCGCCTGGTAGACCCATTTCTGGGTTCCGGGATCCATGCAGGTAACAATCCCCAGCCGTGGTGAAGGTGCCCGGCCGAGATCTGGATTGAATGTTTGGGCAAAGCTCTGATTAGCCTTCGGGAAAGTTGCCATTCGCAGGAACTGGCTATGGGGCAATTTTGACAGCGGCGCTTGACTTGCCTCTCGCAGCCCTGTAAAAGAGGCGGATCAATCTTCCCTTACCTCAGAAATGAGTGCAGTCGGAGTAGGTTGTGCTTCTTGTAATTACCTCCGGCGGCCTGCTACTGCTCTTTGACCAGTGGAGCAAAAGGATGGTCCAGGAGTATGTAGGAGGCCATTGTGTCTGCTGGGGGCCTATCCTGCGAATCAGACGTGTGGCCCTCCGGCCACCAGCCCCAGGTACAACAGGGCCGGGTAGCTCCAGACGGTGAAGACCCGGGCGGGATCTCCTTCGGAGCCGCCCTGCATGTTCTGCAGCACGGCGATGGCGTTGGAGCCGCCCAGCAGGGTCCTGAACTGCACGTAGCTTACGCTCGGCGGCAGCGCGGCATTGGAGGGCAGAAGGCTGGTTTTCAGGGCGTTGCTGATGGCCAGATTGATGCCCACCAAACAAATCACGATGCCGGGGGCAGCAGTCGCGGCCACGTTCATAAATACCGCGCAGGATTGGATAGCACAGATGGTCGCATTCAAGTAGGAGAGTTGTCGGGGAGCACTATACGAAGAGCATCAAACGTCGGAGTTGATATTCGCGCCTGCGGTGAGTGTAGCGGCCTTCTCGCTGGGCGTGGCGCGCAGCCGGACTTCGAAGGTGGCGCCGCCCTCGGGACGGTTGTGACAGGTGATCTTGCCGTGGTGATCCTGGACGATGCCATAGGCGGCGCTCAATCCCAGCCCTGTGCCCTGCACGCCCTTGGTTGTGTAGAAGGGATCGAATACACGCTCGGGATCCTTCAGTCCCACGCCGGTATCGGAGAATTCGATGACCACTTCGCCCTCTTCCATGCGGGTCACGATGCGCAACACGCCGCCGCCCTGCACCTCCATGGCATCCACGGCGTTACGCGAGAGGTGAAGGAAGACTTGCAGGAGCTGGTTCTTGTCTGCGGCCACGCTGGGCAGCCGCAATCCCAGGTCCAGTTCTACCCGGACCTGCCGCCGCTGCATGCGCGTCTCAGTGAGCTTGAGGACGGTTTGCACCAGCGCATTCACATCCACCCTGGTCTTTTGCCCGGGCGTCTGGCGCGCGAAGTCCAATAGGTTGGACACCAGCTCCTTGGTGCGCTGCGCCTGCCGCCGGATCTTCTCCACAAAGTCCTCCTGGGTCGGCGTCATGTTTTTTTCCAGGGCGAGCATTTCCGAGAATCCCAGGATGGCGGTCAGGGGGTTGTTGATTTCGTGCGCTGCGCCGGCCACCAGTTGGCCCAGCGAGGCCAGTTTTTCCGATTGCAGCAGTTGCCTCTGCAGGCGCTTGTGGCTCTCCAAAGATTCTTCCGAACGCTCGAGCAGCACCGCCAGTTGCCGGGTCAGCAGATGCTGCTTCATGAACACCAGCGCACCCAGCAGCAGGATGGCGACCAGCGACACCAGCAGGCGGAAGTGTCGCACGCTGGGTGGAGCGTCACCGCGGAACTCCTGCCACAACGCCAGCAAGGGCATGGAGAGCATGGCCAGCATGGCCAACCGTCCCGACCAGGGGCTAGGGGCGGTCTTCGAGGGTTCTTGCTCCGAGGCCTTGATCTGGCCGCCGACCACTCCCACCCACACGAACGCAGCCATGGAAGCCACTAGTGGGATGTCGTACGGGCTGCCGGTGTAATAACGGTGGAGGTCGATGGCAATGTCGGCGGCGTAGAAGCCGAAACCATAGAACAGCGCCGCGCCCATCAGGTTGCCATACACGATGCGCCAGGAATCCCGGGTCTTCAGCCACAGGATTGCCACTCCCGCCAGGAACAGCAGGTGCTCGGTCAGGTAGAGTGTGATGAAACTGTTGCCGTATCGGGTGACGTCGAAGGCCACGTACTGCCAGGGGATCACCGTGAATACGTAGAGATATAGCCACCAGAACAGCAGCAGCACTACGTCCAGCGAGCCCAACTGCAATGAGCGCTTGTCCTGCGCCGCTTGCAGTTGCAGGGTCAGGGCCCCCATCATGGGCACGAGGTGGATGAAGACCACGACGTCCCCCAGGAAAGGGTTGGGAACCTCCTGCCGTGCCAGCACCTCATAGTACGTCCACATCAGTTGCGAGGCAGTCCACAGGGCAAAGCCGGCAGCCATGAGCCACCAGAAGAAACTCACCCGCCCGCGGGACCGGGTGGCGTTGCGGTACATGGCCGCCATTCCGATCACCAGCAGCGAGGTCTGGATGAGGTCGCCAAAGACGGTGAGGCCGTAACTGCGCGGCGCCGCAAACGCCGCAACGGTCTGCGCCACGGCGAGCAGCAGGGCACTGCACACCACCAGCTTGTCCCGGCTGATCTTCATCGGGGTGACTTCGATTATTCCTTCTTGTGTGGTTTCTACAAGTTACCGAGGTATCAAAACGGAAAGCGGCGCCGGCTGGTTTACTTCTATGGTTCCAACCCGCAGCCATCGCTGGGGAGCCGGCTGGGGACGGCCATCAGGGTGCAGCAGGGACATAGACCTTGTCTGCGCTTACCAACTCGGCATTTGGTACCTCGGTCTTGAGCTTCACCGGTTGCATCCCCGCCTTCTTTTGAGGCTTCGCCAGGAATGTCAGCCAGTACTGGCGGGTGAGTCGCTGCGCTACGTTTTCTAAGTAGGGGGCAAAGGCGACGGGGTCGCCACGAAAGGCGATGTAATACGATTCGCCGCCGGTTTCGTCGGCGACCTGGGACAGATTGCTCTGGCCCCACAAGGCCCGCCAGAAACTGTGGCCGACGTGCCCCAGACCAGGCGTGTAGATTGTAAAGACGACGATACCCGCGCGTTGGGCCTGCTCGATTACCGACTCGACGTAAGGATCGCTGGCGTTGCTCTCCCACAAGAGATCAATCCCATTAGAGATCATCAGCACCTCGCGGCGGGCGGTGCTCTCAGGCCAGCGTTTGATCAAATCGCCGAGAGAGAAATACGGGCTGGCATTGGCGCCGGCAATTCCCAGCGGAAGGCGCAAAGCCTTGGCCGCCTGGGCATGGTCGCTGGTCAAGTTCTGAACGATCACCGCAGTTCCATTCTGCATGTAGGCAAGGCCGATCCTGGCCGTCGCTGGCTGCGCATGAATGAACTGGCGGATGTCTTCCAGCTGCGTGCCGAGGCTGCTGCTGGAGGAATCATCAATCAGGAGGAACAGCTCCAGGTCGGCATGATCGGCTTGCGCCGGGACCCAGTCCACAACTTTGGCGCGGTCGTGTCCCTGGTGCACTATCACATCCTCACGGTTAATCACCGGCGGGTTCGAACCATGAGGAGCTTCCACAGTAACCAGCATCCGTACCGGGACTCCGGTCGAGGACGGGGTTTCCTGCGCCACAAGCGCAATGGTTGCGACAGACAACACTATGGCGAGGGCTGCATAGAGCGTGAATCTAAACCTCATAAGCTTCCACCTCGCAACCGACACCCCCTTGTACTTAGATGCTGTTGGCGGCCGATCCGTGATGGCGAGAAGCGGCGAGAACAATCCAGCGGAGCCGGGCGGGGCTTGTTGTTGCAGATGGGGCGGTGGCTTCTACATTCGGCGCCACACATCCTTGAAATCGAAGAAGCCCGTCTTGCCGGCCAGCCATTCGGCGGCGCGTACCGCGCCCTCGGCAAAGCCGCGCCGGGAGCGAGACTCGTGCGCCAGGACGAGGGTGTCGGCCGGGGAGCGGAGGGTGATGATGTGCGTGCCCACGATATCGCCTTCGCGGACGGAGCCGATCTCCAGCTCGACCCCGCTTTTTTCCTTCAATATCTTCTGCAGCACCACGGCGGTTCCCGAAGGCTTGTCCTTTTTCTGCGCGTGATGGCGCTCCTCGATGGCGCCCGCGTATCCCTGTGTGAGCGCCGCCGCGGCCGCTTGTGCGATGTCAAAAAAGACGTTGACACCCACGGAGAAATTCGAGGCGTAGAGAAAGCCGATTCCGCTCTTCTCCACCATCGCCTGAATTCGCGGCAGCTCACCGTACCAGCCGGTGGTGCCGACGACCATGGCGGCCCCGGCGCGTGCGCAAGCAGCGATGTTTTCCAACGCCGCCTTCGGCGTGGTGAAATCGATCACCACGTCCACGCCCTGTAGATTCTCCCGGGCCAGCGCGGCGCCGCCAAGGTTATCGCTGCTGCCGAGGACCCGCACCTGGTGCCCGCGGTCGCGGGCTACCTCCGCCACCAGCGAACCGGTCTTGCCTTTGCCCAGAAGGAGCAGGTTCATTCGCATACTCTACTCCAGCCGACCAGAGGGGGGACTACCGTGGAGAAGGAGCCGCAGCTTCTTTCGGGTACTCGATCTGCTCTGCGACGTCGACGGCGAACAACCTAAAGTCGCTAAAGCTGTGCCGGCGGTGAGAGCGATGCCCGAGAAAATCCATGTAGATGTCCGTGGTTTCCGGCAACCAGAGCTGGAAGTGGCGACTGCGAAATTCCACCGGACGGTAGTCAATGACAACGTGGTCCTTCCACAGCCGGATTTGTGGAACCGGCTCAGCCAGGTCGGTCTCCATGCGGATGACTTGGTAATTGTCAGCGGCGATCCAGGCGCGTCCTTTCAGCTTTACGTCGAACCAGCCTCTGGGGGTGCGGTACTCGCGGAAACGAAGGGACCGGCCTGGGCGCTGCGCGAAACGCAATTGCCAGGCGGGTTGTCCGTGCACGTTTCCCAGCCCCTCGCAGCTCACGCTGAAGTCGCCGATCACGTCGGGATGGAAGATGAGCGCATGCGCCGCAGTACCGGTGGTCGCCAGGTTGGCGGGGAAGGACTCTGACGTGCTGCCATTCCGATACTCATCTATGTCCATCGCTCCAGGCGACACCTTATGGATTTGAGCGACGTAGGTGAAAGTCGCCGACTTGGGGGCATGCTCCTTTCCGTGCTTGCCGACCTCCACATGTTCGATACGCTCGCTGGCGGTGAACTCCTGCAGGTTCTTCCGCAGTTCCTCCGCGCGAGCGGCGGCCCGGCTTAGTATCTCCGGCAGAAAACAGGGAACGTTCGGTTTGACGGCTGGCACCGCCTCATCGATGTCCGGGGGCGCCCAGTTTTCCCGGGAGGGGGTGGTGAGGGTTGGATCGCCGGTCACTTTGACCAGTTGGTTTCCGGTGCCCATTCCCGGCGCTTGCGCCTGCAAGCCGGAATTCGCGCTCAGCGAAAGCAATAGCACCCATTGCGACAAGAAGGTGAACCCGGTCGTCGCCGATTTCCGCAGCCACCGGACAGCCCCTCCGGAACAAAGAGAGGCCGCTGGTGGACATCCGCCTGAAAATGGGCTCGGCATCGGCACCTTCCCCAACCCGGGAAGCAAGCTTATCGATGGTCGAAACCTGCCTTGTAGTTGCCGCCGACAGACGCGAGTGTAGAAAGACACTCCCCCGGGTCGGCGGATTGTATTCCACCTGTACTGCTACATCAACGGACATTTGCCGGATGGGCGAAAATCTCTCGGGAAGCCTACCCGAACACGCTGGGGTCCAGCTCGCTGAAGAAGGTCTCGTGCAGCCGGCGCACCGCTTCCGGCACGTCGTCTTCCTCGATCACAAAGGTGATGTTGATCTCGGAGGCGCCTTGCGAAATCATGCGCACGTTGATGTCGGAGATCGCGGTAAACACCTTGGCGGCGATGCCCGGGGTCCCGCGGATGTTCTCACCTACCAGGCAGACGATCGCCTTCCGTCCTTCGTATTTCACGTAGGCCAGCTTTTCGAGATCGGCGGCCACGGCTGGGATGGCCTCGTTCGAATCCACGGTGAGTGAGACACTGACCTCCGAAGTCGAGACCACGTCGACCGGGCAGCGATGGCGGTCGAAGACGTCGAAGATGGATTTCAGGAAGCCGTGCGCCATCAGCATGCGCGCGGAGACCACATCCACCACGGTAATGCGCTTCTTGGCGGCGATGGCCTTAAATGTGTTGCTGCACCGCGGCGCGTGAGCCGTAATGCGCGTGCCCTCATTCTTCGGATT
>Ga0187817_10001965_pt1 | contig 10370 bp, 4 predicted proteins | sample NC_wetland_sal_i_17_FD_132431 | JGI IMG/M metagenome (GOLD analysis project Ga0187817, IMG submission 132431) | Wetland sediment microbial communities from Neuse River Estuary, North Carolina, USA - SO4_2 | ecosystem: Environmental > Aquatic > Freshwater > Wetlands > Sediment | place: USA: North... | reverse complement strand
TTTTCCACGTTACGAAACAGACTGGCCCTTCGGCGCCTGGCCAGGAAGCAGGAACGTTTTGATCAACTCACCTTCGCCGCAAACCGTCCTGCCGGAGAATCGCTTGAACCACAGACCCTCAGGCACCTGAGGTCCGCCGTCAAGCCACTTCGCGAGTTGTTCCAGTTGAGAAGGAGGAATCTTCCGGCCCCCGACGCGGTCGAGCAGGTGCTGAAAAAGGGCGGACGGAACGTTTTGGCGTCGGACTCGAGGCACAACGTGATTGCTCGCTGCCCGGCTTAAATCCCGTAGAAGCCACGTGTGAGGCGCTCCCTGATCCGTGCCGCCTCAACCGCGTTCGGCGCGGCTACTAGGCAAGGGAGTTCCGCGCCCGTGCCGGGTTTGCGGAAGAGGTCAGTATCAGGTGCAACCGGGGCGGTTCCCACTACCAGGAAGCCCAGACTGGGATGTGTACGCCTGCGACTATTGTGACCACATTCAGTTCTTCGGGCGATCTAAGCCTCAGCCTAGCGAAGAAAGGATACCGCCAATGCCCGGACGCGAGTGAGCATCGCTCGGCACACAAAAAAAACGGCCAGGGCTTCGGGGCCCTGGCCAGCGCAGTTCTCGAATTGTCAGCAGTGGTTACTGTGCGGCTGGTTCAAAATAGGTTTCGGCCAGTTCGGGCTTGGCTTCTACAGCCTTGCGCCAGCAGTTCCGGGCTTCTTCCTCCTGGCCCAGCGCTTTGCGCACATGTCCGAGGTTGAGCAGCGCTTCGGCGAACTGCGCCTGCTGCTGCAAAGCCTGCTCGTAGTATTTAGCGGCGTCCTGCATCTCGCCGCGTTTCTGGGCGATCAGGCCGGCGTTGTAGAACAGCTCGGCGCTGCGCTCTCCCAGTTCCAGGAGCCGCTTGTGCAGCGAGAACGCCTGGTTGTAATCCTGCTGCGCCAGCGAAAGAGCGGCCAGGCCGCGAAGAGCATCCACTGAATCCGGGCGCAACCCCAGAACATCTTCGAACGCCATGCGGGCCGATTTGGAATCGTCCATCTTCCAGTAGGCGATACCGGCGTTGAGCCGGGCTTCCGGCCAGTCTTTGCGCTTCTTCAAGCAGCCCTCGAAGGCCTGGATGCTGCCCGCGTAATCGCCCCGCTGCAGCCGCAGGTATCCCATGCGGAACTGCGCATCATCCCACTCGGGATCCTTATCCGGGATTCGCGAGTAGAGCTGTTCGGCCTGCTCGTAGTTGCCTTGCTGCTCGAGTACCAGCGCCAGGTTCCACAGAACCGCCGGAAGGTTAGAGTCCAGCTTCAGGGCCTTTTCATAGGCCTCGCGCGCCCGGTCGAGCGCGCCGGTTTCCTGGAAGGTCACACCCAGATTCAGATGAGCCTGTGCGGAGTCCGGCCGCAGTTCAGTTGCGCGCGCATACGCTTGCGTGGCTTCCTGATAATTCCCGATCTTCTGATACGCGACGCCGAGGTTGAACCAGTTTTCGAAACTGTCGGGAACCAGGTCCACCAGCTTGGCGCAAAACTTCGAAGCCGCCTCGAAATCCCCGGCAGCAAATGCCGAGGTGGCCAGGCCCGCCAGCGCCGCCTGAGAGTGCGGCCGAAGCGTCAGCAGCTTCTCGGAATAATCGCGCACCGCATCGTAATCTTTGCGCGCGATCTCCAGAGCCACCATGTTGGCCAGAGATTCTTCGGAACGAGGGTTGCGTTCCAGGAGCGTGTGATAGAGGCCCGCCGCTTCATCCAGGCGGCCCGCCTGCTGCAGGGCCACGGCCTTGCCGAACAGGACTTCGGGCTGCTCGGGCTGCTGGCTCAAATGCTGATCGAACGCTTCCAGCGCTTGCTCGGAGTTTTCCAGGTGCAGAAGGCAGATGCCTAATCCCAGTTGCGCTTCGGAGTTTCCGGGCGCAATCTGCAGCGCCTTGCGGAAGTTGGCCGCGGCTTCGTCCCAGCGGCCCAGCTTTTCCAGGCAGACTGCCAGCTTAAAGTAACCGCTGCGATGGTGCGGCTCCAGGTCCACCAGTTGCGAGTAAGCTTCCACGCCCTCCTGATAGCGTTGCAGCTCGTACAGGATGTGGCCCATCGCGGAGAAGATGGCGGGCTTGTTCTCGCCGCGCTCCACCGCGCGCCGCAACTCGCGCAGGGCTTCTTCGGGCTTGCCTTCCAGATGCAGGGCTACGGCGGTGGCCAGAGATCGAGAGCGCGCGCCTTTCTCTTCCGCCTCGCCCGATCCGGGCTTCGCACCGATCGGCTTCACCGATCCCGGCTTACCGACCACAGCTAAACGCGGTGAAGCTCCGAGGTCCACCGGGTTCCGATTCACTGAGCTCATTTGAACTCTCTCTTTCCTGTTCTCCCGTTTGCTACTGAATCCTTATCGGCCTGCCGACTGTTACGACTCCTTCGGCACCAGCATCGAGCACAGCTTGCCCAGAAAGTCGCTGTTCTTGGTGATCTTCATCCAGTACAGCCGCGCTTTTTCGCTGCCCTCGGAGAAGAAGCCCACGCCACCGGACTTCAGACGGTCGTCACTCCACGTATCCACGAGCTGCCCTTCGATCGAGGTCAGGAACTGGTTGCCTTTCACGTCCACTTCGACGCGGTAGGGGCGGTTGTTGTGCATCATCACCTGCACCGGGGTTTCGCCGTGCGACTCCTTCTTGCCGTCAATCACCGCATAACGGACCAGCGCCACCAGCGGCCGCGGACCCGGTTCGGTCACCGCCAGCTTCATGGCGTAGTAGTTCTGGTCATCGGCGGCGCGGAAAACCCAGCCCACGCTCTTGCGCTCGATCTGCGTCAGGAATTCCATCTTGTAATCCGTCATGTCGTGCGACGGCTTGTAGAGCGCCAGGCGTCCCGGGCGGATGAAGCCTTCCTTGTCGTAGGCCCAGGTTTTGGCGAAGTTCTTGCCGTCCCACGAGGCCAGACCCGCATGGAAGTTGTCGCCGACTTCAACCACCGCGCGGCGCTGGATCGTCAGGCGAATCAGATCGCCTGGCCGCAGGGTGAGGCCATCGGTCTTGATACTCGAGCTGCCGAACCACAGGAACGAGGCCAGCATCAAGCCCGCTGCCATGCCCTTCAGGTAACTCGGCACCGCAAAGCGCTTCGATCTGGCTTCATTGATCGCCAGCACTTTGGGCGGCTGTTCCTCGTAGGTAGCGGCCGTCTCAAATACCGTGACCGTGCGCGGCTCAGGCACATCCACTGTCAGAGCCAGCGGATAGTCTTCGTAGTGCGAATCCGGAATTGCCAGCTCCAGTTGCGGCTGTATCCAGGCAACCTGGTGCGGCGCGCAATCGACGTTGTCGCGGAACCACAGATCGATCTTCTTAAGTTCGCCCGAAGCGAAGCCCGCAGGCTGAGGTTCCACCACCGGCATCGCCATGCTGACGTTCGCGACCGGCTCCGCGGCGTGGCTCAGCACTTCCTCGTCCCGGAAGGCGCCGGCCGGCTGAACAGCGTGCGATGCAGCCGCCTGGAGCAGCGTCTCGGATGTGTTGGCCGGCATCTGGGGAGCCGAGATGGCAACCGGGGCGGCAAAGGGTCTTGCGGCAACCGGCCGTGCTCCGGAATCGGCTATCGCCGGTTCAGCGGCAAAGAAGTCCGGCCCGTTCTTCAGGCGCACGGCGCTGTAGGGCAGGCTGATCGGCAAGCCCGGATTCAAGCTCTTCGCCCCGTTTCGCACTTGCGAGGGCAGAGACTGGGCTACCAGGTCGGCGCCCAGTTTCGGCTCAGCCAGCGCGCCCAGCATCTCGGGCGACGAGACCGGAAGTACCGACTGCGCTTCGATGGGGAGCCACTCGGTGGCATGGGGCGTAAGCGTTTCGCCGTCCGCGCTCGGTGCGTCCGACTCCTCCGGCGTAAGGTCGGCCAGCTCGGTTGCCAGCAGCAGATCCAGGTCGCCGGAATCGACGGAGATGTCCGGGACCAGCAACTGGAATGGCGAGGCATCGAAAAGCGCGACTTCCGCGCTCAACGGCGCCGACGCTCCGTCGCGTGGAGCCGGAAACTCAATCACCATCGCGGGCGCAACGGCCGGGCCGGCGGCTTTGAAATCGCGGCGTTGTTCAAGGTCAGCAGTTTTGAATCGCCATTCGAGAGGCGCAGGGGCTGCGAACGATGCGAGCTGCAGGTTGCGAACACGCTCGATCGCCGCCATGCGGTCCGTAGCCGGAAGCATCGCCATCGAGGAGCGGTTGGGAGCCAGCGAAACCGGGACGCGCCAGCTCATCAAATCTTCCAGCCAGATGTTCTCGCCCTCTTGAGCAGCGATCTCCAACAGAGTGTCCCCGGCGCCGGCGCTGTTCGGTAGTGCGTTGCTCAACCGCGGCTGCATGGGGAAGAACTCTATGCGGCCCGCGCCCGAGGGACCCGCACTGGCGGTGTGCAGCGGCTTCGCGGCCACCGGCGCCGCCTGGAGCCTTGCGGTCAGGCTTCCCGCGAGCGGGAAACTGGCCAGCAGCACGGGATCCGGTTCATGCAGATAAACGTGATTCAGCTCATCGAAGACTTCGGGACTCGGACTCCAGCGCTCGGAAACCTTCAGAGCCATGTTGACCGCACGCGGCGCAAGGGTCGCCGGCGCTTCCACCATGATGGCCGCGGCTTCCTGGTTCTGATGAACCCGCTCGCGCAGGCTCGCGATGCTCATCACATTGGGAGCGATTGCCGTCGCGGTGGCTTCTGCCGCGCGCGGCGCCGCTCCGGCCGCGGGCGTCACGGATGCGAAAGAAAACGAGCTGGTGGCGAACGAGGGGCTCTGCGTCGTGTGCGCGAAATCGGGCACGGCAGGAGCCGATGGGTTTTGCCAGGGCTCAGCCGAGGGACGCTTCACCGGCGGCGCGTCCTGTACGCGAGGTCTCTCAAACTGGAAACCGGCGAGCTTGGAGGCTTTCGGACCCGACTGTCCTTTCGGAAGGTGGTCTAGAGCCTTGCGCACGCGTTCGTGGTACCGCTGCCGGTGATCCTTGCTGCAGAAGTCCTCGTCGAAGAGTCCCCGCAGCGGCCAGAGATTTTTACCACAGAATTGACACCGCACTGCTTTTCGCGCCCTTCCTTGGTCGCGGTTTTCATTATAAGGGAAAATTCTCCCAATTAAAGACTTTTTCTAACGATTTTTTTAGAAAAACGTTAAAAAAATTCTGTTAATTATGGTTTAATTTCCAGCGGGATACGAGCCCTGGTAGTCAAAGGTTAGGGCTCGGGCACATGACGATAACGAATGGCAGTAAAGCGTAACAACAAGCGTTGATTTTTACTAATTTCCGTTAGCATTTAGAAGGGAAATGACCAGATATTGCCGAACGTCAAGCCGCGGATTTCGACCCCGGGTCTACCGCGGCGCATCTTTGAGAGGGAACTCGAAATAGAGGAGCTCGCGGCCCGAGGAAGCTTCGTTTATGCCCGTCACGTACAGGCGCGAACCCGGCTGGTAGCCGGTTTGGAAATAGAAGAACCCTCCCGCCGATTGCCCCGGCGGGATCATTTTGGCCGCAAACGCCCGCCCCTCAATTTCCCAGGCATCGAGCGGGTTCTTTTTGCGCGAAATGTGCGGACCTCTGGTCGGAATCGGCCCGGTGACCACTTTGGGTTGGCGCGCCGGGTTCAGGTAGCGCACCTCCTGCGCCGGGGTCGCCTCCACATGGCCGCCATCGGGGCTGACATAATCCACTTTCATGCGGTCTACCCGGATGGTTTCGCCGCTATCGTTCTGGATGACCACCAGGACCGGCAAAATGCCATATTGATACGGGTCTAGCTTGCCAAAGGCCGTGTGCGCCTTCTCAGTGCTGTCGTAAGCCGAGGCCCCGATGGTCACCTTCTCGCTGGCCTGATGCGACGGGTAGCTGGCGGCCGCGTCCAGTTCAAATTTCGGATGGTCTTTGTCCGGCGGCGCGGCCTTGTTCAGCCCCGCCAGGGCCGCTATACTCATCAGAAGAGCCAAGCGTTTGAAAACAAAAGGCATTTATCTACTTTACCGCTTTCTCCAGGCGCTGGCGCTCCCTGCAGTCCTGGTTTATTTTTTCTTCCGCTCGGTGCGCAATCTGGCTTATTTTCCTTCAATTTGGCAGAGACTTGGGTTCTTGTCGTGTTCCTTTATCCAGACTGCTCCCGGAGCCATCTGGTTGCATGCGGTTTCGGTGGGCGAAGTCTTATCTATCGTAGAGTTGTCGCGACGCCTGCGTGCCGAGTTTCCCCGGGCAGCACTATTCGTCTCGACGGCTACGCTGGCCGGGCGCGCAACGGCCCGCGAAAAGCTATCCAGCCTGGCGACCGGGGTTTTCTATGCTCCCTTCGACCATGTTTTCGCCGTCCGGCGAGTCCTGCGGACGCTCCAGCCAGCGCTGGTAATCGTGGTTGAAACTGAACTTTGGCCGAACCTGTTCCGCGAGGCAAAACGGGCCGGATGCGGCCTGATTGTCGTCAATGGCCGCATTTCCGACCGCACCTGGCGCCGGTATCGGTTGCAGCGTTGGTTTTTCCGCCACGTGATGCGCTGGCCCGACGCCGTTCTGGTGCAAAGCGAAGCCATGCGGGAACGTTATCTCTCGCTGGGCACACCGCCTCAGCGGGTTCGCGTGGGCGGCAACCTGAAATATGACTTCGTGCCTAAGCCGGCGGACCACCGGTTTATCGAGGAGTTGCGGCCGGGGGAAGTCTGGATTGCCGCCAGCACCGACGCGGACGAAGAAGATACCGTGATTGCGGCGTTTCAAGACCTGAATCAACAACATACGCGCTTGCTGCTAGTCATTGCACCGCGCAAGCCGGAACGGTTTGACGCTGTTGCGGCGAAACTCGAGCGGGCGGGCGTCCGGTTCGTCCGGCGAACAAGTCTGCAAGGTTCGTTGCAGTTGCCCGGGGTGCTTCTGCTCGACTCAATGGGCGAGCTGAGCGGCCTGTTTCCCCTGGCGGATGTTGTGTTTATGGGGGGAACACTGGCTTTGCGCGGGGGGCACAACATTCTGGAGCCGGCATTCTTCGCGCGGCCGATCATCTGCGGCCCGCACATGGAGAATTTCCGCGAAATCGCGCAGCAGTTTCGCGCTGCGGGAGCTTTTGTGGAGATCGCGGCGGCTTCGCAACTGGCGGGCGCGGTGGACGGGCTGCTCAAGGACCGAAGCCGGGCGACGGATTTGGGCCGCCGGGCGCTCCAGTGCGCTGAAGCGAATCGCGGGGCCACGGAACGCGCGATGGCGGCGATTCGCGAGGTGACCGCAGACGCCTGCCCGCGTTTTCGCCCGCATTTCGCCGAATTCTGGTTTTATTGGCCGCTTTCGTTGCTGTGGCGCTGGGTGGGGGCTTGGCAGCGACGGCGCGACCTGCGGCGACAGAGAAAGCTCGAAGCGGCCGTAGTGAGCGTGGGCAACCTGACCATGGGCGGGACGGGGAAAACTCCGCTGGTTTTGTACCTGGCGGAGGAAATGCGGCGCGCTGGCCATCGGCCTGGCATTCTGAGCCGCGGCTACGGGAGGCATTCGCTCGAAAAGCATTTAATCCTGGAACCGGGCGGGCGTGTGCCGGTTTCGCAGTCGGGTGACGAGCCTCAGATGTTCCTGCGGGCCGGCGTCGCGCCGGTAGGCATCGGCTCGGACCGATTTGAAACCGGCCGGATGCTCCAGGAGCGGTTCGGGGCTGATGTTCTGATCCTGGACGACGGGTTTCAACACGTGCGTCTGGCGAGGCAGGCGGACATCGTGCTGATCGATGCGATGCGGCCGTTCGGGAGCGGTGAAGTGTTTCCGCTGGGCTGGCTTCGCGAGCCCCTCGAAGGGCTCTCCAGAGCCGACATCATTGTGATCACGCGCAGTGAGGGAGCGCGCGGAACGTTCGACCTCAAATACGCCATACGGCGTTATAACGCGCGAGCTCCTATTTTTTACGCCCGGGCGGTTCCCGAATATTGGGTGGAAGCCGCGAGCGGACGGCAGATTTTTCAATTGCCCGTGTCCCGGGTGGGAGCGTTTTGCGGGTTGGGAAATCCGGAGTCGTTCTGGTGCACGCTGGAGGGGATGGGATTGGAGACGGTGCAGGGCGTGGTGTTCGACGATCACCACACCTACCGTGCGCGGGAAGTGCACCGGATGGTCCAGCAATTCGTGGCGGCGAAAGCCGAGGCCGCGGTCACTACAGAGAAGGATGCCATCAATCTGGGCGAGGGGAATGTCGCGTTGTTCGCGCCTCTACCCGTCTACTGGCTGAAGATTCGCACAGGGATCGATCGCGAGGCGGAATTTCTGGAACTGATCGAGAGGCGGCTAGGCGCACGCCATCGCGACAGCCGGGCCGGGCATGGGTGAATTTGCGAGCCAGCCTTCCGGCAGGCTGGCCGAAAGGCCTGCCCCACTTTCTACTCCGCGCCGATCAGATAATCCCACTCGGTAGCGCTGTGCTCGACGACGGCCGGCACGTCGGCATCGAGAAGGTAGCCGCCGGAGACCAGGCGGCGGGCGGCGGCCTCGACTTTTTCCAGATACTGCGCACGGCTGGAGTAGCGTTCTTCGACGGATGGGCGCGGGTCGTGGCGGAGTTCGCGCTCGGCCTTGGTGCGGGCGAAGGGAATGAACGAGCCGGCCATGCTGAACATCTCTTCGGGCGCGCCGATGTCGGGTGCACGCAGATTCCATCCGGTGTAAGTGGCGAGGGGCACCTCGACCTCCGGCATGCGAAGTCCCGAAATGTCGTTGCCGTCGCCATTCACCTGCGGCAGAAGCATGGCAAACGCATTGCCGACTCTCGGCGGCTCGATAGTGATGATTCCGTGAGTCCGAAATTCCGGCCCGTAATCCACGCGGTAGGCCTTCTCGATATGGACTGGCAGTTTCACGCCGGGGATTTTGGGGAACTGCACGGCGCCGAGAGGAACGAGCGTGTCCTGCGCGATGCGCGGATAGAGCGATGGAGGCGGCTCGACGCCCTCACTCACCCAGCGGTCCATGGCCATCAGCAGCGCTCTCATGGCCCAGCGGAAATCGTTCGGGTTGGTGAGATTCTGCGCGTGATTCTTGGGCGGAGGAAACGGCGCCGGGCCGTGCTGCCCGCCGGTGAGGAAATACATCCGCGTGGTCTCGGGCAGCGGCGCGTCCTTCTGACCGTCGATGGTGGTGGTGATCAGGGATGCCGAGCGGCCCCAGTATTCATAAGAAGTATCGGAATAGAAAATCTTTGGAACCACGTGATCTTTCATGGCGCGCGAGAGCAGGCCGTCGGTGAGGCCGGTTTCGGGATCGGTCTGCTCGACATCGGTGAAGGGAAAAATGTCGGTCGGATAAAACGTGTTGTAGAAGGGATGGGCGTCGCGCGAGGGCTGAGCGAAGCGGTAATTAAAGCTGCCGAGCGCCGCGCCGGAGACGTGGGAGAGAACGCCGTCGAAGACGCGGCGGTTCTGTTCGTCGCGGTTGAAGCCGTCGTGGAGGAACGTGCGCAGGAAGCGGCCGCTTTGCGAAATGCCGAAGCCGTAGGCGCGCTTGATGTGATCGCTCTGGTCGCCGAGCATGGTCTCGGCGCCACCGTACTTGAGGAACGAGATCAGATCGCGGATTGCGGTGGGGCCGAGCCCGACGACGACGGGGTCCTGCGCGGTGTAGACCAGCTCGTAGATCTTGCCGGGCTCGAATCCCGCGGGCATGACGATGCGCGTGCGGTCTTCGATGTGCCAGTCGGCGCGCGGCACAGTGCGGCGGGGATCGTCGCGCCAGTCGCGGACGGTAAGCGTCAGCTTGGGATCATCGGGATTGAGCGCCGGGTACGGGATGTGTTCGCGATCGGCGAGCGAGTAACTGGTTTGCTTGCGATCCAGCACCAGCTCGGAGCGGACGAGGCCGGTGATGGGCTTGCCTCCGTCACGAGCGATGGGGGCGTAGAGACGCATGAGACCTTCGCGCTGCGGAACGTCGAACTGCCAGCCGAGCCAGACGAGGGTGAAGCCGCGTTCGAGCAGGAAATCGTCGCCGAATTGTTCGGGCGTGCGCGGGTCGGCTGATCCGGCGGCGCGGTTGTACATGCCGAGCATGCCTTTGCCGCCGCGGTTCGAGACCTCGAAGAGCACGGCGTGATTGCCGTGAGCGGGATCTCGAGGCTTGAGGACGTAGAGGTCGGCGGAAAATTCGACGAGACCTTTTTCGTTGCGCGGTGCTTTGTCGATATCGACGATGATGCGGTTGGCCGGGTTAGCCGGATCGACGGCAAAGTAGGCTTTGCCGATGAGGCGCTCGTAATGACCGGCGGACCCGAACGATTTTCCGGCGAGGACGTCGGAGCGCTCGGAGACTTCGATGCGCAGGAGTGCGGCGGGGGAGAGGGTGGCTAGCGAGAGCGCGAGGAGGCAGGCACGTTTCAGCATGGGAGGGATTGTATCGCAGGCGGAGGGGTGGAGATGGG
>Ga0187817_10001964_pt1 | contig 10373 bp, 7 predicted proteins | sample NC_wetland_sal_i_17_FD_132431 | JGI IMG/M metagenome (GOLD analysis project Ga0187817, IMG submission 132431) | Wetland sediment microbial communities from Neuse River Estuary, North Carolina, USA - SO4_2 | ecosystem: Environmental > Aquatic > Freshwater > Wetlands > Sediment | place: USA: North... | reverse complement strand
CGCCCGGTGCGAACGTTCGTGACCCGTCCGGCTCGCATCTCGATGCGGGCCGTGTCACCGGTCTCGAACAGGGCCCGGACGCCCCGGGCTTCGATCGTCGGGATGCCGAGGTTGATCGCGTTCCGGAAGAAGATGCGGGAGAACGAATCGGCTACGACCGCGCCAACGCCGACCGCGCGCATCGCCTGGGGCGCGTGTTCACGGCTGGAGCCCGAACCGAAGTTCTCGTCCGCGATGAGGATGTCTCCGGGCCGCGCGCGTTGCGCGAACTCCGGGAGCGCGATCTCGAAGACGTGCTTCTTGAGCTCGTTCGGGTCGATGATCGTGAGGTACTTTCCCGAGATGATCTGGTCGGTGTCGACATCTCGACCGAGCGTCCAGACCCGGCCCTCGATGAGCTCCTGCATGTCCGGCGCCGCCTAGAGGAACTCCCGCGGGTCCGAGACCTCGCCGTGGATCGCCGTCGCCACGACCGCGGCCGGGCTCATCAAGTAGATTCGTGCCTCCTTGGCTCCCATCCGTCCTGGGAAGTTACGGTTGGAGGACGAGGCGCAAACCTCCTCCGGCGCGAGGATCCCCATGTTGCCCCCAAAACAGGCCGAGCAGCTCGAGCTCGTGAACACCGCTCCGGCCTCGGTAAACGTCTGAATGATCCCTTCGCGCAGACACTGCTCGTAGATCGCGGTCGAGGCCGGTGAGACGATCAACCGGACTCCCTTCGCGACCCGGTGGCCCTTCATCACCGCCGCACCCTCGCGGAGGTCCTCGATCCGGGCGTTCGTGCACGATCCGAGGAACGCCTGGTCGACCTTGACGTGCTCGCGGACCACTTCGGTCAGCGGCCGCACGTTGTCGGGGGAATAGGGGCACGCGACCATCGGGGGCATCCCGTCGACGTCGATCTCCAGCGTGCGCTCGTAGGAGGCATCTGGGTCCGCCTTGAGGGGATGCATCGGGTGCTTCGCGATCCCGGCCAAGTAGTCGAACGTCTTCGAATCGGGGGCGACCATGCCGGTCTTCGCACCCATCTCGGTTGTCATATTGCAGATCGTAAAGCGCTCCGGCATCGAGAGGCGCCCAATGGTCGGCCCGGTGTATTCTACCGCCTTGTAGGCGGCGCCCGTCGTCCGTACCTCGCCGAGGATTCGAAGTACGAGGTCTTTCGCCGTGACGCCGTGCCCGAGCTGTCCGCGCACCCGTACTTGGACGGTCGGCGGGACCTTGAGCCAAAGGCGGCCGAGGGCGAGGACCGCGGCCATCTCGGTTGGTCCGACGCCGGCCGCCACGGCGCCCATCGCGCCCAGCATGTTCGTATGGGAGTCGGTACCGACCGCGAGGTCGCCGGGAACGACCCAGCCGTTCTCGGCAAGAATCTGGTGGCAGATGCCGTGCTGGCCGACGTCGTAGAAATGGGAGAGGTGGGTCTCCGCCGCGAACTTTCTCAGGATCCGGTGGAGGACGGCCGCCCCTTCCGTGGAGGCCGGTACCCAGTGGTCGATCGCGATCACGACCCGCTCGGGGTCCCAGACCTCGGTTGCGCCCATCTGGTGGAACGGCGCGACGGTCTGCGCTCCCTGCTCGTGCATCATCGCGAGGTCTACGTTCCCTTCGACGATCTGGCCGGGCACCACGTGTTCGAGTCCGGAGGCCCGTGCGAGGATCTTCTCGGCGAGCGTCGCGCCATGTCCGTTCGAACTGCTCACGCTTTCACCGCCCGGATCCCGACCGCCTCGACCATCGCCCAAAACTCGTCCTCGGAGAGCCCCGGTCGCTCAAAGAGGGCGCGGTAGTCCCGTAGGAAACCACGGAGGTCGGCCTTCGAACGGCGTTCGGTCTCGGTCTTGACGCGCCGAAGGAGCTCGAGGAGCATTGGGTCCGGTGCCGTGATCCCTCGCTCTTTGAGCTTCTCGACGATCGCGGACTTCCCCGAGTGCTTGCCGAGGACCATCTGTCGGACCCGTCCGACGACCTCGGGCTGGAGGGGCTCGTACGTCAGCGTATGGGCGAGGATCCCGTGAGTGTGGATGCCGGCCTCATGGGAGAACGCGTTGTAGCCGACCAGCGCCTTGTTGGCGGCCACCGGAACGCCGGAGATCTCCTCGACCAACCGGGAAAGCTCATGCAACCGGTCGGTGCGGATTCCCGTGCGCACGCCGTAGAGCGTCTCGAGGCCCATGACGACCTCCTCGAGCGCCGCGTTGCCCGCGCGCTCGCCGATCCCGTTCACGCAGACATGCGGGGCCCGCGCCCCGCACTCGACGGCCGTAAGCGTATTCGCGGTGGCGAGGCCAAAGTCGTTGTGGCAGTGAACCGAGAGGTCCTTCGGGTGAACGCGGCGCTGGAATTCGGTGAGGTACCAGCGGAACGTCAGCGGCGTCATGATCCCGACCGTGTCCGCGACGACCAGACGGTCCGCTCCGGCCTCCTGAACGTCCTTGTAGAGACGCTCGACGAACGCGAAAGGAGCCCGAACGGTATCTTCGGTCACAAACGCGACATGAAGGCCCGCCTCCTTCGCTTGCCGGACCGTCTGGATCGACGCCGCATGGACCTCCTTCTGAGTCATCTTGAGCTTGAACTTCAGATGGACGTGACTCGCCGCGACGAAGATCGCGATGTGGGTGGCGCCGCTCCGGATGACCGCATCCACGTCGGCCGGGACCGTTCGCGCGGCGGCCAGCACCTTCGCTTTGAGCCCGGCCGAGGCGACCAGCCGTACCGCGCGGGCCTCCTCATCGGAGACGACCGGGATTCCCGCGTTGATCACGCCCACTCCCGCCTCGGAGAGCTTCTCCGCGATCAGGAGTTTCTCCTCGGGAGAGAAGTGTACGCCGGGCATCTGCTCGCCATCGCGCAAGGTTTCGTCCCAGATCGTCAACGACAGTGGAATCCGGCGTTCGCCCGCGGTGTGGCCATGAAAATCCTCGACGAGCCGGGGCTCCGCCATCCGGGGTTCTACCGCCGCGGTGGCATTTACGCTTGTCGCGAGCCGATCTCCCGAATTGGGAGACGGTACCCGACGCGCCGGTTCCGACACGATGGTACTTAAATAGAGACCGGACCTGAAACGACGTACCGGTCGGCTACGACCCGTCGATGGAGAAAGAATGACCACTCCTGCGGCCCGCAGCACACCGCTCGCCGAGACCGCCGGTCCCGGCGAGTCGCCACCTTCCCACGAGCTCACGGACCTGAGCGTGATGATCGGCGGGCAGGGTGGAGATGGGACCCTCACCGTCTCGGACCTTCTGGGACGGTACTTCCGCAAGCGCGGACTCTACGTCTACACCTCGCGCAATGTCCTCTCGCGGATCCGCGGTGGCCATGCGGATGCCTCCGTGCGCGCGAGCCGTGACCCTGTGGCCGCCGTGAAGTCGAGGGTCGATGTGCTGGTCGCGTTCGATAACGAAGCGATCGAAATGGGGAAAGTGGAGCTCGAGCCGCACGGCTTCGTCATCTACGATTCCACCACCTTCCGCGTGGACCTCCCGAACTCGGTCGGGTTCCCGTTCGCCACGCTCGTCGGGGGTCCCCTCGGGCAACCGATCTTCAAGAACACCGCAGCCTACGGCGCCCTCTCCGTCCTGCTCGGGTTCGACGCCGACCAGACGCGATCGGTCATCGAAGAACGCTTCAAGCGACGCGGCGGGGAAGCCCTCGAGAAGAACCTAAAGGCCCTCGAGATCGGCCGCAGGGCCGCGCTGGCCGCCGGAGGCGTCGCGAATCGGTTTTCGGTGGCGCCGGGCGAGGCCCACGACATGATCCTCACCACCGGTAACCAGGCGGTGGCGCTCGGCTTCGTCGTCGGGGGCGGCCGCTTCTTCGCCGGGTACCCCATCACCCCGGCCACCGAGATCATGGAATACCTTCAACGGTACCTTCCGGCGTTCGAGGGGGTCGTGCGCCAGGCCGAGGATGAACTGGCGGCGATCAACATGATCATTGGCGCCTCCTATGCCGGGGCGCGGGTGATGACGTCGACGAGCGGACCCGGACTATCGCTCATGACCGAAGGGATCGGTCACGCTGCGACGGCGGAAATCCCCGTCGTGGTGGCGGACTGCCAACGCGTCGGGCCTTCCACAGGCCAGCCGACGCGCCACGAACAGTCGGACCTCTCGCACCTCGCGAACCTCGGCCATGGCGAGTACCCTCGCTTCATCCTTTCCCCCTCCACTCCGGAGGACTGCTTCGAGCTCACCGTCGAGGCGCTCAATCTCGCCGAAAAGTGGCGCGTGCCGGTCATCCTGCTCCTCGACCAGGCGCTCTGCCAGAACACCAGCACGAGCTCGCGGTTCGACCTCTCGAAGGTCCACATCGACCGAGGGAAGCGCTTGACCGCCACGGCCGTGGCCGCGCTCCAGCAGTACAAGATCTACGAGCTCACCGAGGATGGGGTCAGCGCCGTTGCCCCGCCCGGCACCCCGGGGGTCTGGTCCGAGGTCACGGGGAACGAGCACGACGAGTGGGGCCACGTCTCGGTAAACCCGGCCAATCGCGTTCGCCAGATGAAGAAACGTATGGAGAAGATGGTCAAGGCCCGGGATGACTTGCCTCCCGCCCGCGTCTTCGGTCCACCGGACGCCAAGGTGGGGTTCATCGGGTTCGGCGGCACGTCCGGTCCGATCCTGGAAGCCGTCCGGATGCTCGAGACGCGGGGAGTTCCCGCCCGGTATCTCCAAGCGCGGACGGTCTATCCGGTTCCCGTCCACGAGATCGATCCGTTCTTGAAGACCGTCGACGTCGCGTACGTGGTCGAGCACAACTACACCGGTCAACTCGCGCGCTTGCTGCGCGAAACCATGCCCTGGCACCACGCCAAACTGCGCTCGATCCTGAAGTACGACGGGTCCACGTTCCGGGCCCCTCAGATCCTCGCGAACGTCAAGGAGGCGGCCTGACGATGGTGCAGTCCGCGAAGCCCGTCTCTCCGATCTGGTGCCCCGGGTGCGGGGACTTCGGCGTGCTCGCGGCGATGAAGCGGGCCGCCGCCAACCTGAAGATCCCGACCCATGAGCTCGTCCTGGTCGGTGGCATCGGCTGCTCGGGCTCGATCCACAACTTCCTCGAGATCAACGGCCTCCACGCCCTGCACGGCCGCCTTTTGGCCCAGGCGGTCGGCGTGAAGTTGGCGAACCCGGCCCTTACGGTCGTCGCCGCCGGCGGCGACGGGGACGGCTATGCCATCGGGATGGGGCATTTCATGCACGCGTTCAAGAAGAACGCGTCGATCCTGTACATCGTGATGAACAACGAGACCTACGGGCTCACGAAGGGCCAGGCCTCCCCCACGAGCCAGATCGGGTTCGAAGGGAACGTCGAGCCGCCGTTCCACTCGATCCTGACCGCGCTCTCCATCCCGGCACCGAACTTCATCGCCCGCACTTTCTCGGGGGACCCGAAGGCGATGACGTCGATTCTTGAGGAGGCGCTCCGGTTCAATCGGGAAGGTCGGGGGTTCGCCTTCGTCGAGGACCTTTCCCCCTGCGTAACGTACAACGACACCTACAAGCTCTGGCGGGAAAAGGTGCTGGACGTCGCGACCCTGCCCGACTACGACCCGACCGACCGCAAGGTGATGTTCCGTCTCTGCCTCGAGACGACCGAGGAGGGGCGCATCCCGATCGGCGTCATGCACCGCCCGAAGGAAGCGGCGCACGACGGGCTCGAGCTCAAGCTCGTCGGAGGGCGAAACGGTCCGGTTCGCACCGACATCAGTGTCGGGACCAACCTTCCGGCCTACCAGAAGCTCCTCGCGAGCCTGGCGTAGTACGGTGCGTCGGGGGCCGACCGAAGCGCGGCGGACCGGAGGTGGGACGATCTGGCTCGGGGTCGACGACACGGACAGCCCACGCGGGGGCTGTACGACCTGGGTACTCACCGAGCTCCTCTCGGTCGCCCGTGAATCCGGCATCGACCTCATCGGGGAGCCGCGCCTGGTCCGCCTCAACCCGAACATTCCGTGGAAGACCCGGGGGAACGCTGCGCTCTCGGCGCACTTCGGCCGCGGCCAGGGACCCCGCCAGCGGGTCGGCGAGGTCGCCGGCGCGCCGGTCTGGGCCTATCGGTCGGGGCGGCCGTTACGCTCGGCCTCCGGGCGAGCGTTCCGAGAGGCCGCCTGGGCCCGAGTCCTCGCCGGGGCCCGTTCGGAGGAGGGGACCGACCCCGCCCTGGTCGCGACCGACCGACGCCTCCCGGCCGAGCTCTATTGGCGCGCGGTCCGCGAGGTCGTGCCGGTGGCAGCGACGCGCCGCACGCTGGAGCGCGCCGGTGCCTGGTGGCGGACCCGGACCAGCGAGCGCGGCCTGGTCGGGGCTGCGGCGGCCGTGGCCTGGTCGGGCCATCACCCGACCTGGGAGGTCACGGCCTACCGACAACCCTCGCGATGGGGCGAACCCCGGCAGGTCGACGCGACGAGCGTACGGAGGGCCGCCGGCCGCTTCCCTGGACTCTTCCTCTCCGACGACCCCCGGACCCGACGCCTTCTCGTTGCGCCCCACTCCCCGTGCCCGATCCTCTATGGGCTTCGAGGGACCGACCCGGCGTCGCTCCTCGGCGCCGCCCGAGAGGTTCGGTCGGAACCGGTCGATCGGTGGGTCCTGTTCCGGACCAACCAGGGCTCGGGCGACCACCTGAAGCGACGACCGGTCCGAGACGTCGGACCGTACCGCTCGGCCGTGATCGATTCGGCGGTCGTCCGCGCCCCGGAGAGCCTCGCGGGCGGTCACGTCCGTCTCCAGGTCGTCGACCGCGAGGGCGATTCGCTCGACTGCCTTGCGCTCGAGCCCACGAAGACCCTGCCGCCCGTGGTCCGAAGCCTCGTAGACGGCGACCGAGTGACGGTCTGGGGCGGACGGGGGCGCGACGCGACGTTTCGGCTGGAAGGGATCCGGCTGGTCCACCTCGTTCCAAGGTTCGATCCTCCGAAGGGCCCCCGCTGCGATTCCTGCGGTCGGCACGCACGGTCGCTCGGCACGGCCCGCGGTTACCGGTGCCCGACCTGCCACCGGCGGTGGCCTCCCGAAGCCGCGGTGCTCGCCCGAAGGGCCCCCCGGTTCCCCCTCGGCGAGTACCACCCCACGCCCTCGGCCCGACGCCATCTGCACCCCCGAGGCCCCGAACCGTGAGCCCCACCTCCTAGGACGAGTCTTTTTGAGGGGCCGTCGGGTGTTCGGATGAGGGAGCTCCTTCTCATGGCCGGACCACGAACCAAGACGGCCGTCCTCTTCGCGGTCATCCTGGCCCTGTTCGTCGTCGTGGGGGGACTGGTCGGCCAGTACCTCTTCGGCACCTGGATCGCGGGATTGGTCGTCGCGCTGTCCCTCTCCTTGGTGCTCAACCTCGTGTCCTACTTCGCGTGCGACCGACTGGTGCTCTGGTCGACCAAGGCGAAGATCGTATCCGCCGCGGAGGCGCCGCGCCTCGCCAAGATCGTCGACGAGCTCGCTCCCGCGTTCCACCTCGTCGCCCCTCGGATCGCGATCGTCCCGACCCAGACCCCGAACGCGTTCGCGACGGGCCGCGACGAGCGGCACGCCGTCGTGGCCGCCACGGAGGGGATCCTGCGGATGCTGGACGACCGGGAGCTGAAAGGCGTTCTCGCGCACGAGCTCGCCCACATCCGCGACCGCGACGTTCTCTTGATGACGTTCGCCGCGACCCTCGCCGGCGCGATCTCCTACGCCTCCCAGCTCGTCTTCTTCTCGATGGTCTTTGGTGGAAGCAACAACAATCGGGGCGCCGTGAACCCGATCGTGCTCCTCCTTGCGGCGATCACGGCCCCGATCGCGGCGATGGTCATCCAGCTCGCGATCTCCCGGTCGCGAGAGTTCCGCGCGGACGAAGTGGGGGCGTTCACCATCGGTGACCCGGAATCGCTCGCCAGCGCGCTGGCCAAGCTCGAGGTGGCGAACCGGAACCGACCGATGAACGTCGGTTCGCCCGCGCAATCGAGCCTCTTCATCGTCAATCCGTTCCGGGGAGCCGCCTTCGCCTCGCTCTTCTCGACTCACCCCCCCACCGCCGAGCGGATCCGGCGGCTGAGGGCCATGCACTCGGACTACGCCTACCGTCCCGAGGTCCGGGGGCCCGCGCTCCGGTCGGGCTCACCGGGGCGAGCGGTCCGAGGATAAGCGGTCGCGAGCATGGCAAGTTGTCCGGCATGCGGGAGCGGAGTGGGTCCCGAGGCGACGGAGTGCCCTTCGTGCCACCTTGCGACGGCGCTCTTCACCGCGGTCCGTGATGCGGCCGGAAGCGGCTCGGACCAGGACCCGACGTACCTTCGGACGATCGCCGAACTGCTCGCGACCGTGGAGGTCACCGCGCCTCCCGCTCCTTCGCCGGAGCCGGCCCAGGGTCTACTCAGCCGACCCGCCCGCCGGCCGGCCCTGCGTCGGGTATCCCCTCCGTCGAGCCCCCCACCCCGAGAGGCCACCGCCATCCCCCCGATCCGGGAACTTCCTCCGCTGCCCGCCACGGTTCCGTTCGCCGAGAGCCGCCGCCGATTGAACGAGTACTTCGAGGTGGGACGCCGGCTCGGCCTCGACTTCACCGAGTTCGAGACTCGGTTCGGCGCGGCGGTGCTGAGCGAGGACCTCCCGTCGCTCGAGGTCCTTTCTCGCGAGATGTTCGTCCATCTCACCAGCGCCCTGGCGGAGGGGTTCGAATCCGCACTCGCACGCCGTAACGAGCTCGCGCAGCTCGTGCCGACCCCCAGCGTCGACGTAGAGCTCGGGTCGGTGCGTCGTGCGCTGGAGGTCGGGGACACGCGCGGGGCCCAGCGTCGGCTCGAGCACATTCGGGACGAGCTCACGCGCGTGGAGGAGGATTGGGAGGTCGGGCGGATCCTCGTGACGGAGTGCGACCTCCTCGTGGAGACCTTGCGCGAGCTCGGAGGAGACCCCGCCCCGGCGACCGGACCCCTCGAGGAGGGACGGCGGTGCTTTGCCGAGGGACGGCGGAGCGACGCGGAGCGGCTCCTCGCCCGCGCTGCGGTGGCGGTATGGACCGTGCTCGAGCCGAGGTTCTTCGAGGACCTGAAGCGCCTGCGCGACCGGATGGTCGAGAGCCGGTCCGCGGGCGGGGATGTCGGCCCGGCCGTGAAGGACCTGCGTGAGGTCGCGACCGAACTTCGCCAGCGCAACTTCGTCGGCACCGTGATGGCGTACCGACGGCTCCGGGCGTTCCTCGACGGCACCGCACCTCCCGAGCTCTCGGGCCTCGGCGCGGTCTCCGCGCCACTCGTTCGCTATCAGTAAATAGCCCAGGTCGGGTCCGACAAACGTGCCGTTCACGAGCCTCCGAGGGTTTCGGGACTACCCGCCTCCCGAGGCGGGGGCACGGTCCGAGATCCAACGCCGGATGCGGTCGGCGGCCCGGAGGGCCGGGTACGTCGAGCTCGAGACGCCGTGCGTCGAAAGCTTCGAGCTGTACCAGATCAAGAGCGGGGAGGGGATCGCGGCCGAGACCTGGCTCTTCCACGATAAGGGAGACCGGCCGGTCGCGCTTGTTCCCGAAACGACCCCGTCCCTCGCGCGCATCTACGTCGACCGCGCGAAGTCCGAGCCGCTGCCGGTCAAATGGTTCACGGTGTCCAAGATCTGGCGCTACGAAGAGCCCCAGGCCGGGCGGACCCGGGAGTTCTCCCAATTCAATCTCGACATCCTCGGCGTGCCCGGCGTGGAGGCAGAGACCGACCTGCTCGCGACGGCCGCCCTGCTGCTCGACGAGGTCGGCGCGGAGGGCCTCTACGCGTTCCGAATCAACGACCGGGCGATCGCGGAGGGCCTTGGGAGGCTCTACGGGGCTACGGACACCGCGCGGTTCTTTCGGGCGGTCGACCGGTTCCGCAAGGTGCCGCCCGCCGAATGCGAGGGCGAGCTCGCGGCCGCTGGCGTGACGCCCGCCCGGGCGACGGAGCTCACCGCCCTCTTTCAGGGCCTTGGGCCCGGGGTCAGCCCCGGCGAGGTGGACGCGTTCCTTACCGACCTGGTCGGTCGTGGGCTGGATGTGTCCGCCCGCGCGGGGGTCGAGCGGGTACGCGCGCTGTTCCGCCTCCTCGGCCGGGCGGGACTGACCGACCGGGTCGTGTTCGACCCCACCGTGGTCCGAGGGCTCGCGTACTACACCTCCATCGTCTTCGAGGCTTACTCACGGGCCGGTGACACCCGCGCGATCTTCGGGGGGGGCCGATACGACCACCTGATCGAGCTCTTCGAAGGGCCCCCGACTCCGGGCGCCGGGCTCGCGATCGGCGACCAGGTGCTCGAGGTGCTCCTCAAGAGCGCGGGCCGCTGGCCGGAAGGCGAACCGGCGCTCGACACCTACGTGATCGTCGTGGATCCGTCCCACCAGCCCGAGGCGATCGCGATCGT
>Ga0187817_10001959_pt1 | contig 10381 bp, 5 predicted proteins | sample NC_wetland_sal_i_17_FD_132431 | JGI IMG/M metagenome (GOLD analysis project Ga0187817, IMG submission 132431) | Wetland sediment microbial communities from Neuse River Estuary, North Carolina, USA - SO4_2 | ecosystem: Environmental > Aquatic > Freshwater > Wetlands > Sediment | place: USA: North... | reverse complement strand
CTGTTCCTGCATGGTGATGACTTCGCCGGGCGCCAGGTTCGCATCGAGCGCATGAACTTCACGAGCCAGCGCCTTGGCCATCGTTTCCGGCGCCAGCGTTGTCCGGATATGAAGGTTCTGACCCACAGAACTTTGGAGCGCCGGCACGTAGAAGAACGGCTTCGGGGTCTCCCGCAGGTTCCCGTATTTTGAGATCTTGGCGACGCCGACCACCCGCATCCAGCGACCCTTCGCCTGCAGGCGGCTGCCGACTGGATCCTTCCCGCGCCAGTATTGGGCCGCCATTGCCTCATTGACAACTGCAACCGGCGGCGCCGTTTCATTGTCCGCGCGTGTAAACTCCCGGCCTGAGACCAGTGGAATGCCTATGGTGGAGAGATAGGCGGGACCTACCTCGTTGTACTCAACCGTTGGCTGTTCGCCCGGTGCGGTCTCATAACCATCGACGGCGATGGGAGCGGATGAGTAACCGCGATAGCCGAACGGCACGATTCGCGCGAACACAGCCGATTCCACGCCGCCGAGCGCCTGGAGTCGATCGATCAGCTCGTCTTGAAACGTCTTGGTGCGTTGGGCGTCATATCCCGCGGAAAGCGTATCCACCCAGGTGGTCAGCACGCGACGCGTGGAGAATCCGGGGCTCGTATTCTGCAGCCCGCGCAGGCTCTGGAGCAGCAGGCCGGCTCCCACTAACAGAATGAAACTCAGCGAGACTTGTACCACCACCAGGCCCGACCGCACCAGCGCCCGCCGGCCCCCGCCTACGACGCCGGCCGAATCCGCCTTCAGCGCCGAAGCTAGATCGATCCTGCTGGTTTGAAACGCAGGCGCCAGTCCGAACAGCAGCGTCGAGATGAAGCAAACACCGGCGCTTAACGCGAGCACACGCCAATCAATTTCGCCGGGCAGATTCATTCTCACGCCGCCCCGCGCGGGGAGCAAAAGCACCAGCAGGTTGCAGCACCAGTTGGCGACGACAAGTCCGCCGGCTGCCGCGAGAGCCGACAGCATCAGGCCTTCGGTCAAGACCTGCCTCAACAGACGCCCGCGCCCGGCGCCGACCGCCAGCCGCACGGTCATCTCATGCCGCCGGCCAAGAGCCTTTACCAGGAGCAGATTGCTCACGTTCGCACAGGCGATGAGGAGCACAAAAACCACCACAGCCAGCGCGATGCCGAGCGTTGGCAGCAGCGTGCCCGCGTTGTTAAAAGGGGTTTGCCACAACGGGTACAATTTAATGCCGCGGCCGCGGTTGGTCGCTGGATAAGCGGCTTCCAACCGTTGCGCCACTGCCGAAACCTCGGCCTGCGCCTGTTCCGGCGTCACACCGGGCTTTAACCGCACGAAACCTTCGATCCAGCGCGCGCCGCGATCTTCCAGCTTGTATCCGCCCGGGTCAAATCTTTCCTGCATCGACATGGGAACCCAGAACTGCATGGCCCAGCCCACAAAGGTTCCGTAAAAACCTTCGGGCGCAACACCGATGATGGTTTGCGGCATGCCGTTGAGCATTTGCGTTTTGCCGATGATATCCGGATCGCCATGGAATCGGACTTTCCACATCAAATAACTGATCACGGTGACCGGATGAGCGTTACGCCCGAAGTCTTCGGCCGGCACGAATCCACGCCCCAGAATCGGACGGACGCCCAGCGCTTCGAAATAATTGGCTGACACCACGCTGCCGGTTGCGACCTCGGCGCGGTCGCCGATGCTCAGCGTGGTCCCCGTGATCCGGTCGACGATGAACGCGTCGAACAGCGTGCAGTTCTTCTGCAAATCGGCGAAATCGGGCCACGAGACGTCATCGTGGCCGGGCACGCTGCGATTGGTTTCAGCGACCGCCATCATTCTTTCCTGGTGGGCGACGGCTGGAAACGGGCGCAGCAGAATTCCTTCGATCCAACTGAAAACAGAGGTGGTTGCAGCGATCCCGAGAGCCAGGCAGAGGATGGCCAGGATGGAGAAGCCCGAATTGCGCCGTAGCATGCGGAGGCCGAAGCGAAGGTCTTGGAGCATGATTGGCTTAACAGACGGTCGAAACTCAGAAGTGTTATGGTGGCGTATGTCGCCAGTCCCATTCGAAACGGCTTTTCACGACTACACCCGGCCCGCGATTTCCCAGATCAAAGCCAACTCCCATATTGACTCGGAATACCGGGCCCGCTTCCCAGTCTCCCCCGACAAATAGTTGGTGCACCTCAGGCTGGGCGCGCGGCGGAACGTTAATGCTCTCGATTTCGCCGTAATATTCGAGCGAAGGAGAGAACGCCTTTCGCTTCCAACGGACAAGAGCGCCGGGTTCGAAGTTCCAGCCATGGGAGGTGCCCGGTCCGTGGAGAGCGCGCTCCACAACGGGATTCAGGACGATCTGCCATCGTTCGAACTCGCGGTCGATGATGGGACGCAACTCCACGCGGCGGGAGTTCTCCTCGTAACGCGTGTTTTGAAATGAGAATTCCGCCACCAGGCCCAGGCGTACCGGCAAGCCCCAGGACTCCGGCGCATAGAAATGTGGAAGGACTCTCCATCCCGCGAATTGCGGCGAATCACCCGGCTCCCAGGCATTGAGAAACATGAATCCAAACGCAAAGTTGCTCGATATTCCAAAGGTCGGCTCCAAGGTCAGATGCGTCTGGTGCTCCGTGGGCAAGAGCGTGCCATTCGTCTGGGAATCTCCCTGAGTGACGAGATTGAGGTGCGCCTCCAAGCTGTATTCGTTTAGCCGTAGCGGCTCATATTCATAGATGTGTATTTCGAAGGGATCCTGAGCCAACAGTCTTAGCGAGCCGCAGAGCACACTCGCGAACGGCAACAAGCCTTTCATGACGTTAACCAGAGATCCGCGCGGAGCAGCATCCTAAAGGCAGTCGATAGGAAAATATCCATAAATGTGATAGATTCTAGAGTTTAGATATGGACATTCTGCAAGGCACCCTGGATCTGCTCATTCTGCGGACGCTGGAGCTCGCGCCCATGCACGGCATCGGGATCGCCGACCGGATTCATCAGGTCACGCACGGCACCTTCATAGTGAAGCCAGGATCGCTGTTCCCCGCGCTGCGGCGTCTGGAACAGAAAGGCTGGATCGACGGCAAATGGGGCGCATCGGAAAGCAATCGCCGCGCCCGCTATTATACGCTGACCCGCGCCGGCCACGGCCAGCTTGCGCAAGAGAAGCGCAACTGGTACCGGATGACTTCGGCCATGAACTGGATGCTGGAGTCGGAAGGATAGGAGCTGCTATGTTCCGCCGCCTGCGCTACCTGTTCGAATACATCTTCCGGCGCCGCTCGCTCGAGGATGATCTGGATGAAGAGCTTCGCACGAGCTTCGAGATGGTGGTCGATCGCTTTGTCGCGCAAGGTCTTCCGCTGGCGGAAGCGCGCCGGCGGGCACGGCTTGATTTTGACGGTTTGGAACAGGTCAAAGAAAAAGTGCGCGACAGCCTGGCAGGATCAACCCTGCAGACGACGCTCGAGGACGTGCGCTTCGCCTGGCGCGGGCTGCGGCGGCGGCCTTCGTTTTCGACGGTCTCGCTGGTAACGCTGGCTTTGGGAATCGGCGTTACCACCGCGGTGTTCAGCGTGTTCTACGCCGCGTTGCTCCGCCCCCTGCCTTACGCCAACCCGCAACAACTGGTGCTCATCCTGGGCACTTTTCGCGGAGCTGGCACGGCGCTAGCCCCGGTATCCGGCGTGATCCTGGGCGAAATCGAGCGGCGCAACCGGTCGCTCGCGGGCGTGGCGGGCATCTGGGTGGGTACGGACACATTCACGGGCGAGAATCCGGAACAAGTGAGAGTCGCGCAGGTGACCCCCAATTTCTTCGACGTGCTGGGTGTGGGCGCGGCTCATGGCCGCACCTTCATGAAAGAGGAGGAGGCCGGCGGGCGGCCCGCCATGGTGCTCACCGATGGCTTCTTCCGGAGCCGTTTCGCCGCCAACGTGGACCTCATCGGCAAGGGCTTGGCCACGCGAGGCGCGGCGACCACGCTGGTGGGCGTTCTCCCGGCAGATTTTCAGCTCTACTTCGCGCCCGAAACCCATGTGCCCGCTGACGTGCCGGCCTTTATTCCATTTCCCTACAATATCTATGCGGGACGGCGCGACGTCTATTTTATCCGCATGGTCGCCCGCCTGAAGCCTGGCGTTTCGATAAATGAAGCCCGGCGGGATCTCGATCGCGTGGCCGCAGAAATCCGCGGAGCTTACACCGATTACTCCGCTGAGAATCTCCACTTCTCGCTTTCGGGGATGCAATCCGCCGCGGTGCGCGACATACGGCCGGCCCTGACCGCGCTTTTTGCGGGCGCGGCGTTCCTTCTGTTGATCTGCTGCGTCAACGTCACCAGCTTGCTACTTGCCCGCGGGAGCGACCGCCGGAAGGAGATGGCGCTGCGCCTCGCCATCGGTGCGTCGCGCGGCCGGATCGTGCGCCAGTTGCTCGCCGAAGGTGCCGTGCTCTGCCTTCTCGGCGGAGCGGGCGGAATGGCTTTGGGCTGGGCGGGTTTTCGCGCCCTGATGGCCATTCGCCCCGACCGCCTGGCGCAAATTGGCGATGCCCGCCTGAACTGGCCCGTGCTGGCGTTTGCCGTTGCCGTCTCGCTCGGCGCGGCCGTGCTCTTCGGGTTGGCCCCCGCGCTCGAAAGCTTCCGGCTGGATCTCACCGAAAGTCTGCGCGCCGGTGGCCGCGGCTGGATTGGCGCACTGCATCGCCGCGCTGGCGGCGCACTGGTGATTGGCGAAATTATGATCGCTTTCGTGCTGGTGACCGGCGCTGCCCTCACCGCGCGCACGTTGTCAAAAATCGAACAAGTACGCCCTGGATTCGAGCCGCGTCACCGGCTCACGTTCCAGCTTGCGTTCGGCTGGACTTTGAGCCCCGAGATGCCGTTCAGCACCATCCGGGAATGGGAAACCCAGTTCGCCGCCTTGCCGGGTGTCGAGCATGTGGGCGCCACCTCGCACCTGCCGCTGGGCGATTTCCCCAACTGGTATAGCCCTTATCGTCCCGAAGGAATCACGGAGGGTCACGACTCTACACGGATCGCCGACCATCGCTGCGTAACGCCCGGTTATTTCGCAGCCATGGGTACGCGGCTTCTTGAGGGCCGTTACTTCGATGAGCAGGATCGCGCCGGAGGCCGGCCGGTGCTCATCGTCGATGAGTTGCTGGCGCGCTCCACCTGGCCCGGCGAGTCCGCGATTGGTAAAAAGATCGAAGCCGAGCACGTGATCGATGGAGGATTCGCGCCGGTGTCCAGTGTCGTGGTGGGTGTGGTGGAGCATGTGCGGAATCATTCGCTCACACAAGAGTTGCGCGGCGAAATTTACATCCCGTATGAACAGAGCCCTCGCAGCCCGTTGACCTTTGTGCTCGAAACCCGCGTCGAACCGCTTTCGCTCGTACCCGCGATCCGCGGGATCTTGCGGCGCCACGACCCAAATCTGGCCATGGCCAAAGTCCGGCCCATGACGGAGTACGTCGCGCGCGAGATCGCTCCAGCCGGTTTTACAGCCGTACTCGCCGCAACCTTCAGCGTGCTGGCGCTGGTGCTCGCCGCCGCCGGAATTTATGGCGTGCTCAACTACCAGGTCTCGCGGCGCCTGCCGGAAATGGGCGTCCGCATGGCGTTAGGAGCCGATGCGCGCGACCTGTTCCGGCTGGTGCTGGGTGAAGGCCTGATCCTCGCGGCCGCCGGCGCATTCCTGGGTGCGGCCGCGGCGCTGATCACCGCGCGCTGGCTTGGCGCGCTGGTCTATGGCGTCTCCCCGCGTGACCCGCTGAGTTTCACCCTCGCTCTGCTGTTGCTTCCGGCGGTTGCCCTGCTTGGTTGCTGGCGTCCGGCGGCGCGCGCTGCCGCCACCGACCCCGCTGAAACCATTCGCGCGGAATGAAGGACTACTCTTGACCGCCGATTCGAAGACCGTCCCCAACCCTTCGGAGCGACCCGTTACCTGCACCGAGGCTTGTACTCCGCCCTCGCAACCGCAGATTCGCGGCCGCTAATCTACGCCAAATCGAACTTCTCCTGGTGCATGAGCGCGTCGCTCTTCACCAGCACCGTGCGGCCCAGGATCTGCTCCAGCTCCTGCAGGTAATCGTTCTTATTCGACTTGAGCAGTTTGGCGACTTCGGGATTCACGCGCAGCGTCACGTCGCCGCGCTCCAGCACCGCCGCCACCTTCTGCGCCTCTTGCAGGATTTCGCCCATCATGGTCTGCACGCTCTTGACGTATCCCGCGCCCTCGCAGTAGGGGCACGGCGAACACAGGGTGCGCTCCAGGCTTTGTTTTACCCGCTTGCGGGTGATGGCCACCAGGCCGAAATCGTTGAACTGGAGAATCTTGTACGGCGCGCGGTCGGCGCGCATGGCCTCTTCGAGCGCCTGCATCACCTTCTGCCGGTTCTTGCGCTCATCCATATCGATGAAGTCCACTACGATGATGCCGCCCAGATCGCGCAACCGGATTTGCCGCACAATCTCCTTCACCGCGTCGGTGTTGGTCTTGACGATGGTGTCTTCCAGGCGATTCGACTTGCCCACGTATTTGCCGGTGTTGATGTCAATCGCCACCAGCGCCTCCGTCTGGTTGATGACGATATGTCCGCCTGATTTCAGCCACACCTTGGGCCGCAGCGCCTTCTCCAACTCCTGCGTAACGCCGAACTCGTCGAAGATAGGCGTGGAGCGCGTGTAGAGCTTCACGCGGTTCACCAGCGTCGGCTGAAACCGCTGCACGAAGCTCACCACATTTTCGTATTCCTCTTCGTTGTCCACCCAGATGGTTTTGAACGCAGCCGTGAGCTGGTCGCGCAGAATCCGCTGCACCACGTCAAGATCGTGATGGATCAGCGCCGGGGCCGATTTCTTCTCGGCCTTCTGCCGGATGTCCAGCCACATGTTGTAGAGGAACAGCATGTCGGCGCGCAGCTCTTCTTCGGTGCGCCCGTCGCCGGCGGTGCGTACGATGAAGCCGCCGGGAATGCCGCTGCGGTTGGCCTGCAAAACCCGCTTCAGCCGGGTGCGTTCGTCGTCGCTGGGAATTTTGCGGGAAACGCCGATGTGGTCGACGGTCGGCATGTATACCAGGAAGCGGCCGGGCAGTGCGATGTGCGAGGTGATGCGCGCGCCTTTCTGGCCCAGGGGCTCTTTGGCGATCTGGACGATGATCTCCTGGCCTTCGCGCAGCAAGTCACTGATGGATGGTTGCCCGGATTTTTCCGGACGCGCGGCCGCGGAGCGCGGCGGCTCCGGTCTGGTTTCGGTTCGAACTTCGGGCGCCGGGACTTCACGCACCGTCTCCGCCGGACGCTCGACCGCTCCGGGAACCCCGCCGCCGGCACGCATTTTGCGGCGCATCCGGCGTGACATGCGATGCAGGTAGCGCGGTCCCTGCTCGCGCAGGGTCGCCGTAAGGCTGGTCGGAATCCGCGCCGGTTCGGCAGCCTCCGTTGTGGCGGTCTCCTGGTTTTCCGCAGTTTGGCCGAGCGCCGCCTCGTCCGCGGTTTCTGCCGGGGAATTTTCAGAACTCTCTACGGCCGGAGTACTGGATTCGCCGTCCGCGACGTCCGCGGGCAGGGCTTCGCAGATTTCCTCGGGAACATTCGCGCGCGCCTCTACCATCGGTTCTTCCGCGATCTCGTCTTTCGTCTCCCCGTCTCCCCCTCTCCCCGTCTCCCCGTCAGCCTGTCGTTCGTCCTCGACTACTAAGATCACCTCAGCCGCCGGCTCTTCCGCCAGCTCCCCCTCGGCCGCCTCCGCGGACTCGGGGAACTCTGCTGGGGGATCCGAACTCCCGTATTTAGCCAGCGACTCTCCGGGCAGAACGGCGAAATCCTCCTCGCTTTCTTCAGCACTCTCGGTTTCCGGCGGCGGCGCTTCCTGTCTGGCTCGCCCTGCGGGCGAGAAGTACTTCGATTCCGGAATCCCCCGGCCGCCCTTCGACCGGCGACGGCGCGAACGGTGTCCCCGGCGATCGCGGTCCCGGAAGTCGCGCTGTTCCGTCCGTCCCTCCGGTCCCGGAGGCGCCGGCTGCCCGTCGGATGCCAGTGGCGTCACCGGCATTACTTCTTCTGCCGCGGGTGTCGCAACGGCCGCTGCCGCGGGGGGCGTCGCAGTGGCTGCCGCGCCGCTCCCTTTTTCCAGCCGCAGCACTTTCTCCTCCGCGTCCGTTACCACTTTGTCGTACTCTTCGTTGTCCTCGAAGAAGTCGGAAACGTAAAGAAAAGCGTCGCGATCCAGCCCAATGTCAACAAACGCCGACTGCATTCCGGGAAGTACGCGCGTGACACGGCCTTTGTGAATGCTGCCCGCCAGCGAGTATTCTTTTTCGCGCTGATAATAAATCTCGACCACCTGATCGTCTTCGAGCAGGGCGACACGCGTCTCGTGCCGCGTCGAGGATACTACTAACTCTTTGGACATGAACTTCCTCCGTCGGGTCCCGACGAACTCATCGGAACCGGGAGGAACGTGGACACCCCGCGTGGGTTTCGCGATGTGGACGGCGCTGGTAAATTACTTCTCAGCCCGCCAACGGCAATTCAGAAGCTCACGCTGACCGGCGTGGTGGAGATCCAACTCTACATCCGCCGCCGGTGGGGAACCCGCTCCTCATTCGGATGCGCGCTCTCTCAACAAGCGCCCGCCGATCCGAGAGTCCGGTTAGGCCCCCAACAAAATTTTCCGGGCGGCCCCACGCCGCCCCATTGCATTTCGATTAACTGCACCAGCCGGACCGCGGACTCGCTGCGCCCGCGAAACCGGCGAACCCTAATTTACGAATCGCCGCAAACGAACGTTGTTTACCAGACCCAGCATCAGGAACATCGACAACATGCTGGAACCGCCCGCGCTCATCAGCGGCAAGGGGATCCCGGTGACGGGCATACGGCCCACCACCATGCCCACGTTGACCAGGACGTGAAACAGCAACAGCGCCGCCACGCCCATACAAATGTACATTCCGGCGCGATCCGGCGCCGTCTGCGCGTTCTTCACTATCTGCATCAATAACATGAAGTACAGCGCCAACACTACCACCACTCCTACAAAACCATGTTCCTCGGCAAACGCGGCGAAGATGAAATCGGTATGCGGCACGGGAAGGAACCGTAACTGCGTCTGCGTGCCTTGCGCCACCCCTTTGCCCCACATGCCTCCCGCGCCCACCGCGATTTTCGACTCGATCACCTGATAGCCGGTCCCCCGAGGGTCCCCTTCAGGATTCAGAAAACTCACCAAACGAGCTTTCTGATACGGCTGCAGGAAGTGAAAACCGATGGGCAAAACCAGAACTACGAGCACCCCGACAGCCACCACATACCGCCAGTTCAAGCCCGCCAGAAAAGCCCCTACCGCCAGAATCGGAAGGTACGTCAGGGCCGTTCCCAGGTCCGGTTCCTTGATGATGAGCAGCATCGGTATGCCGATGAGCGCCAGAACCTTCAGCAGGTCTCGAGTCTCCAGAGTATCGCTGTGCAGCTCCGTCATGAAGCGAGCTACCAACAATATTATCACCAGCTTGACGAATTCCGATACCTGGAGATGAACTCCGGGGGCCAGCGGTATCCAGCGCGTCGAGCCGAATGCCTGTTTGCCGATAACGAGAACCGTCACCAGCAACCCGACCGACAGCAGATACAGAGCCGTGATGTGCTGCATCGCCGCGTGGTAATCGATGGACATGGCGATCCACATCAGCAGCAGGCCCACTCCGGTCCAGATGATCTGCTTCCACCACGCATCCTGCCAGGCCGTCCCGTGCGCCGCGCTGAAAATCTGCACCACGCCCAGCGCGCAGATCACCAGCGAAATGATCAGCATGCCCCAGTCGATGTCGCGGATGTTGAGGTAGCCGCTCATGGCTGCTGCTCCGCAGGCGACGCGGCGACGCGGGGACGCTGCGACGCGGCGATGTCGGCAGACGTGCTGGTTTGCGGCCTTTCGGGCTGCACCTGATTTTCAGTACTGCTGACTTTAGCAGGCGCCCCCGTTGTCGGTTTCGCCGCGTCGCCGCGTCCCCGTGTCCCCGCGTCGGGTTCTCTCGCCGCGTCGGTTGGCGGCGTAGCCGCCAAGAGGCTCTGCCCCAGCCGCGTCTTCTTATCTACGTACGCCTTCAACAGGTCGCGCACCAGCCCCGCCGCGAACTGGCCGTGTTCGCCGCCTTCCCACAGTGCGACCACGACAATTTCCGGATGCTCACGGGGGAGGAATCCCACAAACCACGCATTATCCTTGGGAGCCTTGCCGCCCTTCTTGACGAATTCGTTGGAGGTGAGCTGCGCCGAACCGGTCTTGCCGCAAACCTCGATGCCCGGCAGTCTGGCGCGGAGGCCCGTCCCGTTTTCGTTGACCACTCCGCACATGCCCGAG
>Ga0187817_10001958_pt1 | contig 10381 bp, 9 predicted proteins | sample NC_wetland_sal_i_17_FD_132431 | JGI IMG/M metagenome (GOLD analysis project Ga0187817, IMG submission 132431) | Wetland sediment microbial communities from Neuse River Estuary, North Carolina, USA - SO4_2 | ecosystem: Environmental > Aquatic > Freshwater > Wetlands > Sediment | place: USA: North... | reverse complement strand
TTCTGGGAAGACGCGAGATCCCCCAAGCGTCCCCCAAACTGACGCATGAGAGTGAAACGGCCCGGTTTCCCCCCAATCGGGCCGTTTTCTTTTTGCGGCGCCACCGCCGTTTCCGCTCCGACAGCTTGGTGTGGTGGGCGATGAATACGTTGTCGATGAACTGTTTGGCCGAATTTTCCCAGCTGTAACGGAGCGCATGCGCCCTGGTTGCGTGACGATCAAGCGTCAGCGCATGGAGAACCGCGGCCCTGAGATCCCAATCCATGACGCCAACACCTGGCTCGGTGAGCACGTCCATGGGGCCGCTTGCCGGGAAGGCGGCAACCGGCAGACCGCTGGCCAAGGCTTCGAGCAGGACGAGGCCGAAGGTGTCGGTGAGGCTCGGAAACACGAAGACATCGGCAGAGGCGTAGGCGAGCGCGAGGTCTTCTCCTTCCATCGGCCCGGTGAATAGCGCATGGGGATAACGCTGCGCGAGCTCGGCGGCCTGGGGGCCTCCCCCCACCAGTACCTTGCGGCCGGGAAGATCGACGTCGAGGAAGGCCTTGACGTTCTTCTCCACGGCCATGCGGCCGACATAGAGGAAGACCGGCTTTTTCCCGAAGCGGCGCACCTTGCGCGGCTGGAACAGTTCGGTGTCCACGCCTCGCGACCATCGCATCAGCCGCTCGAAGCCGCGCGCCTTGAGGTCGTTCTCCACCGATTGCGTGGCAACGAAAGTGCCGGCGGCGCCGTTATGGAACCGCCGCTGCAGCGCGTAGCACCAGGATTCAGGTACCGGCAGCCGCGCCGAGACATATTCGGGGAAACGGGTGTGATAGCTCGTGGTGAACGGCCACTTCGTCTTGCGGCAGTAGCGCCTCGTCATCAGCCCGATTGGTCCCTCCGTGGCGATATGGATAAAGTCAGGCCGCGCCTTCTCGATACGCGCGGCAACCGCACGTGGTCCGGCGAGCGCCAGGCGAATTTCCGGATAGGTGGGACAGGGGAGCGTGCGGAAGTCAGACGGTGCGAGGAAGCTGATCTCGAAGCCAAGCTTGCTTGCCTCCACGGCCAGACGTTGATAGGTGCGGACCACCCCATTCACCTGGGGATGCCAGGCGTCGGTCGCGACAAGCACGCGCATCAAGCGGCAGCCTCGAGCTCCTCGACAGGGGCTTCGACCCTACTCGTGTCGTAAGGATGGGGCGTCCAGCGAATGATTTCGAAGAGCCCGTCCTCGGTCTCGGCCACTGCGGTGCAGCTTTCGACCCAATCGCCGGTGTTGATGTAGAGCACGTCGCCGACCTGGCGCATGGCGGCATGATGGATGTGCCCGCAGATCACGCCTTGCGCCCCGTGGCGGCGCGCTTCAGCGGCAAGCGCCGCCTCGAACTCGCCGATATAATTCACGGCCCGCTTCACCTTCTGCTTGAGATAGGCCGAGAGCGACCAGTAGGGCATGCCAAACCAGCGGCGGACGGCGTTAAAATGGGTGTTGGCCCAGAGCGCAAGCGTGTAGCTCCAATCGCCGAACAGCGCGAGCCATTTGGCGTAGCGCACCACCACGTCGAACTCATCCCCATGCATGACGAGATAGCGCCTCCCGTCGGCGCCCACGTGAATGGCGTTGCGCTCGATGGAGATGCCGCCGAACCGCGCACCGCAATAGTCGCGCATGGGTTCGTCGTGATTGCCGGGAATGAAGATGAGGTCATTGCCCTTGCGCACCCGGCGTAGGAGCTTTTGCAACACGTCGTTGTGTGCTTGCGGCCAGTACGCCCCGCGCTTGATGCGCCAGAAGTCAACGATGTCCCCGACAAGGTAGATGCGCTCGGCGTCGCTGCTTCGGAGAAAATTGAGAAAGGCTTCGGCCTTACAGGCCTTCGTGCCTAGATGCAAGTCCGAGACAAAAAGAGCGCGATAGCGTTTCGTCCCGGGGTACCGCACGTCATGGATGTCCGTTCTCACTGCAACGAATCCGGACCTAAAGTGATTTTGTTTCAGGCTTGTGACAAAGGACGCCGGCGTCGTTAATGGAATGGGCCCGCGGAACACGACAGTGAAAGAGCGACTGGAGACGGCGCTCGGCTCACGCGTGACAGCGCTTGCGTCGATGCCGGTCAGCTTTGGACTCATCGGCTTCAAGGCCGATCTCGCCGACGGGCGCAGGCTCGCCGTGAAGGCACGGCTAGAGACCGCGCGCGCCGATCTTCGCCTCGAGGCGTACATGCTCGGCGAGCTCGCCCGCCATTCGGATCTCCCCGTCCCAGCCGTTCACCTCTCGGAGCCGAACCTTCTCGTCATGGATTTCATCGAGACGGATAGCGGTGGCATGACCGCTGGCGTCGAGCGCCATGCCGCAGAGCTGCTCGCCGCATTGCATGCCTCGCCTCGCCCCTTTTTCGGCTATGAGCGCGACACGCTGATTGGGCCGCTGCCGCAGCCGAACCCACGCTCGGATCGATGGATTCCCTTTTTCCGGGACTACCGGCTGCTTGCCATGGCGCGCGCGGCGAAAACCGAGGGACGGCTGCCGGCCAAGCTCCTCATCCGGCTCGAGCGCTTGGCCGAGCGGCTTCCTGACTATCTCGTCGAGCCCCCCACCCCAAGCCTTCTGCATGGCGACCTTTGGACCGGGAATGTGCTCGTGCGCGGCGACAGAGTTGCGGGGTTTATCGATCCCGCCATCTATTGCGGGCACTCTGAAATCGAGCTCGCTTTCACCACCATGTTCGGCACCTTTGGGGCGCCCTTCTTCGAGGCTTACGAGGCGCTGCTGCCCTTGGAGCCTGGGTTTCACGAACTCAGATCGGCCCTCTACAAGCTCTACCCGACGCTCGTGCATGTGCGGCTGTTCGGCTCGGCCTATCTTCCGCTTATCGAGCAAACCCTTGCGCGCGTTGGGCTGTAGATTTCAGAAAAAAGAACCGGCCCGGGTGTCCCGGGCCGGTCTTCCCTGCGAAACGAGCCGAACTCCAAAGGCATTGCCTTTTTGATGGGCTCTGGCTCGCCCCCCCATTTTGTTCCTAAGCCGCTAGTATCGGAGATCAGGTTCCCTCAGAATCTCTCGCGCGCTTCAGTCTTTCTTACGCTTCTGGCGACTGGCCCCCCGGCCCCGCCGTTGTCGTGATGAGAAGCTAGCGCAGCCGTGGCTGCTCATTCAACATTGGACAAGATCGCTGACTCAAACTGCCGGGCACTGTTGCCGAAATGCCAATTGGCGGGGTCTCTGTCGCCTCTGTCTCCCGCCAGAGATATCATTTGTCTTGCGTAATCAATGGCTTATTTGTATCGCCGCTCCGGTGGGTAGCCTCTTCCGGCTGCTCGCGTTGATGGAATGAGGCTGTCACAATTCACACATTGTGGCGAAAACTATTCAGCCATCTGTGGCGCATCCGCAACGGAACCCGATCGAAGGCCCATCGAGGCGTTTCGCTGATTCTCTAGCTGGGAGATGGGATTGGAAGAGAATGGCGGCTAACCGATGGGGCAGGTGCATCATGCGCTTGCCCCATCGGGCCAAAGTCAAATGAGTGGCAGCGCTGGCTAGCGGCGCAATGACACACTGGCGACCGGACGATAGGTGCCCGAGCCCTGGTTGAACTGGGTGATGTTGATCGAGTGGCCCTTGCCGGAAATGTTGATGCTCATGCGACCGGAAAACTTGTCCCCGGTGATGCGGGCATGAATGGTATTGCCGTTCGCCGTCCCGCTCACGCCGCCATTGGCGTCATAGGTGCTCTCGTTCCAGGACCCTGAAATCCTGCCACCCTTGTAGGTCAGCTTCGTGTTCGTGTTGATTTTGTAGTCGGTACCCGCGCAGTTCATGGTCTGCGACACGTTGGTCCCGGCCACGTTGTAAGTCACCCGGCAGCTCACCTTCTCGGCCTTGCCGTTCGTCGGCGTCACTGTGCCGCCGCCCCGCCAATAACCCTTCAGCTGGTCGAATGGATTGCCCGCTGCCTTGAGTGCAGCCGCTTCGGCCGGTGAAGCCAAGGCTGCGGCGAGGATCAGCGCAGCGAGCGGCAGAGCCCTGCGGGTCAACGACGAAAACAAGCGATATCCCATGGGTTATCCCCTTGCTGCAATGGTCAAAAATTAAGCCTGGAAGAGTCTTGCGATGACGGGCTGTTGCCGCCCCTCGCGCCCGCGTGCATCATGCAAAAAAAACGTGGCGGGGGGAAGATCAATGAAGCTGTTGCGTTATGGGGAGCGAGGCGCAGAAAAGCCGGGGATCCTGGATTCTCAAGGCAGTATTCGCGACCTTTCTCAGGTCGTGAAGGACATTGCGGGCGATGTCCTCGGACCGAAGGGGCTTGAGCATCTCAAAGGCCTCGATCTTGGCAGTCTTCCTGCCGTGGAGAGCACCCCCCGCCTTGGCGCGCCCGTCGCGACGGTGCCGAAGTTTCTCGGCATCGGGTTAAACTACCGGGACCATGCCGAAGAAACCGGCATGCCCATTCCGGAGGCGCCAATCGTCTTTGCGAAGGCGACTTCCTGCATCTCCGGCCCCAACGATCCCATTCTCATACCGAAGGGCTGGGAGCGCATGGATTTCGAGGTCGAGCTTGCCTTCGTGATCGGCAGCCCCGCCAAGAACGTCGCGGAGGCAGACGCGCTCGACCATGTCGCCGGCTATATGATCGCCGACGACGTGTCGGAGCGGAGCTTGCAGAAGGGCGGTCCCGGCGAGTGGATCAAGGCCAAGAGCTATGACAGCTTCGGCCCTCTCGGGCCGTGGCTCGTGACTAAAGATGAGGTGCCTGACCCGCAAGCCCTCGGCCTCACCCTCGATCTCAACGGCGCGCGCATGCAGACCGGCAATACCTCGACCATGATTTTCAGCGTGGCGCATCTCGTAAGTTATATCAGCCGCTTCATGACGCTAATGCCGGGTGACGTCGTCACCACCGGTACACCGCCCGGCGTCGGCATGGCGCGGAACCCACGGGTGTTTCTGAAGGAAGGTGATCAGCTCACGCTCACTGTCGAGGGGTTGAGCGAACAGCGCCACACGCTCGCGGCCGAAGCCTAGCGCTTATCCTCGTCTTCCCACCAGGCGTGGAAGTGGTGCAGGGGGCCCCTGCCCTTGCCGATGTCGAGCACGTCGGCGGCAAAAATTGCCTGAGTGACATAGGCCTTGGCGGACTCCACCGCCTCAGGCAGGGGGGTGCCCTTGGCAAGCTCGGCGGCAATGGCCGCCGATAGCGTGCAACCGGTGCCGTGGGTATTGCGGGTATCGGCGCGCGGCGCTTCGAAGCTGAGGGGCTCGGTTCCGTCAAAGAGGATATCGACGGCCGTTGGACCTTCGGCATGTCCCCCCTTGATCAGTACCGCATTGGCGCCTGCCTCTTTCAGCTTCAAGGCTTGCACCGCCATCTCATATTCATTGCGGGCGGGTGAGCCGGCGAGCAGCGCCGCGGCCTCGGCGAGATTAGGAGTGACCAGCGTTGCGAGCGGGATCAGGACGGATAGGAGCGCATTCACGGCGTCGGGATCGAGCAGCGGGTCACCGCTTGCCGCGATCATTACCGGATCGAGCACCACCGGCACGCCGGCAAAATCCTTCAGACCTTCCGCGACTGCTCCTATGACAGGGCCGGTTGCGAGCATGCCAATCTTGATGGCATCGACCTCGAGGTCCGACGCCACAGCCCGCATCTGCTGCAACACGAAGTCCGGCGGGACCATATGTACGGCCTCGACGCGGAGCGTGTTCTGCGCGGTCAGTGCCGTGATGACGCTAGCGCCATAGACTTCAAGCGCCGCGAAGGTCTTGAGATCAGCTTGGATCCCGGCGGCGCCGCAAGAATCCGAGCCCGCAATGGTCAGCGCGATCACCGTCATGGCCGGCACGCCTCAGCCGATTTTCGCCAGCCCCGGAAACAGTTCCAGCATCCAGCCGGAGATAAGGGTCATGGAGTTGGTGAGGAACAGGATGCCGGTCAGGACGAGAAAGCCACCAAGCACCTTCTCCATGGTGGCGAGATGCGGGCGGAAACGCTGCAAGGCATTGAGGAAGGGCCGCACGGCAAAGGCGGCGGCGATGAAGGGAATGCCGAGGCCAAGCGAATAGACAAGCAGGAGCAGCAACCCCTGGCGCACCGTATCTTCGCCGGCGGCCATGACCAGGATCGCGGCAAGCACTGGCCCGATGCAAGGCGTCCAGCCGAAAGCGAAGGCAAGCCCGATCAGATAGGCGCCGACGAGCCCAGCGGGACGGGCGTCGGCATGATAGCGCGCCTCCCGATGCAAGATGGGAATGTGGATCACGCCGAGAAAGTGCAATCCGGCGACGATGATGACTACGCCGGCGATCTTGCTGAGCAGCCCAAGATTCTCGGCGACAAGCTGACCCGCGAACGTCGCCGTGGCGCCGAGGATCACGAACACGGTGGTGAAGCCAAGTACGAAGGCGAACGACGAGAGCACCACGGTCATATAGACGTGGGGCGGTGTCTCGTCTTCGCCGGCGAGCTGGTCGAAGGTCGTGCCCCCAAGGAAACAGAGATAGGGCGGGACGAGCGGCAGCACGCAAGGCGACAGGAAGCTCAACAGCCCTGCGACCAGCGCTCCGAAATAGGTGACAGTCATGCTTGCTTCCGAAATTTCGACGACCGCCTTGCAGCCGAGACTGGGCTCACAAGCCACATCCCCTTATTGCCCGCAAGACCCAGAGCATCACTTTAGCGTCAAGGCTTGTCCGGCAACGTCACGCGGCAGCAGCACGGGCGCGTTCGGCATTGCGGCGAATTGCGGCGATATTGTCGGCGTAAGCGCCGCCCTTGAACACGCCGGAGCCAGCGACGATGACATTGGCGCCTGCCTCCGCCACGAGCGCTACGGTTCCGGGATTGATGCCACCATCGACCTCGAGGTGAATTGGCCGCGATCCGATCATCTTGCGAATGCTCCTGATCTTATCAAGCTGGGCCGGGATGAAGGCCTGACCTCCGAAGCCCGGGTTAACCGTCATCACCAGGATGAGGTCCACCTTGTCGCGCACGTGCAGAAGCGCGGACTCATGCGTCGCTGGCGTGATGCTCACGCCGGCCTGCTTGCCGAGGCCCTTGATGAGCTGAAGCGAGCGGTCGAGATGGGGACCTGCTTCGGCATGCACGGTGATGATGTCGGAGCCCGCCATGGCGAACGCCTCTATGAAAGGATCGCATGGTGCAATCATCAGATGCACGTCGAACACTTTCTTCGAATGCGGACGCAACGCCTGCACCACATCGGGGCCGATGGTAATGTTCGGGACGAAGTGCCCGTCCATCACGTCCACATGGATCCAGTCGCAACCGGCGGCGTCTATGGCGCGCACTTCCTCGCCCAACCGCGCGAAGTCGGCCGAGAGGATCGAAGGGGCAATGATGATGTCACCTGGCGCCGAGCGATCCGCCATTGGGGCCTCGTTCATGACGCGGCAGCTTTGGCCTGCGCATCACACTTTGACAAGGCCGTTATCACGCCAAACCCTTAAGCCCCGTTCTCCGCGAGCGCAGCCACGGCTGGCAGGGTCTTGCCCTCCAGCCATTCGAGAAAGGCGCCACCCGCCGTCGAGACATAAGTAAAGTCCTGGCCGACACCCGCGGCATTGAGCGCCGCCACCGTGTCGCCGCCACCGGCGATGGCCACGAGCTTGCCCTCCCGCACCAGCCGCGCGGCCTCGCGCATCAGCTCATAGGTCCCGTTGCCGAAGGGCGCGAACTCGAACGCGCCGACCGGGCCGTTCCAGACCAGCGTCTTCATCGTGCCAAAACGCCGTTTCAAGTCGGCGACGGATTTCGGGCCGATATCGAGGATCATCTGGTCTTGAGGGATGTTCCCGACATCGCAGATCTGCCAATCGGCCCCGGTCTTGAGCTCCTTCGCCACGACGAAGTCTTGGGGCAGCACGATCTCGCAATTGTGCTGTCTCGCGCGCTCCATGATCTCCTTGACCACGGGCACCGCGTCGGGCTGGCAGAGCGACCTTCCGATCTCCACGCCTTGGGCGTAGAGGAAGGTGCTGGCCATGCCGCCGGCAAGAACGAGCGCGTCCATCCGTTCGGTCAGATTGGTCAGAACCTGAATCTTGGTGGAGACCTTGGCGCCACCGGCAATCGCCATCACGGGGCGAGCGGGGTGCTCGAGCGCCCGGTCGAGCGCCGTAATCTCGGCCATCATCAAGAGCCCCGCATAGGCTGGCAGAAGATGCGTGATGCCCTCGACCGAGGCATGTGCCCGATGTGACGACGAGAAGGCATCGTCGACATAGAGATCGCCGAGCTCGGCCAAAGCCCTCGCGAACCCCATATCGTTCTTCTCCTCGCCTTCGTGGTAGCGAAGGTTCTCGAGCACGGCCACCTCGCCCGGCTTCAGTGCGGCAACGCCGCGTTTTGCCTCCTCGCCCACGCAATCCTTGACGAAATGAACGGGCATGCTGCCCAACAGCTCGGCCACCTTGGCCGCGACCGGCGCAAGCGACGTCTCGGGGCTCGGACGTCCCTTGGGACGACCAAGATGGGTGAGCACGACGATTTTGGCGCCGCCATTCGATAGCTGCCTGATGGTGGGCAGCACGCGCGCGATGCGCGTCGTGTCGGTGACGGTTCCATCCTGCATGGGTACGTTGAAATCGACGCGGAGCAGTACGCGCTTGCCGCGGACGTCGAGCCCATCGATGGTGTGAATGCGCGAGAAGTCCGGCTTGTTCCCGCCGTTCACGTTGGCGGCGCGGGCAATGGTAGAAACATCAATGTCGTTCATATCAACCTGCTCATCACTACTGCGGTATCACTCATGCGATTGGAGAAGCCCCATTCATTGTCGTACCAGGAAACGACGCGGCAGAAGGTGCCGTCCACGACCTGAGTCGATTCGAGATCGAAGATCGAGCTTAAGGGGTCGTGATTAAAGTCAGACGACACGAGAGGCTTCGCATTCACTCCGAGGACGCCCTTGAGCGGACCCTCCGCTGCTTCGATCATTGCCTTGTTGATCTCCTCTTTGCTGGTCGGGCGCGAGGAGGTGAAGGTCAAGTCGATCATGCTCACATTCGGCACCGGCACCCTGATCGAGGCGCCATCGAGCTTGCCTTTCAACTCAGGCAGCACGAGGCCGACGGCCTTGGCGGCGCCGGTCGAGGTCGGGATCAGATTGGTGGCCGCGGCGCGGGCCCGGTAGGGATCCTTGTGCAGCGTGTCCACGGTGCGCTGATCGCCGGTATAGGCGTGGACCGTGGTCATATAGCCGTGGCGGATGCCGATCGCCTTGTTGAGCACGCTTGCCACCGGCGCAAGGCAATTGGTGGTGCAGGAGGCGTTCGAGACGACGTGATGCTCTTGCGTCAGCTTCTCGTCATTGACCCCATAGACCACGGTCAAGTCGGCGTTCTTGCAGGGAGCTGAAACGAGCACGCGCTTCGCGCCTGCGGTCAGGTGCTTGCCGGCGCCATCGCGGTCGGTGAACCGTCCCGTGCATTCCATGACGATGTCGACGCCGAGATCGCGCCAGCGAAGCTTTTCGGGATTGGCTTCCGACAGCACGGCCAAGTCGTGACCGTCGGCCTTGAGGTGGCCGTTTGCAGCGGTGACTTTGCCAGGAAAGCGTCCATGCACGCTGTCAAATTCGAGCAGGTGGGCATTCATCTCCGCCGAGCCGAGATCGTTGATCGCCACGAAATCGAGGTCCTTGCGGCCGGCTTCGAGGAACGCCCGAAGCGTGAGCCTGCCGATCCGCCCGAATCCGTTGATGGCGACGCGCTTATTCGACATCTCTCCTCGCTAAATGTGCAACAGCGCTAATATCTCATTGAAAACAGGATATTAGGTCGCTTCTGCGCCGATTGGGCTAACTCTGGGCAACAACTGCCCGTCGCCCGCGCCCACTCATATCGTTATGGCGAGTCATTTAGCAAGCCGCACCCCAGGCTTTCGCCCATTGGTGAATTCGACTCCCGCCCTCTTTAGCGCCTTCTTGACGCCGCCAGAGTCTTGGGACGGCCACTTGACTTACCAAGCTCAATAGCGCTGACGGTATCCCAGTGAACCCCGGGCTTCTTGCTAGCGGTCTCGGCCTGTCAGTGCGATAAGCCCAAGGCGCTTTGGCAACTCGGTGATAGCGCACCAGCATTGGCCCCAAGACATGCTATCGCGCGTCCACCTCCTAGCGGAACCTGGGGACAATATTTTTGGAAATCTCCCGCGCAGGATATCCGCAGCATGTAAAACGCTTCGCGGGGGAGCATGGCCCTCAGGACTGGGCGCTTTGAGGAATTGGGCTTGGGCTTCGTTGTCGCAGGAGCCTTGTCTGCGGGCGCTGTGTTCGCCACGGCTTGCTAACAGGGCGATGAAAGGCTCGCTGCATTGGCCTGCAGGCAAGACCAAGCGGTGCGCGTGCGAGGATGCACTCCAGG
>Ga0187817_10001957_pt1 | contig 10381 bp, 8 predicted proteins | sample NC_wetland_sal_i_17_FD_132431 | JGI IMG/M metagenome (GOLD analysis project Ga0187817, IMG submission 132431) | Wetland sediment microbial communities from Neuse River Estuary, North Carolina, USA - SO4_2 | ecosystem: Environmental > Aquatic > Freshwater > Wetlands > Sediment | place: USA: North... | reverse complement strand
GTCCATTTTCCGGGGATCGTAGCGAAAGTGCGAACGGCCAGTGGCTTCGACAAGGCCGTGGGCCATAAGTGCACCGGTGGAAACGATGGCTTTGACAATGCCAGATTCAATGAGATCGCAAAAGACCAGACCCATTTTGCCGACGGTGAGAGCACCGGCGAGCGTCATGACGACGAAGCAGTCCTTATCGCGAGCCATGGCCTCCAGAACGTCGGCGGCATCACCGATCTGGCGGGCGGTGTACGCGGTGTCGCCCATGGCGCGGACAAGATCGTCGATGGATTTGATTTTGGATAGGTCGAGAGGATAGATGGGGCGGAGTTTGTCTTTGACAGGATCATGAAGAACGCGACCAGTAACGGTTTTGCTGGAAGATTTGGCCATTACGACTCCTCACACAGAATGTGAACAACGTGTAATGATCCGCGTGAATAAATTGTGCCGAATGCGTGCGGAAGATTGTATGTCCAGGAGAATAGATAGTACAAACTAGCGAAGAAGAAAAGTAGAATTCGTGGAAGATGCTCTGCTGTTTGCAGCGATAACGGATATCCGATATCAGTAATCAGATAAGAGGAAGCTGGTCGCGGCGATGACGCGCTGGAAGGAATAAAGAATGGCGAATAAGTTCACGGTGGGATTGGTGCAGATGCGGTGCACCACGGACAAGGAAGAAAATCTGACACGTGCAGAAGAGAAGATTGGCGAGGCGGCCGGGCGCGGAGCGCAGATTATCTGCTTGCACGAATTGTTTGCTGGAGAGTATTTCTGCCGGACGGAAGACGCTGAGCTGTTTAATTTGGCAGAAGCGGTGCCTGGGCCGACTACTGAAAGATTGAGTAAAGTGGCGAAGGCAAGGAACGTGTCGCTGGTGGTTTCCTTGTTCGAGCGAAGGGCCGCGGGGGTCTATCACAACACGTGCGCGATTCTGGATGCGGATGGATCGTACCTGGGAAAATACCGGAAGATGCATATTCCGGACGACCCGCTGTACTACGAGAAATTTTATTTCACGCCTGGAGATTTGGGATTTTTGAATTTTGATACGAAGTATGCGCGAGTTGGCGTGCAGATTTGCTGGGACCAGTGGTACCCGGAAGGATCGCGAATCACAGCGATGAACGGCGCGCAGGTGATTTTTTATCCCACGAGTATTGGGTGGCACCCGCGCGAGAAAGCGCAGGTCGGTGCCGCACAACTGGATTCTTGGAAGACGATTCAGAGAGCGCATGCGGTGGCGAATGGAATGTATGTGGCGGTAGTGAACCGTGTGGGATTTGAGGGGAAGCCGGAGAAAGGCGATCCGGGGATTGAGTTCTGGGGAAATTCGTTTGTGGCGGATCCGTCCGGGCAGGTGGTGGCGGAAGCGTCCAATGATAAGGAAGAGATATTGGTGGTGGAGTGCGATCCGGCAAAGAGCGAGGACACGCGGCGGAATTGGCCGTTTTTTCGAGACCGGAGGATTGATGCGTTTGGGCCATTGATGGAGAGGTGGATTGGAGAGGGAGGTTCAGGAGGTTGAGGATTAAGGCGGTAGAGGAAGTGAAGGATCGGATATAAGGCAAGATGCTGCGGTTGAGATCCCCTCGAAACTCGGGGTAGGCCTTCGCTTCGCTCAGGATGACACTTTTTTTGCAGTGAGTCCCAGTCGGCTGTTTGAGAATTATCCGGATTGCTTTGTATGTCTAGCAAGCACAGCCAGGAATGTCCCCGGCTGTTCAAACGGGGGTCTAAAGACCCTCCACTACACAGGCGGAGATTCGCAGAGAGATCATGACAAAACATGGGAATGGGAAGACACCGGGGGAATGGGGATTCCGAATGCCGGCGGAATGGGAGAGGCATGAGGCTACCTGGCTGGGGTGGCCACATGAGTTGACGGATTGGCCGGGGAAATTTGCGCCGATTCCATGGGCGTTTGCGGAGATGGTGCGGCTGCTGTCGCAGGTGGAACGGGTGTTTCTGCTGGTGGAAGATGGAGCGGCGGAGAAACGCGCGCGCGGAATACTGAAGAAGGCCGGGGCCAAACTGGAGTCGGTGGAGTTTTTTCGCGTGCCGACGGATCGGGGATGGATGCGGGATTCGGGGCCAATCTGCGTCAAGAATGCTGCGGGCGCGGTGGCCTACAACAACTTTGTGTTTAATGGGTGGGCCAAGTACGACAACCACAAGAAGGATGCGGCGGCGGTGAGTCGCGCGAATGCACGGCTGAAGCGGCGGGTGTTTTTGCCAATGCACCGCAGGAGGCGCGTGGTGCTGGAGGGCGGGTCGATTGACGTAAATGGGAAAGGGACGCTGCTGACGACGGAAGAGTGTTTGCAGAGCAAGGTGCAGGAGCGCAATCCGGGATTTACGAAGGAAGATTATGCGGAGGTGTTTCGGGAGTATCTTGGCGTGACGAATGTGTTGTGGCTGGGGAATGGCATCGCGGGAGATGATACCCATGGGCACGTAGACGATCTGACGCGGTTTGTGAACGAGACTACAGTGGTCACGGTTGTGGAAGAAGATCGTGAGGATGCGAATTACACGGTGTTGCAAGAGAATTTGTCGCGATTGCGGGAGATGAAGGATCAAGACGGGCGAGCCTTGACGGTGGAGATGCTGCCTATGCCGCGAGTGGTGTATTTTGATGGGCAACGATTGCCGGCGAGTTATGCGAATTTCTATATTGCGAATGGGTTGGTGATTGTGCCGACGTTTAATGATGTGAATGATCGGGTGGCGCTGAATACTTTGGCGAAATTGTTTCCGGGGCGGGAAGTGGTGGGAATTCACTGCCGGGATTTGGTGCTGGGGCTGGGGACATTGCATTGCATGACGCAGCAGGAACCCAAGGCCGAAAATAGGAAATAGAAATTCGAAATTCAGATACGGCACCGGTAAGTGGAAACCACAAGAGGAGGAGAAATGGTCGGGCTGAGTGTGATGGCAATGATCCAGGAGCACGTCGTGGTCGTGGAATGGCAGCGGGGACTGTTGGGCTGGTTGGTGATTGGGTTGCTGGCGGGGTGGCTGGCGGGGAAGATTGCGCGGGGGCGTGGGTTTGGGTGCATCGGGGATATTGTGCTGGGGTTGATTGGGTCTGTGATTGGGGGATGGATTTTCACGAAATTAGGAATAGTGCACGGGAATACGTTTTTGTTCTCGTTGGCGGCGGCTACCGTCGGTGCAGTGATTCTGGTGTCGATTGCGCATTTGTTTTTTGGCGGGAGCAACAAATAGCCGCGTGGAGTTTGCGGCCACGGACTTGGGCACAACATGTTGTGCCCCTACAGAGGTGGCGGCAATCGGGATGATTTTGTCACAGGCGGTGACGAAAAGGCCGCAGGGCGAGGAGTTTGGCGATGTGGTAGCATGTGAGGTTCGGTAGTGGAGCAAAAACTTCGTTGAGTAAGCCAACACAAACGCTGACCGCAATACCGCTGGGTGGACTGGGCGAATTTGGAATGAACATGATGGTGTTCCGCTATGGCGAGGACATCATCGTGGTGGATGCGGGAATGATGTTCCCGGAATCGGAATTGCTCGGCGTGGATTTAGTGATTCCGGACATTACCTACCTGAAACAAAACCAGGAGCATGTAAGGGCGATCGTGCTGACCCACGGGCACGAGGACCACATCGGGGCACTGCCGTACATTTTGCGGGATCTGAATGTGCCGATTTATGGCACGCGATTCACACTGGCCCTGGTGAAGAAGCGGCTGGAAGAAGCCGGTCTGCTGGAATCGGCGAAGATGTTTGAGGTGACGCCGGGACGGCTGGTAGAAATCGGTCCGTACGAAATTGAATTTATCCCCGTAACGCACAGCACCGTGGACTGCGTGGCGCTGGCGATTCGAACGCCGATTGGCGTGATCATTCACACCGGAGATTTCAAGATTGATCAGACGCCGGTAGATGGCGCGCCATTCGATTTGCACGCGTTTGCGCGCTACGGAAATGAAGGAGTGCTGGCGCTGTTCAGCGACTCAACGAACGTGGAGCGGCCGGGGTTTACGCCATCGGAACGCGCGGTGGTACCACGGATTGAGGAATTGACACGGCTGGCGCCACGGCGAGTGGTGCTGTCGTGCTTTGCGTCGTCGATCCACCGGATCCAGCAGGTCATTGACATTGGGGAACGAGTCGGGCGAAAGGTGGGCTTTGTCGGGCGAAGCATGGTGGACAACGTCGAGATTGCGCATGATTTGGGACTGTTGCGCATTCCGGACGGGATGGTGGTGCGTCCACAAGACATTCGGGGATTTGATCCGAAGAAATTGCTGCTGCTGGTGAGCGGCTCGCAGGCGGAGCCCATGTCGTCGATGTCGCGAATCGCGGTGGACAATCACCGACTGGTGACCATCGACGAGAATGACACGATTATTTTGTCGGCGAGAATTATTCCGGGAAATGAGAAGGCCATCTTTCGGATGCTCGATCATATGTTCCGAAGACGGGCACTGGTGTACTACGACAATTCGGCCGGACAGATTCACGTCAGCGGACATGCCAGCCAGGAAGAGCAGAAGATGGTGCTGCGGCTGGTAAAGCCGAAATATTTCATTCCCGTGCACGGGGAGTACCGGCATTTGTTCCGGCACGCGGCGCTGGCGCATCAGTTGAATTGCGTGAGCGAGGAAATCATGCTGCTGGAAAATGGGAAGGTAATCGAGTTTACGGAGGACGGCGCGTACCGGAGGGACCCCGTGGCGGCGGGACGGGTGCTGGTGGATTCGGGATCGCTAGAAGAGATTGAAGAGCTGGTGGTGCGCGACCGGAAACATTTGTCGGAAGAAGGAGTAGTGATCCCAATCATCGCGATTGACAAGCACACAGGGCAGGTGGAATCAGCGCCGGAAATCGTGACGCGCGGATTGATGAGCGAGAACGGAAATGAATTTATGGCTGGTGCGCGGGATGTGGTGTCGCGGACGGTGGAATCGTCGAACCTCGAGGAACGGGCGGATTGGTCGGTGATCAAGGAAAAGATTCGGGTGGATTTGAAGAGGTATATCAATAAGCAGACGTCGAAGAGGCCGTTGATTTTGCCGGTGATTTTGGAAGTTTGAGAGAAGCACTATCAGAGAACAGCGATCGGCGATCAGGAAGCAAAAACTCGGCGCGACAAACTTCGGATCGCGGGAGAGATATCGGATATCAGAGCCGGATATCAGGAAGCAAAGAGAAGAAGCGTTATAGCACGTTTCTCGATCCGCAAGGACAAAGCATCGAAAACCCAGATGCTTGAGACGGTGACACCCGAGCCAGCGATTCCATCAAGTTAAGCTAACAACTGAGACAGATAGGCTAGAATCGGACGCGCATGGCGAATCCAGATAATGCTGTTCCACGCATAGAACAGTTCCCTGCCCCGACAAACGGAGGAGCGTCAGGATCGCGGGCGGCGATGACCTTTATCATCGTGACTGTGCTGCTGGATTTTCTGGCGTTTGGAATTATTGCTCCGGTATTGCCGGACCTGATCAAGCAGTTCGAGGGGGGGGATATTGCGCGGGCCTCGGATATGGTGGGCTATTTTGGGTTGATCTGGAACCTGATGCAATTTTTGTTCCTGCCGGTGCTGGGTGCGTGGAGCGATCGCTTTGGGCGGCGTCCCGTTGTTTTGATTTCGTGTTTGGGTTTGGGGCTGGATTACATCTTCATGGCGCTGGCGCCTTCGTTGAAATGGTTGTTTGTGGGGCGGCTGATTTCGGGAATTACCGCGTCGAATGTGTCCACCGCGTTCGCATATATCACGGATATATCGGCACCCGCGGATCGTGCCAGACGATTTGGGATGCTGGGAGCGTCGTTTGGTGTGGGGTTCGTCGTAGGCCCGGCGCTGGGTGGGTTGCTCGGGCAGTATAACTTGAGGGCGCCGTTCTGGGCGGCGGCGACCTTGAGCCTGGCGAATTTCCTGTATGGAGTCTTCGTGCTGCCGGAATCGTTGCCAAAGGAGAAGCGTGCGAAATCGGCATGGCACATGGCAAATCCCTTAGGATCGCTAACGCTGCTGCGATCGCATCGAGAATTGGCCGGATTATCGGTGGTAGTACTGCTGTTTTATCTAGGACATCAAGCACTGCAAAGTGTGTGGGTGTTGTACACCGAATATCGCTATGGATGGAACCAGCGGGACATTGGATTATCGCTGGCGGTAGTCGGTGTATGCACGGCGATCGTGTCTGGTGGTTTGGTAGGGCCTTATGTGAAAAAATTTGGTGAGCGAAGGAGCCTGGTCAGCGGATTATGTTACGGGACGCTGGCATTCGTGGGATTTGGGTTGGCCTGGAAGGGTTGGATGATGCTGGCAGCAATCCCGTTTATCGCATTGTGGGGAGTGGCCGGGCCGGCGATGCAATCGTTGATGTCCCAACGGGTGGATGCCACGTCGCAAGGGAAACTGCAGGGAGCAGTCAATTCGCTACGGGCTTTGACGGGCGTGGCGGGGCCGGTGCTGTTTACCCAAGTGTTTGCGGCGGCGATCTCGAAAAACGCGCGCGTGAGTTTGCCCGGTGCGCCGTATTTTTTGGCAGGCGCGTTGTTGCTGTCAGCGATGGTGATGGCGGTGGTAGTGACGCGGCAACCTGCGGGACAGCATCCTTGAGGGCGCAAAAGCGGCAGCCTCAGCAGCACACCCGGAACTTCAAAAGAGCAAACCCCAGAGCAAAGCGAACCCAAGGACACAGCCAGGGATGGTTGCGCGACGAAGAAAAGTGATGAGGTGTATCAGGAAAGTTGATTCTGGACGCGCAGGGGTGTAGCCTTTCCGAACCAGCTAGGAGGACATCATGGCTACAGCGACGAGCGTAATTGAACCCAAAGTGAAGGTGAGCGCGACAAAACTGCTGATTAATGGGAAATGGGTGGATGCCGTTTCGGGCAAAACGTTTCCGACGATTAATCCCTCAACGGGTGAGGTGATTACGCAAGTGGCGGAAGCCGATGCCGCGGACGTGGACAAGGCAGTAGCGGCGGCTCGCGCGGCGTTCGATCACGGGCCATGGAGAAAGAAATTCAGCGCGGCGCAGCGCGGCGTGTTGATGAACAAGCTGGCCGACCTGATTGAGAAACACAAAGAGGAATTGGCGGAACTGGAATCGCTGGACAACGGGAAGCCGTACCACGTCGCATTGGCAGCGGATCTGCCGCTGACGATTGCGTGCTACCGCTATTACGCGGGATGGGCAGACAAGATTCAGGGGAAGACGATTCCGGTACAGGGGCGGTACTTCACGTATACGAAACACGAGCCGGTGGGCGTGGTCGGTCAGATTATTCCTTGGAATTTCCCGTTGTTGATGCAGGCTTGGAAATTAGGGCCGGCGTTGGCGGCAGGATGCACGGTGGTGCTGAAACCGGCGGAGCAAACGCCGTTGACGGCGTTGCGGGTAGGCGAATTGATTCTGGAGGCGGGATTCCCCGAAGGCGTGGTGAATCTGCTGCCGGGTTACGGCCCCACGGCAGGTGGAGCGCTTGCGCGGCATATGGATGTAGACAAGGTGGCATTCACGGGCTCGACGGAAGTTGGGCATCTGATCATGAAGGCGTCCGCCGAAACAAATTTGAAGCGGGTGACGCTGGAATTGGGCGGGAAGAGTCCGAATATTGTTTTCGCCGATGCGGATATGGACGAGGCCATCGAAGGCGCGCATTTCGCACTGTTCTTCAATCAGGGGCAGTGCTGCTGCGCTGGGTCACGTTTGTATGTGGAAGAGAAATGCTACGACGAGTTCGTGGCGAAGAGCGTGGAACGGGCGAAAAAGAGGACGGTGGGAAATCCGTTCGATAAGAACACCGAGCAAGGCCCGCAGGTGGATCAGGATCAGTTCAATAAGGTTATGGGCTATATCGAGAGCGGGAAACAGGAAAAGGCCAAGTTGCTGGCCGGTGGAAACCGCGTTGGCGACAAGGGTTACTTCATCGAGCCGACGGTGTTTGCCGACGTGCAAGACAATATGAAAATTGCGCAGGAAGAAATCTTTGGGCCGGTGATGTCGATCCTGAAGTTCAAGGATGTCAATGAAGTGGTGGACCGCGCGAACAAGTCGCTGTACGGGTTGGCGGCGGCGGTTTGGACCAAGGACATTACTAAGGCTCACGCGATTGCTGACGGAGTGCGAGCCGGAACCGTATGGGTGAACTGCTATGACGTGTTTGACGCAGCGGCGCCGTTTGGCGGGTTCAAGCAGTCGGGACTCGGGCGCGAGCTCGGAGAGTACGGGCTGGCAAATTACACGGAAGTGAAGACGGTCACGGTGAAGTTGTAGCGCGGCTGATATCAGTAATCAGGTATCAGACACCAGGCGTGTTCGGCATCTCCGTGACAATCCGTTCGGAACTGTGGTGAGATAGGGCGCAGCGGTAATGCGCCCTATTCCATTGAAGAGACGGGCCGAATCGGATGGTGCAATGAGAGAAAAACAGATTGGGCTGGCGTGGGCGGCTTTTCGGGCCGCCTTTTTCATTTTGGTGATTGCAGCAATGGTGCTAGCGACTTCACTTTTCGCGCAGGATACTTCGCCGGCGTTTCGGCGGGCAGAACATTTGCGGCATGGGATTAATTTGAGTCATTGGTTCGCCCAAGTGTTCGACCCCAAAGGCTACACGAAAGAACATTTCGATACATACGACACAGGGCAGGATATGGCTCTGATCAAGTCCATGGGCTTCGATCATGTGCGGTTTACCTTAAACAACGAGCCAATGTTCCGGCGGGGGCAGGCGGACCGGATTCCGGCAGATTACCTCGCGATGGTGGACGCGGCAGTGAAGATGATTTTGGATCAGGGTCTCGCCGTGATTATCGACATTCACCCGGAAAGTGACTTCAAGGCTCGGCTTGCGGCGGATGATGGGGTTGTGGAGCAGTTTGAGGATTATTGGCGCGCGCTGGCGAGGCATTATTCGACCGTGGATCCGGAGTGGGTGTTTTTCGAGGTTCTGAACGAGCCGGAATTCAAGGACCGCTACCGATGGGAAGGAGTGCAGATGAGGCTGGCGCGAGCGATTCGGGAAGGCGCTCCAAACCACACCATTATTGTGGCTGGGGCGAACTGGTCGTCGGTCACTGAATTGATTTTTATGGAGCCGCTACGCGATCCCAACGTTATCTATAATTTTCATTTCTATGATCCGCACATTTTTACGCATCAGGGAGCGACGTGGAGCACAAATTTCCAGCATTATTTGAACAGGCTTCCCTATCCTTCAACTCCGGAAAATGTGCAAGCCGCGGTGGGGCAGGCTCCGGATGCGGTCAACCAGCAGGCGATCGTGCGCTATGGACTGGATCACTGGAACGCCGAGCGGGTTGATGCGGAGATCGCGGTGGCAGCGGCTTGGGCTAAGCGTTGGCACGTGCCGCTGACATGCAATGAATTTGGCGTGTATCGCGAGGCAGCAGCGCCAGAAGCCCGTGCCACGTGGATTCATGATGTGCGGACAGCGCTGGAGAAGTATGGGATTGGATGGACGATGTGGGATTACGCCGGGGGATTCAGCGTGGTGGACACGAAGGATGGGACGCGTGGGCCGGATGATGTGACGTTGCAGGCGTTAGGATTGAAAAAGTAGGAGCATAAGACGAAGAGAGGGATGAAGCAGAGAACGCGGAGTGCCGCGGAGAGATTGATAGGCTGGACTCACCACGGTTATTGACAGCGATCAGCGAGACCCATAGCTCGAGAAAGCGGTGGCGAGCCACCGCACTCCAAAGGTAGGATTGGCCGCAAATGGCGGCTGTGGCGATACGACAGTATGAAGCGCGGGATTTTGCGGCATTGTACAAGCTCGATCAAGCGTGCTTTCCGCCGGGCGTCGCGTACAGCAAATGGTCCTTGCAATATTTCTTGAATCTTCCGGCCGCGGATTGTCTGGTGGCCGAAGAGGGCAGACCCTTCGGGACTCGGGGCAAACAAATTGTCGGCTTCATTCTGGCGGAAAAGAATCCGCCCTTGGCCCACATCATTACCTTGGATATAACTCCGGCGAAGCGACGGGCGGGGCTTGGTTCCATACTGCTGGAAGAAATGGAAAAGCACTTTCGATTTCACGAAGTGCACGCGGTACTGCTGGAAACGGCAGTGGACAATGAAAGCGGGATTGCGTTCTGGAAACATCATGGATATCGTACAGTAGCGGTGTTGAAACGGTATTACTTGGGCCGGATTGACGCGTACGAGATGCGCAAACGGCTGGACGAGTAACGGGTAATTCGTGCCCAGCACCTCGAACGAAATAGCGCAGGCAAAGCTGTATCGCACCTCCAGCGCTGCAAATCTGTTGCGCCAGGGCGCGTTGTGTCGCGAGTCAAGAGCGAGATGCCGGCCTAAAGGCGCTGCGCTACGAAAGCAAGAAAACAGGCCCTTCGGAACTCAGGGCAAGCAAATGC
>Ga0187817_10001956_pt1 | contig 10382 bp, 4 predicted proteins | sample NC_wetland_sal_i_17_FD_132431 | JGI IMG/M metagenome (GOLD analysis project Ga0187817, IMG submission 132431) | Wetland sediment microbial communities from Neuse River Estuary, North Carolina, USA - SO4_2 | ecosystem: Environmental > Aquatic > Freshwater > Wetlands > Sediment | place: USA: North... | reverse complement strand
GTGGTAATCCCGCGAGATGGATCATCACCCGAACCGCGTAGTCCGTAGCGCGAGTGATCTGCATGGAATTCCCAAATTGGACCAACTTGGTCCAATTTCCGCTGAAAAATCTAAATCGCGCCGGGGACTATGTCTGTGATTTTCGGCACGAGAGATTGTGACTTGTATCACGCACTTCTGCAGAGAGATGCCTTCGCTTCGTGCGGTTCAGAGAACAGCTTCAGCTGGGAATAATGCGCAGTGCGACCAGCGACGATTTTCCAGGCACGGAATTTTCCACGGTTGTGCTCAACAGGAGTTGGAAGTAGGCAGGTATCGTCTTGTGGTCGGGGGAAAGGTTCAGCAGCGCTTTGCGGAGTTCGGCCATCCGCTCCGGATTCGTGAGGTATTCGATGGCGGCTTGAGAGCCCTGGGTGTAAATGCCATAAATCAGGAGAACACGCTTCTCCCTGGTTTCGTTCGGCAGCAGGAGAACGACGGCATAGTCGCGGGTCAGTTGGTTGGTGACGGAATCGAATTCGGGTTTGTAGACCGGCAACTCTCCGGGCAGAGGATTGCTGTTGAGAATCACTCCGCTCTGAAAATGAAATCCCGAGACGTTAAGAAACACCCGGCCACTCCAGGTCTGATTGCCTCCCAGAAGGATGGCATTGTCTCCCTTGATTTCGTCGAGGTTCACCAGGCGAGACTGCTGGACACGGCATTTTTGGCCGGCGCCCGAAAACATCTCGCAAAGGTTGACCACGCCCAGAGTCTCCCCGACGGAAGTGAAATCGGTCAGGCTGGGGACGAACAGGAATCGCTTTAACTCGTGGAAGTGGATGGTATCGCGAAATTCTGGAAGACTCGACTTGGGAATCTCATGGCTGTTGGCAAGAGTCTGCGGGCTATCGCCGTCGTGCGCGGCGCGTAAAAGCGGGTGATTGGGAATCGTGATCAGCGGGGGCTCGGCTGGCGGAAGGAATGGGTGCCAGAACCAATCCAGTTCGTCCGGCAAACCGGCAGTCTGGACTCGAGCCTGGGCGCTGCGCCGGTTTTGCCAGGTCGAGGCCACCAGCAACGATGCCAGCACCACGCAGAGGACGGCGAGAATCACGGTCAAGGCGAAGCGAGGGCCGGCGAATGCCCGGCTCTCCAAAGGAGAGGACGGTTTCTGCAGATCCGCGGGCGGTTGTTCCTGCCCGGCGTTGCGAGTGAAAAGGGGAACATAGTGTCCAGAAGGCAGATCCAGGCGGATCGGACTGCTCAAGCCTTCCTCTTCGTAGTACTTCTTGAGCAGGCGGCGGATTTCGTGCGCTTGTACGCGCACAATCGGGTCCCGCTGGGGATTGAAATCTACTCCCCGGTCGTAAACTTCCACGCCGACAAGGTACTCATTCAGCTTGTCGCCGTTGCCCTGAAAGGCCTGCTCGGAGACAAACTCAAGAAAACGGCTCTTCTTGGGAGAGTTCGCGAAGTACTTGCTGTCGAGAATCCGGCGCAGTTCCTCCCGCTTCTCGAAGAGCGAGATGTGCAGCGTAGCGGAAGTGTGAACCGAGGCCACTTTGGCTGCCCCTTTTCTGGGCCGAACCGGGGAGAGCGGGGTAAGAAAACAGCCCGATTGCGATCAGGGCTCCAGAGCGGACGATAGCACCGCTCGTGAGCGGGCGTCAACGCGGAATGGAAAGCAGGCCCCGTCCGCCGCTAACGGTTATTTGCCACGGTTAATTGCCGTTACTGGTTAGGCGTTCATGGAGGCGCGGCCAGTGTGCGGACACCTTTCCGCTAGGAGCCGACGGGGCATTCTCGTCGGTTCGAACCCCGTCAGGCGACTTGGACGTGGAGCAAAGAGGTGGTGCACGAGAGAATTTCGTCCCCGAGCGCACTTGATCTTTCCCTTTGCAGCGACGGCGCACTCGAAAAGGGCCTCTTAACCTCCCCGTAACCGGAATTACCTTGAGGAAGTGGGCGGGACAGCCTAGAACGGTGCCCGTGCTTCCCAAGGCTCGACTTGCGCTTGATCGTCCAAGGCTAGTTAAGCGCCTGATTCTACTGACTCTTTTCGCTTTCTCGGCGGTCGGGCTGGGGCCCTGTCAGGAATTAACACCGGTTCGCAAGTTCCACGGCCCGATCTTAACTACCCGCTCAAGCGGCGCCGAGGGCAACAAGTACGGATTCGAAGGCGGCAGGGTGCTGAAGATCAAGGATACCTATCACCTGTTCACCTCAGAAATGGTGGGCGATCCGCACTGGGTCAGGATGCGCCTGGCGCACTGGACCAGCCAGGATCGGCTGCACTGGAAGCGGATTGGGACGCTGGCGGAATCCAGCGGAGACTTTACCGGCAAGGATCCGCGCGCGGCATTGTGGTCCCCGATGCCGATCTACGACGCCGCCGAGGGACGGTGGAATCTGTTCTACGTGGCGTATCAGGCGGCTCCGGATACGGCTAGGGAGTGGCTGACGAACCATGAGGGTCGCATCTGGCGGGCGGTCTCTGTGACCGGGGGCGAGGACGGAATCGGCGGACCCTACCAGGATGTTGGAATCATTCTTCAACGCGGAAGAGACTCCGACGCGTGGGAGGGATTACAAGGAACGGATTCGTTCTTCCCTTACCGGGTGGGCGACGCTTGGTATGCGTTTTATGGAAGCGCCCATACGGAAAAGCTGCCGATTTCTCTTTGGCAAGTGGGACTGGCAAAAGCGGCGGAGCTCGCCGGGCCGTGGACGCGATGCACGGAAATGAACCCCTTGAAAGTGGAGAACCGTTTTATCGAGAATCCGGTTGTAAGCAAGTTGCAGGACGGAACTTACGTGGCCGTTTACGACACCGATGCGCCGAATGCGATCGGCTACACCTTCTCGAATGACGGCATTCACTGGTCCCAGGGACAAGATCTCGTGGTTCAGGAAGGCAACGACCTGTGGGCCAGCGACGTGCGCACGCCGCTGGGTCTGATCGCGGAGGGGCCCGACCTGTTCAGCCTGTTCTATACGGCCAATGAAAAAGTCCCGGGAACGGCGCCCGATGGGAACGGAATCACTTCGACTCCGGGCGCGATGGGACTGGTCGAGGTTCGACTGAAGAAATGAAGCAGCAATTTGAAGAGCGAGATACCGGTTCGCAATGATGAAAATTGATACGAGTTTGCGGGGAGGAAATATGCGGAGAAACATGTCGTACAGGTTGTTCGTCTACGCCCTGGTCATCGCAATGCTGGCGTTTGCCGTGCAGGGTGCGGTGGCGCAGGCCAATCGCGCCACGATCACCGGAACGGTGACAGACAGTTCGGGCGCGATCGTCCCTGGCGTGGAGGTCACCGCCACCAACGCCGGCACCAACGTGCCTGCGAAGACCGTCTCCAATGACGCGGGCATCTACGTGATCCCCAATCTTTTTCCGGGACAATACTCGGTCGAATTCAAGAAAGATGGATTCGAGACCCTGCGCCGTCCGAGCGTGACGCTGGAATCCACGGAGGTAGCCCGCATCGACGCCGCGTTGAAGGTGGGCGCAGTGACCCAGACCGTCACCGTGACCACCGAGGCGCCCGTGCTGGACCTGGAGCGTGCATCGGAAGGCACGAACATGAACAGCCGGGTGGTGACTGATTTGCCGCTAAGCATCTACGGCGGCGGGCGCTTTGTGGAGGATTTCGCGGTTGCCATCACGCCGGGCTATTCGCCCATCAGCTCGCCTTACGGTGCCGTGGTGAACGGCGGCCAGTGGTTCGTAAAGGACTACACGGTCGACGGCACGTCCGGCACGGCTAACATCCGCGGCGATTCCATGGAAACCGGCCCCACGATGGAAGCGGTACAAGAGCTGCAGGCGCAGACCAGCGGCCTGGATGCGCAAAGCGCCATCAGCGGCGGCGGTGTCATGTCGTTCAACTTGAAGTCGGGAACTAACAAGTTTCACGGCTCGACATTTCTATACGGCCACAACGAGTTGCTCGATGCCAACACCTGGACCAACGATTACTTCGGTGAGCGGAAAGCCCAGGAGCGCGCTTGGGACTACGGCTTCAGCCTGGGTGGGCACATTATCAAGAACAAGACATTCTTTTTCGCTGCGTTCGAGCGCTATCAACAGGTTGACTTCCGGCTCAATGGAGGTTCGGCGTCGGTTCCTACGGCCAAGATGTTGACGGGAGACTTCAGCGAGTTGCTGGGTAGCACGCTTTGTGGCGGCAGCCCGTGCGCCTCCGGCGGGACTCCGACTATGGTTTACGACTTGTCGGGGAACTTTATTCCCGCAAGAGTAAACATGATCTACGATCCCAATTCGGCGAATGAACCAACCTTGTGCCCTAACTATCAGACCTATGGGCCCTGTCAATTCACCGGCAACGTCATCCCGCAGAATCGGCTCAGCGCGGTGGCGCTGAAGGTCAATTCCTTTTACAAGAACTATGCGCCGCAGTTTGGCGGAATCGACAGCAACGCTAGAGGCCTCCTTCAGGGCGTGCCCACCCAAACCCCGAATCAGTACGTGGTGAAAGTGGATCATAACTTCCGCGACCAGGACCGTCTGTCCGGTTCCTGGATCTACAACCACAGACCGATGACCAAAGACGATACCGGCGGACTGTGGGAAGCAGGGAGCCACACCGGTGGGCCGCTTTCCAACGGCCGCTACCAACTCTATTGGGTGCATGAGGCACGGCTCAGCGAGGCGCACACATTCACCCCGAACATTCTGAACGTACTCAATTTCACCTACAATCTCGACTTCAATTCCAGTTCACCCTCCAACCCCGGCAACTGGAACCAGCAAATCGGATTTGGCGACACTGCAGCCAACACGTTTCCAGTCATTAGCTTCAGCGACAACTCCGCGTACGGCCACAACGAGACATTCCTGGGCAACGCTTGGCAGGGGAATGTCTCCGGCGTGAACATGATTACGGGAGATACCTTCACCTGGACCAAGGGTCGCCACAACCTCAGCTTTGGCGGGGATTTCACGGCCCACCAGATCAATTACCGCTCCGGACAGGGCGCCCTGTCTTTTGACTTCTCCTACTTGAAGACCGCTGGCCCAGGCTATCCGTATGATGGATTTGGATTTGCGACCTACATGCTCGGCTTGTCGGACAAAGCGAGCGAGACCGTGCCTTACTACCTCTACGGGCGTCAAAAGGGACTGTCCCTGTTCGCTCAGGATAACTACAAGGTCACTCCTAGACTCACTCTGAATTTGGGGCTGCGCTGGAACTACAACCTCCGCTTCCATGAGAAATACGGCCGCTGGGCGAATTTTGATCCCACGGTTGTCGATGCTGCGCTTACCTCGATCTATGGCGCGGCCATCCCCGGGTCTCTGGTCTTTGCCAAGAACGGCAGCGACAGCTTCGAGAAAAATGAGTACTGGAGAAATTTCGGACCGACCATCGGCTTCGCCTATCAGTTGTTGCCCAAAACCGTGCTGCGTGGCTCCTACGGCCTGATTTTCAACCCGGTGGGGGTCACGTTCTTCGGAGGCGTTCCCAACAGTTTTGCTCCACAACTGGGGACGAACAGCGCGGCCAACTTCAGTTGGGACGACGCAGCTAACGACGGTACCGGTAACTACCCGGGGGTCTTCGCGAATGCAACGGTGAACACAGATCCTTCGACGATGCTGCCGTTCCCGGTCGCCGTCGATCCTCGCGCGCTTCGCCTCGGTTACAGCGAGGCCTTCAATTTCGGCATCGAGCAGGAACTGACGCCCAACACCAGGCTAGAGATCTCGTACGTGGGCAACCGCGGGCACCGGCTCACTGACACTGCCCTGGCCTGGAACGAAACCAGCACACAGAACTTCCTCAATCTCGTCCAAAATAACCCTGGGGCCAGCAGCATCTGGAATTGGGTGGGTTGTTCGGGTCTGCCAAGCGGCGTGTCCTGCCCCTATCCGAATTTCTATGGTCCAGTGCTGGCGGCGATGGCGCCACTGCCACAGATGGCCGCGACCGAAGTAAATTACTGGTACGGCTGCTGCGCCGACCTCAACTATGTTGGCTTGCCGCTGGGCCAGAGTTTTTACGATTCGCTGGTTTTCAACGTAGTCAAACGTACCGGGCGCGGCCTGACCATGGACCTGAGCTATACATGGTCCAAGCAGGAAGGCGACACCTTCGCCTCCGAGCAGGACTACAACAACGGCTACACGCCGATTCAGGACTTCAGCAAGATGGGGCAGGCGGCACATGCGGTGACGGGCTACGATCTGACCAACATCGTGAAGGGTTATGCCAGCTACGAACTGCCTTTCGGCAAGGGCCAGAAGTGGTCGGCAGAGAACAGGGTTGCCAATGCGATCATCGGCGGGTGGACGGTGGCAGGGATCGTGAATTACTACACGGGCCAGCCGTTCCACCTGGGTGTGCCCGACGGTTACTGGCCGCTATGGGGCAACATATATCCGCAGTTTACAGGCATCGGACAACCCTACGGTACGAAGGGGTTCGTCCCGTTGCCACCGGGGTTTAGCGGTAACGTTCCGCAGGGAAATCGGTACATGCCGACGAGCGTGGCTGCCATTCCGGCCGCCGGTGTCCTTCCGCCGACGCCGACTTCCTCGGCCCTGCGTTGCCCCGGACAGGCCAACGAGAATGCCAGCGTGCTGAAGAACTTCACCATGGGACCGGAGAGCCAGTACAGACTGTCGTTCCGGGCGGAATTCTACAACCTGTTCAACCGCCACTACTACAACATCAACGGTTGCGGCGGTAACAACAACAACTCATTGAGCACGGACCCCACGCAGAACTACGGCGAGATTTTTGGCGTGGCGGACAACCCGCGTTCGGGACAGTTCGCGATTCGCTTCGAGTTCTAACTTTGTACAGCAAGTTCCGCCGGTGCAGTCTGCGAGTTTCACGGGCTGCACCGGTTTTCAGCCACCAGCCAGATCGAATCACGAAATGGATAGTTTTGCCGCGAGAGCTCGAGTTCCACAGCTGCGCATATCCCGATGCCTGCTGGCGGCGGTTCCGCTGGGATGGCTGATGCTGATGGGCGGTGCCACATCCGTGGGTTCCAACGCCGCCTCGGACAATGCGTCGGGCGGCGGGGTGAACTATTACGTCGACTCAGTTTCCGGTCGCGACAATGATCTTGGCACGACGCCAGGTATCGCCTGGAAGACGCTGGCCAAGGTCAACGCGAGCACCTTTCATCCCGGCGACCGCATCCTGTTCAAGTCTGGAGACGCTTGGACTGGGCAGCTCTGGCCCAAGGGATCGGGGACGGCGGAGCGTCCCATTGTGATTGACAAGTATGGCGGCGATGCGCTGCCGGTTGTCAACGGCGCTGGCCTTGCCGAAGATGCCGTGTTGCTCAAGAACCAGGAGTACTGGGAGGTTCGCAACCTCGAAATCACCAACACCGGTTCGACTCCCGGGCCGCGCCGTGGCGTGAATCTCGTTGCTGAAAACTCGGGTGACCTGCATCATCTTTATCTTGAGAATCTGACCATCCATGACGTGAACGGGACCGAGAAAGACAAAGCTAACGGCGGCATCAACTATCATGCGATCGGCGAGATCAAACCCAGCCGCTTTGTGGATCTGCGTATCGAAGGCAATCACATCCGGCACGTGGACCGCAGCGGGATCTTCGGCTGGTCCACGCATTGGATGCGCTCGAAGTGGTATCCCAGCCTGGGGGTGGTGATTCGGAATAACGTACTCGATGACATCGGCGGCGATGGCATCGTCAACGTGGCCACCGATGGAGCGGTGGTCGAATATAACGTTGTCTCCCATGCCAGCCAGCGCTCGCAGGACTACAACGTCGGCATCTGGCCGTGGAGCGCTGACAATACGGTCATTCAGTTCAACGAGGTCTACGGGACGAAGGGCCAGCACGACGCCGAGGGCTTCGATTCCGACTGGAACAGCCGGAATACGATCATTCAATACAACTACAGCCACGATAACGAGGGCGGGTTCCTGCTGATCTGCAACGAGGGTTCGCAGAGTCCGAACGACAGCGCAGGAAATGTGGGCACGATCGTTCGTTACAACATCAGCCAGAACGATCATCATCGCGGGATTAAGCTCTCAGGCCCGGTGAAGAATACGCTCATCTATAACAACACCATCTATGTCGGGAAGGGCGAGGACGTGGATGTGGTCCTGCACACAGACTGGACCGGCTGGGCGTCGGACACATATTTCTACAACAATATTTTCTATGTCCAGGGCACGGCCCGAATCGGCTATGGCGTGAAGGGCAATGAGGATGGGTCGTATGTGAGTGCGCCAGGGTCGGGCAAGAGCACCAGCAATGTTTATGACTACAACGTGTATTACGGCATGAAGCCTGCCGATGATCCGCATGCGTTGACGTTGAATCCGCTACTGGTAGACCCCGGGCACGCCGGGAATGGCCGGAACACAGTTTCTGGATACGCGTTGCGGCCTGATTCCCCAGCGATTGATTCTGGAAGGACGATTGAGAATGGCGGCGGGAAAGACTTCTCAGGCACAGCCGTTCCGCAATGCGGAGCCGTGGACCGCGGGGCGATGGAAGCTCGCGACTGTGCGCGGCAGGGGCAGCCTCAGCATCCTTGATTCCTACACTCCTATGAGAGGAAAAATGATCCGAACATTCATTAAGTCGAACGCAGCCGTTTTGCTGGTCGGGCTCATATACTGCACCGCACAGCCGTCGTTTGCACAGACTCAGGCGACGTTCCGCCCCGAGAAAATGGACGCGGTGCTCTACGGGGTTGCCTATTATCCGGAATACATGCCGTACGAACGGCTGGACAAAGACGTTGCGCTGATGCAGCAGGCCGGCATCAGCGTGGTGCGGGTGGGAGAGTCGAGTTGGGGATTGTGGGAACCGGAGGATGGGCGCTTTGAGTATGCCTGGATGGATCGCGTGGTGGATCGCATGCAGAAGGCGGGGATCCGGGTGATCATGGGCACGCCGACATATTCCATTCCGGCCTGGATGTATAAGGAGCATCCAGAAATTGTCATCACGCGGCTGGGCGGGCAAACAATCAGCTACGGGATGCGCCAGAATACTGATCTATTGAACCCGACTTATCGCTTTTATTGTGAGCGCGTCATCCGCAAGATTGCCGAACACTACAAAGACAATCCCGCGGTCATTGGCTATCAAATCGATAACGAGACTTCGTCGGGCGGTGTTGCGAATCACGACGTGCAGGCGGGATTCGTCGAGTACTTGAAACACAAGTTCAAAACGGTAGATGAGTTGAATAAAGATTGGGGACTCAATTATTGGGGGCAGCGGCTGAACGACTGGACCGAGATTCCGCCGCGGGACGGGATCCTCAATCCCGGTTGGAAGCTGGAGTGGGAGCGTTACTCGCAGTGGATCTCGACAGACTTTCTGGCGTGGCAGGCGGCGATCGTCAATCAGTACAAGCGTCCCGATCAGTTCGTGACGCAGGATTTCGCGGGTCCGCCGCGGGCCGAAGTGAACGAGAGTGAGGTCGCGAAGAGCCTCGACATAGTCGCCACCAATCCGTATCACGGCACGCAGGACGAATTTGACGGAGAGGCATCTTCCTATGAGGGCGATTACAGCCGTTCTCTGAAACATACGAATTATCTGGTCACCGAAACCAACGCGGAAGCGATCGGATGGGATTCCAAGAATCAATATCCGCCCTACGATGGCCAGCTTCGTCTGGATGTCTACACGCATATCTCATCGGGCGCGAACATGGTCGAGTACTGGCACTGGCACTCGATTCACTATGGCCAGGAAACCTACTGGAAGGGCGTGCTGGGCCACGATCTGGAGCCGGGGCGGGCTTATGAAGAGGTCAGCCGGACGGCACATGAGTTGCGCCGCATCAGCCCGCAGATCGTCGACATCAAACGCAACAACCAGGCCGCTATTCTCTACAGCGATGACTCGCACTACGGCATTGAGTTCATGAAGTTCAGCGATCGCGTGAACTACCGAACCCTGCTGCGGCAGATGTATCACGTGCTCTACCAGAACAACGTGGGCGTGGATTTTGTGTTTCCGGAGAGCACGAATTTCTCGGACTACAAGGTCATACTGGTTCCACCGTTGTACGTTGCCAGCGATGCGGTCCTTACCAAGCTGGTGGACTACGTGCGCGGTGGCGGCAACGTGGTGATGCTGTTCAAGAGCGGATTCACCAACGAGTACGCCACAGTCCGGTGGACGACGATGCCGGGCATCCTGCGCGAGGCTGCCGGGTTTCACTATCAGGAATTTTCCAATTTGCGCCAGCCGCTCGCGCTGAAAGGCGATCCGTTCCATGCGGGACCGGAGAACAAAGTCTCGGACTGGTCTGAGATGTTGACGCTGGATTCGGCCGAGGCGCTGGCGTATTACGATCATCCGTTCTTTGGCAAATACCCGGCCATCACGCGGAATCATTTCGGCAAAGGCAG
>Ga0187817_10001952_pt1 | contig 10392 bp, 9 predicted proteins | sample NC_wetland_sal_i_17_FD_132431 | JGI IMG/M metagenome (GOLD analysis project Ga0187817, IMG submission 132431) | Wetland sediment microbial communities from Neuse River Estuary, North Carolina, USA - SO4_2 | ecosystem: Environmental > Aquatic > Freshwater > Wetlands > Sediment | place: USA: North... | reverse complement strand
GTGGCCGTACCGGGTTTTGTATTACGAAAGATAATATTGACGCGTTGCAGATCTTACGACAGCATCGTAAACAGGAAGTCTATATTGACGTTTAAGGCGATGTTCTGGTAAGGGAGCCGGACGATGTTTGAACGCAAACCTATCCCGGTCGGCAGCGACGAATCCGCTCAGCCCTCTAGAGTGGTAGCCATCACTGCGGGGAGCCAGATCTTCGAGATTTGGCACATCCAGCGCATTCGTACCGTTTACAAGGAACGCGACGTGGAATTGCCCAAGCAGCGCCGGAGCCGCGTGGTCAATGGGCAACGCCAGCGCTACCACGTTTATCGCCACCAGCTCGCGCATCAGGAATGGGGCCATTTCCTCATTCGAAGATATCAAGCCACACGCATGATCCCCTGGATGCCATCCGCCGGCCTGAGCATGCTGATCCCCGGCACTCTGCTGGCCGCCGGGACCGCGAATCAAGGAATCATGCATGCGCCCGTCGGTTTACTCATCCTGCAAAGCATACTCATCACCGTCGGCGGCTTGCTGGCGGTTGGTTCGGGCTGGCGAATTCTGAGGAGACTGCAACCCGGCAGCGGGATCGAGCTTGAATCCCTGGGCGTATCCGGCCATGCACTCGGTTTTCCCAGCGACGCGATTGCCTTAGATAAAGTGCCGGCGGGTTTCCGCGCGGGCCGATTCAAAGGCGCTATCGAAGTCGAAGGCGCGGTCGGTGAGTGGAGAGTAATCGGAGAGCATGAGGCCGACGGCGAATTTCAGCGTGCTCAACTCGCGGGTTCCTGAGCCATCCGGCTCAATGAATCGTCCGCGTCTTGCGGTTCATGTAATCCATCAACAGATATTGGCCCAGCGTGTAGGGCGTGGTGAAATACGCCTTGCCACGGCAGATCTCGGTCACCTTCTGCACGAAGTTCACTAACCCGTAATCGCTGGCCAGCATAAATGTGTTGATCAGGATACCCTGCTTTTTGCAGCGGTTCACTTCTTCGAGCGTGCGGCTGATGACCAGTGGATCCAGTCCGAAGGCGTTGCGGTACATGCGCCCATCGTCCAGCGTCAGGGCCGACGGCTTCCCGTCGGTAATCATCACGATCTGGCGCATGTCCTTCTTCTCCTGCGCCAGCAGCCGCTGTGCCAGGATCAGGCCGTCACGCGTATTGGTGTAGTACGGCCCCACCTGCACGCGCGCCAACTGGCTGATGGCCAGTTCCTCCGCGGTATCGTGAAACAGCACGCAGCGCAAGCTGTCGCCCGGATATTGCGTGCGAATCAGGTGCGCCAGCGCCAGCGCCACTTTCTTGGCGGGGGTGAAACGGTCTTCGCCGTAGAGGATCATGCTGTGGCTGCAATCCAGCATCAGCACCGTGGCGCAGGAACTCTGATACTCGCACTGATGGACGTGCAAGTCTGAGTAGTCCATGTCCAGCGGCACCTTGGCGCCTTCACGGCGGATCGCTGAGAACAGCGTCTCGCTGACATTGAGATTCAACGTGTCCCCGAACTCATAGATCTTGGACGCGCCCGAGGCTTCGATGCCGGTCGCCAGATCGCGCGTATCGTGCCGGCCGAAACTCGATTTTCCCAGCGAACCCAGTAGATCCTTGAGCGTCTTGAACCCGAGAAAGTCGAGCGATTTGTCCGTGACTTCGAACCGGACTTTGCTTTCGGGACCATTGCCAGCCTCGCCCGAGCGCGGCGCTTGCTCCGAGTTCTGATCTTCAATCGTGATGTGGCCGTCATCAATCAGCTTCTGCACCAGGCGGTCCAGAAGCTGCTGCATCTGCTCTTCCGACAGATTCTTGAGCTGCTCCATCATCTCCTGCAGATGTTCGTCGTCGAACATCTTGCCCTGTTCGAGGGCTTGCTGGATGGCGTTCTTCAGGTCTTCGAGCGTGTGCTCGTTCCACTCGATGAAGGGCATATATTGGGTGTTGAAGCCGCTCTCCAGCAGAAAATCGGAAAGGGCCTGCAGAAGATCTTCGGAATCGATGCCGAAATCCTCGCCCGTGTACCGAGAGTATTTGATCCACTTCATGAGTGGCTCTTTCTAATTGTATTGACGCCGGTAACCGCGCGGCGGGCCGCCTTCCTCGCGCCCACCCCCGGCGGTCTCACGCCGCTTCTCTTCGGCGGCGAAGCCGCGCTCCTCCGAACGGCTGATGCGACGGTGTGCGTACAGTCCCTCGAGAACAAATTCGGCTGCCGCGGCCCGCACCGCATCCGGCTCGCTCGCGCCCAACCCCAGATTGCGCACCTTTTCCATCAGGCCCTGGATGGACGCCAGTTGCTTCACCATGGTGGCGGAATCCACGCTCTCGTCCAGCTTCAGCGAACCGCCCAAGTCGAACCACTGCACAATCTGCGCGACGTTCGCACCCTCGAAGTACTTGTCGTAAACCTTGCCCACCGAGGAGCGGATCAGCTCGCGCGCTACGGCATCGCCGCCCTTGAGCTCACCCTCGTACTCCAGTTCCAGTTTGCCGGTAATGGAGGGCAGGGCAGCGTAGATATCGATGACGCGCGGCACTGCCACAGGCTCCTGTGCCCGCAACGCGCGCCGCTCCGCGTTCGAGACGACATTTTCCAGAACCGAAATCGGCAAGCGCTGCGACACGCCCGACCGCTTGTCCACTTTTTTGTCCTCGCGCGCCACGAAAGCCAGTTGCTCGATGATCTCGCGAATGTACGCCGGCACGTGCGTCTGGATCGGCGACGGCCGTTCGAGCCAGGCTTCCTGTTGCGTAATTTCGAGCCCTTGTTCGAGCGAGGCCGGATAGTGCGTGCGGATTTCGCTGCCAATCCGGTCTTTGAGCGGCGTGATGATCTTGCCGCGCGCCGTGTAATCTTCCGGGTTCGCGGTAAAAACCAGCAGCAGATCGAGCGGCAACCGCACCGGGTAGCCTTTGATCTGAACGTCGCCTTCCTGCATGATGTTGAATAGTCCCACCTGGATTTTTCCGGCGAGATCCGGCAATTCGTTGATGGCGAAGACGCCGCGATTGGCCCGCGGGACCAGGCCGTAATGTACCGTCAGCTCGTCGGAGATGTCGTGGCCCCGCCGAGCCGCCTTGATGGGATCGATGTCGCCGATCATGTCGGCGATCGTCACATCGGGGGTGGCCAGCTTCTCCACGTAGCGCTGGTCCGGCGAGAGCCACGCAATGGGCGTTTCGTCCCCCTGCTCTTCGATGAGATCGCGGCAGCGCCGGCAAATGGGCCGGTACGGATTGTCGTGAATCTCGCATCCGGCAATGTAAGGCAGCGACGGATCTAGCAGCGTCGTCAGCATGCGGATCAGGCGCGTCTTCGCCTGCCCGCGCAGTCCCAGCAGAATGAAGTTGTGCCGCGACAGGATGGCGTTTACCACCTGTGGCACGACCGTGTCTTCATATCCGACAATGCCCGGGAACAGCGTCTCGCCGCGCTGTAGTTTACAGATCAGGTTGCTGCGCAGCTCGTCTTTGACGCTTCGCGCACCCATTCGATCTTCCGAAAAATTGCTCTTCTTTAATAAACCAAGTGTGTGGGGAATTTCCCGACTTTGGGCCATGATGGAGTGTCCCGACCTTAGGGCGATTGTAACAGACGCCGAGCGCCACAACCCCCTGGTTCTGGTACGATCTCTGTAAACAAATGGTTTCACCCCGCGGAAGGCTCTCATGAATCTGGAACATAGAAGGCATTTCCTGCGCCGCGCTTCGCAAGGAATGGCCGGCTTGGCGGCGCTTGGCCGTCTTCGTGCCAACCCGCTCGGCCTGCCCATCGGGCTTGAGTTGTATACCGTGCGGAACGAGCTGGAAAAAGATTTCGCCGGCACCATCAAGAAAGTGGCGGCCATTGGCTACAAAGAAGTTGAGCTCTACGCGTTCTTGAACAAATCCGCCGCGGAGATCCGCCGCGCGCTGGACGATAATGGCCTGGTCTGCCCTGTCGCCCATTACGACCTCACGCTCCAACCGCGCCTGGCGCAGGAAATCGACTACGCTCATCACCTCGGCCTCAAGTACATGCTGGTGGCCTGGCTTACGCCTGAGGAGCGCAAGTCGCTCGACCAGTACAAGCGCTACGCCGAATTCTTCAACCATGCCGGCGCCGAGACCAAACAGGCGGGCATCCAATTCGGCTATCATAACCACAATTTCGAGTTCAAAACGTTCAACGGCGTCGTGGCTTTTGACGAATTGCTCCGCCTCACCGATCCGCAACTGGTCAAAATTGAGCTGGACTGCTTCTGGATGACCTATGCGGGAAGAGATCCCGTCGAATACATGAAGCGCGACCCCGCCCGCTATCCCATTCTGCACATCAAAGACCGGAAACCCGGTTACGGCCTGTCAACCGATGTGGACGACAAGCCCGGACCCTTCACCGAAGTAGGCCGCGGCATCATCAACTGGAAACCCATTTTTGCCGCTGCGGCCACAGGCGTGAAGCATTATTTCGTCGAGCAGGACTTCTGCGACCGCTCTCCCTTCGAAAGCGCGCGGATCAGCTACGAATATTTGAAAAATCTAAGCTGATCATGCGGTGGTTATATGTGCTGTCGCTCTCGTTGTCCGCGCTGGCTGCGGAGACTGATCATTCCCGCAAAGTAACCCTGATGCGGGTTCCCGGTGGCGGAATCCAGCCGCAGATAGCCATGGACGCGAAGGGCGCCATCCATCTGCTCTTCTATAACGGAGATCCTCAGCACGGCGATCTCTATTACGCCCGCTCGAAAGACGGAGGGGCCACCTTCTCCACCCGGTTGCGCGTAAACTCGGTGCCCGGCAGCGCCATCGCGGTCGGCAACATTCGCGGCGGCCACCTCGCCATCGGCAAAAACGGACGCGTGCACGTGGCCTGGAACGGTTCGCAAGGCGGCATGCGATCCCCCATGTTCTACGCGCGCCTCAATGATGCCGGAACCGCGTTCGAGCCGCAGCGCAACGTCATCCAGCGGGCCTACGGACTCGATGGCGGTGGCGCCGTCGCGGCTGATGCCTTCGGTGACGTCTACGTTCTGTGGCACGCGCTCGTGCCCGGGACTGACGGGGAAGGGAACCGCCGCGTTTGGATTGCGCGTTCTCGCAACGATGGCGAAACCTTTGAGCCCGAAAGTGCCGCGTACGATCGCCCCACCGGCGCCTGCGGATGCTGCGGGCTAAATGCCTTTATCGATCGCGCCGGCGCTCTGTACGTGCTGTACCGCTCCGCGACGGAGTTGGTCCATCGTGACATCTACCTTCTGGTGTCGCGCGACAAAGGACAAACGTTCCAAGGCCAGGACATCTCGCCATGGAATGTCGGCTATTGCGTCATGAGCAGCGAATCGTTTGCCCAGAGTCCCACGAGCGTACTGGCCGCCTGGGAAACCGAGAAGCAGGCTTATTTTGCGCGCATCGATCCGGCTACAGGAAAGATCTCCGCTCCGCTGCCGGCGCCAGGAGCGCCTGAAAATCGCAAGTACCCCGCCGTCGCCGCCAACGCAAGAGGCGAAACTCTCTTCGTATGGACGGAGGGCATGGGATGGAAGAAGGGCGGCCGCGTCGCCTGGCAACGCTACGACAATTCCGGCAAACCCACCCCAGATCACGGCACTGCCGAAGGCGTCCCTATGTGGAGTCTGGTAGCCGCCTTCGCCCGTCCGGACGGCGAGTTCACGATCGTGTATTAGCTTACGGAAGCCGGGGCGCGAAGCCCCGGCTCCCTTTCTGCTTACTTGTGGTGTGCGTGGCAGCACGCGGATCCGTTCTTGCAGCATGCAGACCCATTGCAGCAGCTAGAACCAGTGGAACCCGCAAACGATGTTCCCAGTGCCAATACCACGATCGCCGCGAGGCTCAATACACTTGCCGTAATCTTCTTCATTTTCAATCTCCTGATCATAGTTTTCGACTTCAAAGCAAAAGAGACACTGATGACGCGAGAATTCATTGCCTCACCAGAAAGCGCTCGCTATGAATGGGTCTAGATCAGGAGCACTCGGATGCGCAGGAATAAATCCGCCGAATCCGGAACCCGCGAAGCAGGGGTAACGAGGTTGGCCAAACTCTTGACGAGCACAGGCAACGTTGAGGATTGAGGAGGCGCCAAAGTCTGCGAAAGACCCACTGCCGTCTTGCCCTTCTCAAGAATCAGGTAAGGGCAATCGACCACCGGGCCGTGACATGAGTCATGCGGCTGATGCGACTTGTGGCAACACCCGCCCGTCTGCGCACTCGCATTGAGCGGACAAGCCATCGACGGGCAGATCGCCACGAAGCTGATCAGGACGAGTGTCAGCATCAAGGAAACCGTCGTCCTCATTGTCTTAATAGACGTTCCCACGCGCCGTTTGTCACCGCCTGTAAAAATTATACCGGCCAGGGATGTCAAATTCAAGATGTAGAACTCTTTTTCCCAGAACAGAATGGGGGGTAGAATGTTGTCCCCGCGTCCCCGTGCATTCCCGTCCCCCGTGTCCGCGATGCGCAAGCATCGCTCGGCGCGCAGCGCCGACTGAGGTATACTGGCGGCTTCACAGAACCCATGCCCTCGCCTACTCCCCCGAACACAGCCGCCACCGAGGTGCGCCTCAAACGCGCCCTCTCGCTCTGGGACCTGGTCATGTACGGCGTTATCGTGCTCCAGCCCACCGCGCCGATGGCCGTGTTCGGTGTGATTTACGCCCGCGGGCAAGGTCACGTCGCCACCACCGTCCTCATTGCGCTGATCGCCATGCTGTTCACCGCCATCGCCTACGGGCGCATGGCACGCGCCTATCCCAGCGCGGGCTCGGCCTTCACCTACGTCGGTCAGGAGATCAATCCGGCCCTCGGCTACATCACCGGCTGGAGCATGGTCATGGACTACATGCTCAATCCGCTTATCTGCATCAGTTGGTGCAGCACCGCGTCGATGGCTTTTGCTCCAGGCGTGCCCTTCTGGGCCTGGGCCATCTTCTACTTCCTCATGTTCACCGGGCTCAACCTCCGCGGCATCAAGACATCAGCGCGGATCAACGCGGGCCTAGCCGCCGGCATGGGACTGGTCGTAGCCATCTTTTTCGTCGCCGCCGCTCGCTACGTCTTCGGGCACCCACACGACGGCATCGCCTTTTTTACCCGCCCCTTTTTTGACCCCGCCACCTTCAACCTCGGTGCCGTCCTGAGCGGCACCTCCATCGCCGTGCTCACTTACATCGGCTTCGACGGTATCTCTACTCTCTCCGAGGAGGTCGAGAATCCGCGGCGCAACATCCTCCTTGCCACCGTCCTTACCTGCATCGCGGTCGGCTTCCTTTCCGCGTTGGAGTGTTACGTCGCGCAACTGGTCTGGCCGGCGCACGAGCCGTTCGCCAAGGTCGAAACGGCGTACGTAGACGTCGCCGGGCTCGCGGGCGGCTCCTGGCTGTTCGGGGTCGTCAACTTCACGCTGATCGTCGCCAATTTCGGTTCCGGAATGGCCTCGCAGCTCGGCGCCGCGCGCCTGCTCTACGGCATGGGACGCAGCAACGCGCTGCCCAAGGCATTTTTCGGCGCGGTAGATGCCAAGCGCCGCATCCCTCGCAACAACGTGCTTTTCGTGGGAGTGATCGCTCTGGCCGGCGCCTTCGTGATTTCCTACGGCCTGGGCGCCGAAATGCTCAACTTCGGCGCGCTCATCGCTTTCATGGGCGTCAACGCCGCCTCCTTCGTGCGCTACTACCTGCGCGCGGACGAAAAGAAGCTGGTCAACCTGTTTCCGCCCGTTCTCGGATTCCTGGTCTGCCTGCTGCTCTGGCTGAACCTGAGCCGGCCCGCTCAAAAGTGGGGCGCCATCTGGATGCTGGTGGGCATCGCCTTTGGTTTCTGGAAAACCCGCGGCTTCCGCGGCAAGCTGATCGACTTCGAGCTGCCGCCCGAAGAAGCGTAAGGGTCTCTGCTATTTCTCCGGCTTGCTAAACTTCCCATCGTCGATCGGCACGTTCTGCTTGATCTCCGTGAACCGGTAGGTCAGCGCGTAATCCGGATTTTTGCGCCTTACGGTTGTGGGAAGCTTCAGCCCTTCCACATCCTTGTAGTCGTCGTAATCCACCTCCCACAGCACGATGCCGTCATCGATCGTCACGCGCTCGAAATCGCGGCGCACCAGCAACCCGGACTCAGCATCAAAATACAGCTTCTCGGTCGATCCATCCGCCGCGGTTCCCTCCACGATGTAGGCATCCCGGTCGTCCACCTTCATTTTGCCGGTGTACGCCATCTTCGGAAACAGTGCCTTGAGTTGCGTCTCGCGATAGAAGCTGTAATCGCGCTTGGCGAATACGGCGTCGGATTTGCTCATGTCGTGCAGCCCCGAATCCGGGTCCTTGCCCCATCCTGTGTCGCCGCTCCAGCATTCCATCATCGGGCCGCCTTCACCCAGATCCACCACCGTGAGATACTTGTCGGGCGCTTTCGCGAAAACTTCGGCGGGCGATGTCGTGCCGTCGTCGGAATTCTCGAGCGTCCCCTTCATCGTCCGGCTGGTGACTTTCTCGATCGCATCCTTGCCGCCGACCGCTTGCACGTAGCGATCCAGAATCTGATCGACGCCAGGGGCCGCTCCCTGCGGCGCGGCAGGCGTAGTCACCATCGGGAATAACAGCAAAAGAGTCCACACTGGTCTCATAGCGAGCATCATACGCCAAGCCAATGCCGGCATCAACGTCTCGCCGCTGCCCAAGCGCTCTCCGTGAAATGGGAGGAACTGACAGCCGGCGATTTCGTCAGCGCGATTCAGAAATCCCAGGGCGTTTGCCTGCTCCCGTTCGGAATTCTGGAGAAACACGGCCCGCACCTGCCGCTCGGCACCGACCTCATCAACGTCCGCTACGCTGCCTTGCACGGCGCCGAGCAGGAGTACGCCATCGTCTATCCCGAATATTATTTCGGCCAGATTTTTGAGGCGAAGCACGAGCCCGGCACCGTCGCCTACAGCGCCAGCCTGCACCTGCAAAACGAGTTTTACGAGAAATCCCAAAAGCCTCTGGACACCCGGCAATAGCAAAAACGGGGACTGACCACTGCGTCCCAAGACGCATCGCGCCGCTAGCCGGCCCGCCATGCTTGCCGTCGACGCAGCGGTCTGTCCCCGTTTTTCCGTGGGGTTTGCGGGGAGACCTGCGGCTTTTTCTTGATGAGGGCAAAAGGCCGCAGGTTCCCGCCAACAACTGGCGTGAGCCTGCGCTACATGTCGCGCGCCCGCGCGGCTCTATTTGCCTTCGTCGGCCTGCTTGATGATCTGCAGCTTCTTCTGCAACGGCGCCGGCTCGTTCTCCGTCGTGTAGTCCGGCGGCACCTCAAACAGCGTTGCCGGCGGCTCGCTGCGCTGAATGTTCGTCAGCCGGTACACGGTCTCGCCAAATCGCGGATCACTCCGCTTGCTCATCACCACCGCTTGCAACTCGGCCGAATACCACCGCTCGGACACAGTGGACATGGGCAGTTCATTCCCGATCGCGCCTGCGGGCAGGGTCACCGTCGAACGTGTGCCCTCCGCTTCCACGCCCTCGATCGTCTGCTTGCCGAGCGACTCAGTCTTCACGTCCGGTTTGACACCGCTGCCGTCCGGCGCGGCCATCGCCATTACTGCACCGGCCGCCATTCCGCCTGCCGCCACTCCACTCGGAGGCGCCGCCACGCGCGTGAATGTCGTGGTTTTCTCGCCGCCGCTAGCCGTGCCTCCCTTGTTAAAGAAAAAGGCGTTCTTTCCCATCGGCAGCTTGTGCGCGACGTGCGCCTGCGGATCCAGATGGTAGCTGACGTTCGCCACCGGATCTTGAATGAAGATCATTTTGGGTGTGTCGCTGCCGGCCGCCCACGGTCCAAGGGCCGGCATGGTTTCTTCCCGCCGCGTCCGCCCCGCGCTGTCGCGATAAACGCTGGCCGTCGATTTGCGCGTGATCCGGTTTCCATCCGCCAGCGTCTGCGTTGTCTCCGTCACGCCGTCCGCGCTGTACGGCGCGCCCTTCACCGGCTTGTCGCTGAAGGCCATCTCCGCTCCAACGAACTCCATCGTTACCGGCCCCGGTTGGTACATCACGTCGCCCGCTGGCCCAGCCACTGCGACTTCTCTATGGATAAACACGGGCCCGGGCTCCTGCGCCTGCGCCCCAACTGCCACCGCCGCCACACAGGCCAGCGCCAACCAGACCAATCGAAGTTTCATGTTCGCTTCTCCTTGTTCAAAAAGAATCACTTCACAAAACGTACTGCCCGAGCCATGCCGTCTTCGCCCAGCACCACATCTGCCCGAATTGTCTCTTCTGCGCGTTCCTCGTTCAACGGCAGCCCGAACACCATAAGCGCCGAACGCGGCAGCCGCACGCGCACAATTTGGGCGCGCTCAATCGGCTCCGGATCGTAGAAGACCGGAATGAAATCCGTCATTTGCTCGCGG
>Ga0187817_10001951_pt1 | contig 10392 bp, 7 predicted proteins | sample NC_wetland_sal_i_17_FD_132431 | JGI IMG/M metagenome (GOLD analysis project Ga0187817, IMG submission 132431) | Wetland sediment microbial communities from Neuse River Estuary, North Carolina, USA - SO4_2 | ecosystem: Environmental > Aquatic > Freshwater > Wetlands > Sediment | place: USA: North... | reverse complement strand
TCTCCGTCGTTGGGTGGCCATCGCTGACCGGGGCCAAGAGCGAAACCGTTAACCTCGCTTCGATGGGCATCAACATGAACAACGACGGCACGCTCACCGTGGGGTCTACGCCGTCAGCGTCAGACACCAATGGTCAGACGTTCGCCCAAGTGTTGGCGGCCAATCCCACGGCCGTGCTCAATTTTTTCCAGAATGCATCAGGAACGGGTTTCGCCAATAAGTTCAACGCCGATCTGAGCAACTTGACCAGCCCCACGCAAGGCCCATTGAGCGTGGACCTGACACAAAACCAGGCGGAACAGGCTGATTTAACTACGACCATCACCAACTTTCAAACCCAGTTAACGGCCGAGACCACGGCATTGACGGCACAATACGACTCGGTCAACGCATCGCTGCAGGCCTACCCACTGCTTCTTCAGGAAATAACCCAGACGCTGGGCACGCTGGGCTCGGGTACTTCAAGTTCGGGAGCCACCGTCGCATCCGGACCAACTCTCACTTCAGGGCTGTAGCCAATGGATGCCAGATCTTCTTATCGCGAAGCCAGCGTGCGGGGTGCAAACCCGGTGCGACTTGTCATTTCCCTCTACGAGCAGGCGATCGAAGACCTGCGGCGGGCCGTCATCGCCATGGAAACGGGTGCAATTGAAACCCGCACGCGGGAGATTAACCATGCCCTGATGGTGATCGCCCAATTGCAGGGATCGCTCGACATGGAGCGTGGTGGAGAAGTGGCGAGGAATTTGGCCAAGTTTTACGGTCTTCTTCGTTCCGGCCTCGCGGAAGCTCAAATGAAGCAATCAGCAAGAATTCTCGAACAACAAATTTCTCAACTTGTCGTCGTTCATGAAGCCTGGCTGGAAGTGGAACGCGCCACGGCTAGCGCGAATCCGCCGTCGGCTGGGCCCACGTCCGATGCGCCAGCAGACGCTCCTTCCCAAACCATCTGTACCGACTGGAACGCATGATACTGCCACTCACGCGGTCACGGTCCCAAGAGTTGCGCGACACCAACCAGCGGTTACGCGATTGGCTGGACTCGACAATTAGCGCAAGCGGGCAGCTGGCTGCCGCGACTCCGGACTGCATCACTGCGCTGCTTGCCGAACTGTTGCATGCGGGCGCAAGGTTGCGTGAACAAACCATCCCCGCCAAAGGTATCGATCCCGAGCTTGACGGAGAACTGGTGCAGTATCGCCACAATATAGAAAGATTGAGGGACATTCTGCCTTCGATCCACAGCCAGTTGCTGGTCGAGCGAGCACGGCTGGAAGCGCAAAGAGCACGAGTCCGATCCGCGGCTGAGTGGGCCCAAGCTTCGCGTCGGACGCTTTAGGGACGCTTGGGTTTTCTGCTTATTCTCTTAATCTCTATTTCAAGTATTCAAATAGATTGGTATGGGCCGTCTGGCCCACCGCTTCGAGCGTTGCCTGGACAGAGGTTTGTGCGGTAGTCAAATTGCTGATCACAGCCGTCAAGTCAGCCCCACCGACGGTGTTTTGTTGCTGCGCAAGCTGCGTGGTTTCGGTGCTGAGATAGGTTTGCTGCGCCGTGAGCTGGTTAAGGGCATTGCCATAGAACACGCGCTGCGCATCGATGGAGCTGGAGGCGTTGCTCACTTCCGTGACGGCAGCGTCGATGCCGGTGCCGCTCTGCAGGCTGGTGATGAGATCCTGAATGCTCTGAAACATATCAGTGCCGGAACTTGAAAACAACTGCGAGCCCGGCAAGTTGGTTTGCAGGGTGAAGTGACTTCCCAAGGTAACGCTGTTCACTCCGGTGTTCCCCTCGTAGGTCACGCCGGAAGGAGAATTGGGATCCACCACATAGGGGGTGGTCTGGGTTTTGGTTCCCGAGAAAACGTAGTTGCCCTGATACGAAAGGTTTGCCAAGCTAAGCAACTGGCTCTGGATACCCTGTATTTGCGTGATGATGGCCGCCCGATCCGCGCTGTTGACCGTGCCATTGGCGCCCTCTACTCCCAGGCTGATGGCCTGCTGCAGCGAGGTAATGACTGAATTCAGCGTGGAATCAGCATTCTGCATTTCTCCCTGAATGCTGCCAATGCTGCGCCGGAACTCATCGGCCTGCGAACTCTGGTCCGCGTTCTGGACCAGGTCCGCCGCCGCCGCAGGATTGTCGGAAGGCAGATTGACGCTCATCCCGGACGCAATCTGTTGTTCGTCGCTGTTGATCTGCTGTTGCGTCTGGGCCAGCGCGGCGAGGATGTCAGAGTACGGATTGGGATTGACGCGCATAACGATGTTCAGGAACTCTTCATGTCGATAATTGTCTGCATCATGCTGCTGATGGTGGAGATGACCTTCGCCGATGCGGAATAGGCATCCTGGTACTGCACCAGGTTGGCTGCTTCCTCATCGAGAGAAACTCCCGAAACCGCAGCTCGTTGATCGTTCAGCTGCTGCAGAATGAAGCTGGAGGCCGATTGCTCCGCGGCCGCGTTCGCCGCTTCGTTGCCCACGTTGAAGACGATGCCGGAATAGTAGTCCGTCGGGCTCTGCCCGTTGATGACCGGCTGCTGGTTCAGGGCGTACATCGCTTCCGCATTCCCATTGCTGCCCGCCGTGCCGTCGGAGCTGGCGGCAAGCAGCGAGGGATCGGTAATGGCAACGGCCAGACTCGCCGCCGCGCCCACCCCGGATGCGGACGGAGCGTTAAATAGATTGGTCCCGGCTTTGCCGTTGAGATCGAAGCCTGCCACCTGCACTCCATTCACGGCATTGGCTAGACCGGCCGCCAACGTATCCAGCTGGGCCTGAATGCCGGAAATTTGAGTATCGCGAGCCTGCAAGGTTCCGCCCAGCTGCCCCGAGGTGATTTGCGTCGTAATGTCTTTCCCCTGGGAGTAGACATCGTGCAAGCCGGAGGAGTTGGTCTGAGTCTGCAGCTGGAAGCTCTGCTGGCCGATCACCAGTGGCGCGCCGTTGGCCGTAATCAGCGTGAGGGTGTTGTCGCTGGGAATGACCGACACGTCCACCAAAGAAGAGAGCTGGTCAATCGCCTGGGTCCGCTGATCGATAAAGGTCCCCGCATTCTCTCCCGCATTTTGCAGATTGGCGACTTGGGTGTTGAGCTGCGCAATCTGCTGGGTGAACTGGTTGATCTGGCCTACCTGCTGGACCACACTCAGGTCCAGGCTGGTTCGCTGCTGCGTCAAGTTGTTCGCCGTGGTGTTGAAACTGGTGGCCACATTTCCCGCTGCCGTCAGGACACCTTGGCGCAACGACAAGTCGGACGGGTTGGTCGAAAGTTGGTTGATGCTGTCAAAAAAATTAGAAATCGCAGTTCCAATATCGCCTGCACTGCTGGTGAAGTTCACCTGCGTCTGCTGCAAGGCGGATGTCAGCGTGCTGAACTGGCCCTGCGCCTGAGTCTGCTGCTGAATTTGCCCCTCCAGGATGGGGTCGCGAATGCTTTCGATACTTTGCAGAGTCACGCCCGTGCCGAAGGTGAGCGGATCGATTACCACCGGATCGCTGGTGGCCAACACCGGATGCTCGCGGGAATATCCGGGAGTATTCACGTTCGCCACATTGTTGGTGGTCGCCGCCAGCGCGCCTTGTTCGGCGATCAGTCCACTCAGCGCGCTTGCCAGACTGGCATTCAGGCTTGACATGGTCAGATCTCTCCGCTTCGATTGCACTCAAAAGCTCGCGCGCGATCATCCCTTTGCGCTGGCAACGGTCCATAGGCGACGCTCGGGTCCGCCAGCATGTTCGCCAGAACCCGCAGCTTACCCCGAGCCCGTGCCAACAGCGCCACCTGCAAACTCAGAGCCTGCAAAACTCGGCTGATAATTCGTGCGAGTTCTTCCGGCATCTCGGGTGCGCGCTCCGCGGATGCTGACGGTCGCCTTTCCACTTCCCTTTCCCCTACTCTTGCCGTCGATTCCGTGCCTCGCCGAATTTCCGCTGCTATCTTCTGGCTCAAACCGACCTGCTCTCTGGTTTCTCGCTCGATCCCGGCAAGGTCGAGCACCAATAGCGCAGTGCGGCTATGGCAGAGGCTGGCCTCCAGTTGACGCAGAAGCGGCAGCGGGATGCGCCGCCAAGCGTCTCCGGAAGAAGTGCGGGCTGCGGGGAAGGCATTGTCAGCCATCATGGTCTCTCAAGCCAGGCGGTCAATCCGGTGTAGCGGTCGATCATCGTCTTCCACGTTGGGGTCGGCAGAATCGGTCTCCGGAACTGGCAAGCGGCGCCGGCTTCGGTCTTCTTCATTTCGTGATGCGTTTCCCTGCACCGCCGGGGCCGTCGACACCGGCGTCGTCTGCTCGAGACTCAAGCTGGGCAGTTCGATCCTCTCCACCGCCATAGCTCTCGCCTTCCTTGCGCGCGTGGTCACGCCGCCGACTTCGCCACCATATGGTCAAACAAAGCCTTAGCGACCTGATCGGGGCTCGATTGGTAGCCGCCGCCGAGAACGGCCTGCCGCAGCGCGCTTACTTTCTCTTGACGGATCTCGGGGAAATACAAAGCTTGCGCCACCAGGGCCTGAACCTGCACATGGACGCCGGACAGCTGTGCCTGATCCTCACCCAATGCGCTGCTCGCCGTTGCACTCGGGTTCCCCCGTGCCGGCGCCTGGGCGCTGGTTTGACTCTCCTGAAGCGGCTGCGCTCCCTGATTTGAATCGATTCTCATAAACCCGTTTCCTCCCTAAATGCCCTTGCAATTCAACTATCGGCCTCCGGTTAGGAAACTTTAATTTCTCCCGAGAGCTTCCACCCACCCCTCCCAGGCACCGTCACCTTGTTCTATCGGCAGCACTTACGGAAACTTTAGCGATCCCTGCCGGCTTTTCCTTCCGGCAGGGTAACCCCCCGCTGCTACCTTCGTGTCCTCCAAAATGTAGGGATAACTCCCGGCTAGCGCGCGGGCGCCGTCGACGGATGGAAGGCTCCCATTAATCCTGCGGCACAGTCGGTACCGGCAGACTCATTCTCGCGAGCAGATCGCGGTAGGCAGGTTCGTCATTCAGGCTGTTGAATCCCGGATCGGTCGCGACAAACAGCAATGCGCCATCACGTTGATCGTAGGCGGCCTGTAAGTAGCGCAGTGCTTCACTTTTGTCCCCGAGCAGCGCCGAGGTCAGGGCAACCTCGGTGGCTGGAACCTGTTGCTCGGAGTAGAGCTTTTTCTGAACCTCCAGCATGGCTTCGAACATGCCTCGTGATTCCCCGGCGGCATACCCCTTTTCGGCCGCGTTTGCGACCGCGAGCGCCGAATCGTCATGCACCAGCCGCGCATCTTCGCGCCGCTCGGCCATAAACTTGGGATAGTCCCGCTCCCTCAGGTAGACGTAGCTCAAATAAAGGTGAGGGGAGCGGAAAGTCGGCTCTCTCTTCTCCATCTGTTTCAGCAGGCTGAGCGCTTCGTCCCGCCGGCCGGTGGCGTCAAGGATGTTTCCTTTATCCGCCAGGATCGCGCTCGAAGAGGGGTCCAGCGATTGCGCGCGGTCAATCTCAGACAGCGCCTCCGGCCACCGGTGCAGCGCCAGCAGCGCGTTGGCATACCAGTGATGCGCGGTGGCGTTGTTGGGATTGAGGTCGATGGCGCGGCGGAATTCGAGTTCCCCGGTTGCGACATCCCACATCCCGAAGAAGGACGCGAAGGCCAGCGAGGCATTCACAAACAAAGACCGGCCATCCAGTTCCACTGCTTTTTTCGCCGCCGCCAACGCGCGGGGATAGGCCTCACTCGAAGGCATCAACGTATACTCCCGCATCAGGTTGTAACAATCCGCCAGCCCGACATAAGCCTGCGCGTAGTTCGGGTCGTGCACCACGGCCTGCATAAAATAATCCAGCGCCTTATTCAGGTCGTCCGGGGTGCGCTTATTCCAGTAGTAGCGCCCCTTGAGATAAAGCTGTTCGGCTTCGGGATCGTGGGCAGGAGTCGAGGCCAGCACCACTCCACCGGGCCTGGCCGGCTGCGTCGCAGAACCCACATGGCCAGCCTTGATGGAAGCGCTCCTGGCACTCGAATGGAAAGGGAATGGGACCAGAGCGACGGCCCCCAATCCCAGGATCGCAATCGCCAATATTCTTACAACATTCCGGTCGCGCCCACCGGGCCGCGCCGTCGCCTCCTCGCGCGGCGGAATTGCGGCAGCCGCAGCGGAACTTTTCCCTCCCACAACGACGCTCAATCCTGATTTCGATCCTGGCTGTGCGTCTAGGTCGTCCTCGGTTAAGGCACCGCCATTCTTCGACGCGCCCAACCACGCTGAGAGTTCTTCCGTATAGGCATAGACCCGCCCCTTGGCTCCCGGCAGCCGATGCACCGGCAGACCCAGCTCTTTCTCCCAGCGGCTGACGGTGCGCTCGTCGCGGCCAAAAAACGCCGCAATCTCTTTCCATGAATCCAAGCGCCTGCCGTTGCTTGATGGTTTACTCGCGGACATTGTCCTGAATTGTCCGATTGTGTCGGATAACGCCTATTGCCGTGGGGGACGGCGGGCCCCAGTATATGCGAGCCGGAACAGATTGGCCATCCCACTATCGGGCGGTTGCAGCTGCCCCACTGAGTGGAGCGAAGTCCCTCTCCACTGCCGAATCATTGGCTTTTGAGGAGAATTGCAATGCATCTCGACAACTTGAAGTGGTCGCGCACGCTGGCGTCATTTGCCCTGACCCTACTCATCCTCGCAGTGGCAGGCGTCCACGCCCAAACCTACACTGACCTGCACGATCTTAACCCAGCAGGGGGCGACCCGGCGAACCTTTACGCCACAGGTCTGATTCCTCAAGGCTGGAACGGCAATCTCTACGGCGTTTCGCTGGGCGGCGGAACCTCGGGCCTTGGGACCGTATACAGCATCACGCTCGGCGGGACACCGACCGTTCTCGATTCCTTCGATCGAACCAACGGCGCTGACGCCTACTACGGCCTGACTCTCGGAAACGACGGCAACTTCTATGGGGTTACGACTCAGGGAGGCAGTTCGAACGACGGAACCGTCTTCAAGATGACGCCCGCCGGAACCTTGACCGTGCTCTACAGCTTCACCGGAGGCGCGGACGGAGCCGGCCCGTTTGCTCCGCCCGTGCAAGGCACCGACGGGAACTTTTATGGCGTTACCACTGGAATAATTGCAAACGCACAGACAGACCCGAGCACTTTCTACAAAATTACGCCCACCGGCACCTTCAAGACGATGCATACGTTGACCACCGCCCAAGGCACTCAATGCGTTCACACAATTCTGGGCAGCGACGGCAACTTTTATGCCAGCTGCAACTTCGGCGGTGCCAACAACAACGGCACGCTATTCAGGATTTCGGCCGCCGGCAGCCTGACCTTGCTCCACAACATGACCGCCGCAACCGACGGGACACTCCCGACCTGGGCCATACAAGGCACAGACGGCAACTTTTACGGAGCGATGGGCCAAGCTGGACCGCATAACGCCGGTACGATCTACAAGCTCACGAGCACCGGGACTTACAAGGTGCTCTACAGCCCGACCGGAGGCGCGGACGGAGGCAACCCCTTGAGTCCGACCCAGGGACCCGATGGCAATCTGTACGGCCCGGCCTTAGCCGGCGGCAACACTACCGCGTGTTCCGGGGGCTGCGGAGTCATCTACAAAATCACGACCGCCGGCGCTTACTCGGTGCTCTACACGTTCGACTCTACCCACGGCGCCAATCCCGAGAGCATGCTCACTCTGGATACAGACGGCCTGCTCTATGGAAACACTCAAGCTGGTGGCGCGCACAGCGACGGCGTGTTCTACAGCTTCAACCTAGGCTTCAAACCGTTCGTCACGCTAGGCATCACCTCCGGCAAGGTAGGCACCAAGGTTGGCATCATGGGTCAGGGCTTCAGCAGTTCCTCAGTCGTGAAGTTCGGCGGCGTGCCAGCCACGACCATCACCCTCGCCGGAACTACTTACGTCACGGCCACTGTGCCTGCGGGCGCGATCGATGGCTATGTGACCGTGACGACCGGTTCGACCACCCTGACCAGCACGAAGACCTTCATCGTCCACGACTCCTGGAGCAGCGGCGCGGCCATGCCGACGGCCGCTGAAAATTCAGCCACGGGAGTACTTGCCGGGAAAATATATGTTGTTGGCGGATACACTACCGCGCCAACGGCAGACGTCCAAATTTACAACCCGGCCACGAACACCTGGAGCACTGGCCCATCGCTGCCAACGGCGACCAGCGCCCCGGCTGCCGCCGTGGTCAACAATGTCCTGTATGTCTTCGGCGGCCGTACCGGCGTGTTTACCAATGCAGTGTGGGCCTATAACCCGACCACGAAAACCTGGTCTGGGAAGGCCGCGATGCCAACCGCAAGAAATGGGGCGGTGGCGGTGGTGGAAAAGGGCATCATTTACGTCGCCGGCGGCTACAACGGAACTGATTTTCTCGCGACCGTCGAAAGCTACAATCCCGCCACGAACACCTGGAAGGAGGAGGCTCCGATGTTAGGGACCAAGGATTTTCCTGCCGCAGGTCTGATCGGAACCACGATTGTAGTCGCCGACGGATCGAACGTAGCTGGGTCGGTCACCGGGGATACCGAAGGCTATAACGCCACGACGAATACGTGGACGAGCCTCGCGGCCGACTCCACGGCGCGAGAAGGTACGTGCTCGGCAGTCATCGGTACCCTGTTGTATGACGCTGGCGGCTACATCAACAATGGCGGGGCGGCGACGGCTGTCAACGAATCGTTCAGTTTATCGGCAAACAAATGGACGAGCACGCTGGCTGCCATGCCGCAGGGCGTCATGTTCCCCGGTTCTGCTGTCTATAACGGGCAGTTATATTGCTTCGGGGGAGAGGCGACGTGGCTGGCCAACCCCGTCAACAACGTGCAGATTTACCAGCCGTAGGTTTGCAGTCGGAACTCCAGGCAGGCCGACATGACCTGCCTGTTCTAACTTGACAGCGGCGGGTGAGGAGATGAAGCTGCTTCGTGCCCGATCAAGGGGCCGTCAGTTCACTCCTCCCCCGCGCGCGTTGAAGCGGCGCAACCCTGTGGTCCTGATTGCTGAAAGTCTTCGAGGGAGGATTCAGAATGAATCGTGTCGCGATCAAGTTCGCCAATCTTATCCGGACAGTTCTGGTTCTCGTGATATTCTTCGGACTGCGACCGGCCCAGGCTCAAACCTACACCGACCTGCATGACTTCAACCCCGGCGCAGGCGAGCCCGCGACCCTCTACGATTTAGCTATCATTCCGCAAGGCCGCGACGGCGACCTCTACGGGACTTCCGAGTATGGTGGAAGTTCGAACGCCGGCACCGTATTCAAGATCAGTCCCACAGGCGCCCCAACCATTATCGCCAGCCTCGACTCCACTACTGGCGATCACCCTCTCTGCGGCTTGACGTTTGGCACCGACGGCAACTTCTACGGCGTAACCGACCAGGGCGGGAGCTTTGGCGCCGGAACCGTCTACCAAGTCACCCCGACCGGGACGGTGAAAGTGCTGCACAACTTTACCAACGGCGCCGACAGCGGCGGCCCCACCTGCCCTCCTGTGCAAGCCAGCAATGGCAATTTCTATGGAGTCACCACCGGGCTCGTCTCCGGATCGCAGGGTGTGAGCACGTTCTACAGGGTCACATCCACTGGCACGTTTACCACGCTTCATACCTTCGCCAACTCCGAAGGCCAGCACTGCAGCGGCATTACCTTGGGCATCGACGGCAACTTCTACGGCGCCTGCGAGCTGGACGGGGCCAACGGCGACGGCACTCTGTACAAAGTTTCCACGGCCGGGAAGGTCACCGTGCTTCACAGCCTCAACGGCACCAACGGGCTCAACGAGCAGGGCGGCTTCTTCGTGCAGGCCAACGACGGCAACTTTTACGGCGTAGGTTATAACGGAGGCCCCAGCAACTACGGCGTCATCTTCCAACTCAAGCCGACCGGCGCTTACAAAGTCATCCACAACTTTACGGGAGGCGCCGACGGCGGCAACCCTAATGCCGATCTGACGCTGGGAACGGACGGCAATCTCTACAGCGGCGCCAGCGCCGGGGGCTCGTCCGGTAACGCAGTCCTCTTCAAGATCACCACCGCCGGAGTCTACACCGTGCTTTACAACTTCGACGGCACTCATGGATCCAACCCGCAAAGCAACCTCACCCAGAAAACCGACGGGATATTTTACGGTGTGACCCAGAGTGGCGGCGCGCATGGCAGCGGAGTTTTCTTCAGCTTAAACATGGGCTTGAAACCGTTCGTCACCTTGTCTCCCACCTCCGGCAAAGTTGGCACCAAGGTCGGCATCATGGGCCAAGGCTTCGATAGTACCTCCGTCGTGAAGTTCGGCGGGGTGAAGGCGACGGCTGTCACGCTCACAGGAACGTCATACATCACGGCCACGGTGCCTGCGGGCGCGATCG
>Ga0187817_10001950_pt1 | contig 10393 bp, 10 predicted proteins | sample NC_wetland_sal_i_17_FD_132431 | JGI IMG/M metagenome (GOLD analysis project Ga0187817, IMG submission 132431) | Wetland sediment microbial communities from Neuse River Estuary, North Carolina, USA - SO4_2 | ecosystem: Environmental > Aquatic > Freshwater > Wetlands > Sediment | place: USA... | reverse complement strand
CTGCGGTCGAACGGAGAGAATTTCCGGCTTAACACGGTGTCCACCAGGCGCTCGCGGGTCACCACGCGGCCTGCCTCCCGCAACAACACCTGCAACAGATTAAACTCCACGGATGTCAGCTCCACCGGGCGGCCATTCTGCTTGACCGTACGAGTCGCAGGATCGAGTTCCACGTCTCCCACACGGACCACGTCGGGTATGTCCGCGGTGGACTTGTCCGCAGAATTGGTGCGCCGCAGCACCGCTCGGATGCGCGCCACTAGTTCACGGGGATTAAAGGGCTTGGGAAGGTAATCGTCCGCGCCGATTTCCAAGCCCACGATCCGGTCGACGTCCTCTCCGCGCGCGGTGAGCAGCAGCACTGGAATTCGCGAGGTGCTGCGCAGGCGGCGCAAGACATCGAAGCCATTCATCCCCGGCAACATGACATCCAACACCACCAGCAGGTACCCACCGGCGAGGGCGCGTTCCAAACCGTGGGGGCCATCGTGAACCGCCTCGATCTTGAAGCCCTCCGGTTCCAGATACTCCGCCACCAGGCTACACAGCTCCACGTCGTCGTCAATGACCAAAATGCGATCCACTGGTTTCATTTTAAGTTTTATAACAGCCACCGCAAGAAACGCGTAAAGAATTGTCAAAATGGAGCTTATAACGGTTACAAAACTTTACTCCGGTTGACTGAGTCTTTACTACTTACTTTACTGCGAAAGTGTTTCTATGAGAGAAGACAACTCGGGGTTCACGCGAAAAACAGGATCCCACAGGGAGGATAGTTAGGTGAAATTAAGCATCTCGAAAGTCTCAGTTTTGGTGTTGAGCCTTGCGTTGCTGGCCGGAGGCACGGTAGCAGAGTATTCGGGCTTTCATCGCGGTTCGCGTGGCGATTTCTTCGACGGGCACACGCTGCGCTTCTTCGCTGATTACCTCGATCTCACCGACGCACAGCAAGCGCAGATCAAGCAAATCAAGGCAAGCGCGAAACCAGCAATGAAACCGCTTTACCAACAGGAGCGCCAGAGCCACCAGCAAATGAAGGAATTCATCCTAAGTGGCAGCTTCGATCAGGCCAAGGCTCAGGCCATTGCCAACCAGGAAGCTCAGGTCCACGCCCAGCTTGAAGTGCAACGGGCAAGTCTCGCAGCCCAGGCTTACCAAGTCTTGACCGCGGATCAGAAAACCAAGCTGAATCAATTCTTGGCGAAGCGCGAACAGAGGTGGGCGCAACGCTCGCGGCCGGAATCGGACGAGGCGCCGAACCGGTAAGGCACGATGAGGGGGTGGGGGCCTGAGGGGATGGAACAAGCCCCCTGTTTGTTGAGAAGCAACAAAGAAAGACGCAATCTTGGCTGCTATTGCGCTCCCTAAAGATTTCGTCGAAACCATCGCGGGTGAGGTTTCATCCGCAGTAGAGAATGCTGTGGACTGCTGGATGTCCCAGATCGAAGGCGTGCTGACCGACGTGAGACTCACCTCTCTCGGCAGACTGAATGCAGCCGTCGAGATTCTTGAAAAGTACAAGCGATTAACCGGCAAGTCCCAACTGGAGCGCCGCCGCGTGGCCTGAGTGTCTTATGAACGTTGACGCACTCTATTCGTATTTAATCAGTTCCAGTTGGGTGTTCCTCGGCGGGTGGGCCCTGCTGATCGTCTCCGCAGCCGTGTTTTTCTTTCGTGGGGATTCGAGCGAACCCTGCGTCAGAAATAGGGAAATGCGGCGAAATTGAAGCCTGTGCTGGTAGAATCACATCTACCAGAAGCACATGCTGCCGAAAAGCCTCGCTCCCCTGTTTCCCTACCTGAAGAAGTACCGCAACAGCTATTTCGTCGGAACGATCTGCGTCTTTCTCAACAATGGCATTTGGATTCTTTTCCCTCAGATCATCCGGCGGGCCGTAGATGATCTGTACCTGGGCGTCAACCGCGAAAAGCTGCTTACCTACGCGTTGCTGCTGCTGGCGGTCGCTGGGGCCAAGGGCATTTTTCAGTTTCTGACCCGCTGGATCATGATTGGCATCTCCCGCGAGATCGAATTCGACCTGCGCAACGATCTGTTTCGTCACCTCGAAGGCCTTTCCTACTCCTACTACCAGCGCACCCGCACCGGCGACATCATGGCCCGTGCCACCAACGATCTAAATGCCGTGCGCATGTTGCTGGGGCCAGCGATCATGTATTCCGCTAATACCATCGTGTTCACCGCGGGCGCATTGGCCTTCATGCTTTCGATCAGCCCGAAACTGACTTTTTATGCTTTCCTGCCATTGCCGGTTGTCAGCATTACCATCCAGTACTTTGGCCGGCTGATTCACGAACGGTTTGAAAGAATTCAAGCGATGTTCTCTGAAATCTCGGCCCGCGCGCAGGAGAATTTCTCCGGTGCGCGGGTGATTCGCGCCTACGTTCAGGAAGAGGCCGAGATCGCGGCCTTCGAGACCTCCAATCGGGAATACATTTGGCGCAGCTTGAAGCTGGTCCGCCTGATGGGTATGTTGTGGCCAACCCTGGAAATCATGCTCGGGTTTGCTATCGTGCTTGCGCTGTGGCTGGGCGGGCGGGAAGTCCTCTACGGTCACATGACGGTTGGCGCTTTCGTCGCCTTCAATACCTACATGGTCCAGCTCACCTGGCCGGTGATCGCGCTGGGCTGGGTAATCAACATTTTTCAGCGTGGTACGGCGTCTATGGGACGCATCAACGAAATTTTGGTGGAGCAGCCTGAGATTGCGGATCGCTCACAGTTAGACGCGGGGGGCAAGAGTGTACCCGCACAGATCGAGGGCGAAATCGAATTTCGCAACCTGAGCTTCGCCTATAACGATTCGCAAGTCCTGCATGACGTGAATCTGCGAGTCCCCGCCGGCAGCAGCCTCGCTATTGTCGGACCAACGGGCTCGGGCAAGACTACTTTGGTAAGCCTCATCCCTCGGATTTACGACGCCGCCCCCGGATCAGTGCTCATTGACGGCAGACCTGTGCGTGAATATGCGCTTGCCTTGCTGCGGCAGAATATCGGCTTTGTGCCGCAGGAAACGTTCCTGTTCAGCGAAACTGTGCGCGAGAACATTGCCTTCGGGAAAGAAGATGCCACGGATGAAGAAACACGAGCGGCGGCGGCGGGGGCCAGTATTGCGGAGGATATCGAGAGCTTTCCGGAGCGCTACCGAACCCTGGTAGGTGAGCGCGGCATTACGCTCTCCGGCGGCCAGAAGCAGCGCACGGCGATCGCTAGGGCCATTATTCGCAACCCTCGCATCTTGATTCTCGACGACGCGCTTTCCAGCGTGGACACCCACACGGAAGATAAGATCCTCAATCATCTGCGGGAGATTATGCGAGGACGGACGACGATCTTCATTTCACATCGGGTTTCGACGGTGCGTAATGCCGATAGAATCGCTGTGCTCCACAGCGGACGAATTGTGGAGCTGGGCACGCATGAGGAACTTCTGGCTCGCAACGGCTACTACACCGAGCTCTACAACAAGCAATTACTGGAAGAAGAACTGGCGGAAGTGTAAGGCTTTTGCGCGAACCCGCACGGCGGTGCGAGCAACTTATGTGTGATCCTCCGTGCCCTCTGTGGTTGAAGTTCTCCATGCCGACGTGAACCGGACAGTCATCCCCGAGCTGCTAGACTCCGATTCCGGCACGCCCGGCGAAATCGCTGCGTCGTTATCTGACTTGCGCCGGATTAACCGCTGGTTCGGCGGCGTTACTGCCGCAGAATCCATGGTTGTGCGGGTCGCGCAGCAAGTTGGAGGCAATACGTTGTCGCTCCTGGAAGTTGCCGCCGGCGCAGGAGATGCGCCTCGAACCGTTTGTCGAAGATTGCAGAAGCGCGGTATTCAGCTTGAACTGACCCTGCTGGATCGCGCTGTTTCTCATCTTAACCATCGTCGGCAAAATAGAACTAGGGTAGTAGCAGGAGACGCCCTGGCTCTGCCTCTTGCCTCGTCGAGCTTTGATCTGGTGAGCTGCTGTTTGTTTGCCCATCATCTCACGCCGCCTCAACTGGCACAGTTCGTCAACGAGGGACTGCGGGTTTGCCGGCAAGCTGTACTCATAAACGATCTGGTTCGAAGTCCTCTGCATTTGGCACTGGTATATGCGGGTTACCCTCTCTATCGCAGCCGCATCACACGCCATGACGCGCCCGCTTCGGTGCGGCAATCATACACGCCGGAGGAGATGAAACAGATGCTACGGCAAACCACAGCGGCGCGAGTGGAGATTCACCGGCATTACCTGTTCCGCATGGGAGTGATCGCATGGAAGGCGTGTCCCCGTGCATGACCTGATTATTATCGGCGGTGGGCCCGCTGGAACCTCGGCGGCTATTACCGCGGCCTCGGAAGGTGCAAAAGTTCTGCTGCTGGAGCGAGGATGCCTTCCCCGGCAAAAGGTCTGCGGAGAATTTGTCTCGGCCGAGTCTTTGGATTTGCTGAAGCATCTGCTCGCGCCTGAGTATTCAAAGATCCTGCATGAGGCCATTCGCATTCCGAGCGTACGCCTGTTTGTGGATGGGCGCGTTCTCCATGCCCCAATCGCTCCAGCGGCGGCCAGTATTGCTCGTTTCGACCTTGATTCCGCACTCTGGGAATCAGCGGTGGAGCTCGGGACAGAGGCGATTCAACAAGCGACCGTTCAGGCGATCTCAGGCAGCGGTTCGTTTCTGGTCGCAACTTCAGCGGGAGATTTTGAAGCCCGGGCGGTAATCAATGCTGCCGGACGATGGTCGAACCTGACTCTCGGGAACAATGGTATTGCGGCGGGAAAATGGCTGGGCCTTAAAGCTCATTTTGCGGAGTCTTCCCCGCCGGCCTCAGTGGATCTCTATTTCTTCGCGGGCGGCTATTGCGGTGTGCAACCGGCGGCACTTGCAGGCGCACATTTGGACACTGGACGTGTAAACGCATGCGCCATGGTACGCGCTGACATGGCCAACACGCTGGACAAGGTTTTCGCCTTGCATTCCGCATTGCAGGAACGCAGTTCCCGCTGGCGGCCTCTGATGGAGCCGGTGAGCACTTCGCCCCTGATATTTCGTGAACCCCAGCCGGAGCGGGCCGGAATTCTTATGGCTGGCGATGCCGCTGGTTTTGTGGACCCGTTCGTTGGCGACGGCATTTCGCTGGCCTTGCGCAGCGGGGCGCTCGCGGCGCAATCGTTGAGTTGTTTCGTTTGCGGGAGGACCTCGCTGGCGGAGAGTGTACGTTCTTACCGTCAACAATATGAAAAGCAGTTTGCGCCGGTGTTTCGGGCATCGTCGGGCATTCGCCGGATGTTGCTTCTGCCGCAGGCAGTGCGCCAGCCGGTGCTGTCATTCCTGGAAAGAGTCCCTGCGGTCACGCGCTATTTGGTGAGCAAGACGCGGTAGAACCTTGCACGGATAGGGATGCCCGCTCCTGCATCACTCCCGGCAAATTCAGCGCACGACCAGGACTTCACGGATGTTGTCCCGAGTGAGGAAAAACTTGATGGACGTGAAGTCACGGAAGAGAGTTTCGATATGACGGTTATTGAACACCCGTTGCAGGCGGAATCCTCCGGTGGGCGCGGCGTGCCCCGGTCCGCCGGGCCCCTTTCGTAAGCCTTTGCGGGCTTCGATGTGCTGCATTTCCAGACTGTCGCTGCCCACGATGTGGTAGCGGTAGCAAGGCGCGTCAGGACCAGCTTCGCGAGTGTGAAAGAACGCCAGCAACATGCCGCCCGGCTTGATCACTGACCAAAAGCGCCCCACAACCGGCTTGACCAGGCTTTCATCCATGTAATCGGCCAAGTTCCAGCACAAAACGATGTCGAATTGTGCGGCGGGATAGACCAGGTTGTCCGCCAGAAAGCGCTTGCTGTCCAGCACCCGCTGTCCTTGTTCATTCTGCGTGAGCAGAGCAGGATCGGTGGAAGCGTCGAGTAAGTCTTCGCTATAAGTCTTATGTCCCAACTCGGTGAGATATCGGATGTTAGCAGCCGAAGTGTAGCCAACATCGAGAACGCAGAGCGGATCGCCGGATTTCAGCAGCCGCGAAAGTTCAGCCAGTCCGCTCGAACGGCGCGCGAGCCTGGAAGCTGCGGGCACCGGCTTGGTGCCAGAGTCAGGCGATGAAGTGCGAAAAAGTTTCATGAAACTATGTGTAACGGATGCCATTTCCCTTGTCTCGCGCCCGGCTCTAACCCGGTCCCACAGCTTAATATATCGCGCTACGGCGGGAGAGCCGGCTTAAAAGCTACCAGCCGTTAGTTACCGGAGTTCTTGATCATTCCCGCTCCCGCGGCTGAAGCCGCTGCGGCCGGCGCCTTAGCCTCAACTTTGAGCTCCGGTTTGGCCACGACGGGAGGAGCAACTGTTGCTGCCTCTTTTTGAATGTCCACCTTACCCTTGAAATAAGCTCCCTCTTCAATGGCGATGCGCCGGGTCACAATGTCCCCGGTGATTACCGCCGTTTTATGCAACTCCGCCCGCTCGCTGGCCCGGATGTTGCCCTCCACTTTGCCCTGAACCACCACTCCCTTGGCGTTGATATTGGCCCGAACCTGCCCGTTGGGACCCACGACCAGACTGTTGCCGTGCAGCTCGATCGTGCCCTCAACTACGCCATCCACGTAAAGGTCTTCACTGCCGGAAAGTTCTCCCTTGATAATGACCGACTTGCCGATATGAGCAAACTCCGACGTTCTTGCCGTGTCCATATATGAGCTCCTTTTGGGGCGCATCTACCGCAGAGTGCAAGCGGGAATAAGGGATTCTAAATCATTCAGAGGACATCCGGTGTGCAAAGGGAAATTAAATTCGCCGGGTTCGGCCAAGAGATTGCCAGAAAGCTCCGAATTGCGCTACCGCAAGTTGCAGTCGAGTGCTTTCAGCGGTTACAAGAGAGATAGCGTGGATTTTCGCCTTACGCCCAGATAGTTATGCGATTGGTTTATCGGCAAGCTCGTCTTTTCATTGCGCTCATCATCGCTCTGGGATATCTTTCCGCGAATTCACCCTCCTGGGCACAATCAGATGAATCGCCTGCTCAGCTTGTCCGTAAAACTACGGAGAACGAAATTTCATCGAACAATAGCAGCTTAAAGTTCATCTTTCGGGACCACAAGGAGACTGCCCACGGGTCACAAACCAAGCTGATGGTCGAGACGCGCCAAGCGACGGCAGGAATGCTGGTCGAAATAAACGGGAAACCTCTCACTCCCGGACAGCGCCAGGCAGAAGAGGCGCACTTGGACCGTTTGATGAGAAATCCCGACGAATTACGAAAAAAGGAAAAATCGGAAAAAGAGGATACGGATCACACAGAACGAATCATGAAAGCCTTGCCCGATGCCTTTCGTTATGAGCCGGACGGCACGGAAGTGGGCCGCCAGGGCGTCGGGAAGGCTGGCGATGAGCTGGTGCGGTTGAAGTTTCATCCCAATCCGAAATACAACCCGCCGAGCCGCGTGGAGCAAGTGCTTGCGGGCATGCAAGGCTTCGTGCTTATTGACGCCGACAAACATCGCATCGCGAAGATTGACGGAACTCTTATCAAGGGGGTCAACTTTGGCTGGGGCATTCTGGGACATCTGGACAAAGGCGGGCACTTTCTCGTGGAGCAGGGAGATGTCGGCGAGGGAGCTTGGGAGGTTACCCGGATGAATCTTGACTTCAGCGGCAAAGAGCTTTTATTCAAGACCTTCAGTCTTAACTCACACGAGTTTTTTAGCGATTTCCGCCCTGCACCCGCCGATCTCACCTTTGCACAGGGAGTTGAGTTGCTCAAAAAGCAAGAAGCAGAGCTGGGGCAGAGCAAGGAGGGTGATCCTCAATAAAAGAGTGTTTCACTGCGGGGAGTCACGAGATGGTCTCGCCGGGCTTGAACTCCTTCACCTCGACCTCAGGCACAAGTTTCTGCAAAACACCTGGCCTGCCGGTTAGCACGGGGAATGTTCCGAAGTGCATAGGGATGACCGTCTTCGGCTTAAGCAGACGGCAGGCGTAGGCTGCCTCGCGCGGGCCCATGGTGAAATGATCTCCGATCGGCAGCATGGCGATCTCGGGCGCGTAAAGTTCACGAATAATCTGCATGTCGCCGAAGACGTTCGTGTCGCCGGCGTGGTAAATCTTCACCCCATTGGAAAATTCGATCACATAGCCGCACGCTTCGCCACCGTAGATGGTCTCATCACCATCTTTGATTCCGCAGGAATGGTCAGCGTGGACCATGGTGACCTTAATGTCGCCGACCGTCTGTGTGCCCCCTTTGTTCATGGGCGAGATTTGTTTGACGCCTTTCTTTTCCATCCAGGCGCAAAGTTCATAGATGCCCACGACCGTCGAGTTGTGCCGCTTGGCGATTTCGACAGCGTCCGCAATGTGATCGAAGTGGCCGTGGGTGCAAAGCATTATGTCAACTTTCTTGAAGGTCTTTTCCTTTTCCGGGCATAGCGGATTGCCCATCACCCAGGGATCAATCAGGAGGGTGTTGCCGCTCGGCGTTTCGATACGAAAAGTTGAGTGACCCAACCAGGTAAGTTTTATGCCATTGAGGTTCATAGTCCGTGCTTCCAGCTTCCGGCTCCTAGCCTCTAACTCCCAGCTCTTGCATGTGCCATTCCCGACTACTTAGTTTAATATGGTTCCCCGTGACTGAGCTTAAAGTTCTGATCTCACGCGAACAAATCGCCCATCGGGTAGCAGAAATGGGCGCCGACATCACCCGCGACTTCTCCGGGCAAACGGTAATTTTTGTGGGGGTACTGAAGGGCGCCGCGATTTTCTTGAGCGACCTGGCGCGTAACGTTCAACTCGACGCCACTTTCGATTTCATCGGCGTTTCCAGCTATGGCAACCGGCCCACACCCGCCCAGGAATTGATGACCGGGTGGGATTCCACCGGCGAGGTCCGTGTCACCAAAGACGTGGATCAATCCATGAAGGATCGGAACGTCATCGTGGTGGAAGATATTCTGGACACCGGTCTCACCCTCACCTATCTCAGAAGGATTCTTCTGGCCCATCAACCCAGGGCGCTTCGCATTGCGGCTCTGCTGGACAAACCGTCGCGGAGAAAACTGACGATCGAGGCCGACTATGTCGGCTTCCGCATTCCGGATGAGTTCGTTGTGGGCTACGGACTGGACCACGCGGAAAAATACCGCAATCTCCCCGACATTTGCGTCTTGCCGCGGGAAGGCTAGCTCACCCGCGTCGCGGGCCGACCTACGCAACACCGGAGTGAGGCCGTCCGACCGGCTGATATCATATGAACATAAGCATCAGAGCCTAAGAATTTAAGATGGCGACCATTCAACCGGACGTTCAAACGCAGATTGAACCGCTACTTCTTGAGGTTGCGGATGTGGTTAACACCACGCTGGATCTCGACACCACCCTGCGCCGGGTAGCCGAATTGGTCCGCAAACTCATTGACTACGAAATTTTCGCGATTTTTCTGTTGCAAGAGAAAACTCAGGTGTTGCGCATCCAATTTCAGGTGGGATTCGCCCCCGAAATAGCCGAGAGGCTGCGGCTCAAGGTCGGCGAGGGGGTAACCGGACTCGCGGCACAACACAGAGAAGCCATTCTGGTTCACGACGTGGCTCACGATCCCCGCTACATTTCCGCCGTGCCCAACGTGCGCTCCGAATTGGCGGTGCCGCTGATCATCAAGAACCGGGTGATTGGCGTGATTGATATCGAATCGCCGCAGCCCCACCATTTCACCGAAGAACACAAGCGGCTGTTGACCTTGATTGGTTCTCGTATGGCGGTCGGCATCGAGAATGCTCGTCTCTACACCCGCAGCACGCGGCAGGCCCGGACGCTGGTCCTGCTCAACGAAATCGCGCGTGAGCTCACCTCGATTCTTAACGTGGATGAGTTGCTCAAGCGCATCGCCGAACTGCTGAGCCGCCTGATTGACTACCAGATGTTCAGCATCCTGCTGCTGGACTCCGCCGGCGAGAAGCTACAGCATCGTTTTTCCTTGCGTTTCAACGAGAACATTCAAGTAAAACATGATGTCCCGAGAGGGCGCGGCGTCGTGGGTTATGCCGCCCAATACAAGGAAGCAGTGCTGGTGCCGGACGTGAAAAAAGACCCGCGATATATTGCATTGAATCGTGAAACCCGGTCCGAACTGGCGGTGCCGCTGATTTACAAGGACAAAGTCATTGGAGTGCTCGATCTGGAGCACACACGGCGCGGTTTCTTCACTGAGGATCACCGCCGGACGGTGACCACGCTGGCGGCGCAAATTGCCATCGCAATTGAAAACGCCCAACTCTACGAACAGATTGCCCTTCAGGAAAAGCGCCTGGAGCGCGACCTGGCGATGGCGCGCGAGTTGCAATCCCGGCTTCTGCCGCCGACCTTGCCCAAGCTGGCCAACCTCGACATCGCGGCAAAGTTTGT
>Ga0187817_10001949_pt1 | contig 10395 bp, 5 predicted proteins | sample NC_wetland_sal_i_17_FD_132431 | JGI IMG/M metagenome (GOLD analysis project Ga0187817, IMG submission 132431) | Wetland sediment microbial communities from Neuse River Estuary, North Carolina, USA - SO4_2 | ecosystem: Environmental > Aquatic > Freshwater > Wetlands > Sediment | place: USA: North... | reverse complement strand
TGAAACCGGAGCAATATTGAGTTCAATGCCTATAGGGGATAATTCCTTACGCCACACAAACCAAGCTGCTTCACCAACCGCGACGTCGCGCAAGACTTGCTGCTCAAACCTTGCGTCGGACGGGTCAGTCATACTGAGTTCTCCCGTCAATCCATCACAATAGGCAACTCCCGAAAAACCAAACTGCTCTTTCACCTGTCCGGCTATCTGCACACCAAGATCCCTCGTATTATCGACTAGCATTAATGATCGGCTGAGCTGGTAGAGCCGCTCTACCTCGACCCGCCGGGCCTGGGCTTCATTGGCGCGCTGGCGTGCACTCGAAGAAAGTTTGCTGGCCGTGATGGCTATCGCTAGGAAGACAAATAGCGCTACCCAGTTCTGTGGATCAGCGATCGTGAGCGATAGGATCGGAGGAAGGAAAAAATAATTGAGGCAGAGCATTGCAGCCACCGAAGTCACAAACGATTCAGCTAAGCCCCATTTGGCTGCTACTATTAGAACAACTAATACATAACAAAGACCGGCGATCAGACTATTGACGTGCAACCACGAGAAGGTTGCCCAGGTAATCGCAGCGACGAGTGCGAGGCACGTGAATACTCTTATCGTGCCGGCCACCAGGCGGCGAGTTGAAATTGTCTTAATAAATTCCATGTCGGCCATAGCGCCTTGATTGGGATCATTCGTGGGCGTAACGCTACAGGAGTGCGCGACCTCACAAAGCCTGGTTTGCCATCTATACCTACTACAGTAGGCTCCGTGTCCTTAGGGAGATATAAATTGGTTCTAAGGACTATCTAAACGGTGCCAGCGATAGCTCGTGCTTCATTGACGAGGGCTGGTCAAGATTACGTCTGACCCAAAGGGACCGCAGCAGCAGTCTTGTGCTACTGTAATTGCGAAGACAACTGGGAGCGGGCCACTCCGACCGTGCACACTCGTATTTCCACCGCGGTGCTGGCGTTCTCTTTGGCCGTGACGGTTTCACTCCATAGTCAAGATCAGTCTGCAAATGCCGCTGCTCCGGTGCCGATCGCTACGGACCGTCCGTCGGTCACCAACTCCAGCATTGTAGTCCCGGCTGGCAGCCTTCAGTTGGAGAATGGGTTCCTCGAAACCAGCAGCCAGGGACACAGCATCGTTGACGCCCCGGAGACCTTAGTACGCTTTGGCGTAGCCACAAGAACTGAGCTGCGTTTCGTAGTGCCGGACTACTACCACAACCTAAGCTCCACCGGAGGCCTCGGCTCGGGATTCGGTGATTTCGCGTTCGGAGTAAAAGAACAGCTTGGCCCCATACCAGGCGGGTTCGATGTATCCGCAATCCTGTTTCTTAGTTTCCCGACTGGCGCTCACAACGTGTCCAGCGGTGGGTACGATCCCGGATTGCAGGTGCCTTGGTCGCGAGCGCTGTCCGCTAAGTGGACGGCGGCCGGAATGTTCTCATTGTACTGGCCCACTCAGGGGAACACGCGAAATCTGACTGGCGAAGCTACCTTTTTAATCGATCGGCAATTGACGGGACCATGGGACGCGTTTGTCGAATACGCGGGGCGCTTTCCTGAAAGCGGAGGGCCGCAGCATCTGCTGCACTTTGGAACCGCACTGAAGGTTGCAAAACGGCAACAGATCGATTTCCATTTCGGCTTCGGTTTATCGTCGGCCGCAGTGGATCATTTCATTGGGATCGGCTATTCGTTAAGATTTCAGGGGTTTGGACGCGAATAACGGGAGTCCAGACGACTCATTACAAAAGCAGAGATCGAACCACCAGCCGAGTACAGCACTCAGGGCCGCCTTGTCGAAACTTGTTCGCTTTCGAACGTGCGCAGGCGGCACTAGAATGCTTCGCGCAGGCGAGTCGAGTGTATAGTGCGGTTGCAACAGCACAGCAGATCCGGCGCCTTGATGAATGACTAATGTGGAAGCCGAATAGAGAATGCCTTGAGAGCATGTGACGCCCCCTCGGCCGGCTTGCCACTAAGTAGGACTGGTGAATCAATACAGCGCAACCCAATACCTGCTGTTTATAGCCATCGTCACCGCCCTGGTAAAGCCCTTGGGCGGGTATATGGCCAGGGTTTTTTCCAAGGAGCACACCGCACTCGATCATTTATGTCTTCCTGTTGAACGGCTGATCTATCGCGTGACTGCGGTCGATCCCAATGTGGAGATGACCGGTAAGGAGTATGCGACATGTTTCGTGCTATTTGGATTTGCCGGCACGATCCTGTTGTATGCCATTCTCAGGATGCAGCAGTTTCTTCCCTGGTTCTTCCCCCAGTACTTCATGACGCCTTTAACCCCCGACCTGGCCATGAATACAGCGATCAGCTTCTCGACGACCACTACCTGGCAGGCCTACTCTGGCGAGAACACGATGAGTTATTTCAGCCAGATGGTGGGACTCGGTGGACAGAATTTCTTGGCCGGCGCTGCGGGATTAGCTGTGGGTATTGCCTTTATCCGCGGTCTCGCCAGGCAACTCTCGGACTCGCTTGGCAACTTTTGGGTCGACCTGACACGCGCCTTGCTTTGGATCCTTTTGCCAGGAGCATTGATAGGCGCGTTGCTGCTCGTCTGGCAGGGAGTTCCGGTGAACTTCCATCACTATGCGGTCGCCACGAACGTCGAGGGCGCCCAGCAGGTCATACCGCAGGGACCTGTAGCGGCACTGGAGATCATAAAGAACCTTGGCACGAATGGCGGCGGCTTCTTTAATGCGAATGGGGCTCATCCGTATGAAAACCCCACGCCGTTTACAAATTTTATCGAAATGCTGGCCATCGTGCTGCTACCAGCCGCCTTGACGAATACCTTCGGCCGGATGGTTCGTCAGCCTCGACAAGGATGGCTTTTCTACTGTGTGATGGTGTTTCTCTTCGTCTGTGGATTGGTCTTCGTACATCACTTTGAACAGAGAGTGAATCCACATCTCAGAGGCGTGGATATCCAAAGTAGTTCCCTCCAGTCGGATGGAAATATGGAAGGCAAGGAGGTGCGCTTTGGCATCGGGGGCTCGACGCTTACAGCTGTCGTCACATCAAACACAGCCACTGGATCGTACAATTCAATGCATGATAGCTACACCTCGCTAGGTGGGATGATTTTGCTTGTAAACATGCTGCTTGGCGAGGTTGTTTTCGGAGGTCTGGGGACCGGTCTTTACAGCATGGTTATGGCCGCTGCGATCGCTGTTTTTCTTGCAGGACTCATGGTTGGGCGCACGCCTGAATACTTGGGAAAAAAGATAGGGGCAGCCGAGAACAAAATGATCATGCTCTATGCTTTGGCCGCGCCACTTTTCATTCTCCCACTGACCGCCATTGCCGTGAGCACCAAGGCGGGACTTTCCGGGTTGACGACCAACGCCGGTCCGCACGGTTTCACTGAAATTGTCTTTGCCTATGCTTCCTGCTTCGCCAACAATGGCCAAACCTTCGCCGGTCTGAGTGCGAACACATCGTTTTATAACGTCACCACAGCCTTAACGATGATGGCAGGTCGGTTTGGCTTGGCGATTCCCGCATTGGCATTAGCCGCTCTGTTTGGTCGACAGAGAATCAGTCCTTTTTCATCGGGAACCCTTCCGACCCATTCCTTTTCGTTCGGTGTTCTACTCACTGCCTGTTTGATAACGATCGTGGCGCTGAGCTATCTTCCTGTCCTGACTCTCGGCCCTATACTCGAACGCTTGGTCTTCGGAAACTAATCGTTTGAATTACTCCACAAACCTTACCAGGAAAGATTTTGAGCTTGCCTTGAAGATGATTCTTTGCCTAAGTTGGGATGGTGATAGGCTTGCAGCGGTCCGCCAATAATGCCGAAAGAACCGTACTCATCGGAGGCCGTCTCCCTAACTGGGGGGAGGGATGCGCGCAAGACTTTAGGTATTGATACCAGTACCGCGCGGACTAAGCAACTCGACGAGCTGGAGCGGTTGCTGAGTCTCTGCGAAGTTCAACCTATCCGTTCTGGCATGCCCTTACCCCTTGGGGCGCATGCCAGGGGCGACGGAGTAAACTTTGCGATTTTCAGCCGTCACGCTACCGGGGTTCGCCTTGATTTGTTCGATCATCCCGAGGATTCCGTGCCGACACGGACCATCCTGCTCGACTCCGCCAGAAACAAGACGGGCGACATCTGGCACCTTTGGTTGAAGGGGATTCGTCCCGGGCAGCTTTATGGGTTTCGCTTTGCTGGACCTTACGCTCCTCACGAAGGGCATCGCTTCAATCCAACCAAGCTCCTAGTGGACCCTTACGCAACTGCGATCTCGCTCCTTCCGGGGTCTGACTTTCTCCCATCCCTTGGCTATGATTCCTCATCGCCTCAGAAGGACTTGTCTTTCTCCGAAGCCGATGACGCGACTACCGCACCGAAGTGCATCGTCAATCACACGGATTTCGACTGGCAGGGCGATCAGCCGCTCCGCCGTTCCTGGGAATCGACGGTCATCTATGAACTCCATGTGCGGGGTTACACCGTCCATCCGAGCGCCGGAGTTTCATTCCCAGGGACTTATCGCGCCCTGGTCGAAAAGATTCCGCATCTGAAGGACCTCGGAGTGACGGCCGTAGAGCTGATGCCAGTGCTTGAATTCAACGAGAATCACCTCATGCGGATCAATCCGCAAACGGGCGAACGGCTCAAAAACTATTGGGGGTACGATCCGCTTTGCTTTTTTGCTCCCAAAGCGTCATATGCCAGCATACAGGAAGCAGGCGCGCAAGTTCTCGAGTTCAAGGAGATGGTCCGAACCTTTCACCAGGCTGGGATCGAAGTAATCCTTGACGTCGTTTTTAACCACACGGTCGAAAGCAATGAGCTTGGGCCCACAGTGTCTCTTCGTGGAATCGACAATGCGATATATTACTGGCTCGCTGACGACAAGCGCTTCTATCGAGACTTCACCGGCACAGGACAAACGATCAACGCGGCGCATCCGGTCGTGCGCGATCTCATCCTGGACGCACTGCGTTACTGGGTGATGGAAATGCACGTCGATGGCTTCCGTTTCGATCTGGCCTCGGTGCTGGGCCGCCACCGTAGCGGGCAAGTCCTAGCGGATGCGCCTCTGCTGGAGCGCATTGCCGAGGACCCGATTTTGCGCGACGCGAAGCTGATTGCCGAGGCTTGGGACGCTGCCGGCGCGTACCAGGTAGGAAATTTCTCCGACCTCCGCTGGGCGGAATGGAACGGCCGTTTTCGCGACGACGTGCGGCGGTTCTGGCGAGGAGACGACGGGATGATGGGCCTGTTTGCCAGCCGGATCTGCGGAAGTTCAGATCTATATCATGGATCGGGTAAGAAACCGGAGTGCAGCATCAACTTTGTCACCTGTCACGATGGGTTCGCGCTGAATGATCTGGTTAGCTACTCGCGCAAACACAACAGTGCCAATGGAGAGAACAATAGAGATGGATCATTCGAGAACTACAGTGCGAATTACGGCATCGAGGGGCCAACCGAGGATCCGGCCGTCGAGGCGGTGCGCGTCCGCCAGATCAAGAATTTCCTGCTGACCATGGCCATCTCCCGAGGCGTACCAATGATGCTCGGTGGAGATGAGTTCCGCCGCGGCCAACGAGGAAATAATAATGCCTACTGTCAGGACAACGAGATCAGTTGGGTCGATTGGTCATCGCTGAAAAGGAACAACGGGATCTTTCAATTTGCTCGCGGCGTGTTTGCGCTTCGCCGGGCTCACCCGGTGCTGCGGCGCGAAGCTTTCTACACAGACGAGGACATCTGTTGGTTCAGCCCTTCTGGGAAAAGCCCGGATTGGTTCGATCCCCGCCAAAAATGCCTGGCGTGTTTGATTCGCGGACAAAACGCGGAGGACCTGTTCTTGATGTTCAACGTCGGAAACGAAGCAGCCACCTTCGTGGTGCCTTCAGCGCGTCCCCCACTTGTTTGGAGGCTCGCCGCTGACACTGCCGAATCGTCGCAGACCGGCTGCTACAGCCCGGGAGAAGAAGCAGCTCTCGCGAATTCCGCAAACTACTTTGTCCAATCTCGTTCGAGTGTGGTTCTGGTCGCGCGCTAATCGGCGAACCTTGATCCCTTTACGCCCCAGATTTCGCGCGCGTACTCTGTGACGGTTCGATCACTCGAAAACTTCCCCATGCGCGCCACATTCAGAATCGCCATCCGCGCCCAGCGAACCCGGTCGCGAAACGTATTGCCAGACTTGTCCTGCGCGTTGACGTATGGAGTGAAATCTGCCAGGTGGAAATGCTCGTCTTTTGCATCCAGAACGCTGGCGGAAATCCATGCGAATAGGCCTGGTTCTTGAGGGCAGAATAGATTGGATGAAAAGCTATCGACGACTCGCTTCACGCGCGGATTGCGGGCGCAATAATCCCAGGGCCGATAGGACTTCTGTTCGCGTATAGCCCGAATTTCAGTCACTTTCAGGCCGAAGATGAAAATATTTTCTCCGCCCACTTCCTGCAGGATCTCGATGTTGGCGCCGTCGAGTGTGCCGATCGTGACGGCCCCGTTCAGCGCCAGCTTCATATTGCCGGTTCCCGACGCTTCTGTTCCGGCAGTCGAAATTTGCTCGCTCAGATCAGCGGCGGGAATGATCTTCTCGGCCAACGAGACCCGATAGTCGGGGATGAACGCCACCTTGATCCACTGGCTGGCTCGCGAATCGTTATTGACCACTCGCCCGACGTTGTGGATCAACTTGATCATCTGTTTCGCGTACCAAAAACCTGGTGCGGCCTTTCCCGCGAAGATATAGGTCTTGGGCCCAGCAGGTTGACGGCCATCCTCGACGAGGCACAAGTACTCGTCGATGATGTGCATCACGTTGAGCAACTGCCGCTTGTAGGCGTGGATGCGCTTTACTTGAATATCAAAAAGGGAGTCTGGGTCGACTTTCAGCCGCGCGGTATCTTGAATAATTTTCGCTAGCTTTTGTTTATTCGAGCGTTTGACTTTCTGGAACTCCGCTTGAAAGCTTGTATCCGCCGCATGGGATTCCAGTTCCCTCAGTCCATACAGGTCAGTGAGCCAGCGCTCTCCGATCGTTGAGTTGATCAAGTTTGCCAAAGCAGGATTTGCCTTTAACAGCCACCGCCTTTGCGTAATTCCATTGGTCTTGTTGTTAAACTTTTCCGGGAAAAGCTGATAAAAGTCCGGTGCCAGAGACGATTTGACCAATTCGGTATGAATTTCGGAGACCCCATTAATCGAGTGACTTCCTACGATCGCGAGATTGGCCATGCGCACCTGTTTCGGCGCAGACTCCTCTATGATCGACATCCGTCTGATGCGCTCGACATGCGCCTGATGGGTTACGGAAATTCGATCCAGAAAACGGCGGTTGATCTCATAGATAATTTGCAGGTGCCGGGGAAGCACTGTCTCGAAAAGGGAAACCGGCCACTTCTCCAGTGCCTCCGGTGCGAGTGTGTGATTGGTATAGCCGAGGGTTGCCTGCGTGATGGTCCAAGCCTCCTCCCACTCCAATTCTTTTTCATCCACAAGGATGCGCATCAACTCCGCGACCGCCAGCGCAGGATGTGTGTCGTTCAGTTGAAGCGCAACCTTGGCGGAGAATTCCTGGAATTTGGCGTGACCCTGTTCGAACCTTCGGACAATATCCCGCATCGCGCAGGCGACGAGAAAGTATTCCTGCACCAAACGCAGCTCTCTGCCGGCGATAACTGCGTCCGAAGGATAGAGCACCTTCGAAATGGTCTCGGAAGCAATCTTTTGCTCGACGGCCTTGAAGTAGTCCCCGTCGTTGAAAATCTGCATGTCAAATTCGCGTGACGACCGTGCTGCATAGAGGCGCAACCGAGCGACAGTGCTGCCGCCGTACCCGGAGATCAGCATGTCATGAGGAACGCCTATCAGAACCCTCCAATCCATCCACATGGGGTTGTAAGCGCCCTTGCGGTCGACACCGTGCTCGATGCGCCCATAGACCGGGACAAGGCAGGCTTCCTCTGGGCGGGGAATCTCCCAGGGCGTACTTTGCGCCAGCCAGTTATCCGGCTTCTCTACCTGATAGCCGCTGTCTATCTCTTGTTTGAACAGGCCGTACTCATAGTTGATGCCATACCCGCATGCGGGAATTCCGAGCGTCGCGAAAGAATCCAGAAAGCAAGCAGCGAGGCGGCCCAGTCCGCCATTGCCCAACGCGGCGTCTTCTTCACTCTCTTCCACGGCTTCAAGATCGGCGCCGAAGTTACTCATTGCCTGGCGGTATAGGCCACGAATCCCAAGATTATGAAGGTGATTCCCGAGTGATTGACCAATGAGAAATTCAATAGAGAGATAGTTGATACGCTTGGGGTCGTCCCGTCTAAACCGCTCGTCGGTTTCGAGCCATATGTCCACCAAACGATCCCTGACCGACAAAGCGACAGCGTCGAAAAGATCTCTGCATGAAAAATCGTTCCAGGATTTCCCTAGCGAGTATCTGACGTGTCGAGCGATGGAATCTTGGATGGCAGAGACTAAGTCGGACGTGGCAGGATTCCGAGCCTCTGCGGCGCTCTCAGTGTTTGAAGGCATGCACTGCCTCTTCTTTGGTGCCGTAGATGTCAAAAATCCGGTGCATTCGCACGAGTTCGAACAGCCCCCGCACCTGTTTCGACATGCCGCACAGTTTCAAGTCTCCGCTCTTGGAACTCAATTGACGGAGGCAGGAAAGCATCGCGCCCAGCCCCGAACTATCCACAAAACGCAACCGGCTCAGATCGAGCACTAGCCTGGTATTGGTTTGCAGCACGGGCGCCATGTCGCGCTTGAACTCCGCGGCGTTGCTTGCGTCCAGTTCATCCACCGGCACCGTTGCGACCGCAACGCTGCCCACATTGTCGACGGCTATTTCCATCGAGTCTCACTTTCCACCCGATTTGCGGGCTTTAACAAGCGCAACGCAGTTTCTGCCACGTTCATCGCGATAGTACCTTACTTCATCAACGCTTCTGGCAATGATAAAAGCGCCGAATCCGGAATCGCGCGAGCCATCGAGCGGGGGTGGCGGGGCTGTTGAGGGATCAAACGTATCTCCGAAATGATGCAGCTTGATCGTGAGACGGCTTGGGAAAGCTTCGGCCTCAAGATGAATCCACTGATCCTCACGGCCGTGATACGCATGCTTCATGATGTTGCTGGCGGCTTCGTTGACAGCCAGCTCGAGTGCGGCAACTCCATCTTCGTCCAGCGGCGGGCCTGGAAGATTGCGGCAAAAGTCGCGCACGAACTCGCGAGCTTGCCGGAGTTGTTTAAGATCGCTGCCAATCTCCAGCTCCTGCCGCGCGATGGGGACTTGCCTTTCTTGAATCCGAATTGCCACGCTGGTCAGGTCATCAGTCAGCTGACCCGATCCAGTGAAGGTTGCGACGGCTTGGCGAACGGCTTCAACCAACGGCGCAGACTCCAATTGGCGGTTGCTCACGACGCATTCTTCCAGGCGCTGTGGCCCAAACAGCTCGCCAGTGGAACTCCGCGCTTCAGTGATCCCGTCCGAATAAAGTAGGAACAAGTCTCCTGGCTCGAAAGGAATGGAAATCTGATCGTAGATCTCACCTTCCCGGATTCCCAGGGGCAGGTTGTCTCCGTGCAGTATCTCGTGGAGTCCTGTCTTGCCGTGCAGATGAACCATCCCCGTGTGCCCGCAATCGACGAAATCGAGGCTGCGTTTGCTCATGTCGAATCGGGCGTACCACAAGGTCACGAAACTGTCCAAATCGACCAGACGCCGTACCAGTTCCGCATGGGCGAGCATCACGATCTCTTTGGGCTCGGGAAGCTTACTATCCTTGGACAGAACCATCAAGTTGCTGAGGGCCCGGAGAAAATGGCTCTTGGTGGCGGCCCCCAAGAGCGCCGCGGGAATCCCCTTGCCCATGACATCTCCAACGATTACATCCAGAGACTCGTCCGAGTGTCGGAAAAAAATGTAGAAATCGCCGTCGATCCGCTGCGAGGGAATTGTCAGTGCGGCCACTTGAAGTCCGGGAAAGTCCACGGGCGGTTGATCGAGCAGCAGGGTCTGCTGGATTCTGAAGCCGATTTCGATTTCCCGTTCCCTGGCTTGTTCCAGTTCTTTGTTCGCTGCCTGGAGTTGCGCGGTTCGCGCGACGACGCGCTGCTCCAGGCCGACGTTCAGGCCGCGTATTTCAGCCTCCGCGCGCTTGCGCTCCGTGATGTCCAGGAATGTGACGACCGCGCCAATTGCGTTTCCGTTGCGGCGCATCGGGTGAGACCAATATTCGACGGGAAAGGATGTTCCATTCGCACGCCACATCACTTCATCATCTACATGCACGTATTCGCCTTTTACGAGCGCCTGGTACGCCTGGCATTCGTCCTGTGGTAACCGCCTTCCGTTAGGCAGGCTGTGATGGGCGAGGCCATGGAGAT
>Ga0187817_10001948_pt1 | contig 10396 bp, 6 predicted proteins | sample NC_wetland_sal_i_17_FD_132431 | JGI IMG/M metagenome (GOLD analysis project Ga0187817, IMG submission 132431) | Wetland sediment microbial communities from Neuse River Estuary, North Carolina, USA - SO4_2 | ecosystem: Environmental > Aquatic > Freshwater > Wetlands > Sediment | place: USA: North... | reverse complement strand
CCGAGTCTCTCAGAGGTCAGCGCCGAGAGCGCCAGCAGATTCGCCGACGACCCGGAGTTCACCAGCACCGCCTCGCGCACCTCGACAAACCTTGCGAACTCGCGTTCGAACTGTTCGGCGAAGCGCCCCGTGGTCAGCCAGAAATCGAGCGAGGACTCGACCAGCAGTTCGAGTTCTTCTTCGTCGAAGACACGGCCGGAGATGGGCACAGGGGACGATCCCGGCACAAACGCACGGGCAGGGAAGGCCTCACGGTAGTACTCCGCCACCATGCCGCGTATCCGGCTGCGCAACTCGTCCGCTCGTGACACTACTTCAGCGCCTCCCGGTACCACGCGATGGTCTTTTCCAACCCTTCATCCAGAGTGAACATGGGCTTCCAGTTCAATTCAGTGCGTGCCCGCTCGGCACTCAGAAACTGATGGCGAACCTCATTCGAAGCCTGGTTCTGCACTTCCGGCTTCAGCTTGGATTTCATCTCGGCAAGAATTTTCTCGACGAGTTCCAGAACCGTAATCTGAATCTCGTTGGAGAAATTGAACGCCTTGCCGCGCAGCGCCCGATCGGCGCTGAGACGCTCGGCCAGCAACATGGTCGCCGCGGCGCCATCCTCTACGTAAAAGTAATCACGGATATACTGGCCGTCCGAGCGGATGACTGGCCGCTCGCGGCGCAAGATCGAGCGGATCGTGCCCGGCACGACACGGTTCCAGTTCAGATCGCCCCCACCATAAAAATTGCCGCAGCGAGTGATGCCGACCGGCAGGTCGTAGGTAACAGCATACGCTTGTGAGATCAGGTCGGCGCAGGACTTACTCACCTCGTAGGGGTGTCTGCCCTGCAGCGCCATGTCTTCGCGGAAGGGCAGCACCGTGTGAGTACCGTAGGCCTTGTCCGAGGATGCCACGATGATGGCGGTAACCAGCGGCGAGCGACGGCAGGCTTCCAGCAAATTCCAGGTGCCTTGAACGTTGCTCTCGAAGGTGGAGACAGGATTGCGATTGGCAATGCCCACGATGGCCTGGGCGGCGAGATGAAACACCGTTTGCACTTCAAATTCGCCTAGGGCCCGCTCGAGCACGTCGCGATCAGTGATGTCGCCGCGCACCACGCTGACGTGCTGGCCTCTCCGGACGAGTTCGCACTCTGGAACCCAGTCGCGCACCAGAGCGACCAGCCGCGCACCACGGTCGAGCAGGCGCTGCGTGAGCCAGCCGCCCAAAAGTCCCGTGGCGCCTGTTACCAGGACGGACCGATCCCGCCAGAAATTGTTTGCCATCACCACACCTTCCAGGGGGCCTGGCCCTTGCTCCAAAGCTGGTTCAGGTACTCGTATTCGCGATACGTATCCATCGCGAAAAAGAACCCCTCGTGCTTGTAGGCCATCAGTTCTCCCTCCCGCGCCAACTGCTCCAGGGGTTCGCGTTCGAGGGTACAGTCGTCGCCGCTGAGATAATCGAACACTTTCCTGTTGAACACAAAGAATCCCGCGCTCGCAACCCCCTCGGTACGAGGTTTTTCCAGAAAACTCATGACGCGGTTCTTATTCATCTCCAGAACGCCGAAACGGGAACTGGGCGTAACCGCAGTGACCGTAGCTAGTTTTCCATGACTCTGGTGGAACTCTAAAAGCCGGGCGATGTTCAGGTCGGCAACGCCATCGCCGTAAGTCAAAAGGAACGTGTCGTCATCGATGTACTTCTGGATCCGTTTCACGCGCCCACCGGTCATGGTGGACAGGCCGGTGTCAGCCAGGGTGACTTGGAAGTCCTGTTCGCCGTGTACGTCGTTGAATTTGATCTGCGACTGGCGCCCGAGGCAGATGGTGAAGTCGTTGTTCATTGCCTCGTAGTTCAGGAAGTACTCTTTGATCATGTTGCCGCGATATCCCAGGCACAGGACAAAATCGCGGAAGCCACTGTGGGCATAGAGTTTCATGATGTGCCAGAGGATGGGCCGACCGCCAATTTCGACCATCGGTTTCGGTCGGAATTCGGTTTCCTCGCGCAAGCGGGTACCAAGCCCTCCGCACAGCATAACTACTTTCACGAGATTCTCCTGGCAGGTGCTAGTGCAAGTTTTCCCGGACAAAGTCTGGGAAGACTGTACCAAGCCTAATCTACCGGAGTGCGGCTAAATTGCCAAAACTACAGCTCGCCTCGACCCACCCGGTTGCTGCCATGATTTCACTCAGTTACGACTATGGTTTGAGACAGTTCCCTTGTAGATAACAGCTTGGCATCGGGGCTTTGTGCTCATTCAGGGCGCGTTTTACCCCCATTGCCCACTGGCCATTCCGCCCACCTCGATGGCGCAAGTCATTGCCAGGATTATGCTTAGCCCTTATGCTGGGTTGGCGTCGCGATTGCCCCCACCGAGGAGTCGATCGCGAAGAGCCCAGGAAGAACAAATCGGGACTGCCTCGAATTCCATGGAGAATTTCACGCTGGTAGACACGCTGGGCACCCTCAAGGCGAGCCTCACTCTTCTCCCATTCATGTTTGCCCCAGGGTATGTCGCGGGATGGGCGCTCGACCTCTTCGAGTTCCGGCAGCGGCGTCCGATTCTGCGGCTGATTCTCGCACTCCCACTCACCATCGCCGTCTGTCCGATGCTTTCGTATCTGCTGGCACGGTTCCTGGAACCGGGGCTCTGGGGCTTCTATATCGGGGTGTTCGCAGCCTGCGTGCTGCTTCTGACAAAGGAAGTTCGGCGAGCGAAGCTGCGATCGGTTTCACGAAACATTTGGGTCGCCCTGGGCTTGATGACGCTGTGGGGAGTCGTGGCCATCGGGTCGATGGTAGATCTGCAAATCGGGGACAAGCTCTATCCCCCAATTGTCGCTTACGACCACTCCGTGCGCACCGCACTGACGGCCGCGATCGCCCGCCATGTCCCTCCGAACAATCCTTTCTTTGCCAATGCAGCGGCGCCTTTGCGCTATCACTACCTGTGGTTACTTTTCTGCAGCCTGCCCATGAAGGTCTTCCATTTGTCGCCGCGATACGTGGTGTATTCCGGCGTCGTCTGGTGCGGTCTTGGCCTGATCTGCACGATCGCGCTTGGCCTCAAGTTCTTGGTGCGAGTCCAAGCGGGCATCGAGCGAAAAACATTACTTGCGGTTGGCCTGCTCTGTGTCACCGGCCTGGACATTTTGCCGACCCTCTACATTTGGGTTGACACTCACTCGTGGCTGAGTGATATGGAGTGGTGGAACGACGCCCAGATCACCTCTTGGGTTGCCTCTTTGCTGTGGGTGCCGCACCATGTCGCCGGGTTGATCGCCTGTTTTGTTGCATTCTTGCTTTTGCGTCACCAAGCCGACCTCCATCGCAAGTGGGCGACGGGGCCGGTGATCGTGGCGGGGATGGCCTTTGCCAGCGCGGCGGGCATGTCCGTTTATGTTACGTTCACGTTTGTAGTTGCTGTCGGCCTTTGGCTGCTGGCGTTGATCACGCGGAAGGAATGGCAGGAAGCAGCGATGTTCGTGGGCGCGGGTGCGTTTGCGCTGCTCTGGGCACTATCCTACCTTTCGGGCCTTCGCGCTCCCGCCGGTGGTGCCGATTTCGTCGAATTCGCGCTGCGCCCCTTTCCACTCGGGATTGATATCGCCCAACAAATCGGCATCAACCTCAAGACGCAATTCGCGTTGACCGTCGCCAACGCCCTCTTCCTGCCCATCAACTACTTGCTTGAACTCGGATTCTTTCTCGCCGTCGGTGCTCTGCGCCTGCAGCAGGTTGTGCGTGGCCGAGTTGAGGCCAGTGCCAACGAACTCGCTGCCTGGACTCTAGTCATGACTAGTTTCCTGATCGGCACATTCCTGCGTTCGAGTACCATCGGCAGTAACGACCTGGGATGGAGATGCTTCCTTCCGGCGCAACTGATCCTGCTGCTATGGGGGGCAACGTTCGTTCACGATTGGTGGTTTCACGGCGCCGCGCAACAACCCACGCCGCGTCCGTGGATGCGCGGGGCGATCGCGACACTGTTGATCCTGGGCTTAGCAGGAACTGCCTACGAGGTGTTCATGCTGCGGATGTTCCCGGTACTGTCCGATCGCGGGGCGATTAGGGGAGAAAGCTGGATAGCTCAGGACCAACAGTTCGGCAAACGGGCTTATGCGCTGCGGTTAGCATACGAGGCTCTCAATGCGCAACTGCCTTCTTCGGCGGTCCTGCAGAGCAATCCAGCTCAGGAGAATCAGATTCTGAACATGCTATATTCCGGTCATGACGCCGCCGCTGGCGGTCCCGAATGTGGGGCGGCCTTTGGCGGCGACCCTGACCTTTGTGCCCTGCGCGTGCAGAAGCTCACTGGATTATTCGAGCAGCCGAACGGCAGCAATTTAGACGCTACGTGCCGGGAGTATGGTATCGATACCATTGTGGTGGAGAATTCAGATGACGTGTGGCAGGAGCCGTCATCCTGGATTTGGAGTCGGCGCCCGATCGTCGCCAACGATCACGTCAGGGCGTTTCGTTGCGGCACGGCTGCGGCTGGCATTCAACGGTAGCGAAGGCCATGGTGCAGATTTCGGAAGTGCAACGCTGACAGCGCAGTCTAAACGACGAGGTATTTCCAGATCATGAGCGCGCTCCGGGAGGTGTTAAATTTATTAAAACTGCGCGCGTTACAGCTGCTTGCTCTTTCATCCTTGCTGGCCCTCATGGCAGCGATTGCCTTCGTCTCCAAGACAGCGGTTCGCGACCCGGACATTTGGTGGCATCTCAAAGTCGGCGATTGGATCGTCCAACACCATGCGGTTCCTTACCTTGGCATTTTCTCGCGCACTGCTGGAGCTCGCTCCTGGATTGCCTACAGTTGGGGCTATGAAGTACTGCTGTCGCGGGCTTATGCCTGGTTCGGGCTGATTGGATTTGCCCTGTTCGGAATTTTGCTGACCGTGGCCGTCGCCTTTGTACTCTTCTGGATGCTGCACCGCCTTTCCGGACGCTTCTGGGTGGCGTGGATTCTTTCTCTGATCGGATGCTTCGCCTATTTGTTTAGTCTCATGCCCAGGCCGGTGTTTGTCACGATGATCCTGTTTACGATCGTGCTTACTTTTCTCTTGGAGGCCCAGCGCACGGGGAAGATGCAGTTGCTGTGGTGGTTGCCATTACTTTTTGTCCTCTGGGCCAATATCCACATCCAGTTCATCTACGGACTGTTCGTGCTGGGGCTGTTCCTAGGGATCAACCTCCTTGAGCGCCTGGCGAATTGGTTTAGAATCGACCTTCACTTCCTTCAGCCACCCACGCTTCCTCTTTCCGGGCTGGCCGGCGTTTTGTTTGCCTGTTTCGCGGCAACTTTCATTGGGCCGTACACGTATCACCTGTATCACGTGGTAGCGGCATACTCAAACTCGCACGTGCCCTATTCCACGATTCAAGAATTGGCGGCCTTCGACTTCAAGCACTTTACTCAGTACGTGATGCTGTTGTTGACGGCGGCCGCGTTTTTCGCCGTAGGATGGCCGAGGAAACTGGACTTGTTTAAGCTTTTGTTGCTGATCGTTGCCAGCGTCATTGCCTTTCGCACCGCGCGCGATGCCTGGTTTGCGTCTATTTGCGCCGCGACTTTTATTGCCGATCTGCGCGCCTTGGAACGCGCGCCAAAACCGGTGCTGAAGCTTCCGGAGTTGGCCGGCCTGGCGGCCGTGCTAGCGATTTTAATGCTGCTTATTGCGCGCAACATCGGCTTTAGTACCCGCAACTTGGACCGGGACATCAGCAGGGAGTATCCGGTGGATGCCGTCAACTTTGTGCGTCAAAACTCGTTTCCAGGGCCTCTATACAACGATCTCGACTGGGGTGGCTTCCTGATTTGGTACCTGCCACAGTACCCGGTGGTGGTCGATGGACGAAACGATCTCTATGGGGATGAATTGGACCAGCTCACATTCAACACCTCTCAAGGCGAATCGTACACCTCGGATCCATACCTGAATGAGGCCGGACTGGTGCTGCTGCCCAAGGAAAAACCGCTGGCAAAACTTCTGGCCGTTGATTCACAATTTCGCCTGATCTACCAGGATCGGATTTCTATGGTGTTTGTTCGAAAGTAACTGCTCGCGCCCATCATTTGCATTACCTCTATCCACCAGCCCCGTACTTGTAAATAACAAAATCGACTAGCGGCCCCTCGCCGCCCTCAAAAAACAATTGTCCCTTTGAGATGTGCACAGGGACAAAGCCTCGCGAGCGTACTAAACGATCACCTTGAGAGAACTCCTGCAAAGCCTTGCCAGGGGGGCCGCTGATGGCGCCAACTATCCATATGGCGTGGTCGCAGCTCTGATTGATTCTGTTCGTTGGGTCCCATCGCCAGAATGACTCGCCCTGTGGAAAGTTGCTGAATATGCTCTTCGGAAAATAGGCCTGCACGGCGACGCTCTCGTAGTCAAACCCGCACGTTGACGATGCATCGGCACCGACGCTGCGCAAGTACTTTGCAGCGTCCAGGCTGCCCGAGTAAGCACCTGAGTAATCCAGGGCTAGGGTGCGTGCGGTCCAGTAGATGTGAACAGCGAACAGGACGGCAAGCCCAACTAATACCAGCGCCTTCAGGCCGCTATCGAGTTTCGGATCGGCTCTTTCCTGACACGGCCAGGCCATCCAGAGCGCTGCGAAGGCAATCAGCGTGAGTGCCCCGCCATGCCAGACATTCCCGTACACCTTGACGAAGAAAGCCAGTGTGAAGGCCATGGGAAGAGCAAACGGCAGGAAACGACGCCGGTTGGCACAAAATGCTCCGACGACCACTAGGAATGCCATTGACGGGATTGGAGAGCCAAAGAAGGCGACTGAGATGAAACCGGGGAGGACGTCTCCTGCGCTCGCGGGGCGGTCAAGCCCGGTGTTCAAAAAGGTACGGTCCGCAGGCGGCCAGTTGACCAGGGCGACGAACGCGATAACGATGCCGAACACAATAGCTGCACCGATCATTCCTTTTCTGGCTTGCAGTGGAACGCCATCCCACTTCCGGAAGGCATACCAGACGCGGGATGCCACGAGACCCACGGCAAGCATCACGCCGTGCCCGCACAGCAGTGCCAAAGCGGATACCGCGACAACAAACCTCCAAGGGTGGCTATCGGCGTCATGGAAAAAATGGGCTGCCGCGAAGGCGAACAGCGGAAGAAGCACATACGGACGCGCTACGATTGCAAATTGGAACGCAATAAAATAGGTGAAGGGGAGCAGTATCCGAATGACGGCCGGAAACGGGCTGTATCTCGCGAAAAACCAGCATCCCGCGATTGCGCACATGCCAGCAATCCAACCAATGGACTGGTACGGAAGATGAAACCAGTGGTTTGCAACCCAAAGGATCGTGGGCCACAGTGGAGGGTTCCCCTCATACGCCAACTGGTGGAACACGAGGTAGCGGTAGCCCAAGTCGCGGCTCATTAACCAAGCTTGCGCCTCATCATGAAAGGGTTCGTGGTGAGTTATGCCCACGAGGATGACTGTGCAGTATGCCGCCAGTGTGGTGACTGTGGTGAACTTCCTACTAACGAAGGGCACCGTCTCGGCGGAGCGATTTTGGACTTCTTGCGGCATTTGGTTCGGGCGTCAGGACATGCGCAGACGGCAGTGCTGGTGAGTGACGGTGATCACATCATGGCGTGCTGACATCATAATCCCAGCCGCCTCGGATCGCTCGTAGCCCTGTGACTCCTGATTCGTTCGACTAGTGAGACTAGCCGCGTTACCGGTCTTGTCTATGGAATTTCCGCGATTGGCAATGTCTTCGGAACCATGTTCACGACTGTTGTCCTCGTCCCAACCGTCGACTGGTGGTCAATCACCTACCATTTTGCGGGGATTCCCGTCCTTTGCACCGTGAGCGGTTACTCGCGCCCAATGCGCAGACAACGCCATAGAAATTGAGATTGAGCAGGACCCGGTGCTGTGCAGACTCGGATAGGGTCTGAACCTCTTCGCGCGACAGCTCCCGAACGCGCTCTTACTGCCGCACCAGAACCGCAGCTATATCGTCCTGATATGCCACGCGGAATTGATCACGCAACGCCGGCAGCGTCGTCAGCGCTTTCAGCATGCCAGAATTCCGCTCCAACAGGATTATGCGAGCAGCGGTGAAACTCGGATCCGTTTCGAGCCGCTGAGTGCCGCCAGTCACCTTGAAATATCTTTCATTGATTTCGTCTCCGTATAGATTCAAACGGCCATCAATAGAGACTGGATATTCCGGCAGATACCAGATCAGAAACCCACCCCAAGGATACGTGTTGAATAGGGACCCCGGAAGCTGATTCGCCCGGATGAAGTCGCAGGCTTTCACAGGGAAGACCCGACTAGCCTGGTTCATCAGTGCTTTGCTGCTGGGGATGCGGATGATCGCCGCCAGAAACACCACCAGAACGAGCACCGCAGCAAGCGATCTTTCCCATTTCCATTCCCGGCTGCTCTTCCACAGTTCAGCTTCGTGTTGGTAGTCCGCCAAAGCGTCGCCGATCACAGCAATTGCCGGGAAAACCACGCACCACACATCTCGTTGAACGCGGAACGCAAGCATTAGAGAGATACCCATCACCCCGAGCTTGAACAGATCCCGCGAGCGTTGCCGCCCGAGTGCGAGAAACGCCGTCATCACCAGTAACATCAATACAAAATCCTGCGGCCGTCGGAAAGCCATGGCCTGCATTTCCTGGAAATTCTCAAACAACACCTTGCCGTAGCTAGTCTGGAACGCGTTTTCAAACAGCTGAAACGGGTAGGGGGTGAGCAGGGTCGCGGCCACCGAAAGCCCGGCGATGGCGGAGACTTTCGCCAGAACGTGGGTGGGTGCCGTGAACGACCTTACACCGGACAAATGCAACAGGAATTCCGTAACCTCGGCCAGCAGATACAAGCCCAGTAAGAGCAGTCCGTTCAGAAACTGTGCGTGCAGGTTAGCCCAAAGAAAAAAGAGCAACGGCAAGTAGTACAGAGGTCGCATATCACTCGACCGGCGGCTTTGCAGTAAGAGGAGCAGCTCAACCGCATAAAACAGGATCGAAAAGAGGATGGGAAGTGGTAGCAAATCCACAATCACATACTGCGCAATACCGGAAAGCAAAATGGCGCACCAGAAATTTCCGCGCCGGCCGCCTGCTAGGAGAAAGGTTACTGCTGCCAAGGCTAGCTTGAAACCCATGAGCAGCGCGGCAAAGGCTCTCAAACCCAACAACCTGTAAGCTCCAGCCGTCATAACATCAAATCCCCAACCGCAGTCCACCCAGAGCCTGTCGACATACTGCGAAAACAAGCCGCTGCGGGGAAAACTATGGTTCTGAAGGATCCAAAGCCCCGTACGTAGATGCCACCAAATGTCGCCGTTCAAGAGAGGTGTGAGAGAAAAAGCTGCGCACACGGGCGCGGCGGTCAGCAACAAGAGCAAGGCGAGTATGCGAACGGGGGCCGTGTCGAAGACGCTGGCCCCAATTCGTATAGCTGAACTTTGATGGATGGTCTCGCTAGGCATCCCCATTTTCAACGTATGCCCTTCACAAGCCCTTTCGGTTTCACGGTAGATCCAACCGTACCGTCGGCGTTGTGATTGACGTTGTGGCACTTGAGAGTGCAAGTCCCCGTGCTGCGCGTGTAGGAAATGGGAACCTTCGCGCTATCGTTGTGCGCCACCACCCCCAGGTCGAAATTCACCAGCCGTTCCCCGGAGACACTTGCAGAGGATGCACCGATTCCATGTGCGGTGTGACAGACGGAGCAAGAAAATCCGGCGTTGATGTGGAGAGCGTGCTTGTTGAAACTGGCGTTCGCCATGATGTTGGAGAGGTTGTGACATTTGGCGCACAGTGAATAAGGGCCGCGCGTCGCGGGGTCGACAATCGGAGGAAGAAGGTTTTGGATAGTCGTTCCCGGTCCGGCGGCGGGGGCGAGACCTGGACCCACCTGACTAAACTCGTACCGCCGCTCCAAGATATGGGAGAACTGCGAACCGTGCGGTCCATTCGGTCCGCTGCCACCGAATTCGCGGTTGTCGTCGCTGTTGTGGCAGTCGGTACAGAGAATGCGTGCATTGATCGCGCGTCCTTGAGTATGTCCGTCCAGATTCCACATGAATTTCAGCAGGCTGGGCTGCGGGAACGGACTGTTACTGTCGTGCATCACGGGATGACTTGACCCTGCCGTAACGCCGAACTGCGGGATCAGGTTCAGCGGATCTCCGGCTCTAGCTACCCGCGTCGGCAGATAGCCGTAGGCGGGGAGTATTTGCTTGCCTGTACTGGTTCCGTGACAACGGAGGCAGGTTTCGAATTGATATGCCGCAGGGTTCACAACACTGGTACCGTCGGATGCGCTGATCCCGATTGCGCCGAATTGAGAACCACGAATGGTGGTCAATGCAAAAGTGGCAGTCTCGTCTGATG
>Ga0187817_10001947_pt1 | contig 10401 bp, 7 predicted proteins | sample NC_wetland_sal_i_17_FD_132431 | JGI IMG/M metagenome (GOLD analysis project Ga0187817, IMG submission 132431) | Wetland sediment microbial communities from Neuse River Estuary, North Carolina, USA - SO4_2 | ecosystem: Environmental > Aquatic > Freshwater > Wetlands > Sediment | place: USA: North... | reverse complement strand
TATCTATGAAAACTCAAGAACATTTCTCAGACTTCCTTACTATCCATTCCTGGAACCGGTCGCGCTGGCGCTATTTGTGTTCTCGCAGGGATGGATAGCAGCCGAAAAAGTCTTTGCCGACGAGCGCCGCCTGCTCTCGATTGAAAACGAACTGGCCATAGCCCGTGAGATCCAGACCTCGATTCTCCCGCGTGGCCTTCCTCAACTCAGCCGCCTGCGCATCAGCGCCGCTTACTGGCCCATGACGGCTGTCGCTGGAGATTTCTACTGGTTTATCGGTGTCGACCCAAACCGGGCTGGCTTCCTCGTCGCCGACGTCTCCGGACACGGCGTTCCTGCCGCCCTGATTGCCTCGATGATCAAGGTGGCGATGCAGTCGGTGGTGGCCTGCGCGGATGATCCGCGAGCAGTACTGTGCGGAGTGGAACGAGCTCTCTCCGAGCAACTGCGCGATCAATTCGTCTCCGCAGCCTATCTGTGGCTTGATACGGAGAATCGCAAGGCGCTGTACTCCGCCGCTGGGCATCCCCCGCTCCTGCATTGGCGTGGAGGCAAGCTGGAGCGCATTGAAAGTAACGGCCTGATTTTTGGAGTTAAACAGGAGTCCGACGCCTATCCGGTTTTTGCGATGCCGATCCAGCCCGGCGACCGATTCCTGCTATACACCGACGGTGTAACGGAACCCGAGAATGCCCACGGCGAGTCCTTCGGCGACATCAGGCTGGAACAGGTTGTTCGTGACAACCAATCGCGCTCGCCATCTGAATTGTCGGACGAACTGCTCGCCGAGCTACGTCACTGGCAACCCACTTCCATTGCCCAGCAGGACGACATCACGCTCATCGTCATTGACGTGGTGTAGGTTGCGTTGAATCACTGCCCAATAATGCAATCAAGCCGTCGGCCAGCGTCCCACGCCAACTCAAGTAATCGTGTTCCCCCGCAAATTCCTGAAAGTGGACCTCATAACCTTTTGCCAGCAGCACGTCGCGCAGAGTCCGGTTGGTCAGCAATATAGACCCACCGCCGCCGGAAAGGTCAATCTCATCACTGCCGGCATCAAGATGAAACCGAAGCGGGAGCCTGGGGCTTGCGATGAACTGTCTGGCTACCCAGTTGGGCTCGGGCTCTGTGTCCGAAGCGGACCTGTCACTTTTCGGCGGAGCCCACCAGTAGGAACCTGACTGCGAGAGGATATTTCCGAACACTTCGGAGTGATGCAGCCCTGCACAGGTAGCGGCCAGACCTCCGAGGCTGGAACCGCCGACCACAGTCTGCCGTGGATCAGCGGTGAAGTTGTACAAACCGTGCGCCCAAGGCAGAAGTTCGGAACTGAGAAAATCTGAAAACGCCGGATTGCAGTCAAGCTCTCGATCACGCGCCCCGGGAGCATTGCCTACGAGCAGCGCGACCATCGCCGGAATGCGTTTTGCCGCAATCAGGTTGTCGAGGATGGTTGGCGTGGGTACAAGAACAATCTGTTTCCGGTCTCCCAGATAGGCAATTTCGTCGAAGAGAAGGAGAAGCGGGTACGGTTTGTCATTTTTCGAATATCCCGGTGGAAGATAGATCGCAATCTCACGTTCGTCTTTCAGCCGCGCGCTTTGGAATCGTCGTTTCTCAATCTGGCCTGCTGGGACGCCGGGCCTTTCTGCCAGCCACGGCTGCGCCGGCGCATCCGGCATTTCGACCATCGACCTGCCCTCATACGCGGGAGAATCCGCACTCTGCGGGTCAACCCTCCAGCGTTTCGGGTTTAGGGGATCCGGCCTGGCGGCGGCCGCAATCATGGAGATGGCATCGTTATCAACTCCCTCTGACACGGGACGGATGCGGGGGACATTTGGGGCGAGTGAGTATTCAAATCTCGTCTTCTTTCCAACCGAGATGGTCTTGTACCAGACGTTGGTCTTTCCGAGACGCCCCATAAGATAGTCGTCGGGTGCGCCACCAACGTAAGGCATCCGAATCACGAGCACGTTGTGCGTGTCCGGTGTCCCTCTCCAGAGAAAAGTTACCAGCATGTTCTTGTTATCACCGGCCAGCGGTTCGATGATCGGTGCGCCCTCTCTCTCAACTTCTTTCCAAAATGAGTCAATGCTCCCCGGTTTTGTGCCCTCGACGGAAGCTTGCAAAGCGTTGATCCGTGGACTTTCATAGAGTGGTTTGAGCGGAGCAAGGCGTGCCTGCAGCGTAACGATTTTCTCGAGCGTGATCGTATAGGGTCCATCGATGGTCTTGTCTACAGCCTCAACCTCAAGCCGGTACGTGCCTGAACGATCTGCAATGAAGTTGAAGCGATCTTCGTCCGGCCCAATCTTGGCGCCGCGAAATCTTCTGCCCGCCGGATCGTAAGTTATCACTGCGAGATCCTTTCCTCTAGGATCCAGCTTGATCTGGACATAGTCTCCGGCGTTGAGTAAAACCGCGAAGGACTGGGGTTTGCCTGCGCTCACGATTCCCTGCTGCACTTTCCCTACGGCGAGTTCGATGTCGCTTGCGAACGAGGGAATACTGATCGATATGAGAATCAAAGACGCCATTCGCGATAATCGCTTAGCCATTTATGCAAAGCTCCTTCCAGACCCGAGATATTTGTAAAGGAGTCATGGCAGGTTGGTTGGTGATTGGACTGATCGGCGAACACGATCATAGCTGATGCAACTCAATCTGTTGGGGAAGGATTGTCGGCCACACGGAATACTGACTTTGTGTGGAAGAAGGGAATTGTTCCCCCTGCAAGCCGTGTCTAGTATGAATGGGCTATGTGGCAGGCCGTGAGCGACAGTGTATTTTTCCAACTGCGAATTTGTGGGGAACGCTGAAGTGGGGGACTACGAACAAACATGACTTGGATTCGAACGGTGAAATGGGACGACGCCGACGAAAAGCTGCGTAAGGCGATTGAGGGCGAGAAGCTGTTTTATCCCAAAGAGTATGCCGAGCCGGTGCATCCCGATCCTTCGGGAGCGTCGTCGATTGTGGGGTCGCATACGCTGATTCCCGACGCACTGTTTCACGCCTTCGCGACGTTTGGGTCGCTGATGTCGCCGGACTTGCCGCTGGAGCGGAGGCAGCACGAGATGATCGCGACCATGGTCTCGGTGACCAACCGGTGCGTGTATTGAATCGAGTCACACGCAGAGTTTCTGCGCAGGGTGACGCTGGACAAGGCATTGGTTGAGGCGCTGGAGAAGGACTACACCACGGCGCCGATCTCAGCGCAGGATCGCGTGATGCTCAACTACGTGGTCAAGCTGACCAGGGACGCGACCAAGGTTTGGAAGGATGATATCGAGGGGCTGCGCAAGGCGGGGTTCGACGACCAGGGAATTCTGCAGATTACGCTGATCGCGTCGTGGTTCAACTACATCAATCGGGTCGCGGATGCACTGGGCGTGGGGCGCGAGTAGAAGGGCTTCGCGGCGTCCTCACGCGCCGAGGGCGAGACGCCCCTTCGGCAAGCTCAGGGCAGGCTCTCGGGACAGCCGGCAGGATGCCGGCGCTACCTTGAGTCTGTCTATTTCCGTCCTGTTTTCAAGATAGATGAGATTCGCTTCAGATCTTCGTCCGTTATCGTGCAGGAACTCCCCTGCGGTCCCGTAAGAATCCGGTTGATCTCCTCCAGCGGCTGGCCTTTTGTCTTCTCAACAAAGCGCGACCATTCTTCGGCCACGGCGGCGCGCTCGTCACCGCTGGCGTCGGAGCAGAATTCGCGCACCGCTTCTTCCGCGGAGCCGTATTCGTCTTTCATGTCCTGGTGGAAGTAGCCCCGCAGAAAGCTGCGCAGGGCGGGAAAGTCGGCGGCGGAGATCGCGACCGGTGACTGACCTTTCGCCGGGATTTTCGGAAGACGCTGCGCGCTCATCAGCGGCACTCCGGATAGGCGGTCAGGACATGGTAGCTGTTCGGGCCATCCCACTTCAGCGCGATGAGAGCGTGAGAGCAGGGCTGGACGCGGTCTTCGCCTCGGCGCAAAGTTCGTCCGAAGGGATGGGACGGGTCTCCGTCATAATCGAGAACAAGGTTGGGATGGCCGTTCTGGCGTTCGAGCCAGCGGGAAATCTTGCCACTCTGCTCCGCGATCGCGGCGCCCACGGCGGATTCGGCGCTGGCACGGTCGTTCCAGGTGGAAGCGGCGGAGATTTCACGCTCATGTTCCAGGCGTTCGCGAAGTTCGGCGTCGGTGCGTCCGACGTGCTTGCGCAGAGTATGGCCGCCGGCGGCTTCGTCCGGGGAGAGGTCACGACGGGCGCCCGCAGAAAACGGTGCGGCTGGGGCATTCTCCGGCGCTGACGGACGCGTGCAGGCCGTCAGGGTGAGGGCGAGCAGCAGGGCGAATGTGACCTGGAAGTGATGCTCTCGGGACCGGGTTGGGCTCGGGCGCTGCATACTAAGGAAGCCAGAGTACACAACTGCCGCGCAAAAAGCATCCGCTCAAGATAAAGTGATGCAGTTTGAAAACTGTACTGCTTCCCGCGCTTGGGGCGAGCGGTTCCACTAAACTTGTGTTGGAAAAGACGAAGGGGCCAGTCGTGACGGCATTCCTATGTCCGAATCGTTAGCAGAGTTTTTCCTGGAGAATTTTCGGAAGCACCAGCACGAGTGCGCCTACCGGCAGCGCCGCGGATATCGCACGGAATCGTTCAATTACGGCCGAGTCCTGGAGATAGCCATAGGCTTGGCTTGCAAGCTGCAGGCGCGCGGGATTGCGAAAGGCGATCGTGTGATGCTCTGGGGAGAAAACTGCGCCGAGTGGGTCGCGGTTTTCTTCGGATGCGCGCTGAGCGGCGTGATTGTCGTCCCCATGGATGACGAAGCCGCCCCAGACTTTGCCGTGCGGGTTGCTCAGCAAGCCGGGGCAAAGTTGCTGGTAGGTTCGCGGCGGCATGTGCATGAGTGCGCGGTTGCCGAATCTTCTCTCCCAACCCTGGCGCTGGAAGATATGGCGCAAACGCTCGAATCTACTGCAGCCGCGCCTCCGAGTGTCGCGCTTGGCCGCGACGACATTCTGCAGATTGTCTTTACTTCGGGTACGACGGCAGACCCCAAGGGAGTGGTGATCACGCACGGCAACGTGCTGGCCAACATCGCGCCTCTGGAGCGTGAGATGCAGGCATATCTGAAATATGAATGGCTGGTGCATCCGCTGCGGTTCTTGAATCTGCTGCCGCTCAGCCATGTATTTGGACAGTTTCTGGGGATGTTCCTGCCTCCGCTGCTGGGCGGAACGGTGATTTTTCAGAATGAACTGAAGCCCTCGGAGGTGGTGACCACGATCCGGCGCGAACGGGTTTCGGTGTTGGTCAGCGTGCCGCGGGTGCTGCAATCGCTCAAGCAGAAACTCGAGCGCGATTTGGAAGACGGAGGCGAAGCCGAAGCTTTCCAGAGGCGTTTCGCGTCGGCGAAAGACAAACATTTTCTGCGGCGATGGTGGCGGTTTCGCGCGATTCGGCGACAGTTCGGCTGGAAATTCCTGGCATTCATCTCGGGCGGGGCGGCTCTGGATGGCGAGATCGAAGAGTTTTGGGGACGGTTGGGATATGCGGTGATCCAGGGTTACGGGCTGACCGAAACCACGTCGCTGGTCAGCGTGAACCATCCCTTCCGGCTCGGGAAGGGGTCGATTGGAAAGGTGCTGCCGGGGCGGGAGGTGAAGCTGGCAGAGGATGGCGAGATTATGGTGCGGGGCGGAGGCGTGGCGAGTGGGTACTGGAACGGGCGCGGCGCCCAGAGTGCTTCCGATGAGCAGGGCTGGTATCGGACGGGCGACATCGGCGCGCTTGATGCCACGGGGAACCTCTATTTCAAGGGACGCAAAAAGGAAGTGATTGTGACGCCCGGCGGAACGAATGTCTATCCGGAGGACCTGGAGGCGGCGCTGCGGCGGCAGCCAGAGGTGAAAGACTGCGTGGTGGTCGGCATTGAGCAAAGGGGAAACGCCGAACCGTGCGCGGTGGTGATTCTGCGCGGCGACGCCGACTTGGCAGGAGTGGTCGCGCGGGCAAATCAGTCCCTCGCGGAGTACCAGCGGATGCGGATGTGGATCCCGTGGCCACGGGAGGATTTTCCCCGCACCAACACGCAGAAGCCGCGGCGAAATGTGATTCGGGAACTGGCGCAGGCAAGAATAAAGATGCGCGAGCGCGTGCCCGCGGCAAACGGGGCTGAAAGCGGACCGCTGAGCGAGTTGATTGCGCGCGTGAAAGGTGGTCCGGTGAGCGGCTTGCGCGAGAATGCCAGTCTGGATTCCGACCTGGGGCTGAGCTCGCTGGATCGCGTCGAACTGCTGAGCGCGCTGGAGGACCGCTACCAGGTTGATCTCAGCGAGACCCGCTTCAGCGCGGTGCGGACGGTGGGTGATCTGGAGCGCATGCTGCGCGGAGAAGCAGCGCCGGGAGCGGAGTATCACTATCCCAGCTGGACGTTGCGCTGGCCCGTGACCTGGATTCGGCTTCTGGCGCATTACCTGCTCATGCGACCGGCGATCATTCTTCTCGGCTGGCCGCGGATCGACGGGCGCGAGCATTTGCGCGGAGTTCGAGGGCCGCTGCTCGTGGTGTCGAACCACGTCAGCGACGTGGACGCAGGATTCATTCTGACCGCGCTGCCCGGACGGTTTCGGCATCGTCTGGCCGTGGCTACCGGAGGCGAGGCGCTGGAAGCGCTCCGTACGCCGCCGCCGGGCAGAGGATTTTTCGCGCGGATTTACCACCGTGTGCAATGGGTTCTCGGAATTTCGCTGCTGAATCTGTATCCGCTGCCGCGCGAGGCCGGGTTCCGGCGCAGTTTTGCCTTCGCCGGAGAAGCGGTGGACCGAGGCTACAGCGTGCTGGTCTTCCCCGAAGGTCAGCACACAAAAGATGGAAAGATGAATCCGTTTCGCGCTGGGATTGGGCTGCTGGCGACGAATCTGGGCATTCCCGTTCTGCCCATGCGGATTGACGGATTATTCGAACGTAAGCAAGCGGGCAAGAGCTTCGCACCTCCGTGGAAAATACAGGTTCGGCTCGGTGAGCCGATGAGATTTCTGCCGGGAACGGCGCCGGAAGAGATTGCAGCGGTGCTATGGAGGGCAGTGGATAAATTGTAGCTGGTCTCACCGTCCGCCGCGGGTTCCAGGGCTTCACCCAGCCTATTCTTCATCCGCTTGCGGTTCTTCCGGATGTTGATCCGGCTCCACAAGAATCTCAGGAGCCTTGGATTCGCGGAGCAGCCGATTAAGCGCGGGCACATCCGTGCTCTTGAATTCATTCCAGCGCTTCAGAAGATCGGAGCTTTCGTTTTCCGTGGCCGCCAGCGCTTCCATTTGCGAAGAGGTTGGCTCGGCATCAACTGGCCACACCTGCTGGTACAGCGTGGCGGCGTCTCCGTTGACGCGGCTGAGTGTGATTTCCGGGGATGGTGGAGCGAAGAATCCACCCGCTGTGCCGAGCAGCGCCGTCAGCTTCTGCTGAAGCGACTCGGTGGCGTCTTTGTTTGGAGCGCTGGCTTGCGCGGTCAGCTTCTCGAGTTGCTCACGAATCGAACGGCCTTCGAGAAGAGCCTGTGCGGCTTCGCTCATGATGGAAGCAAGAACAGTTTCGGCCCGGAATTTCTTTTCCAGGGCGGCGAGTGATATCTTGACGCGCGGGTCCATCTTCACGGTCAGCGGGGCGGACGAAGTTTTTCCATCAACCGTGAGCCGGACCGTGTAGTTCCCGGGCGGGACGGTCGGGCCGAGAGGGAATCGCGGCGTGTCGTGCGGAATCGCCGCGATCGGGTAGTCGTGGCGCGTTGCGGTTGGGGCGGGATAGTGCAGATCCCAGACCCAGCGGTGCATTCCGGCGGCGGTCGATAGATGCCGAGGCTGGCGTACCCAATAGAGCGGGATTAGCTGCTTGTGAAGATCTTCCTCGCTAGGTTCAAGGTTGTCAGTGTTGGAGAAACGCCGGACCAGCTTGCCTTGCGCGTCCAAAACTTCCAAGGTGGCCGAGCCAGCGGCTGCGGGCAAGTAGTAATCGAACACGGCGCCGTCGGGCGGGTTGGCGGCGGCCGGCTCGTCTGGCGGAAGCGGCGTGTCGGTGTTGGTGTCGCGCTGCACTCGATAGGCGGGCGCCGGAGTGAAAAGATGGACTGAGTTAGAAAGTTCAGCCGAGGTCTCGCGCAGGGGCGAGATGTCGTCGAGGATCCAGAACGAACGTCCGTGCGTCGCGACGATCAAATCATCGTCGTGGATCCAGAGGTCGCGCATCGAAGTGTGCGGGAGATTCAGCTGCAGTGATTGCCAGTGGTCGCCGTCGTCGAACGAAACCCAGACCGCATTCTCCGTCCCTGCGAACAGCAGGCCCTTGCGAATGGGATCTTCGCGCACCGTGTCGGCGGGGCCGAATTCGGGCAGGCCGGTGATGATCAGCTTCCAGCTTTTGCCGCCGTCATGGGTGCGATAGATGTACGGCCGTGTGTCGTTGATGCGGAAGCGGTTCACCGAGGCATAGGCGGTTTGCTCGTCGAAATGCGAGGCCGAAATCTGCGTGACCTTGCTCCACGGCGTAAGTTCTTTCGGGGTGATATCGGTCCAATTCTTGCCGCCGTCGCGCGTGAGCCAGATCAGGCCGTCGTCCGTGCCTGCCCATAAAGTGCTGACCGTCTTGAACGATGGCGCCAGCGCGTAGATAACGCCGCGCTGTTTGTCCGCGCCTTTGTTCACGAGAGTACCAACGCTCGGCGGCGCGCCCGGACTTTCCCGGGTCAGGTCGGGGCTGATGGTTTGCCAGGAATTGCCTCCGTCAGTGGTCTTGAACAGCACGTTGGCCGCGTAGTACAGCGTGTGGGGGTCCACCGGAGAAAACATCAGCGGCTCGGTGCGGTCGGTGCGGTACTTGGCGTTGCGCAGGGGGATGGGGGTGATGTTCTGCACTTGGCCGGTGGACCAGTGATATTTGGAAACCTCGCTTCGCCCGCCGCCGTAAATGACGTCGTCATCGAGTGGATCAGGCGCGACATAGCCGTACTCGATTACGCCCACGGGATGCCACTCGCGGAAGGTGATGGCGCCGTCGTTGCCACGGCTGGAGATGCAGACCGAGCCACTTTCCTGCTGCCCGGCGCAAACGCGATAAGGGAACGTGTTGTTGGCGATCACATGATAGAGCTGCGCGGTGGGCTGGTTGTACCACGAGCTCCAGGTTGCGCCGCGGTTAACCGTGACGATCGCACCTTGATCGCTGACCAGAAGAATGATGTTGCCGTTGTTGGGGTTGATCCAGAGGTTCTGGTAATCGTCGCCGCCGGGTGCGCCGCGGAAACCCGACCAGGTCTTCCCGCCGTCGGCGGAGCGCATGGTGACGGTGCTGGCCACGTAGACGAGGTCCGGATTTTTTGAGTCGACCTTGGGAATGGGGAGATCGCCGCCGCCGATGCGGCCCGAGGCACGAGGGTCCGTGGTGATCTGCGACCAGTTTTCGCCCGCGTCGTCGGAGCGGTAAACGCCCAGCTTTCCGGAAGCAGCGCCGACTGTGGCGTAAAGACGGCGAGGATCGCTGGGCGCGATGGCGACGTAAATCTGGGCGAGATCCTGAGGCAAGCCATTGGTCAGGGGACGCCAGGTGTTGCCGCCGTCGGTGGACTTGAAAAGTCCTCCATTCGTGCCATTGTTTTCGTTGTTGTCTTCCCACGGTCCTTCGCGCACTTCCCACATGCAGGCGTAAACCACGTCAGGATTCGAGGGATCGATTTGCACGTCGGAGCCGCCGGTGTTTTCGTCCTTGGATATCACTTTCTGCCAGGTCTGTCCCCCGTTGGAGGAGCGATATATTCCGCGCTCCTCGCTGGGTCCGTAAGGGTGGCCGAGCACCGCGGCGAAAACACGGTTCGGGTCGCGAGGATCAACGGCGAGCGCGGGGATTTGTTGGCCGTCTCTCAGGCCAAGGTGAGTCCAGGTCTTGCCGGCGTCGGTGGATTTGTAGACTCCATTCCCGACTGACAGATCGGGGCGATGCAAACCTTCGCCGGTGCCGACATAGATGATGTTGGGATCGGAGGGAGCGACGGCGACAGCGCCAACGGACTGCGTAGACTCGTCATCGAAAATGGGGTTCCAGGTGCGGCCGTAGTCGTCGGTCTTCCACACGCCGCCATTGACCTGGCCCACGTAGAAAACGTTGGGCTGAGAAGGAACACCCGCGGCTGCACGCGTGCGGCCTCCGCGAAATGGGCCGATCAGCCGCCATTGCAGGGCGCTCAGCATGTTTGCGGGAACAGTTTGTGCGGCAGAAGGGTTCAGAAACAGCGTAGTGAAGATAAGAATGGCCGGTCCAAGAAATCGTCGAACCCGAAGATTCACTCAAAGGTCCTCAACCTGCAAGATACTAGCGAATAGATTACATTACATGTTCGCGTCCCACGGCGCGACTTCAAGAT
>Ga0187817_10001945_pt1 | contig 10410 bp, 5 predicted proteins | sample NC_wetland_sal_i_17_FD_132431 | JGI IMG/M metagenome (GOLD analysis project Ga0187817, IMG submission 132431) | Wetland sediment microbial communities from Neuse River Estuary, North Carolina, USA - SO4_2 | ecosystem: Environmental > Aquatic > Freshwater > Wetlands > Sediment | place: USA: North... | reverse complement strand
CTGCTGCTCGACTGGTACCTCGTGCGCGCCAGGGCGCACGTGACGCGCGATGAACGCGCCGCTTTCAACGCGCTGTGGCGCGGCGCGCTCGAACCGGCGATCGGGGCGCCCTCGACGTGGGTCTTGCGCGACTACCATTCGCCCAATCTGCTCTGGCTGCCGGAACGCGATGGCGTTGCCCGCATCGGCTTGCTTGATTTTCAGGACGCGCTTATCGGCCCAGCCGCCTACGACGTCGCCTCGCTTCTTCAGGACGCACGCGTCGACGTCAGCGAAGAGATGGAAGTGGCATTGCTCGGCCGTTACGTGCGCACACGCTTCGGCAACGATCGCAAATTCGACACCGGTGCGTTCACGCTCCTTTACGCCACGCTCGCCGCGCAGCGCGCCACGAAGATCCTCGGTATCTTCGCCCGGCTGGACCGGCGCGACGGCAAACCGCAATATCTGCGGCACCTGCCGCGGCTATGGAACTATCTGGTGCGGTCGCTTTCGCACCCGGCGCTGGGGGCCCTGCGGGACTGGTATGCCGCAAATGTGCCCGCTCCGGATGGTTTATGATGCCACGATTCGAGCTGGGCTGGATGGGGCAAGCCAATGATGCCGAAAAGCGCGATCGTCTTGGCGGCGGGGCTCGGGACGCGTATGCGGCCGTATAACGGCCACCTGCCAAAGCCGCTCGTCGCAGTTGCCGGCAAATCGCTCATCGATTACGGCCTCGACCGGCTGGCCGATGCCGGCGTCGAACGCGCGGTGGTCAATGTGCATCACCTTGCCGACGCCGTGGAGCAGCACCTGGCCTTGCGGCGGCGTCCGCGCATTGTCATTTCCGACGAGCGGGAAGGGCTGCTAGGTACCGGCGGCGGCATCGCTAAGGCCCTGCCGAAGCTCGGCACGTCACCGTTCTTTCTCGTCAATTCCGACACGCTGTGGCTCGACGGCGCCAAGCCCAACTTCAGGCGGCTTGCCGAGAGCTTCGACGTGGCGGCGATGGATGCCCTGTTGCTGCTGTCGCCGACCGCGAGCAGCCTCGGCTATGAAGGCCGCGGCGACTACACGATGCTCACCGACGGTCGCCTGCAGCGGCGCACCGGAGAGGAACTCGTGCCGTTCATCTATGCCGGAGCGGCGATCCTTTCGCCTGCTCTATTCGTCGATGTGCCGGACGGCCCCTTTCCACTCACCCGCCTGTTCGACCACGCCGCCGCCAGCGGACGATTGTTCGGCTTGCCGCTCGACGGCGTCTGGATGCATGTCGGCACCCCGGAAGCGGTGACGGCCGCCGAAGCGGCGCTCGCGGCGACGGCCTAATCTCTGCTAGATTGCCGCCGCAATTTTCCGCGCTCCCGACATGACCCCGCGCGTTTTCACCATTCCGGCGTCGGCGCCATTTCTGCCGACGCTGATCGAAGCCTTGCAAGACGGCCGCCTCGGCTTGCCAGCGAGCGGCGATCCGCTGGCGCTTGCCACGGCGACAATCTATCTGCCGACGCGCCGCGCCTGCCGGCTCATGCGCGACGCCTTTCTCGATGCGCTCAAGGGCGACGGCGCTGTCCTGCCGCGCATCGTCCCGATCGGCGATATCGACGAGGACGAGATCGCATTCGCGGAAGCCAGCAACGCGGAATCGCTCGCGCTGCCGCCACCGCTGAGCAACCTCGAACGGCGGCTCCTGCTCACACAGCTCGTCACCAAGTGGTCGAGCGCGCCGGAACTTCACGGTGCGAGCGGCACGCCGCTCGTGGCCCAGACGCCGGCTGCGGCGTGCGCACTGGCCGACGATCTGGCGCGGCTGATGGATGACATGACGACCCGCAATGTGGGATGGGACCGGCTCGACACCCTTGTGCCCGATCAGTTCGACATGTTCTGGCAGCTCACGCTGCGGTTTCTTCAGATCATGCGCCAAAGCTGGCACGGCGTGCTTAGCGAGACCGAATCGATCGAGCCGATGACGCGGCGCGATGCCTTGATCAAGGCCGAAGCGGCGCGGCTTTCCGGTAAACCGGATGCGCCGGTGATTGCCGCCGGGTCGACCGGTTCGATTCCGGCAACCGCCGCGCTCATCGCAACGATTTCGCGCTTGCCCCACGGCGCCGTCGTGCTGCCGGGCCTCGACACCGATCTCGACGACGACACGTGGCGGCTCATCGCGGGCGACGACAGAAAGGGCATTGCCGCGGCACCAGGACATGCGCAATTCGCGATGCAGGCTTTATTGACGCGCATCGGCATTACGCGCGAGGCCGTTGTGCCTTTGGCGCCTGCGCGCGGTCGCGAGCGGCTCGTATCCGAAGCTTTGCGGCCGGCCGCGGCAACGGAAAACTGGCGGCAAAGCGCAGCCGATCGCGCTTTCCAAGCGCATGCCGATGCCGCGCTCCGGACCATAACGATGATCGAGGCGGCGCATCCCGAAGAGGAGGCGCTGGCGATCGCGGTGGTGCTGCGCGAAGCCGTGCAGGAGGGCAAAACCGCAGCCTTGGTCACCGCGGATCGGGCACTCGCCCGCCGCGTCTCCGCCGCTCTCGGCCGCTGGGGGATCGCCGCGGAGGATTCCGCTGGCGATGCCCTTGCCGATACGCCGGCCGGAATATTTGCACGGCTCGCCGCGGCCACGGCGCTCGATGGAACGCCGCCGGTGACATTGCTTGCCTTGCTCAAACACCCGCTCCTGCGGCTTGATCGAAACCACAATGAAAGCGCGGTTGCTGCGCTCGAGCGCGCGATCCTCCGTGGCCCGCGTCCGCGCCCGGGCACGAGCGGATTAGCGGGTGCGCTCGCAAGCTTGAGCCTCCTCCTCGAAAAATTTCGGCGCGGCGAGCGGATCGACCTGCACCCGTCCGATCCGCGCAGCCGCCTGAGCGGCCGCGAACTTGCAGGCGCGATCGAGCTCGTTGAACGGCTCAGGGCCGCGCTTGCGCCGCTCGAAACTCTGGCTGACGGTCCGCATTCATTCGCCGAATTTGCCTCCCGCCATCGCGCAGTGCTTGCGGCGTTGTCGCGGCACGGCGAGGCGGAAGTTGCGTTCGCCGGACCGGACGGCAGAAAACTCGCGGACGCGCTCGACGAGCTTTCCGACAGCAAGGCCGCCGCCGGTCTGGCGGTCGAAAAATCCGACTATGTGGAGCTCTTCGCTGCGGCGCTGGCGGGGCGTGACGTGCGGCCGGAGCCGCCGCGGGGCGTGCGCGTGCGCATCCTCGGGCGTCTTGAAGCGCGCCTGATCGAAAGCGACCGCGTCGTGCTTGGAGGCTTGGTCGAAGGTTCGTGGCCGCCCGAAAGCAATTCCGACGCCTGGCTGAGCCGGCCAATGCGGCTTGGGCTCGGGCTCGATTTGCCGGAACGGCGTATCGGCCTTGCCGCGCATGACTTCGCGCAGCTTCTCGGCGCGCGCGAGGTGGTGTTGACAAAAGCCGCCAAGATCGAAGGCACGCCGACAGTCGCTTCGCGCTTTATTCAGCGGCTCGCTGCTGTCGCCGGAGCGCGCTGGCAAGAGGCGGTCGTGCGCGGCAATCGTTATCTGGCATGGACGCGCGAACTCGATCGGCCCGAACGTATCGCGGCGGCTCCCCAACCCGCGCCACGGCCGCCGCGCGCCGCGCGGCCGAAAAGCCTGTCGGTCACCGAGATCGAGGACTGGCTGCGCGATCCTTATACGATCTACGCCAAACACGTGCTGGCCTTGCGGCCGCTGGAGGCGGTCGATACCGAGCCTGGCGCCGCCGAGCGCGGCAGCATCATTCATGCCGCCATCGGCGAATTCACGGAACGCTTTGCCAAAGAACTGCCGGCCGATCCTGCAAGGACGCTCATCGCGCTCGGCGAGCCCCGCTTTGTCGCGCTCGAGGATTTTCCCGAGGCGCGCGCGTTTTGGTGGCCGCGTTTTTTGCGCATTGCGCATTGGATCGCGCGCTGGGAAGCGGAGCGGCGCGCGGCGATTGTTTCGCTCCGGGCGGAAATCCGTGGTTCGATCGACATCGCGCTCGGCGAAGGCAATTTCAAGCTGCGCGGCGTCGCCGATCGCATCGAACTGCGGGCCGATGGCCGCTTTGCCATTCTTGATTACAAAACCGGCTCGGCGCGAACCGAGAAGCAAGTACGCACGGGCCTAGCGCCGCAGCTGACGCTGGAAGCAGCGATGCTGCGCAACGGCGGCTTTGCCGGCATTCCCGGGAGCGGTTCGGTCGCCGAGGTTGCTTATGTCCAGCTCAAGGGCGGCGAGCCCGCCGGCGAACTCAAACCGATCGCATTTAAAGAGGGCACGCCGGATCTGCAGGCCGATCGCGCGCTCGAAAAGCTACGCGGCTTGGCGCAGCGTTTCGACGATGAAGCAACGCCCTACCGATCGCTCGTTCACCCGATGTGGACGACGCATTACGGGGATTACGATCACCTTGCCCGCGTCAAGGAATGGTCGAGCTCCGGCGGCGTCATCGACGACATCCCGGGGGGCGAATGAAAAGGCCGCAGATCATTCCATTCCAGGTCCGCGCGCTGCAGCGTGCGGTCGCCGATCCCGAACTGTCCGCTTGGGTCGCCGCCAATGCCGGATCGGGCAAGACCCACGTTCTTGCGCAACGCGTGATCAACCTCCTGCTCAAGGGCGTGGAAACGGAAAAAATCCTTTGCATCACTTTCTCCAAGGCCGCCGCAGCCAATATGGCGAAGCGGGTGTTCGACACGCTCGGCGAATGGACGGTGCTCGACGACACCCCGCTCGACGAGGCGATCCGGGCGCGGTCGGACATCGAGCCTGATGCGCCACGGCGCGCGGTAGCGCGACGGCTGTTCGCCCGCGCCCTGGAAACGCCGGGCGGCCTCAAAGTGCAGACAATTCATGCATTCTGCACGCAGCTCCTGCACCGGTTTCCATTCGAGGCGAATGTCGCTGCGCGCTTTACCGTACTCGAAGAGACCGAGCAGACGCAGCTTCTGGAACGCTTGACGCTCGATGTGCTGCTCGACGGCGCACGCGCGCCGGACGGCCGCATCGGCCAAGCCTTGGCTGTCGCGTTGACGGCCGCAGCGGACCAGACCTTCCGCGAGACGATCCGCGCCGCCATCGGCGCGCGCGACGCCATCGCACGCTGGGTCGCCGACGCCGGCGGCGTTGCCGGTGCGATCGCGGCGATGTCGCGCGAGCTTGGCCTTGACCCCGCGGAATCCCGCGACGCTATCGAAGATCAATTTTTTTCCGCCTCGCTTATCGCGGAGCGCGAATGGCCCACGCTTGCGACCGCGCTGGAGAAAGGCGGCAAAACCGATGCCGAACAAGCGCGCCGTTTACGCCTGCTTTCGTCGCTGCCGCGCGCCGACCGGCTTGAGCTCTACCTCGATATTTTCTGCACGACGGAAGGGGCGCCGCGAAAATCGATTGCCACCCAGGCGATCAAAGATTCGAGCCTGACCGAACGACTGACGGCTGAGCAGCGGCGCGTTTGTATGCTTCTGCAGCGGCGGCGCGCCGTAATCTGCCGGGATCGCTCGGCCGCCTTGCTGACCATCGTTCACGACGTCCTGCAGCGTTACCAGTGCGAGAAAGAACGCCGCGGCCTGATCGATTATGACGGTTTGATCGACAAAACGCTCGCGCTGTTGAGCAATGTCGACGCCGCCTGGGTTCACTACAAGCTCGATTTCGGCATCGACCATCTTTTGATCGACGAAGCGCAAGACACCAGCAGCAAACAATGGCAGATCGTCCGCCAACTCGTCGCCGAATTCACCGCCGGCGCCGGCGCCCGGCCCGGCACGCGGACGATTTTCGCGGTCGGTGACGAGAAGCAATCGATTTATTCGTTCCAGAATGCGGCGCCGAAGGAGTTCGCGGAAATGCGGCGCTACTTCGAGCGCGCGCATCGAGGCAGCGGCCGCGCCTTCGTATTTCGCGAGTTCAAGCATTCGTTTCGTTCGGGAGAAAACATCCTCGCCGCAGTCGACGCCGTCTTCAAGGAGAGGGCGCTCGCCGCGAGCGTCTCGTCAGACTCTGGAGGATTTCCGCCGCACCTGGCGCTGCCCGACGCCTCGCCAGGCTTTGTCGAAATCTGGGAGCCGACGCAACCGGAGAAAGGGCCCGACATCGAAGGCTGGGATGCGCCGTTCGATCGCGTGAGCGAAGCCACGCCGCGGGTGAAATTGGCCCGCCGCACTGCCCGCACCGTACGGCGGATGGTCGATCGTCGCCAGATCGTCGGCAATGAGCGCCGGCCTGCGCGCTACGGCGACTTTCTTGTCCTGGTACGCCAACGCGGCGAATTGTTCGAGGCGATCATCCGCGCGTTGAAGAACGAAAATGTCGAGGTCGCGGGCGCCGACCGGCTTCTGCTCACCGAGCACATTGCGGTGATGGATTTGATGGTGCTTGCCGACGCGCTGCTGTTGCCGCACGACGACCTCGCGCTCGCAACCGTCTTGCGCAGTCCACTGTTCGGTTTCGAGGATGACGACCTGTTCGCCATTGCCTTTGATCGCGGCGGCCGGTCGTTGCGTGCCGCGCTTGACGGCAAAGCAAGCGAAAGTCCCCGGTTCGCGCAAGCCGTCACACATCTTGAAGAGCTGTCGCAGCTCGCCAAGCAGCAAACGCCGTTTGCATTCTACGCGCGCCTTCTCGGCGCCGGCGGCGGGCGGCAACGCTTTCTGGCCCGGCTTGGTCCGGAAGCAAACGATGCACTCGACGAGTTTCTCAATCTCGCGCTCGACTATGAGCGCCGCGAAACGCCCTCGCTCCAGGGCTTCCTGGCATGGCTGCGTCAGGCGCGCGCGGAAGTGAAACGTGACATGGAAATCGCGCGCGACGAGGTGCGCGTCATGACCGTTCACGGCGCCAAGGGACTTGAAGCGCCGATCGTCATTTTGGCCGACACCATGACGCCGCCGGCCGGACCGCGGCAACCGAGGCTTTTGACCCTACCCGGCGGTGTCGTGATTTGGGCGGGACGCAAGGCCGACGACGCGCCGCCCGTGGCGGCGGCGCGGCAGACGGCGCTCGATGAAGCACGCGACGAATATCGCCGCCTTCTTTACGTCGCCATGACGCGCGCCGAGGACCGGCTGATCGTCTGCGGCGCCGATGGCGAAAGAAAACGGCCGGACGGCTGCTGGTATGATCTGATACGGCAAGCGCTCGATGACGATCTCGTCGAAGAGTCCGAGGGCGAGGAGAAAGTGTTGCGTTATCGCAAGGCGCCCGCGCCTGCCGCGCCCGTCCCCGTGGACGACGACAAGGCCGAATCCGAGCGCTCTGAATTTCCCGCTTGGCTGCGACAGCCGGCATTGCCATTCGCGCCGCCGGAAGCGCCGCTGTCGCCCTCGACGGTTTTCGACAACGACATCGGCCAAACTGCGGCGAGAGCATCGCGCGATCGCCGCAAGGCGCTGGAGCGGGGCCGCATCGTGCACAGGCTCATGCAGTCCTTGCCCGACGTCTTACCGGGGAAACGGCAGAACGCAGCAGAGCGTTACCTTGGCAATTCTGCCAAGGATTTTTCCGCCGCCGAACAGGCCGAAATCGTGCGGCAGGTTTTCGCCATTCTCGACAACCAAAGTTTTGCCGACGTCTTCGCCTTGAGCGGCCGGGCAGAAGTGCCGATCGTCGGGCGCATTCCGCGTCCAGGCAACGAGCCGATTCTTGTCGCCGGACAGGTGGACCGGCTTGTCGTCACCGGCGACGCTGTGCTCGCCGTCGATTATAAGACCGACAGTATCGCGCCGGCCGCCGTCGAAGCGGTGCCCGCAGCCTATATCACGCAGCTCGCATTGTATCGCGCCGTTCTGATGGGTCTTTATCCGGAGAAAACCGTCCGCGCCGCGCTCATTTTCAGCAATGCGCCGGTTTTGATTGAAATTCCCGCGTCCGTTATGGTCGAGGCGCTGACAGCCGAGCTTGGCAAAAAATCAACGAAGTCCTGTAACTCTCCAGTGAGCGCGGCTTGACGCCCGGGAGGCGCGTTCCTAGGTTCAGTCCCACTGGGCAGCCGATTCTGCACCGACTCCCCGAACCGACGAGGTCCTTCATGGTCGAAAAAGTAACCGATGCCACGTTCGACAAGGACGTGCTCAAGGCGAGCGGTCCCGTGGTCGTTGACTTCTGGGCGGAGTGGTGCGGCCCGTGCCGGATTATCGCCCCTGCGCTGGAGGAGATCTCGAACTCGCTCAACGGCAAAGTGAAGATCGTCAAGCTCAATGTCGATGAGAATCCTGGAACCGCAGCGAAGTACGGCATCATGTCGATTCCGACGCTGATGCTGTTCAAGAACGGCCAGCTAGCCTCGCGCCAGGTCGGCGCGCAGCCGAAGCAAAAGCTGGAGCAGTGGATCACCGCCTCGGTTTAGCTTTTCTTAGGTCATTATGATTGAGCGGCGCCGCAGCACCCGCTGGGGCGCCGACCGTATTTTGGGGTCCGCATTGCTGAGATGGCGCGTCGGCCCTCGCGCCGCGGCCCGAGCATCAATGCCGGAAGTGCCGGGTGCCGGTGAAAACCATCGCGATGCCGTGCGCGTCGGCGGCCTCGATCACGTCCTTGTCGCGCATCGAACCGCCGGGCTGAATCACGGCCGTCGCGCCGGCCTCTATCGCGACCAGAAGACCGTCGGCGAACGGGAAGAACGCATCGGAAGCGACCACCGATCCTTTGGTCAGCGCTTCCTTCAACCCCAACTCTTGCGCCGCCTCCTGCGCCTTGCGCGCCGCGATCCGTGCCGCATCGACGCGGCTCATCTGACCCGCGCCGATGCCGACGGTTGCCAGATTTTTGGCGTAGACGATGGTGTTCGATTTTACGTGTTTGGCGACGCGAAAGGCGAATTGCAGGTCGCGCAATTCGGCTGCGGTCGGAGCGCGGCGGGTCACAGTGCGCAATTCCATATCGTCGACCACAGCGTTGTCGCGGCTCTGCACCAGAAATCCGCCCGCCACCGTCTTGGCAGTGAGCCCGCCGGCGCGCGGATCGGGCAAGCCGCCGGCCAGAAGCAGCCGCAAATTTTTCTTCGCTCCGACGAGCGCGATCGCCTCTTCGCTGGCGTCGGGCGCGATGATCACTTCGGTGAATATCTCGGTGGTGGCTCGTGCCGCGTCCGCATCGAGCTTGCGGTTCAGCGCAACGATGCCGCCGAACGCCGAGGTGCGGTCGCAATCGAATGCTTTGCGATAGGCCTCGGCCAAACTATCGGCTTCCGCGACCCCGCACGGATTGGCGTGCTTGATGATCGCGCAGGCCGCCCCGCGGGCCGGATCGAATTCGGCAACGCATTCGTAAGCCGCGTCGGTATCGTTGATATTGTTGTAGGAGAGCTGCTTGCCCTGGACTTGCCGCGCGGTGGCGACGCCTAACCGCGTATCAGGCGTGCGATAGAACGCGGCGGTCTGATGCGGGTTCTCGCCGTAGCGCAGCGGCTCGATGAGCCGGCCGCCGAAAGCGCGATAGGTCGGCGCGATGTCCTTGTTTTCGCCGGCGAACCAATTGGAGATCGCCGCGTCATAGGCCGCGGCGCGCGCATAGGCCTTGGCGGCGAGCCGGCGGCGCAGCGAAAGCGTGGTGCTGCCGTTGTGTTTCGTCAGCTCCGCGATCAACACGGCGTAATCGTCCGCTTCGACAAGCACCGCGACGTCGTCATGGTTTTTGGCGGCCGCGCGGATCATCGCCGGGCCGCCGATGTCGATGTTCTCGATGCACGCGGCAAAATCACCGCCGCCGCTGACAGTCGTTTCGAACGGATAGAGATTCACGACCAGGATGTCGATCGCACGGATGCCGTGGGTGCGCATGGCCTCGACATGGCCGGCATTGCTCCGTGCGGCCAACAATCCGCCGTGGACCGCCGGATGCAACGTTTTGACACGCCCGTCCATCATTTCCGGAAAGCCGGTGAGGTCGCTCACGTCGAGCACCTTTAGTCCGGCATCGCTCAAGATCCTGCGGGTGCCGCCGGTCGAAACAAGCTCGATGCCAAAGTCGGTGAGCGCGCGCGCGAATTCCGCGACGCCGGTTTTGTCGGAGACGGAAATCAGGGCCCGGGTGGCACGGCGCAGAGTGTCGTCGGTCATCGCTCTCCTTGATCCCCTCCGTGCGCTGGGCGTCCGGAGGTTACAACGGCAACTTCGGTTCCTCCACCTGCCCTCGCCGCGCCGTGGCTGCCGCCGCCCCTTGGGCTTGCTGCAAGCTCCATTGGACGCGCGAGGCGGTCTTGGCGTGGCCGTAGATGACGAGCTGTAATGTTCGGCGCGGTCCTTCGCTGCCGGCCAGATATACGCTCTCTTCCACATCCACGCGGTCGTGATGAGCGCTGAATATCCACACTTCCTTGTTCGGGGTCATCAGCAAGACGCCGTGCCCGTCGATCAAGCGCGTCACCTTCACCGTCGGATGCAGGTGAAACCGAACCGCGAATTCGTCGCGCGCGCCGCTCACCTGAGGAG
>Ga0187817_10001944_pt1 | contig 10411 bp, 6 predicted proteins | sample NC_wetland_sal_i_17_FD_132431 | JGI IMG/M metagenome (GOLD analysis project Ga0187817, IMG submission 132431) | Wetland sediment microbial communities from Neuse River Estuary, North Carolina, USA - SO4_2 | ecosystem: Environmental > Aquatic > Freshwater > Wetlands > Sediment | place: USA: North... | reverse complement strand
TCTTCTCGCTGCCGTCGACCTGCGTCGCGCTGAACATCCGCTTGAAATGCGTGGCCAGATGAAGATCGGCATCGATCGAAGCTCCGTCCAAGTCGCTGCCTTGCATTTCGCGGAGAGGGCGCCCTGGCGTGCCAAGCCAGCCTTCCTGACCGTTGAATGCTGTCACGCTGTCGCCGTCGGCCATATGAGTGAACGAAATGCGCTTCTCGGGGTCTTTTGAATAAATATCAATTGGCAACGACCTGCCGCCAAAATCGATTGTGCCTTTCATCACGCGGCTGGTAACTTTGTCGATGGCAGCTGCGCCTCCCAACGTTTGAATGTATTTATCTAGAAGTTGGTCGGCGGTTGGCCCGACATTTTCTTTTGCTTCCGATGGCTTGGTCGCGCCTTCCGGACCATGAGGCTGGCCCATTCCCTCTCTGGGTTCCTCGCTCATGACTACAGGAATGGCGGCCGGCTTCGCGTTGCCACGGTGGCACGAGTAACAAGTCACTTCGCGGTGGCCTTCGAAGTTGTCTTTGTTGATGGTAAACATCATCTCCATCATCTTGCGTGCTGTTTGCTTAGTCTTCTTGTCGTCTTTGTCAAACGCGTTCTGCACGTGGCAGAAGTCGCACTCCACTCCAAGCGACGCTGCTATGAACTGCATGGTCGGAAAGACCTGCTCAGCCGGAACCCCTTTTAGCACCTGAATGTTCTTAAACTGTTCTTCGGCTTTCTTGGGAGCTAGCGCGCCAGCCGCCGCCTGAGAAGCCGAGGCCCGCGGGTTCGTCGCGGGCGCTTTTGCTGCGGCCAAGGTCAAGGCACAAGCTGCAATCAGGATCGTGGTCAATAACACAGGAACAGGATTCCGGTTCATCGTTAGTCAGCCCTCATGGAAATGGAAAGTTTAGCAGAGACCCAGCATTCATTGCCGATTGCTGTAGACGGTTTTTCCCGAAATCTGCGCCACGACCTCGCGGTTCGGCAACAGCGAATCCACTTTCGACTTTAGATGTGGCGGGACGAACAAAAAAATTCGATTCGTTCCGCTCCAAGCCCGCTGCAAGTCATCAGCTGTCAAGTAAATCTTGGGGGCGTCCGGGAATGTCGAACCGAACCACATCGAAGTTGTGCGCCCCTCGACAAGTTCAACGGGCCGCTGCAAATAAAACAACAGTGACGAACCGAACGCCTGATCGCCGTAAATCATGACACGATCTTCCGGCTGAGCCCGCGCGGCAATCTGTTGAGCCAGGTCTTTCGAAGACAGGTATGGTCCGAATCTGCCCAACGCAATGTGTGCAGCGATAAGAAAAACTGCCATGCCAGCCGCCAGCATCCATGTAGTCGCATAGTGGCGCCGGCGAATTCGCAGCAGAAACGATGCTAGTGGCGCGATCAACAGCGCCACCGCCGCCAGCGCCGCCGGCAGCCGCAGCGCCGCAAACGATGCATAACTCAAGTCCAGCATGTGCGAGGTTGAGAGCGTATCTGTATCCATGTCGTGCTTGGCGAGCACGTTGCCGATATCGGGCTCAAAGGGCAGATGACGTGATCGCCACAAGAGCGTCAACAGGGTGAAACCCGCTGCCAACCCCATTGCTGCCAGGAGCCCGGCAGAGGTTCGGAGCAAGCCCTTGCGGAGGTCGAGGTTGCAATCGAGCAACTCACAACGCACGATTCCATCCGCCAGCAAGATGAGCAGAGGCAAGTATGCGGGGAATGTGTAGTACTCCTGATTCGTTGAGACGGCAAAGAAAACGAGCACCAGTCCCGCAAGAATCCAGCAAAGCAACCGGGTACGTGCGCCGAAAGTTTGCAGTTGCAGCCGCTTGCGCTCGTCGATGATCGTGCGAATCGCCGCTGGCAGGTACAAGCTCCAGGGAAACAGCCAAACCAGGTGCAGGGACCAGTACAGGGCCCAAGGCAGCTTGTTGTAATCGCGCGGGTAACGCTTTCCCAGGAATCTCAAAAAGTGTTCGTTGACGAAGTAAAACCAGAAAAAGCCGTGGCCTCCCTGGCCGCCGGTATTGCGCAGACCTGCCAGAATGTGCCATGGGGCGGCAATCAGTAGAAATAGCGCCAGCCCCGAGACTACGCGGAACTCGCGCCATCGCCGCCATTCTCCCGTGACGCCCAGATACAGGAATGCCGCGCCACCGGGAAATGCCAGCGCGATGAGCCCCTTCGTAAGCACTCCGAACGCAATGCAGGCGTAACCTGCATACAGTCGCCAGACGTGGGCGTTTGGTTCGAGAGCAGTCAAGAAGAAATACAACGACGCCGCAATCAGCAAGCTGAGCAGGACGTCCGGAATCAGAATGCGCGTAAACAAAAACACGCCCGCCGCGGTGTAGACAAAGAGGCCCGCATAGATTCCTGCCCGCTCGCCGAATGCACGTCGAGCCCAAACCAGGGCTAGCACGCCAAGCAGCAGCACTGACAAAGCCATCGGGAGGCGAGTCGCGAATTCGTTTACTCCAAAGAGGTGATAGCTGATCGCGACCAGCCAGTAGGGCAGCGGAGCCTTTTCCAGATAGCGCACGCCGTTTACGTGCAGAGTGACGTAGTCGCCGGTGACGAACATCTCGCGCGCGGCCTCGGCGTGCGTGCTGTCGGCGTCGTCGAGCAAAGCCGGCGAAAACAACGACCCGAAATAGACAGCTGCAAACAGGATCGCCAACACAGAATAGGACGCGGCTCGCAGCTTGTCCGGCACTCGACTTGTTTCTTCAGAGATTGTCGGCGTAGAAATAGCGCTCAATTGGCGTGAACCCATTCAAGCGTACAGAGGATGGCCAACGCCCGCAAGAGTGTAGCGACTGATCCTGCCCTTAGTGTTTTTCCTGCGTGCTGGACGGCCTATCCACTCGTTCGAAGAACTTCCATTTATCCATTCCCGCGGGAACGGCCACATCGAAGAACCCGACCATCATTTCGTCAGAGGTCTGATCTCCCCACGTGACCGTCTTGCTCGGATCTGGATTGTGCGGATTGTTCTTTGAATTGTCATACCATGCAATCGCGCGCAGCTTCGTTCCAGCCTTCAGTTGGCGAGGCTCGGCCAGCCGATAGCTCAATTGCCAGTGAAAGTGATAATTCAAGCGCAGCAACACTTCCACGCTGCCATCGTCATGGACAATATCGTATTCAAAGCACTTCCCGCGCAGATGCATGTGTGGAAACAGGCTGAGGAGCATCGCATCATGCGGAAGCGTGCCTTGCACCTCGACGCGAAAATCCTCAGCTCCCGGCGGAATGATGAGCGCGTGATTATTCAACTGCAAAGTAATGACTCGCTGCTGGGGCGGAGTCTTCGCGAACACGAGGCCAATGCTGGTCTGATCCTGATCTGCCGCGCCGTTGGTGGTGTAGTGCATCTGGAAGACGAGATCGGACCCTGCGGGCACAAATTTCGCCACGCCGTCCGGCCATTGGTCGGCCGAACTGCCAGGCGCGTACACCAGCAACAGGTCGCTCGTCGTCTCATGGGCTTCGCGCTGCTCCTGCGGGTCGGTGAGCGTCGACGCAGTGAACGGCTCGCCAACGGGCGCATGCTTCAGCCACTGCGAGTCTGGCGGGCGAATGTACACAACGGCATGATGCACGTGCGCCGGGCTTCCCGGACGAAACTCCGACATTTGCACCCATCGGTCTTCTGCAAAATGCGTGGAGACGATCTCGTACGTGTACTCGACTTCGCCTTGCGCCGGAATCTGCACCGGCTTCGGCATCTTCACGACAAGATCTGGCTGAGTGATGTTCCATCCCTCCGCCCACTTTCGTGGCGCTGGCGCATCGTGCACATCTCCGGCAGGCGCGCCAGCTTTCGCCCACGCTGAAATCATCGCGATCTGCTGCTCCGTGAGTGATACATCATTAGCGAAGTGACCGTACCGCGGATCCGCAAACCACGGAGGCATCATTCTCATTTCGACCGAGTGCGCCATCGTATCCGACCATGGTCGAGTTTGCTCATAGGTTACGAGCGGCATCGGAGCGACTTCTCCCGGACGGTGACAACCCTGGCAATGATCCTGCAGGATGGGCAGGACGTCTCTATAGAAAGTCGGCGTGGGAGGGGGACTGTCCCGACCTGTGGAGGACCCGGAACCCTGCCAAGCGGCTGACACGAACGACAGGCATGCAGCAGCCAGGGCAATTGCGATTCCCCAGCTCATGACGCTTTTGCTCCGCAACTACTCAAGAGGCCCACTCCGTTGACTCTCACAGTCTCGCACAGAACCGCCGGCGACTCGCGGCACAGCAATTCCACCCCAAAAATGCTAAATTCAGAGATTCATGTCTGCCGCTAATTCCCGCTTTATTCGCGCCTGCAAGTCTCAACCGGCCGATCGCACACCCGTCTGGTTTATGCGCCAGGCCGGACGCTACATGGCCGAGTACCGCGCTGTCCGCAAGCAGCATTCGCTGCTCGAGATTTGCAAGAAGCCGGCGCTCGCTGCCGAGGTCACGATCACAGCTGCGGAAATTCTCGGCGTCGACGCGGCTATCATTTTTGCCGACCTCTTGCTGCCTCTCGAAGTGATGGGATTGCCGTTCCACTTTTCGGCGGGCGAGGGCCCCGTGATCGAAAAGCCTGTTCGTACGAAGGAGGATATCGACAACCTGCGCATCGACCGCGCCGCCGAGCTTGGCTATGTTTCCGAGGCGGTGGCGATTGTGGCGAAGCATTTTGCCGACCGCATCCCCGTCATTGGGTTCTGCGGCGCACCCTTCACGCTCGCCAGCTACATGATCGAAGGCGGAGGCTCGCGCAACTACATCCACGCCAAGAAGATGATGTACAACGCGCCCGACGACTGGCATGCCCTGATGCGCAAGCTGGTGGCCGTCACGGCGGCTTATTCGGCCGCGCAGGCGCGCGCGGGCGCCGACGCCATTCAGGTTTTCGATAGCTGGGTGGGATGCCTAAGCGTGGAGGACTACCGCCGCTACGCCCTGCCCCACGTATCGAATCTGGTGAAGGCTTTGCAGGTGGCGACCGGCGTACCCATCATTTATTTCGGCACAGACAGCGCGACGCTCCTGCCTGCGATGAAAGAGACCGGAGCTGAAGTCATCGGGCTCGATTGGCGCATTCCGCTCAACGAAGGCTGGCAGCGTCTCGATTATCAGACGGCCGTGCAGGGAAATCTTGATCCCGTGTTGCTGTTCGCGGACTGGAAGGAATTGAAATCGCGGGCAGAAGACATCCTTCGCCGCGCAGGCGGGCGGCCTGGACACATTTTCAATCTCGGACATGGCATCCTTCCGGAAACGCCGGTTGACAACGTGAAGAACCTGGCGCGCTTCGTGCAAGAGCGTTCCGCCGCTGCGAACGCCGCCAATCTCCCGGCTTCTTCCGGAAGCAGGAAGCCAGAAGCCAGAACCCGGAAGCAATGACTCGTATCGCCATCATCGGCGGAGGCATCTCCGGCCTCGCCGCCGCGTTTGATCTGGAACAGCACCGCCGCGGCGAAGCAGACGTCGACTACACTCTCTACGAATCGTCTCCGCGCCTCGGGGGCGTGCTTCGCACCGAGCAAGTCGATGGATGCATCATCGAGGCAGGGCCGGACTCTTTTGTGACAGAGAAGCCCTGGGCCGCTGATCTCTGCCGCGCTCTCGGTCTGGGTGATCAACTCATTGGTTCCAACGACGCCGACCGCAAAACCTACATCCTCACGCGCGGCCGCCTCGTCGAGATGCCCGATGGCCTGATGTTTATGGTCCCCACAAAAATTCTGCCGACCGGACTCTCGTCGCTTTTTTCGTGGAAGACGAAGCTGCGCATGACGCAGGAGCTATTTCATCCGCCGCTGGCTGTCGACCATGATGAATCGGTTGCGGCTTTTGTCGAGCGCCACTATGGCCGGGAGATGGTGGATCGCCTCGCGGATCCGCTGCTCTCCGGCGTATACGGAGGAGAATCCGCTAACCTCAGCGTGCGTGCGGTTCTTCCGCGCTTTGCCGAGATGGAGCGCACGCACGGCAGCCTCGGACGTGCCATGCTGGCTGCGCGCAAAAAAATAGCTTCTGACTCTCGTAAGCCGTCGCCTCCGCTCTTCACTTCGCTGAAAAACGGTATGCAGCATCTGCCAGAGACGGTGGTGTCGCGACTTACGCCGTCGTCACTCCTAACCAACGTGTCCGTACAAGCGATCCAGCGTGAAGCCGGAAGTTGGGTCGTCTCGGCGGGATTACAATCGGATCAATTCGACGCCGTCATTGTCGCACTGCCGGGGCTCGCCGCGGCGAACGTGCTTCGCATCGTCAGCCCGGATCTTGCCGCGGAACTCGCCGCCGTACAATACAGTTCTTCGATCACGGTGGGACTTGGCTCCGATCACGAAGTTCGCCGGTCCCTACCACCCGGATTCGGATTTCTCGTGCCGAGAAGCGAAGGCAAGCGGCTACTGGCAGCAACTTTCGTTCACAACAAGTTTCCGCACCGCGCTCCCGAAGATCGTGCTCTACTGCGCTGTTTTTTCGCTGGGAGCAATGCGGAAGATGTGTGGCCACTCGCGGACGAGCATATCGTCGGCATCGTGCGCAACGAATTGCAGCAGATCATCGGGCTGCGCGCCGAACCGCTATTTGCGCGCGTATACAAATGGAAGTCGGCCATGGCGCAATATGGTGTGGGGCACCTGGATCGACTCGACCGGATCGAGCGCTTGCGCCAGCAATTACCCGGCCTCGCCCTCGCCGGTAACGCCTACCGCGGCATTGGTGTACCCGATTGCGTTCGCTCCGGACGAGATGCCGTGAAGCAGCTACTCCAATAGCGACGAAGTCTGCGGTCTATGCTGGCTCGACTGCGAAACAATACGCCGCGTTCGCTCCGCACCAGGGGCAGCTAGGCAAGAACCTTCTTGTTCTGACTCTGTTCACGCCGCAGTCGCGCCAGCACCAACCGGATCTCGTCATACGTGATCTCGGGTGGGAGAACATCTTTGAGCGGTTTCAGCCGCTCCAGTTTGTCAAGGCCAACGCGAACGCAGGCCGCCTCGATTACGGCCAGCTTGTTGCGATCCATCCACGCAGACTGGAATTCCACGTCGCCGCTTTCCACCAGCGCAGCAACGGCATTCACGATGGTTCCCAACTGTCGGCCGCGAATCAGCGCGATTTCCTCAAGACTCTTCCCCTCCGCCAGCAACCGCAGCGTTTCCAGCGCCGGCGCAGTTTTCTTCTCCGGTAGCGCCGAAGCCCGCGCGCCGTCGCGATATCGGGCGAGTGCAGCCAGGATTCTCTGCCCGAACATGTCTGCTTTCCGCTCGCCGATGCCGGTCACGGTCAGCAGCTCAGCGATCGACGAAGGCCGAAGCCGGCAAATCTCGTCGAGAGACGTATCGTGCAGCACGACGAAGGCAGGGACGCCCTGCTCTTTGGCAGTGAGCCGCCGCCACTCACGCAAGTATTCGCGCAATTCAGCGTCAGGCTCGGTCGCCGGTCTGAGGCTTGACTCCGCTCCGCCGCCCGCGCTCACAACGACGTGCCGCACAGCGGCGTGGCTCACTGGCGCACTCAGCCACTGAGGTGTGCTTCCACAAACGTCACATGCACCACACGAAGTCCACTTCGGAGTCTCACCAAAGTGTGTGCAAATCTGGAGGTGCCGGCATTTATCCGATTCTGCAAAGGCCCGAATCGTGTGGTAACGCCGCCAGGCGCGGTCGCGCTCAGCCGCATCAACAATCTGATTCGCGAAATATCCCAACAAGCCGGCATCCTGCTTGCGCCACAGCAAAATGCAGTCAGCAGGGTTTCCGTCGCGTCCGGCGCGTCCCGCTTCCTGATAAAACTGCTCCACCGACTTCGGAAGAGCAAGATGAATCACGGCGCGTACCGTCGCCTTGTTGATGCCCAATCCGAACGCAATCGTACCGACAAGCACTCGCACTTCGTCCGACATCCAGCGCTCCTGATTGCGCCGCCGGTCGTCACTCTGCATCTTGGCGTGATAAGGAACGGCTGAAATTCCCTGATTCTCGAGAAAGTCCACCGTCTCTTCAACTCTGTTGATGGTGGGCGAGTAAACGATCACGTTGCCTTCCGGGTAATTCCGTAGCGCCGTCACCAGGAGTGCAGTCTGTGTCGCGCTGTTGCACTCGCGAACCAGATAACGCAAGTTGGGGCGGTGGAAACTTGCGATGTATTTGTCAGGCTTGCGCAGCGCAAGCTGCGCCAAAATGTCGTGCCGCACCTGGCGGGTTGCGCTCGCAGTGAACGCCGCGATGGGAAGATCTGGGAGGCTGCCGCGCAAACGGCTCAACTGGCGGTACTCGGGACGGAACTCGTGTCCCCACTCGGAAATGCAATGAGCCTCGTCGATCGCGAAAAATGCAACCGGAACATGCTGCAGCCATCCGAGTGTGTCTCCGCGCTGCAGCCGTTCTGGAGACAGATAGACCAGTCGGTAGGCGCCTTCCCGAGCTTGTCTCATAACACGGCCCTGCTCGTCGCTGCTGAGAGAACTGTTGAGAACCGCGGACGGAATCCCCATTTGCGCCAGTTGTGCCGCCTGATCCTGCATCAGTGCAATCAGCGGAGAAATCACGACAGCGGTGCGTTCTGATATCACGGCGGGAAGTTGGTAACAGAGAGACTTGCCTCCGCCGGTCGGCATCACGACGCAGGTGTCGTGGCCTGCCAGCAAGCTGCGCACAATGCGCTCCTGCAACGGGCGGAAGGCACTGTATCCCCAGTAGCGCCGCAACGGGGTCAGCAGGTCCGCTTCTGAGGTCATGGAATCAGTATAGGGTGGGAAGGGGAACCAGTGGACAGCAATGTGCTCCGCTTAGAAACAAATCCCGAACTAGAACCGCGTCAACATTGTCGTTCTGACGAGCGTGACCGGAAGGAATCGCCTGCTCCCTAGGGCGACGCGGTTGCCTTAACCGCGGAAGCATTCGTTGGCCGGTATATTCGGTGGAACGCGATCCAAGCCAGAGCGATCACCACGAAGCACAGCACGCTGCCTTCAGGACCCACCGTGCCGCCACTCAGCCAATCCGGTCCGCGCAGCGACGAACTGAACAAGTGACCGGGAGAAATCATTCCGCTGTCAGGAACCGAATAGAAAAAAGTCTCACCCCAATCCCATGCGGCGTGAAAACCTACCGCGAACCACAAATTCCCCGTGCGACGGAGCGTGAGACAGAAGAAGAAGCCAATACAGGCTGCCGCGAGGATGCCGGGCCAGTGTTCGCCACCATTCCGAAGATGAGTAAGCCCAAAAGCGAGAGAGAGTGCGGCGGCTGCGGGCCAGAATCCGATGCCGCGCGTCAGAGTGAACTGCGAATAGCCACGCAACAGGAATTCCTCGAACAGCCCGACCAGCAGAAACATCACAGCCCAATAGGCCGCGAAGCGCGCAACGCGCCCCCCATGCAACACGATGTGCCCGAACGCGAAACACTGCAGTCCATAGAGCGCGAACATTAATAAGCTCATAGCCGCGAATCCCCACAAAGTGCCAATCCAAAACAGGCGTCCGAATATGCGCCTTCCCGGTAGCCCGTACGTGCCCCACGGCCGACCCTCGACTCGCGCCAGCACGATGGAGGGGATGATTGCGGCAACCAGATTTCCGCACTCTTCCAGCAACGTCGACCAAAGGCCGCCGCTCCCGAGATCGCGGGCCCATGCCAGTTCAACTGCGAACCGCTGCAGTGCATAGAATATTGCGGCGTAAAAAGCAAACCCCCAGCCCGGACGAAGGCCGTCCGGGCCCAGGAACAGCGTTCGCACGTATGATGGCTGAGTTGCGGCGGCAAATGCGGGAACTGACGGCGGCGGGCTGGGTGGAGACGCACTATTCGGGTTAATCTCAAGGTCGCTCATCGCGAAACTTTTCCGCAACAGCCTTCGACATGGTAAAACACTCGGCTCTACCTTATGCGTCCATATTTCACGCGTGAACGTTTTGGCCGTCCGCAATTTCTTGCCGGACTGCTGCTCCTCGCTTTTCTCGCCCAGGCTTTATGGCTCGTGCATGCTGAAATCAGCACGACCCCCGGCCTCGATACCCGAGAAGCAATCCGCGTCGGCGAGGGATGGAAACAGTGGCATGGCCACGGGATCGCCGCAGCTCCCTTGAGTGAGCCGGCAGACAGCGCTCTGCGGGATCCATTCCAGAGCGATGAAAGCGGATTCGACACGGAACACTCTCCACTTCTCTATCTTGCTTCTGCTGCGCCACTTCTCGTATGGCCGCGCGATCTGACCGCCGACTCAGCACCATACTGGCGATGGCTGCCCAAGATTCCGTTCCTCGCCTGCGGACTGTTCCTCGGGGCGTCGCTCTGGTATGTGGCGCGAAGGCTCTGCGGGAATACCGGTGGCTTCATCGCGCTTACGTTTTACTGTTTTTCTCCGTCGCTGATTCAGGCTAGCGCTGTGTGGAACGCAGAACCCG
>Ga0187817_10001942_pt1 | contig 10421 bp, 10 predicted proteins | sample NC_wetland_sal_i_17_FD_132431 | JGI IMG/M metagenome (GOLD analysis project Ga0187817, IMG submission 132431) | Wetland sediment microbial communities from Neuse River Estuary, North Carolina, USA - SO4_2 | ecosystem: Environmental > Aquatic > Freshwater > Wetlands > Sediment | place: USA... | reverse complement strand
GTCAATATGCATCATCATCCGCTGGCGGCCATCGGCTGCCGGCCAGACCGGCGCGACGTAGTCGGGCGAGGAGTCGAACGCCAGGTAAGACGAGGTGCCGGGGACTTGTATCGCCGCGCCTTCCGGCTCCTGTTTCGCGATTGGCCAGCCCAGCAGACTGGAGTAGAAGCCGGCCAGCGCCGCCGCGTCGGGCGCCTCAAGTACCACGCCCCACCAATCAGTTCTGGATCGTCCGCGCATCCATCCATCCTGAGTCATGGTCGGCCGGTTGGCCATCTATTTTCGCAACACGCAAAGTTGCGTGATGCGAAAGTTTGGTTATGCTGGTCATCATGACATCAGTGTCGGCCGACGCCGAGCACCAGCAGTGCGGAGAGCGGGCCGGGCTACGCGAGCGGAAGAAGGTCGCCACCCGCAAGGCCCTTGGCGTCGCCGCGATGCGTCTGGCTGTCGAGCGCGGCTTGGATAACGTGCTGGTCGAGGACATCGCCGAGGCAGCCGGAGTCTCGGCGCGCACCTTCAACAACTACTTCGCCAGCAAGTACGAGGCAATCTGCGCGCTGGGATTTGACCGCGCCATGCGGATCGGCGCCGCTTTGCGTGAGCGGCCGGCCGACGAGCCGCTGTGGGAGGCCATCACTGCCGCGGTGATGTCGGAGTACGGCGCTGCTGACCAGGCGCTCGACGAGGACTGGATGGCCGGGGTACGGCTGGTCACCAGCACGCCCGCGTTGCGGGGCGAGTACCTCAAGGTGCAGGCCATGACCCAGTACTCGCTGGCCGAGGCCATCGCGCTGCGCCTGCGGCCCGGCAGCAGCATGTTCCCGCGAATCCTGGCCGCGTCGGTAACGGCCGCGGTGCAGGCGGCGATGGAGCGCTGGCTCCATGCGGATCCGCCGACTGCCCTGGCCCCTCTGGTCAGGCGCAGCCTTCGGCAACTGGCCGACGGCATGCTCGAGGTACTGCCGCACCGGCCTTGCCCCGTCGCGGCCGACAGCGGCTAGGCCGGGCTGGCCGCATCCCGCCCCGTTCCCTCCGATAAAGACCTGAACCCCCTGAGAGAGTTCCTTGCTGATCCGACTGCTGCGGCAGTACCTGCGCCCTTACCGCAGGCAACTGCTGCTAATAATGATCTTTCAGCTGGCCCAGACGCTGGCGACCCTGTACCTGCCGACGCTGAACGCCGACATCATCGACAACGGCATTGCCCTGGACAATCAGCGTTACATCTGGTCAACGGGCGGGCTGATGCTGGCGATCACCGTCGGCCAGATCGTCTGCGCGGTGGTGGCCGTCTACTACGGGGCGAAGGTGGCGATGGCGCTCGGCCGGGACGTTCGGCATGGGGTCTTCAGCCAGGTTCAGCAGTTCTCCGACCGCGAGGTGCATCACTTTGGCGCGCCGTCGCTGATCACCAGGACCACCAACGATGTCCAGCAGGTCCAGATGCTGGCGATCATGACCTTCACGCTGCTGGTGTCCGCGCCGATCATGTGCATCGGCGGCATCATCATGGCGCTGAACCAGGACGTGCGGCTGTCCTTCGTGCTGGTGGTCGCGGTGCCCGTGCTCGGCGTGCTCGTCACGCTGATAATCTCCCGGATGCGCCCGCTGTTCCGGCTGATGCAAGAGCGCATCGACAACATCAACCGGGTGCTGCGGGAGCAGATCGCAGGCGTCCGGGTGATCCGCGCCTTCGTGCGCGACCCGGAGGAGCGGGCCAGGTTCGGCGTGGCGAACTCGGAGCTGTTCGACGTTTCACTGGGCGCCGGCCGGCTGATGGCGCTGATGTTCCCGGCGGTGATGCTGGTGACGAACCTGTCCAGCATCGCGGTCGTCTGGTTCGGCGGTCACCTGATCGCAAGCGGCAGCATGCAGCTCGGCTCGCTGGTCGCCTACATCACCTACCTGCTGCAGATCCTCATGTCGGTCATGATGGCCACGTTCATGTTCATGCTCGTGCCGAGAGCCGAGGTCAGCGCCGAGCGGATCATGGAGGTAGCCGACACGAAGGCTTCGCTGGCCCGGCCCGGGCAGCCGGTCGCTGCTGTCACGGCGCCCGGCCAGCTTGAACTTCGCGGCGTGGAGTTCAGCTATCCCGGCGCGGAGCAGCCGGTGCTGCACGATGTCGACCTGATCGCAAGGCCGGGTGAGGTCACCGCTGTGATCGGTGGCACCGGCAGCGGTAAGACGACGCTGATCAGCCTGGTCCCCAGGCTGATGGACGCCACCGGCGGGCAGGTCCTCGTCGGCGGAGTGGACGTCCGCGAGCTTGCGCCGGTGGCGCTGTCGGCCGCGATCGGGCTGGTGCCGCAGAAGCCGTATCTGTTTTCCGGCACCGTGGCCAGCAACCTGCGGTACGGCAACCAGCAGGCCACCGACGACGAGCTGTGGCAGGCGCTGGAGATCGCCCAGGCGCGCGACTTCGTCGAGCGGATGCCGGACGGACTGAACTCGAAGATCGCCCAGGGCGGCACCAACGTGTCCGGCGGTCAGCGGCAACGGCTCGCGATTGCCCGGGCACTGGTGCACAAGCCGCAGATCTACCTGGTCGACGATGCGTTCTCCGCGCTGGACTACGCAACCGACGCCAGGCTGCGCGCGGCGCTGGCCCGCGAAATGGCCGACGCGACGCTTGTCATCGTCGCGCAACGGGTCGCCACGATCAGGCATGCGGACCAGATCGTGGTGCTTGACGCGGGTCAGGTGGTCGCCGCCGGAACCCATGCCGAGCTGATGCGATCCAGCGAGACCTACCGGGAGATCGTGCTGTCCCAGCTGACGGAGCAGGAGGCGGCGGCGTGAGCGCGGAATCGAACGGTCAGGCCGGCGGCGCGGGGGAGCGGACCACGCCCAAACGCGGACCTGGCCCGACGGGCGGTATCGGGGCCGGTGCCGGGCGCGGTCCCGGTATGTTCATGGCCGGTCAGTCGACCGAGAAGGCGCTGAACTTCCGCGGATCCAGCGGCCGCCTGCTCGCCATGATGGCGCCATACCGCCTGGTGTCCTACGTCATCCTGGTGCTGGCACTGGTCAGCGTCGCGATGACCGTGCTCGGTCCGCGGCTGGTCGGTGACGCCATCGACGTGATCGCCACGGGAGTGTTCACGCACTCGGCCGGCGGTGTCGACTTCGGTCACGTCGGGCAGATCCTGCTGCTGCTCGCGTCGCTCTACGCCGGGGCCGCGTTCTTCGCGGCCATTCAGGGCCGGCTCACCGCGCGGATCGTGCAGCGGGCCGTGCAGTCGATGCGAGACGAGGTGCAGGCCAAGCTCGCCAGGCTGCCGCTCGCCTACTTCGATCGCCAGCCGCGCGGCGAGATACTCAGCCGGGTCACCAACGACATCGACAACCTGGCCCAGTCCATGCAGCAGACGCTGAGTCAGCTGCTCACCTCGCTGCTGACGATCGTTGGCGTGCTCATCATGATGTTCGTGACGTCCTGGGAGCTCGCCCCGATCGCGCTGGTGACGATCCCGGGCTCGGCATACGCGGTGACCAGGATCGCCAAGCGAGCGCAGCCCCAGTTCATCAAGCAGTGGTCGTTCACCGGCAAGCTGAACGGCCACATCGAGGAGATGTATACCGGGCATGCGCTGGTGACCGCGTTCGGCCAGCGAGAGACTGCCATGCAGACCTTCACCGACCACAACGAGGCGCTGTACCAGGCCAGCTACCGCGCGCAGTTCATCTCCGGCACTATCCAGCCGCTGATGATGTTCGTTGGCAACCTGAACTACGTGCTGGTCGCGGTGGTCGGCGGGCTGCGAGTAGCGGCCAGGGCCCTGCCGCTCGGCAGCGTGGTGGCATTCATCCAGTACTCCAGGCAGTTCAGCCAGCCGCTGACCCAGGTCGCGAGCATGGCGAATTTGCTGCAGTCGGGGGTGGCCTCGGCAGAGCGCGTGTTCGCGCTGCTGGACGCGGATGAGCAGGTGCCGGACTCGGAAACGCCGGCCAGGCCGGCCGGCGTGCAGGGCAAGGTCGAGTTCGCCGACGTGTCGTTCCGCTACAAGCCGGACCAGCCGCTGATCGATGACCTGTCCCTGACCGTGCAGCCGGGCCAGACCGTCGCGATCGTCGGCCCGACGGGAGCAGGTAAGACCACGCTGGTCAACCTGCTCATGCGGTTCTACGAAGTGGACTCCGGCAAGATCATGCTGGACGGGGTCAACATCGCGGACATGAAGCGCGAGGAACTGCGGGCGCTGACGGGCATGGTGCTGCAGGACGCGTGGCTGTTCGGCGGGACCATCGAGGAGAACATCGCCTACGGCAGCGCCGGAGCCAACCACGAGCAGGTGGTCGAGGCGGCGAAGGCCACCTATGTTGACAGGTTCGTGCGCCACCTGCCCGATGGATATGCCACCGTGCTCGAGGACGAGGCGACCAACGTCAGCATGGGGGAGCGGCAGCTGATCACCATCGCCCGCGCCTTCCTTGCCAGGCCCGCCGTGCTGATCCTGGACGAGGCGACTAGCTCGGTGGACACCAGGACTGAGGTGCTGATCCAGCGTGCGATGGCTTCCCTGCGGCAGGGACGGACCAGCTTTGTCATCGCCCACCGGCTGTCAACCATCCGCGACGCCGACGTCATCCTGGTGATGGAAGACGGCCGGATCGTCGAGCAGGGTACCCACGCCGAACTGCTGGCCGCCGACGGCGCTTACGCCAGGCTGTACCATGCCCAGTTCGCCGAGGCCATGGCCGAAGTTGTCTGACGCTTGGCTGGCTCGCCCACCGGAGCCGGGCTGCCGAACTACACCACTGTAATTCGCTGGGACCGGGGGAGGAGCTCGTGGCTGTCGCGGTTAGCCGGAGCGCTGCGGCAGCCGGGCCAGGATCTCGGCGAGCTGCGCGTCGATCTGGTCGAACCGGCGGTCATGTTCGTCGAACCGGCGGTCGTGTTCGTCGAACCGGCGGTCGTGTTCGTCGAACCGGGCATCGTGACCGGCAAGCCGGGCATCGTGGCTGGCGAGCGTGCCGAGGATCTGCTCGAACTTGGCGTCGTGAGCCGTGACCTTGGCCAGTAGGTCCAAGACCGAGTCGCCGATCACGCGGATGTCATCCTTGAGGCTGTCGATCCTGGCGTGCACGTCTGCCATGTCGTCACCATAGCCACGGCTGCTGGCAGAATCCGCCACCATCTCGACCTCCTCGCTGCGCTCAGCCGGGGGCCACAGAGCGCGGCTGCGTGCACCATTCTGCCGCCAGCGGCGCGGTCCCGCCGATGCTTTGCTGCGGTGGACTACCGTGGTCGGGATGCAGAAGGTTGCGGGCATCGGCGGAATGTTCTTCCGCGGCCGGGACCGTCAGGCTGCGGGCCTGGTACGCCGAGAATCTGGGCATCGACGTTGATCAGGAGTGGGGCGGCGCGCGGTTCGGGCCCTCCGGTGACGGGACAGTTACCTGGGCGGTGTTCCCGTCGGACACCGAGTACCTTGGCCGACCCGATCCCGGCCGCCTGCACGCGCTACAGCTTTTGGCCTGGCCTCGCGAGGCTAAGCTCCGCGTTGCCGCGGCGGCAGCGCGAAGCCCCTCTCGTCGAACGCATCGAAGGCAGCGCGGCTGGCGGCCTGCGCACTGTAAGGCGGCTCGTTGCTCGCCTCGTCAGCACGGCGCAGGTCCGATCCGCTCGTCGCCTCATCATCTTCCGGGACCGGAACCAGGTCGGTGACCGGGACCGGCCTGTCCGGCGGCTCATCGTAGGACTCCTGCCCGTCGTCCCTGACCAGCTTCGTCGGCTGGCCGTCCGAGAACCACCGGTCCTCGTGCAGCTCGTACGGATCGCGGTACCAGCCCTCTTCGTGCAAGCTCATCACCTCGTCAGCACAAGACAGTACGCCAAACGCTGTTATTCGCAACGCCGATAATGCACATTATGTTAAGTAGCGTCCTCGCCCCTGCTCCTCCGGCGCAGCGGCATGCCTGCCAGCCGAACCGGCCCGGCGGCCGCTCAGGATGCTTGCCCAAGACGAGCCTGGCTCGCGCCTTTCGCGGCGGAAAGACTCGCGAACACCGGCAGGACCCGGCGCATGCTGGTCACGGTGAAGATCTCGCTGACCTGCGGATGGGTTATCACTGTTCGCAGCTCAGCGCCGCTGGCTGTGGTGCACCGTAGCGCCATGAGCAGCGCGCTGATGCCGCTGAGGCTCATGCACGTCGTTGCTGCCATGTCCGCGACGACGACCGCGTGGTCGCAGCTAACGGACGCCAGCGCATCCCACAGCTGCTGAGCGTTGTCGTCGGTAATCTGCGGCGGCGCCGTGACGACTGCCAATCCGTCCTGCGACCAGATCCGGAATCCTGGCCCGGCTATCCCGAAGCTGATATCCACATAATCCCCCCAACGGCACCGTCAAATCCGGCAGCAAGGCTGTCGGCACGGCGCGGTGTCGAACCAGCCAAGTTAGCTCATCCAGGAACAGTACGGTACTGGACCGTACACTTGTCAAGGGGGCATAGGGTGCTTCCATGATGGCCGATGCTGGTGAGTGTGGCGCGCGCCGCAGCTTGCTAGGCCCGTCGCTTACGCGACGGGAAGCTGAACTGCTGGCCATTACGCTGGACGTGCTGCGCGAGACGGGCTACGACAACCTGACGATAGACAAGGTCGTGGCCCGGGCACACGCCAGCAAGGCCACCGTGTACCGGCGCTGGCCGTCCAAGTCCGATCTCGTCGCCGCCGCGTTCGCGCACGCCGTCCGCGCCACCGGCCTGCCTCCCGACACTGGCAGCCTGCGCGGAGACCTGCTCGAACTCGCCGACAGGATTGCCCACGACGCAGGCGTGTTCGCGAAGATCGGCTTCGGCATCCTCGCCGCACCGGACTCCAGCCCCAGGCTGCGGGACCTGCTGGTGAACGACTTGTACCGGGACCGGCGAGAACAGGTACACGGCGTCCTGCAACGGGCGGTCGCGCGCGGCGAGATAGCTGCCGAGGTCATCAGCGACGATATCTGGGACGTACTGCCCGCTTATATCTCGTTCCGCATGCTGTATCACGGCCGCCCCCTGACCGGCGACACGTTGCGCGCGCTGGTCGACGAGCTCTTGCTGCCGAGCCTGACGCGCTGCCCGCCGCCTTAAGCTGCGCTGGCCGGTCCAGACAAGATATCGGCGGCTGACGGTCGGGTTCTACATGCTCACCGCGATAGCGATGACCGCCTACTACCGTCGGCAGGTATTTGCGACAGTCCGTGCTGCGGTGACGGTCGGCTTGCTGCCACTGGCATCGGTGGTGTTCCTCGGCTGGGTGCTCGTCCGCTCGATCCAGACCGCGCCATGGCCGCAGAAATGGTCGCTGGTTGCGGTGCTCGCCGCAGGCGTGTTGCTCACGTTCGTGGCCCGTTTTATCTGGCGGTCGTCGTTTTTCGGGCTCGTCCGGGAAAGCCAGCATCCTGCCTGAGCAAGCCGCGCTGGCGACGCCGGTCAGCCGGCGTCAATCAGCCAGCATCTGCCGCCGCGCTGCGTGACTTGCTTCCCCGGTGCTTGTGCCCGCCGGCTGTCGGCTGAACTCGAGTCCGGCGAAGTCACCGGATGTACGCCACTTGTCGATGTACCGGAAGTAGGCCGGCGCGCCCTGCTGGTATCCGACCAGCAGCGAGTGCGGGCTAGGCCCCTGGCCCTCGTTGTTGTAGTAGCCGGGCGTGCAATCAGCCAGGAACGAGGTCATGACCGGGTTCGGAGCCAGTAGCTCCATCCAGGCGTCCTCGGCCTCCTTGCTGACCTCGACCGCGTTGTATCCGCTGTCGATCATGTGGGAGACAACGGCGGCGACGGTCTTGGCCGCGTCGGTCAGGTTGTGCGGGACATTGGCTACGAAATTGCCGCCCTGGCCGAGCTGGACCTGGAAGGCGTTCGGGAAGCCGTGCACGTGGATGCCGTGCATGCTGCGCATCCCGCCCGACCAGCAGTCCGACAGCTTGGCGCCGTCACGGCCGGTCATGTCGAAGCCGAACCGCCTGGTCGGCTCGGTACCGACCTCGAATCCTGACGCGTAGATGATGCAGTCGACCGGGTACTCGCGGCCGGCCACGACGACCCCGGTCGCTGTGATCCGCTCCACTCCCCTGCCGTTGGTGTCGACAAGGTGCACCGAGGGCAGGTTGAAGGCGTTGAGGTACTCATCGTGGAAACATGGCCGCTTGCACAGCTGGCGGTACCAGGCCTTGAGCCGCTGAGCAGTCACCGGGTCCGCGACGACCGCGTCGACCCGGGCCCGGATCTCGCTCATCTTCTCGAAGTCAGCGTTCTCGAAGTCGGCCAGCAGGTCCTGGAAGCTGGCCGGGCCCGACCTAGGCGTCGACATCCGGCCGCGGATCCGCTTGACCAGGTCGGTCCACCCGTCGTTGACCAGGTCCTCGGCTGGCCACTCCCCCGCCGACATGTTCGCCACGAAGTTATCGAGCCAGCGCTGCTGCCATCCGGGCGTGGCTATCCCGGCGAACCACTCAGGGTCGATCGGCTGGTTGTCGCGGACGTCGACTGATGAGGGCGTGCGCTGGAAGACGAACAGCTCTTTACAGGAACGGGCAAGGTGGGGAACGCACTGGACAGAGGTGGCACCTGTGCCGATGATGGCAACCCGCTTGTCGGCGAGGCGATCCATCGGTGCACCTTCGGGGTCACCGCCGGTGTAGGCGTAGTCCCACCGGCTGGTGTGGAAGGCATGACCCTGGAACGTCGCGATACCGGGGATGCCAGGCAGCTTTGCCACGTGCAGCGGACCGGTGCCCATGGCCACGAATTGGCTGGTGAACTCATCTCCTCGGTCTGTCCGCACGATCCAGCGACAGCGGGCGTCGTCCCACTCCAGATCGGTGACCTCGGTGTGGAAAAGAGCCTCGTCATGCAGCCGGTAGAGCGTGCCGATCCGGTTGCAGTGCTCGAGGATCTCCGGAGCGTGCGCGTACCGCTCTGACGGCATATAGCCGGTCTCCTCAAGCAGCGGCATGTAGATCATGGCGGCCGTATCGCACTGTGCACCTGGGTAGCGGTTCCAGTACCACGTTCCGCCGAACCCGCCGGCCTTCTCGACGATGCGGACGTCAGCGACGCCTGCCTCCTTGAGCCTGGCGCCAGTGACGAGGCCAGCGAAGCCTCCGCCGACGAAGGTCACTGTGACGTGATCGCGCTTTTCTTCCCGCTCGACCCGCACGGTGTACGGGTCGTGCAGGAGGCGATCGAACTGGCCCTTCAACTCGATGTACTGGTCGTTGCCGTCTGGCCGCAGCCGCTTGGCCCGCTCCAGCGCGTACCTGCGGCGCAGCGCGTCGTTATCGACCTCAGTCATAGCCTTGCCTCCGGCCGGGAACCACCTGCGAGCCCTACTGACCGAATATCGTTCGGACGGCACACATCGGGCCGATCATCGCACAGGCGGGTCAGATTGACGATAGTCACGCAGACGGCATAGCACGGGCCGGCATCTGCGGGCTCTTCACCATGCCTGACCCCGGTTCCCGCTACCGGCGCCGGCCGATGACCCACGAGGTTGCAATCCACGAGGCTGCTGTCCAGGCGGTGAGCACGACGTAGGACACCGCGAGGTGATGGACCAGGCCCGCGGTCACGCTCGCCCTGATGACCTGCGCGAGATGATAGATCGGCAAGACCTGGTGCACGTCGGCGAGCCATTGCGGCAGCTGGGAGATCGGAAAGACGACCGGCGAGTACATAAGCACGACGAAGATCAGGACGTTTATCACCACATTGGTCACCAGGGGGCTCCTGATGGCCTGGGCCAGCCCGAACCCGATCGATGTGGCCATCAGCGAGGCAAGCACGAACGCGGGCACGGCGGTCAGTGAGACTGTCAGATGCAGTCCGTAACGCCAGGCGGCAAGCGCCAGCGTGGCCGCGATGCCAGGCAGCGTCAGGGCCGTGTAAACGGTGAACGTCGAGGCCACGGCAGCAGACCGGGGTGCCGGAAGCGACCAGATGAAGTCCCAGGTCCCGGCCATTTTCCGTTCGGTCACCATGGACGTCACGCCGATCAGCGCGGCTGTGATCACGGCCAGAGCGGGCGCACCGCTGACGATGAACAATGCAGCCTGCGGCGGCATGTGGCCGATGTAGAAGCCATAGATGATCGCCATGCCCGTTCCGAACATGATCTGGGTCAGCAGGAACATCGGGAGCCATGTCCGTTGCGAGGCGATGTCGAAGCGGAGCATGGCCAGGTAACTCGACAGCCAGTGCCGCATCCCGCGCTGGACGTGCCGGGGCGGCGCAGCCGATTCGTAGCCGGTCAGGTTGACAGCGACAGCCACGGCCTACCTCCTGCGTCCGACGGCACGTGCAGCGATCAGGCCCGACGCAGCCGCCCACGCCAGCACGATCAGATACGCGCTAGGCACGTCGGCGCCTGGGTTACTGACCAGCGCCGAGCGCATGATCGTCGCCATCGGGCCGAACGGCAG
>Ga0187817_10001939_pt1 | contig 10424 bp, 8 predicted proteins | sample NC_wetland_sal_i_17_FD_132431 | JGI IMG/M metagenome (GOLD analysis project Ga0187817, IMG submission 132431) | Wetland sediment microbial communities from Neuse River Estuary, North Carolina, USA - SO4_2 | ecosystem: Environmental > Aquatic > Freshwater > Wetlands > Sediment | place: USA: North... | reverse complement strand
TGCGCTGAATCTGCGCGGGATAAGCAAGGATGCGGTGCATCGTGGCATGGCCCTGGTCCAGGCCGGACGCTGGACGCTCACCGATCTCATCGACGTGCGGGTGAAGGCGATCGGCCAGGCAGCCGAGGCCGGTGCCGGGTGGCAGCGACCCGACGATTCTGGCGTTCAGCTGCCGCGCAACGTCACTGTGCACGTCGGCTCGGCCCGGACAATCGCCCTAGTTCGCCCGCTCGGCCCGGCCCTGGCCAGACTCAGCCTGGCTGACCCGCTGCCGCTGCACGTTGGCGACCGGGTGCTGCTTCGCGATCCTGGCAGTCGCAATGCAGGCGGGTGGCCAACGGTGGCCGGAGCCGTCGTGCTCGACGTGGCTCCGCCGATCCTTGCCCGTCGGGGCGCGGCCGGTGCGGTTGCGCGGCTGCTGGCCGGCTGGCCGGATCAGCCGACGGCCGGCGACCTGCTGGCCCGGCACGGCCTGCTGCGAGCCAGCGCACTGCTCGCCATGGGGATCGTTGATCACCCGCAGCCGGTGACCGGGGAGTGGCTCGCCGATCCGGATCGCTGGCGGTCGCTGAGTCACCAGCTCGGTGAGGTGCTGGCCAGTCATGCCGCCACCGATCCGCTGGCAGCCGGGATGCCGATTGAGGCGGCGCGGGCAGCACTCGACCTGCCGGACCGGCGCCTGGTCACGGCGCTGGCTAAGCCGCCGTTCCAGGTGTCGTGCGGCGCGCTGCACATAGCCAAGCCCGCCGGTCAGGAGGCCGGGCCCGAGTTGCCTGAGTCGGTGCTAGCGGCCGTGCGCGTGCTGCGGGCCGACCTTACCGCCGCGCCTTTCCTGTCGCCGGACGCCGACCGGCTGCGCAAGCTCGGGCTGGATCCGCGCAGCATTGCCGCGGCCGTCCGGGCAGGTGAGCTGATGCGCATCAGCGACCATGTGGTGCTGGCTCCGGGTGCGGACGCGGCAGCCGCGGCCATCCTGGCCCGTCTCGATCAGCCGTTCACGGCCGCGGAGGCGCGGCAGGCGCTGGAAACTACCAGGCGCACGGCCATACCGCTGCTTGAATACCTGGACCGGGCCGGAATCACTGAGCGGCTAGCTGACGATCGCCGGGTGCTCCGGGGGGCTGCACCAGTATCGGCCGGATCAGTGATGAGCAGCGAACCGGGTAGCTGACCAGGTGCCCGGCTCGACCGGTGGCTCGCCCGCGGCTATCCACCGGGACAGCACCGCCGCTGTGACCGGCGCGTTCAGTATGCCGGTGCGGAAGTGACCCGAGGTGAGCCAGGCGTTGACCAGCCCGGGCACCATGTCGATCACCGGCCGGCGGTCGGGGTGGCGCGGCCGGAAACAGCACCACTGGTAGGCGACGCCAATCCCGCGCAGGCTTGGCAGGACCGACGCGAGGCCATCGACAATTGACTCGATCACGCTTGGCTGCACGGCCGGGCTCTCGTCGCCGAGGTCAAAGGTGCCGCCGGCGAGCAGCTGGCCGTTCTCGATCGGCGTGGCGAGTGGCGCCACTATGCCGGGCAGCACGACGTCGGTCGGATCAGTCACCAGCAGGTGACCCTTGACCCGGTCAGACGGGATGTGCAGCGGCAGGCCATCCAGCACCGGTGGTCGCCCGGTCGCGAATACGACAGCGCCGGGGCTGATATCGCCGGCCGAGGTACCGATCCTGACAATGCGGTCACCGCTGATCTCCGCGGACATGGCAGCGACTCCGGTCGCGACGGCGGGCACTGCCGAGGCCAGCCTTGCCACCGCGCGGAGCGGGTTCACCCGTGCCTGCCGGCGGATGAGCGCTCCCTCCATCGGCCGGGCGAGACCGGGGATGAGCTCGGCGACCTGGCCTGGATTGAGCCACTCGACGGCGCGAGGCTGATGGGCGGCATAGCCGCTGTCGTGCGGGGCGAGCCCGATCCAGTCAAGCTCAACCAGGCCGACACCGCCGGGCACAGACTTCTGCAGATCACGCCAGCGTTCCAGGCTGGCGCGCTCAAGGTCGACGAAAGGCTCCGGATCGCTCCACTGGTGCGGCTCGGGTATCAGCAGGCCGGTCGCACCCCCGGTGGCTCCGGCCCCGAGTCGGCCAGTCTCGATGAGCAGCACGCTGCCAAGGTCAGCCTCCGCGCACGCGGCTGCGATGCTGACGCCGAGTATGCCGCCGCCGATGACCAGGACGTCAGGTCTGCTGTCCGCGACGCCATCGGCCCGGCCCAGCACGGCGCGCTCAGCCGCGGTGAGCTGGTCACGCCAGATGGCGCCGGTCACGGTCATAGGACCATCCTGGTGATCCGGCCGACCCGGTCGGCCTGCTAGCTAGCATCCTGGCACCCGCATCGCTGCGGGCAGCGACGCAATCGTAGGCGACCGAGCGTCGGCCTGGCGCGCTGAGGCGCCTGAATACACTGCGCCCAATCGGGCAGGACCGGCAGGGGACAGCCCCGTTCCCAGAAAAGTGATCTTCACCAACGGGAAGTAACCGCGGGCCGGCATTGCTGCATCAACCATGCCGCGCGGCTGGTGCGCCGCCGCGAGCCGGGCCGTAAGGTGAGGGGATCATTGCCGCAGACTGCTCAGACTTCCCGAGGAGGTGCCGTGCTGCTGACCGACTCACACGGGCGGACCGCCACCGACCTCCGGGTTTCGCTGACCGACAAGTGCAATCTGCGGTGCGCCTACTGCATGCCGGCCGAGGGGCTTGACTGGCTGCCCAAGCCGGAAGTGCTGACCGACGATGAGCTTGGCAGGCTGATCGAGCTCGCCGTCACCAGGCTTGGCATTACCGAGGTCCGGTTCACCGGGGGCGAGCCGCTGCTGCGCCGCGGACTTGTCGGCATCATCGAGCGCGTCGCCGCGCTCGGGCCAAGGCCCGAGATATCGCTGACGACCAACGGGATAGGACTGGACCGGCTGGCCGGGCCGATGCGCGCGGCCGGGCTTGACCGGATCAACGTCTCGCTCGACACGTTGTCGGCAGACGTTTTCGTCAAGCTGGCCCGGCGAGACCGGCTTGCGGATGTGCTGTCCGGCCTGGCGGCCGCCGCGGCTACCGGGCTGGCGCCGGTCAAGGTGAACGCCGTGCTCATGCGCGGGATCAACGATCACGAGGCAGCCGCGCTGCTGCGATTCTGCCTGGCCAGGGGCTACCAGCTGCGGTTCATCGAGCAGATGCCGCTCGATGCGCAGCACGGCTGGCGGCGCGAGGAAATGGTGACAGCCGACGAGATCCTGGCCTTGCTGAGCACCGATTTCAGCCTTGTACCCGATGACCCGGCCGACCGGGGATCCGCGCCGGCCGAGACGTTCCTGGTAGACGGCGGTCCGCAGAAGGTCGGCGTCATCGGCTCGGTGACTAGGCCATTCTGCGGTGCGTGCGACCGGATCCGGCTGACCGCCGACGGCCAGCTGCGCAACTGCCTGTTCGCCAGGTCCGAGAGCGACCTGCGAACTCCGCTGCGCGCTGGCGCCTGCGATGACGAGCTGGCCGCCCAGTGGCTTCGTTGCATCGAGGCCAAGCTGCCCGGCCACGGCATTAACGACCCCGGATTCCTGCAGCCAGCCAGGCCCATGTCGGCCATCGGCGGCTGAATCCGCGGACCCGCTCATGTCTGCCGCACGCCTGGTCAGCGAGTTCGACACGGTGATCCTGGCGGGCGGAAGCGCCGCCCGGATGGCGGGTGCGGACAAGCCGGGCCTGGCCGTGGGCGGCACAGCCATGCTGGTGTCGGTGGCGCAGGCCGCAGTCTCGGCAGGCACTCGGCGGCTGATCATCGTCGGCCCGCAGCGCGCCGGAACCGTGCAGGACAGCCTGGCTCGCGCGGCGGCCAGCTTGCCGGGAAGCATGGTCTGCGTGCGCGAGGAGCCGCCTGGAAGCGGGCCGCTCGCGGCCCTGCGCCGTGGGCTTACCGAGGTCAGCGCGCCGTGGCTGGCGCTGCTTGCGGCGGACCTGCCGTTCCTGACCGGAGCAGATCTAACCGGCATGCTGGCCGCTGGCCTGACCGGCGACGAGGCCGGCGACGAGGCCGGCGATGAGGCCGGCGATGAGGTCGGCGAGCATGGCCCGGGAGCGGGTCAGGCCGGCGTTGTGCTGGTTGACGATGACGGCAGGCCGCAGTGGCTAGCCGGCGTCTGGCGGGCAGGTCCGCTGCGGACAGCGCTGCTCGGCTACGGCGGCAGGTCATTGCACGGGCTGCTCGCGCCGCTGGATCCGGTGCCGATGCGGCTTCCCGTTGCCGGGCCGGGAGCGCCCTGGCTGGACTGCGACACGCCGGATGACCTGGCAGCAGCGCGCCGCGCGTTTTCCGCGTCTTCCGCGCGTGCTAGCAGCCGCGCGGCGATCACCCGAACGGAGCGACATGACGACTCTGGACAACTGGACCACGGCCGCTTGCGTGGAACTCGGCATCGACCCGGCAATGGTGGACGTCAGGCAGGTCCTTGATCTGGCTCGCGACGTCGCGCACCAAGTCGAAAGGCCGGCCGCGCCTGTTACCGCGTTCCTGCTCGGCCTGGCCGTCGGGGCTGGGCGTCAGCCGGATGAGACCGTCGCCCGGCTGCGGGCGCTGGCGGCTGCCTGGCCGCGCGAAAGCTAGCTGCACCGCGGGCTTGCCATCATGAAGTTAACGATATATCGTTGATGTATCGATGAGCTACGGTGACAGTTTGGAATAGGCCAACTGAGTAACACCGGAGCCGATGTTCACAAGGAGCTAGCACGATGCGATTCGACGATGAGGGCGGCAGGCGCCGCAGGCCGGGCCGGTGGGAACCCGCCGACGACAACGACAGGCGCCGTTGGCACGGAGACGATGAAGAAAGACGCGGAGGCCGCGGTCGCGGGCGCGGGCGCACGCACTTCGCCGGGCCGTTCGGCGGGCCCGGATTCCCCGTCGGACCCGGATTCCCTGGCGGGCCGGGATTCCATGGCGGACCCGAGGCGCATGGCTTCGGCCCATGGATGCGCGAGCCGCGCGGCATGCGCGGTCCGCGGGCCAGGCGCGGCGACGTCCGGGCGGCGGCGCTGGCGCTGCTCGGCGAGCAGCCGATGAACGGCTACCAGATCATCCAGGAGATCAGCGAGCGCAGCGGGGGAGTATGGCGGCCAAGCCCTGGCTCCATCTACCCGGCACTGCAGCAGCTCGAGGACGAGGGCCTGATCAGGGCCGAGGCCGGTGACGGCGGTCGGCGCGCCTACCAGCTGACCGATGAGGGCCGCGAGTACGCCGCTGCGCACCCCGACGAGCTGAGGGCTCCCTGGGATGTAGTGGCAGGCAGTGCTGGCGGCGCAGCGCTTGAGATGCGCAAGCTGATCCGGCAGGTGGCGATGGCCGCTTTCCAGGTGATCAGCGCGGGCACCGATGCACAGGCGGGGCAGGCTAAGAAGGTGCTGACCGAGGCACGCAAGGCCCTTTACCGGATCCTGGCAGCGGACGATGACGGTGAGACCAGCAGCGGCGACACCAGCAGCGGTGACAGCAGCCGCGGCGACAGTGGGAGCGACAAGAGCGGGGCCGGAGAGTAATCCGGCCCCGTCCGGCGCCAGCAACTGAGATTAGGCTCGTACTGGCCAGCGCGTTAGGAGGGGCAGCGGCGGTGGTAGCAAAGACCGGGGCCAGCCCGGCGGCTGAGCGGCTTGCCGTAGATGCCGCGGCAGAAGCCGTGATCTCGGTGTCGGGACTGGTGAAAAGGTACGGCGAGGTCGAGGCGGTGCGTGGCATCGACTTCTCGGTGGCCAGGGGAGAGACGTTCGGGTTCCTCGGCCCGAACGGCGCCGGGAAGACGACGACGATCAAGATCCTCTGCACGCTGGCCAATGCCACGGCGGGCTCGGCCACGGTGGCCGGGCACGATTCGGCGGCGGACCGCGATGCCGTCCGGCGCAACATCGGCCTGGTCTTCCAGGACACCACGCTGGACACCTACCTGACGGCCGAGCAGAACCTGCGCTTCCACGCCGAGCTTTACGGCGTGCCGAAGGCGGCGGTGATGCCGCGCATGCACCAGGTCATGGACATGGTGGGGCTGTGGGACCGCAAGGACAGCCTGGTCAGCACCTTCTCGGGCGGCATGCAACGGCGGCTGGAGATCGCCAGGGGCCTGCTGCATGCGCCGCATGTGCTGTTCCTTGACGAGCCGACCGTTGGACTCGACCCGCAGACCAGGTCGTCGATCTGGTCGTACATCAATGACCTCAAGACTCGCGAGGACATCACGATCTTCCTGACCACGCACTACATGGACGAGGCCGAGCACTGCGACCGGATCGCGATCATCGACCACGGCAAGATCGTCGCCATCGACACGCCGGAGGCGCTGAAGGCGAGCATCGGCAAGGACAGGGTGCAGATCCAGACCGCTGACGATCAGGCTGCCATTGCCGCGATGGCCTCGACCTTCGGCATCGAGGCGGCCATGCACGAAGGCGCGGTGACCTTCTCAGTGGCCTCCGGCGAGCAGTTCGTGCCGCAGCTCTTCAGCGAGCTCAGCATTCCGATCAAGTCTGTGAGCGTCTCCCGGCCGTCGCTGGACGACGTCTTCATGTCGTACACCGGCACAACCATCCGTGATGCCGAGGGCGGCGCCGGGAATGAGTTCATGCGCAACATGCACAAGATGAGGTCGGGAGGAAGGCGATAGCGATGGCCACCCAGACAAGCGAGCCGGTAGCGGTCACGGAGGCCGGCGCCGTCGTCGAGCGGATCAGGGTCGCCGTACCTTCCGGTGGCGTGCGGCACGACCTGCGTGCGGTAAGCATCGTCTGGCGGCGTGAGCTGATCAGGTTCCGCACCGACCGGCTGCGCGCCATCACCTCGCTGGTGCAGCCCTTGCTGTTCCTTTTCATCCTGGGTACCGGGCTGTCCTCGCTGGCCGGCCACAGCCTGCCGTCCGGGGTGGACTTCAAGACGTTCATCTATCCCGGCGTGCTGGCCATGTCGGTGCTGTTCACCGCTATCTTCTCGGCCGGCTCGATCGTCTGGGACCGGGAGTTCGGCTTCCTGCGGGAGATCCTGGTGGCACCGGTGAGCCGCGGCGCCATAGTGATCGGCAAGTGCCTGGGCGGAGCCACCATCGCGACGTTCCAGGGCGTGATCTTCCTGGCGCTAGCCGGGTTCGCCCACGTTCCTTATTCCCCTCCGCTGCTGCTCACGCTGGTTGGGGAACTGGTGTTGCTATCCTTCACGCTGACCGCGTTCGGGGTCATGATGGCGGCCAGGATCAAGCAGTTCCAGGCGTTCATGGCCCTGACTCAGATGCTGGTCATGCCGCTGTTCTTCCTGTCCGGCGCGCTCTATCCGCTGAACGGGCTGCCCGGCTGGCTGACCGTGCTGACCAGGATCGACCCGCTGACTTACGTGGTCGGCCCGATGCGGTACGCGGTATTCGCGCACCTGAACCTGCCGGCCTTCATCGATGTCCACCTCGCCCCGAGCATCACCTGGGGCGGCTGGCCTGTGCCGCTATGGCTCTCGCTCGGCATAGTGGCGGTCATGGGACTAGGCATGATGGGCGTGGCCATCGCGGAGTTCAGCAAGAACGAGTAGCCGGCGCTCACCTGGCGCTGGCGCCCCTCCGAGATTTCACCTGTTCGGGCTGCACATATCGGGCGCCCAGCTTCGAAAAGGAGCCGCAACCGATGAAACGTCGTCCCGCACCGCCTTCTTTAGGCATGGGAACGGGGCTGCCCGGCGAGCCGCAGCACCGATCTGGGCGGTTTTTCCCCGGGATTACCACCTGCCAGCTGGTCCGGAAGGGCACTACTTCCGATCCGCTGCCCTAAGAAGGAGAGCGGATCGGAAGTAATGCCCCAAGTGCGGGAGCAGCCGGCACTGCGGGCCGCTCGGGAAGCAGGCCGCAGGCCCTGCGAACAGAGAGCGACGTGGGGGTCCGGGGGTTCCCCCGGGGTGGCACTGCGAGCCGCTCGGGAAGCAGGCCGCATGCCCTGCGAACAGAGAGCGACGCCGGGTGGCTACGGGGGCAAACCACCCGGCGTCGCGATCATCGGCGCTCCGACGGGGGCCCGGAACGCCGGCAATTGGTGCTCCAGCGGGGGACCAGAGCACCGGTATGCATGTTACACCGAACCTCCCCCTAGTGCGTCAAGACCGGATTACGAGGCAATCTCATCATCAGGACCGGCTAGTCCCACCGTTTTAGGGCGCTATGTCGGCAGACCTGCATGACCTGCCGACCGAAATGCCAGGGCACACCTTTGACGCCGGGTACGTAACCTCTGGTGCCTACTGTCCATTCGGCGGCGCGGAAGGGGGAACATATGGCCCCTGACCTGGGCCGGAGCCTTGCGGGCGATAGATATCGGGGGTCTTCGGCTCGTATGGCTGAAAGCCGCGGCGGGCCGTTGGCTCGCGGCCGCCATTGGCGAAGATGACAGCGAAATAAGGGATCACGAGCGCCCCCACGACCGGAATCGCGGTGATCCAGCCGAGGTGGTTGATGAAAAGCAACACGGCTGTGACGAAGCAGACAGTCCTGATGCCCATCATGATCAGGTACCTGCGCTCGCGGTAGGCGATGTCAGCGGAAAGCCCGGGCCGCGCCTCGGTCACCAGGTGGGCCTGGTCACGCTGGGACCGTTGGGTACTTCTCACATCTCCACGTTATGCCGCTGCCAGTGGCTCCGCCAGCGCGGGGAGTTTGCGGACGGCTAGCCTGCGGTAGGACATGCCGCTTGCCATCGGGTGCGGATATCTGGCGCTGGCAGGAACGCCATCAGGAGGACACATGACCGATCGGACGTACCGGGTTACTGAGATCGTCGGCACCTCGCCCGAGGGCATCGATGCGGCGATCAAGGGCGCCCTGCACAGAGCCGGGCAGACGCTGCGCCACCTCGACTGGTTCGAGGTGACCCAGATCCGCGGGCAGATCGTTGACAGTGAGGTCGCTCACTACCAGGTCGGGCTCAAGGTCGGGTTCCGGCTCGAGGATGCCTGAGCTGGCCGCGGAGAGGCCCCCTCAGCTCGCCTGGCTCACCGACGACATGTTGAAGCCCTCGACCCGGATCGGCGGCATCGCCGCTCTGGTGAAGTAGTCACTCCACTCGCGCGGCAGAGTGGGCAGGGTCGCGCCAGCCTGGCTGATCCGGCTGAGCATGCCAACAGGGCTTTCGTTGAATCTGAAGTTGTTCACCGCGCCCGTTACCTCGCCGTTCTCGACCAGGTACACGCCATCCCTGGTCAGCCCGGTGAGCAGCAGGGTCTGCGGGTCAACTTCCCGGATGTACCACAAGCAGGTGAGCAGCAGGCCGCGGCTGGTATCGCGGACCATCTCAGGCAAAGTCGCAGTGCCGTCGGAAGCAGTCATGATCAGGTTGTCGATCGCCGGGGTGACCGCGAGGCCGGACAACTTGGCGGAGTGCCTGGTCTGGGTCAGCGCCGCAAGCTGCCCGGCGGAAATCCAGTCGGTTGCTGCCTTGGGCAGGCCATTATCGAAGACTGAGGAATCGCGGCTGGACGCATGCGCGATCACGAAAGGCGCGCATTCCAGGCCGGGTTGGCGCGGGTCGCTGCGCAGCCAGAGCGGCATCCCGGTCAGCTGCTCGCCAGCCCGGGTGCCGCCGCCGGGCTTGCTGAACACCGTCCGGCCGTCCAGCGCGTCCCTGGCGCCGGCTGACCAGTAGAGATAGATCATCAGGTCGGCAACGGCAGTCGGGGGCAGCAGCGTCTCATACCGGCCGGCCGGTAGCTCAACCGTCCTGGCGGCCCAGCCGAGCCTGCGGGCGAGATCGGCCTCAAGCGCCGCCACGTCGACATCGGAGAAATCCCTTGTCCCCGCGCCTGCCCAGGCGGACCTGGCGAGGTCGTCGGATTTGGCGTTCAGCTCTAGTCGGCCAGTCGGCTGGTCGTGCCGTAGCCGCAAGCCCGTGGAAGTGCCTACGAAGGTCGAGCTGACCCGATGCTCGGCGAAGCCGTATAGCCTCCGACCGCCAGCCGCTGCGGTACTGAAAACATCGCCTAGCTGACCCGCGAACTGTTTGAAGACCCCGATCTCGGTCGCCGACGGCGGGTCGTCCCAGCGCGGCCCTGGCGAATCGGGCTGTGCCAGGGTGTCGGCGGGCGCGACGAGCGGCTGCGCGTCCTCAGCTGGTGCCGCGTCGGCCGCCGCTTGCTCGGCCTCGGCGACGATGTCGGCAATCTGGTCGTCGCGCACCCCGGCCCTGGATACGACCCCGGCGCTGGCCTTGTCGCCGGCCCGGCTGATCGTGATCACCGTGAGCTGACGCGCGCGGGACACGCCATTGGTAGTCAGCGAGTTGCCTGCCCAGCGCAGGTTCGCCGCGGAGCTCTCGTCCGCGATGACAATGCAGTCGTCGCAGCGTGCCGCCGCTAGCGCCCGCTCGATCGCCGCCTGCGGTGAAGGCGCCGACGGTGCGTGCGCTTGGCTTGCGCGCGCCTGTGCCGAG
>Ga0187817_10001937_pt1 | contig 10432 bp, 10 predicted proteins | sample NC_wetland_sal_i_17_FD_132431 | JGI IMG/M metagenome (GOLD analysis project Ga0187817, IMG submission 132431) | Wetland sediment microbial communities from Neuse River Estuary, North Carolina, USA - SO4_2 | ecosystem: Environmental > Aquatic > Freshwater > Wetlands > Sediment | place: USA... | reverse complement strand
TTCCTCCAGGCCGTGGTCACCCATGGTGGCCTCCGCCTCAAGTACCGCATTGTCGTGGATCCGCCGCTCCCGGAGAACCGCGACTGGGAGAAGCCCGAAATCCTTGTCGATCTCGCCGGCCCCGACTCTACTCTCCTGCTCGACCGCGGCGGAGAACTCCTCCGCGCGCTCGAACTCCTCGCTCTCGAAATGCTCCGCCTGCCTTCGGGCGAGCACGAGAAAGTCTGCTTCGACTGCCAGAATCATCGTTCCCTGCGCATCCAGGAACTGCGCGCCGCCGCCGCCGTCGCCGCCGAGAAAGTGCGCAAGACCGGAACCCCTTACTACTTCAATCCCATGTCTTCGCGCGAGCGCCGCATTGTCCACCTCGCTTTGCGTGACGAGGCCGATCTCCGCACCGAAAGTGAGGGCGAGGGCATGCGCCGCTGCCTGGTCGTCTTTCCTAAGGACTACAAGTCGCCCGGCAAGCCCGCTCCCCGAACCATCCCGTAACCACAAGTGGGGCACCGCTATATTGGAAACCGCAATATAATGATCGCGTAGGCAACCAGCTTTCCTCGCCTGGATTCCTATCGGCAGGAGGTCTGCCATGAGAATTTACAGCCTTCCGCTTTCCTTCTTCCTACTTGTTCTTGCCGCAGCGATCACTCTGGCCTGCGGTTCATCGGTGTCCCATGTCGCTCCGAGCTGCAGTTCCGCCCCAACCGTCGCGAACCCTGGTATGCCCCAGTCCCTCATCCTGTGTCCTGCCGTCGCCGACGCAAAGGATTACCCCAATGGCCAAGTTCAGTTCATTGCCATCGGATCCTACAACACGTCGCCTTCGCCGGCGCTGCCGAAACCTGTGCTTTGGGGTGCCTGTCAACAGAACCAGTCCACGACCGGAGTCACGGTCAGCACCGCTGGCATAGCCCAGTGTGCGTCGGGAGCATCCGGCACGTACACCGTTTGGGCCACCGGTGGGCCGGTATTATGCAACGTCATCGGACCGTGCGGAGCGTGCGGCCCCACCGCCTTCGCCAAACTCACGTGCCCCTGAAGGACACGGCCTGAGTAGTGAATGTCCCGGAGAAGTCATCTCCCAGGCGAAATTCCACTTCGCGCTCCGAAGGGGCAGGGCTGCGCACGTGGAGGCAGAAAAAACCGCTTGCAATTCCACCGTATTCGATCTTGATTCGTGTTTAGACTGGTTCCCTCGTCGCAAAAATGAGAAGGGCGGCCGCAGAGGCCGCCCCAAACTGGCAATTGACGACTGACTACCGACTATTACTTTCCTGCTCCCGCCGCGGCCGCTGCCGGCATCATCCCCGCAATCTGCATCCCTTCGATCCGCGTCAGCACCGTCTCCAGGCTCGCTCCGGTATCGGTGCACGCGTCCACATAAGGATGCCGGCTTCCGTCCGCGTGCATCACCAGCACGCTCGTCTCCGCGCTCGCCCTCTTCACCATGTAGGGAAGATGGTGCCGGTCGTTCCGGCTCAGCGTCGCGCCCAGCACGACCAGGTCAAACGCGCTCTTCTTGATGGCCTCTTCTACCCCTTTTCGTCCCACGGCTTGCTGCACCGCGTGTCCGGCTTTTTCCATCCCCGCGGCCTGCGCCTTCAAAGTCTCCCCGTCCACTTCGCCATAAAGAATTCTCAGTTTTGCTTTCCCCATTGGTGACCTCGATTGATCGTCCTTCGCCGGCGCCTGACGCACCCGTACCAGTCCATGGACGATAACAAGCGACGATAACAACCGCCCTGCCTCCCGAAAACGTCACCGAAGACCAGCACCGAACGGGACTCCTCCCCGCCCTACCATCGATCCTCGCCACTAAAGTCCTTCCCCTCCAACCCCTTCCGGCGCTACACTTTTCCGCGGAGGCTTTCCAACCATGTCCGCCCCTATCGTCTGGAGAGCTGTTCTCATATCGTTATTGTGGAATCCTTGGCTGTTCGCGCAGGCCGGCAATCCTCCGAGTTCTACCACCACTTGCAATCTAGAAGACGGACGCCAAGTCTATATCCGCTACAACCCCGTTACCGCCAAAGAGAAGATCGCCAACGGCAAGCCCTGGTCCCCCGGCGGCGCTCCCATGACTCTGTTCACCGAGGCCCCGCTTTCTCTTGGCACCTCCACCATTCCCATCGGCGCATACACGGTCTATCCCATTCCCGCGCGCGATCACTGGACGCTGGTTGTGAACAAGAACGTCACTCCGGGTGCGGCCTACGATGAGAAGCAGGACATCGCACGCACGACGATGGAAACCGATCAGGTCTCCCAGGCCAACGAAACGCTCGAGGTAGCTTTCGCTCATGTCGGCGCCCGTTGCACCTTGCGCATCTACATCGGGAAGACGGCTTCCTTCGCGGACTTCACCGCGAAGTGACCGCGCTATGCGGGCGTGACCCTGAGCGAAGTCGAAGGGGACCCGCAGCGGTCATCCTGAGCGTTCTTTGCGAAGGATCTCGCTCCTGCGTGCCGCGCGCACTCTCACGCGCGAAAAACACCCGCCCGAGCTCTACCCTTGAGCGAAGTCGAACAGACCCTTGCCCCTCGCGCTACAATACGGGCTGGCTATTCAAGTGGGAGGGACGCAGATCTCCGCAACAGGTCCGTGTACCAAATTTCGAAGTAGCCCTCGAGTGAAAAGAGAACAGAGAAGTTATTTGGATCACAATCGGGTGGTTCAAGGGCCTGTAGTTCTTTTGGCAGAGAGATTCTCCATCTCTGGCTCTGTTTGTGGAGGGCGACGGCTACCGGCACGAGCCGCGCGACGATGGCCTCGTCCCTCAGATTCTTGGCTCGGGTCGGCTCACTTACAACTGCGGGTTTCCCTTCCAGAATCAAAAGACGGATTGGCTCCAAACGCGGGTCTCCTTGAACCTGTTCGTCTGACAAGAGCTGGTACCTTCCGGATTCGAGAAGGAACAACCAGGCTTGACCATCCGTGTCAGCCGCCCATGGCACGCGGTCGGAGAAATGCTTGGGCAGAGTTATCCGACCGTCAGGATCAAGGGGCGTACGTACCGGAGTTAAGGGCTCCCTAGGCATTGTGCACCCGTTGCATCCCGGATTTGCCCGGATATGTGCATGTGTTATTTTACTTTGTTTACATATAAATAGGAAAATTTCCTCTTGACTTTTCCCGGATTTGCCCGGAATATACATGCTGTAGTGCTAGGGCACCGGAATACACGATATCTGGTATGGCCGACGAGCTGACTTTTGATAGAATGGCGAACAAAAAGCGAAATATCAGCATTCTTCGTGCTCGCCCGAGGACGTGACCTATGTCGCCGATGGATTTGCAGGACCGCGCTCAATACCTCTCGCTGGCGTTGTTTTCCCAGAAGGTTGTCTCGGCATTGATGGAGTACGTCGACGAGGACAAGAATGATAAGCTGAGGCCATCGCTGAATGAAGCGCTCGCTTCGCTGCGCAGCACACAAACGAAACGCGCGCTCCCGCGATCCCAGCGGGGCGCCCTGGCTTTTACTAGCTACGAGCACCTCAGAACACTCGATGAGGTCTGGAGCTCGAAAGATCGCGCCAACGCCATCCGGATGATGCAAGCAATACTGCGCGCACCCAGGAGTCGAAAGACGAAGCCCGTTGCTAATAATCTGATCGACCTATTCTCGAAACTCCAAGATCAAGCTCTTTGGAATTTCGAGCAGCCAAAGCCTGTGTCACAGAAGGTTATGCAACGGTTATGTCAGATGGCCTAGCGGAACTCCTCCACGACGCGGCCGTCCTTTACGGATTCGTAGACTTCCTCGAAGAGTACTGTAGAGAGCAGGAGCGTTCACAGACCTACGTCGACGCTTCTGGGCTCTTCTTCCGTTACGTGAAAGATCTTGCGGCCGGGATAAAGGAAGAACTCGGCAGGGAAATTAGCCGAGCCACCCGCTTCCCCGCAAGGCTGCCTGTTCTACAGCGCAACATCCTGACACTTAAGTACTACTTGCAACTGCTTCACGAACACATCAAGCCGGCCGCGGATGCACACACTCTGACCATTCCGGCCCCACTCATAGACCTCGCCTCCCAACAACTTCGACGCGTGGAAGGAATGAGCGCTTCCAAGATAGTCATACTCCTGACGCCGGAGTTCATGTACTTCCAAAGGCCCCACACCTATGTAAAGGAGCAAGCGCGCCTCGTACAAGCCATCATTCCTCAAGCTGCATTCCCAGCGAAACTCGGGTTCATCGCACTCCCTTACTCGCAAGGGCCAAGTTTCTTCACCAACCTCGCCATCTATCACGAGATCGGCCATTTTGTGTACGAGGAGCTTTCAAAGTCAGATCCTCCCTATCGCGGCGTCGCAGCGCTGAGGTCAGTCACAAACCGGTCCTTGCGCAGGGTATTCAGGGACCGCCAAGTTGTCGCATTCGTCTCCAAGATAGTTGAGAGCTGGACTCAAGAGATTTTCTGCGATTTGTTCGCCATACGCCTCGTGGGGCCGGCGTTTTCGTTTGCGCTGGTCGAGATTCTGGGCATGCTTGGATTTCTGTCAACAAAAGATTTGACAAAGTTCAACCTCACGCACCCAGCATCAGCCCTTAGATTTGCGGAACATGTCAGCCTGCTCGAAGAGGATTCATGGTTGAAGGCTATAGAGCAGTTTGAGCCTGAACAAAAGAAGCTTCTTGAGAGGCTCGCCAAAATTCCGCGGGCGAAGTACAGATTCTATGTCGATGACCAGGCCCTCGGCCCGCAGAGCCTCGTGTCTACGTTCCTAGCCTCTGTTGTTCCTGCCATTCGCAAGCTGGTGCGCGAAATAACAACAGAACCAACACGGGCGGTGAAGCGATTCGAGCAAGACCGTCAGAGCATCGAAGATTGCCTTCGGGTCGGCGTCGTTCCGCACACGAAAACATCGCGCCCTCCTGACCCCGTGTCCATTATCAACGCCGCCTTTTGTTTCTACCTCACATCGCTTCCCAAGGTCATTGGGCAGTTCGAGGAGCCAGAGGCCAAGAACGACCTGCGCATCCACAGCCTGTGGGCAAAGCGACTTGAAATGTGGACGATGAAAGCGATCGAGGATTCCCAGGTTCAAGACCGATTTCGAAAGCTGAAAGGTACGGCGTTATGGTCCTTTCTAGAAAAGAAATCCTAAGGCGGATGAGGGAGTTCGAGGTGAGCGACGAACAAAGCCTTGTCATCACGCCGATACTCGGCGACGAGAGCGACATCTTCGATGCAGACTCCGTGGACCTCAGGCTCGGCACTCACTTTCTGCTCCCAAAGACGTTGGATCAGCCCTTCTTCTCTCCTGATCGGAGCTCTGCCGCCTCTCTTCACGTTCACGTTCACGTGCCGCTTGGCCAATTCCTCGTCGTACCCGCGCACCAAACGATCTTGGGGGCAACCCTTGAGTTCATCAAGCTTCCGTCCGACGTTTCGGGTCAAGTGCTGACTAAGTCGTCGGTAGCTCGCACTTTCATCGTCGTTGAAACTGCGCCATGGATACATCCACAGTATCGGGGCTGTCTGACTCTTGAGATTGCCAACGTTTCCAACACCCCCGTTCTCCTGTATCCGGGCCGCCTCATCTGCCAGCTCCTCTTGATGCGCATCGCCCCGCCTCAAGATCCCACCGGGCGCCAGAACCCAAACGGGAAGGGGCTAGAGGCGGAAGAAAAGCCTGACAAGAACTACTTCGGCCCCGTCTATCCAGAAGCTCCGAAATTCAATGACCCGCAAGAAGACTTATTCAGAATTGGTGTAACACGCGTTTCCCACCTAAAGCGCACCCGAGAATACCCAACGAGGAAAGGTTGGCGGGAGATCAAGCCGGGGGCATGACTGGGTGCCCACCCGGCGCTTCGGAGCTCCTCCCGGTTACTAAAGTCGCATCCCTTCCTGTCCTTTTCTTTCGCCCCCATATCCCCCAACATATAGATGATTGGAAATCTCTAAGTTCTCCCCCAGATCGAGCACTGTCGTGAAAAAACTGTCTCTGGCCATCCTCTTTGCCGCGGTCTTCGCGTCCGCGCAAACACAGACTCCTGTTTCCGCAACCACAACGGCATCTACATCCGCGACGACCGTCTCGCGCACCACCCGGGCCATGCATTACCGCCTGCAGGGTGGCACGACCAAAGTCGACTTCCGCGGAACCGATATCCTGCAGGGCGCCTCGGGCGAAGCCAGAGTCGAAGGCAAGAAGACGAACTTCCAAATCGAAGCCAAATTTGAAGGCGTCCTCGACGCCACCAAGTTCGGCCTCGAATATCTGACCTACGTTCTCTGGGCCGTTTCTCCCCAGGGACGCCCCGTCAACCTCGGTGAAGTTTCTCTCGATCACCACGGCAACGCGCAAGTCAAAGCTTTCACCGACCTTCAGACTTTCGGCATGATCGTCACCGCCGAGCCGTACTTCGCGGTCACGCAGCCTGGCAACATGGTCGTGATGGAAAGCTCTTACATCAGTGGCGCCGCCAGCGAAACAATTGAGGCCAAGTACGAGCTAGTGACGCGCGGCACTTACGCTTCGACCAACGCTCATATTCAGGATGCAATTTTCGGCATCGACTCGAAGACTCCGCTGGAACTGTTCGAAGCGCGCAACGCCCTCCGCATTGCGCACATCGCCGCCGCTGACAAATACGCTGCGTCCATCCTGTCCAAAGCCGGACAGCAGTTGATGCGCGCCGAAGATCTCTATCGCCAGAAGCAGAACAAGGCCACGGTCGAGGCCGCTGCCAAGGAAGCTACCGAGACTGCCGAAGAAGCTCGCCTCATGGCCGTAAAGCAGAAAGCAGAGGACGAAGCCCAGGCCGCTGCCGCAGCCCGCGAAGCCAAAGCCCGCGCTGACGCCGACGCCGAAGCCAAGCGCCGCGCCGATGCCGAAGCCGCCCGCCAGCAGGCCGAGCAAGCCAAAGCTGAAGCCGAACAGGCCAAGGCCGAAGCTCAGGCTGCCGCCCAGGAAGCCGCGCGCCAGAAAGACGAGGCCGAGAAAGCCAAAGCCGAAGCTGTGGCGCAGCAGCAAGCCCTCGCCGCCGAGACCGAAAAAGCCAAAGCTGCCGCCACGCAATCCGAGAACCTTCGCCAGCAGGCGGAAAGTCTTCGCCAGCAGGCCGAACAGGAAAAAGCCGAACTCCGCGCCCGCCTGCTGCAGCAACTCAACCAGGTTCTGGCGACCCGCGACTCCGCTCGCGGACTCATCGCCAATATGTCCGACGTTCTTTTCCGCAGCGGCAGCTATGAACTTCTCCCCGGTGCACGCGAGCGTCTGGACAAAGTCTCCGGCATCGTGCTTGCCTATCCCAGCCTGCACCTCGCCGTTGAAGGACACACCGACAGCGTGGGCGGCGACGAATACAATCAGAATCTTTCCGAGCGCCGCGCCGAGTCCGTGCGTGACTATTTCGTGCAGCAGGGAATTCCGGCTGCCGGCATCGTGGCTCGCGGCTTCGGCAAGACACAGCCCATCGCCTCCAATGACACTCCCGAAGGCCGCCAGCAAAACCGGCGGGTTGAGCTGATTCTCTCGGGCGAAGCCATCGGCACCGACGACAAGGTAGCCCCAACCCCCACCGCATACACACCGCAGCATCAGTAAGCGGGAAGTGAGACTGGCTTAAGTGGACCGGAAGTGAGACTGGCCTATGTGGGGACAGCCGCCCGCGGCTGTCCATCCGGGCGAAGCCCGGCCGCTCTCGGGTAGCGCCGGCGTCCCGCCGGTTGTCGGGAGCGCATCTTGCGCTCCCTCCCCGCCATCTAACCGACAGCGTCTGCCCTCCAAAGGAGCCTTATGCCGAACGATCCCAACCATTCTCTGCGCCAACATCTTCTCGACCTTCTCAATGGCGGTAACGCCCACGCCAAATTCGACGTCGTGATCAAAGACCTGCCGCCAAAACTCCGTGGCGAAAAACCCGCGAACTTCCCGCACTCGCCCTGGATGCTGCTCGAACACATGCGCATTGCTCAGTGGGACATCCTCGAATTCAGCCGCAATTCGAAGCACGTCTCCCCTGCCTGGCCCGAGGGATACTGGTCCAAGACCCAAGCTCCGCCGAACGCTGCCGCATGGGACAAAAGCATCAAAGATTTTCGCGCCGATCTCAAAGCCATGCAGGCCCTGGTTGAAAATCCAAAAACAGATTTGTTCGCGCGCATTCCTTGGGGCGACGGCCAGACGATTCTGCGCGAGGCCCTGCTGGTGGCCGATCACAACGCCTACCACCTCGGCCAACTCGTCGACGTGCGCCGATTGTTGGGCGCCTGGAAAGACTAGGTTTGACGGACTAAACCACAGAAATGACGCTCGGGTTTTCCTCTGTGTTCCCCCGTGTCCTCTGTGGTGAAAGGGTTTACCGACCCGCACCGCCCTCAATTCGCCACCGGCAACCGAGACTCCGCCTCGCGCCGGCCCGCAGCCCGCTTGCGAAACACCACCTTTACCCCTTCCCGCCACCGCTCGTCAATCCCGACAAATTCCCATTCAATCTCCGGCGCGATGTAGCGCAGCAGTACATCGGTCGCCGGATGAACATGCAACGCCGGAGCCACCAGCAGCAGCAGGGGAGTTTCCGCCGACAGTTCGCGCCCGGCAAAATATCCAAACTTCGGAAATTCCCCGCGTGCGTGATGCCACTCCACCCGCGCCCAGTAATCTAGCCCCTGCAGCGGCAGATGAATATCCTCGTCCGCTTTTAGTTCGATCACCGCCAGCCGCCCTTCCCGCGTCGTCGTCAACACGTCAATCATGGCGCGATCCGCGGCCGAGAATGCCGGGACCTGCGCATACAGCGCCATTGGCTCCAATCGCTCGTCCACCACGCTCACATCGCCCACCACCAGCGACTCCAGCCAGCGCTCCGGATGCATGCGAAACAGCGGATGCTGCTTCGGCCCATACGGATGCCGCGTCTCCCGCAGCGCGCTGAGCAGTTCCAGAAAGAACGCCCAATTGCGCTCCTCCAGTACCCGCTCTTCCACGCCCACCCCAAACACGATTTCCGGCCGGCTGCGAAACGTGGCCGCCTCCGCTCCCATGCGCGCCCGCGCGAATTCCAGCCCTCGCCAGCGAAACGCGATCTCCGCCGCCGAAAGCACGGCAACTTCGCAATTCGGAAGGATCGCCCGGATTCTCGCCACCGGCTCCGCAAATCTCTCCAGCGCCGCGTCTTCACTGGTTGCATGCACCAGCCGCGTTGCTACATTCCCGCGATCCGAACAATCCATCTCGACGACCGCGCCATCCCGTTCGTCGAATTCGAACAGCCTCCACTTCGCCGCCCCCCGGTTCAGATTCGCCATCCGCTCCCGCGCCAGCCCCGAAGTCCCTGCCGGAACAAACAAATGCAGCCCCTCCACTAACATCGATCCCGGGTGCCCCATTTCTCGCGTTTTTTGCGAGAAAGCCTGCCCTGAGCCTGTCGAAGGGTGGGGATTTTCCCTGCACACCTCCAGCCACAAAATTCCGAACGTCAGCGCCGCATCAATCGACGCCTGGGTTTCCGACGCATTCACCCCCAGCACCGCGAAGGCCGACTGTCCCCGCTGCACCACCCCCCGCGCATAAATCGGCCCAAATGATTTCTCCAGATCAACGCTGCTCGTCAGCCGCGTGATGGCGAACCCGGGAAAGTGCCGCTCCAGCGCGCGCCGCAACCTGGCTTCATAGCTCACCCGCGATGCCTTTTTCGCCGACGGCGAGCGCCGGTCGCGCTCCCGGCAGATTTCCAGCTTCGTCGGACGTGCCTGCCCCAGCCGCTGCACCGCCAGCCGCAGCGTCCCGTTCTTCACCTCCGCCTCCAGCACCCGCCGCACGGTGTTCCGCTCCGCCGACCACAAATGCAGCAGGCACTTGTTGTACTCCCCGGAAATCGAATACTTGGCCCGCTCCAGGTCAAACGTAACCGCGCCATCCTCCAGCACAACCGCGCCCGCAGCCCCGGCCAGGAACTCCTCAAGCGCACGCGTCAGGGCCTCTGCAGTCACGACTGGAATTGTCCACATCCGTGGTCCCGCCGTCTGTGACGAGTGACCATGGTCGCCTGTGGAAGGTTCGCGCATGCGGGGAAAATGTGGGGACAGCCGCCCCCGGCTGTCCGGTCGAGCGAAGCTCGACGGCCCGCGCGCGAGACTATTGTCCGAGGGCCTGTGAGCTCCGTTACCTAAGAATGAACCGGGATTTCTCCAACGGCCCCTCGCCCATATCGCTGTGGGATAATGAAGGAAAGGGGTGACCAGCCTTCGAGTCCTCATCCTGCTCGTCGGCATCTAATTTGCGTGAACAAAGATACCGCCAGACAACGTTTTTTCTTCGAGCACTACGGCCTCGCCGAACGCGATCTCGAACGCTATCTCGCGGCCGCGCTCTCCGCCGGCGGGGACTACGCCGACCTCTACTTCGAATATCTTTCCTCGACCTCGTTAATGGTCGACGAGTCCATGGTGAAATCGGCGAGCCAGGGCATTTCCG